>Ga0126376_10000257_pt1 | contig 24592 bp, 17 predicted proteins | sample PanSoiMetPlot_15_FD_92760 | JGI IMG/M metagenome (GOLD analysis project Ga0126376, IMG submission 92760) | Tropical forest soil microbial communities from Panama - MetaG Plot_15 | ecosystem: Environmental > Terrestrial > Soil > Tropical forest > Bulk soil | place: Panama | collected 2016-02-17 | reverse complement strand
GACCATCAGTGGGACAAGACAACTCCCGACGGTATCACTGCCGAGGCGCGATACTGGATCGACGATATGTACATGATCACCGCGGTACAAGCGGAAGCATTCCGTGCGACGCGCGATCGGAAGTATCTCGATCGGGCGGCGTTAACAATGGCCGCGTATCTCGACAAGCTCCAGCAGCCAAACGGTCTTTTCTTTCACGCCGCTGATTCGGCTTTCTACTGGGGCCGAGGCAATGGTTGGGTAGCAGCGGGGATGGCTGAGTTGCTGCGTTCACTGCCAAAGAACCATCCACGGCGCGCGCGCATTCTCGAGGGCTATCGCAAGATGATGGCGTCGCTGCTCAAGTATCAGGGTGACGATGGACTATGGCGTCAGTTAGTCGATCATCCCGAGGCCTGGGCCGAGACTTCAAGCACCGGCATGTTCACCTTCGCGATGGTTACCGGCGTCAAGAATGGCTGGTTACCGGCAAAGACTTATGGTCCAGCAGCGCGCAAGGCATGGCTGGGACTTATCCAGCATCTCGATCCGCAAGCAAACGTGCGCGACGTGTGTGTAGGAACCAACAAGGCAAACGCCGAAGTGGGCCCTGACCAGCAGAAACAACTTCAGTACTATCTTGATCGTACTCGCCGCACAGGCGATTTGCACGGCCAAGCACCGCTGCTCTGGTCAGCAACCGCATTGATGCGCTAGGCCTGTTATTCAGCGGAATCTCACGATCGATACTCACGCTGTGCGTGAGCACCTGCAGCAGGCGTAAACTGCAAATAACAAACCATGAAGCTTCCCGACAGAAACAGGGTAATTCACGTCCTTTTTGACATCAGTGTGATCGGCAAAGCTTTGGATGGTTTCCTGGAAATCGCTGGTGGTTTCCTCTTGTTCTCTTTGAATCCCGAGCAACTCAACTGGATCGTGCGGATTGTCACACAGCATGAACTCAGTGAAGATCCCCATGACGTTCTCGCCGGGTTTCTCGTTCGTTCTATGCAGCAACTCTCAGCGGGCGCAAGAGTCTTCGCGGCAGTCTTCCTGTTGTGGCACGGCGCAGTCAAGGTTGCTCTGGTTTGGGCTCTGCTGCGAAAGCAATGGTGGGCCTACCCGCTGGCAATCGTTGCATTCGGCTTGTTTCTCGCCTATCAACTCTATCGCTACTTGCACACTCGATCAGTCTGGCTGCTGGCGCTTTCAATTCTTGACCTATTCGTGATTGTTGTCACCTGGCTCGAATACAAGCGCCTGCGGACTTCACATGAGTTCCGTGGGAGATTGGGGAGTGCTTAGATTGGCATCAAAAGCATCATCACCGTCAAGATGAAATGGCGAAGTCCAAATGGCACGCTGGTCCGCTAGGATGTTGTTGAGAAATTGTTTTTCCAAAGAGGGTGTGGGCGACGGTTCCCTTTTTAATCCCCCTGGATTTCGTTGAACCGAATTATGTTGAGTCTCTTCAAGACGTAGTCGACAAGGATTGCAACACCAATAGCTATCGCCACGCTGCCGACAATGTCTATGACATGATGAACACCCACATAAACTCGCGACGCGCCTACTGCAGTTGTTAAGATCCAGAGTACAACGCTCAAGTATCTGTTACTCGGGAAGATGATTGCGGCAATCGCAGCACTCCAGAGCACGTGATCCGATGGGAAACCATTATTAGCTTTATGAGGAATCAGAGGAACAAAGTGGTCCACAGCAAACGGCCGCGGGTCATTGTAGATAGCACCGCCCAGTAGCCCGGCCAGGAAAACAAGAGGCAACACCAGAGCGGCGCAAATCAGCAAGGGTTTCTTCTCAGGCCATGGCCGTGTCAGAAAATACACCACCGCAATACCGATGATCAGATACCACAGGTAATTTGCGGCGACGATCGCCAGCTTATCCATTTCCTGATCACCTAAAACTCAAAATCAATCGAGAAACGAATCTGTCGGGGGGCAGCAAAAGATGTCGGCGCGCCAAACGCCGACAAAGAACTCATTCCGGAACCGAAGAATTGGTTGAGACTCAAGACATTTGGATGATTGAATAGGTTGAACGCCTCGACGACTAGATCGAGTCGCCCATGCTCTCCCATCGGAAAAAACTTGAGTGCCCGCACGTCGAAGTTAACGAAACGCGATGTATGCAAACTGTTTCTTGCAAATCCGAACGGCCGCGACACGATGGGAAAGGCGCCGCTTCGTTCTTCATCAACTCCGGTCAGAGGCTTAACAGGTCGGCCGCTGCTGAGAGTAAGAATTGGCGCAATCTCGATATGCCCGAGAATCTTTCCAATTAAGATATCCCGCTCGCTTCCTGCTCCTTTTTCTTCCTCTTCGCCGAATGGAAGCTCGAACAACGAGCTTAGAACAAAGCGATGTCTGACATCCTGACGTGAAAGCGCCCGCTCTGCGCGGAGGTCGTAGGGATTTTGCGGCTGCTCATCAAAATCTGAGGCGTCATCTATCGTTTTTGAGAACGTATACGATGCCAACAGTTCAATCTCATTACTCAAATGCTTGTTGAGCGCCATTGTTAGACCGTTGTAGGTTGATCTCGCGGAGTCTTCCAATTGATAGATGGCGTCGAAGCCAGGATCGACTCGCCCAGGACCAAACACAAGGCGACCCAATTGTTGAGGCGTTGGATTCAGGAAGCCTAGCGAAGCAGCATTCGCAGTAGTGAGTAAGACCGGAGACAACAGGTTAATGTTGCGAGTGCGTGGCAGATGCACACCACGCGTGAACAGATAATCGACGCGAAGCGTGATGTTTTCTTTCAAGAGACGTTCGACACCGGCATTCGCTTGCACAGCGTAAGGAGTAACGAAGAGAGGATCGGCACGAAATGTCGAGCGAGCGATCCCAGCGAACGACGTTAACGCGCGACCACCACTGGTCGCACCGAAGATCGTGGCCGCCACGGAATCCGTCGCCACTTGCTCGAAAGCCGTCGCGCCAGCCTTTTGGATTGCCGGATTGAGAAAGGCTAACGGCAGACGGTCGTAGAACAATCCGACGCCACCGCGCACGACGAGGTTCTTCACAGCGCCCCACGCAAAACCCACGCGTGGACTAAAGTTATTCTTGTCCGTGCGAAACGGTGACGGCAGTTTTTCTACATCGTAACGAACACCAAGATTGAGAGTTAACTCGGAACTCGCACGCCACTGGTTCTGTACGAATCCCCCAACGCTCGTCACGCCAAATTGTGTCGCTGATGGACCGAATGCTTGGCGCCAAACCGCTGGCCGGCCGCCGGCAAAGTCAGCGAGCGAACGAAATAGAAAGATCCCACCGAAACCGTCGCGCGCGTCATTATCCAGCGAGACGTGATTCAGCGTGCCGCCAAACTTCCACTGACTGCGTCCGCGATCGACGGATACGGAATCAACGATCTGCCCGCGAGTTTCATGGCGATTTGAGTCGGCGTTATAGGGACGGCCAAAGCGCGCCAGTCCCGCGATTTCGATCCCTGGTCCAAGTGGATCTCCGGCGCGAGTTAATACACGTCGAGTGCTAACTTGAAAACGAAGATCGTTGACTACGTGAGCAGACAATACTGAAACTGCCGAGGCAGTGAACTGATAATCCTTTGTATAAGCACTGCCGCGCGCCGAGACGTCGGTCAAGACGTCCGTATTGAAGCCTTCCCCGCGAAGTCGCGCATTGGTGAAAGCAAAGCGAAAATTGAAAGTGTGATGTGCGCCCGGAGCATAGGTAAGTTTTCCGGCGGCTTCAGTCTCGTCTGATCCCACGCGAAACCGCCCCCCTGTAAGCGAACGCACACTCAAGCGGGGCGCAAATCCGGAAGCCAATAGTGTGTTGATACTGCTGCGAGTGTTGCGATCAATTTCAGTCTCGTCTTCCCCGGACAAGTGTTCCTGCTCCGCGGCCACGTAAAAGAAAAGTCGATCCCGTTTAAGCGGTCCCCCGAGCGCCGCTCCCGGTTGGACTCTCCGAAATCGCAAACGACTTGCGGGCGGCGGATCGGAATATGGCTCCCGCGCGTTAAAGAACTCATTCTGAATAAAGGTAAAGGCGTCACCATGGAATTGATTTTGGCCCACTCGAGTGACCACATTGATGGCGCCCCCAGCAGCACCTCCGAATTCCGCCGAGAGACCGTTGTTGACGATTTGAAACTCGCGGACAATTTCAGGTGACAGCGCGACACGCGCAGCGCCAGTGGTCTCGTCCGTGTTATCAAGTCCATCAATCGAGATCGAGTTGCTGCGGGGACGCAGGCCACCAAACGTAAACCCACTGTCGGCTCGCGGCGCGCCGGATGAAGGCGAAGCCACAACGCCGCCGCTCATTGCCTGTGAATTCGAAGGGGCAACACCTGGAGCGAGCAACGTAAACTCCAGGTAATTGCGGCTATTGACCGGTGATTCTTCAATCCGTTCGGGATCGATCGAAGTTGTAACAGCCGTCTGTGTAGCATCGAGAATCGGTGGGTTATCGGTAACCGTTACCTGCTCGTTTACGTCCCCAGGGGCGAGCGAAAGATTAAGAATCGCAGTTCGTCCAAGCACCAGCGTCACTCTGGGATTGAAGTAAAGCGCAAAGCCGCTTGCCTGGGCCTTAATCTCATAATCGCCGACCGCAAGCCCGGCTGCGCGATAGTTACCATCAGCGTCGCTGCTGACAGTTCTCATTTGATTTGTGGTGAGCTGGCGCAACGTGATTGTAGCGCCAGGAATGCCCGCTCCGTTTGGGTCGTGAACGCCACCAGTCAGAGTTGCAGTCGTCGCCGAATCCTGTGCCTTGATGCTGGAAAACACTAAGCAAAGAAATAGAGCTGCCAGCACTAGAATAGCTTTTCGATGTCGCAAAGAATTCGCTTTTTCCCGGGAGAGGCGAACCGTTCGGAACCAAAGGAGTGAATTCGCTCAGCTCACTTCACGAGTTTGATCTGCTTCGGATCAGTCAGCTCGATTTGTGCCTTGCGGTGGTAATCGACGAACCTGCCCGAGACAACGATCTCTTTGCCCTTCAGATCTCGAACCACAGGAAACTTGGGGAAGTTTGGGTTCCTCAACACGGCCGTTACAGCAGTGCGATAGTTTGGATCGAAGTCAAAAACTATAAGGTCGCCGTCACGCTCTTCGAACAGCTTATCCACGGTGCCTCTGAACGAGCCATCCTGGCCGACGAGCTTGAGGGCGCCTGCCAGATCGTGGGCGTCCAGCGCGTTTTTATAGATCGCATCGTCCTTGTCCACAGTCTCAAACTTCGCCTTTTTCGATGCCACTACATTCTGCAGCGGCTTAATTGGATCCCCATCCTGAATCGTGCCCCGATTGGAGCCGGCGGTGTTGAGACTCCATACGCCGAATATGACCGTTAGCATGGCCGCAACAACCAATGCAGGTTTCGTAACGCTCATGGTTATCTATCTCCCGGGATTTGATAACGCATCAACGTTACCGAATCCTTTCTGAATCATTACACTTCCGAAAGGTTCTTTAACTTGAGGCTAAATTCGCAGTTGAGTTGGAAGGTGGAAGATGTAGTGTAAACGTAGACCCGACGCCCGGCTCACTCGATACCTCGATCCGACCCTTATGGGCCTCGACCACTGCTTTAACCAAACTAAGGCCGAGACCGAGTCCTCGTTGCGAACGGCTCTGGTCGCCGCGATACAAACGATTCCATATTTTAGATTGGTCTTCGGATGAGATCCCTACGCCAGTGTCTTTTACGATGATGAGCGTTTGATGATCACGTTGGTCGGTGGAGAGCTCGATGCTTCCACCGCTTGGAGTATATTTAATGGCGTTATCCAACAGGTTCGCCATGACCTGACGCGTGCGATTCGCGTCGACCGTGAAAAAGATATCTTTTGGTCCAGTTATGCGAAGCCCAACACTCTTCTCGTCAGCGACGTGTTCGTAGAGTTCAACCGTTTCCTGGATAAGGCTCGCGACATTTACCTCTTCAAGTTGAAGTTTCATCGCCCCTGTCTCGGCCTCAGAAATATCCATAAGCGTGTTGAGCATTGTGAGGATCCGGTCGGCCTCTTCCACGCAATCAGCCAGCGCTTCCTTCGAGTCTTCGAGATTCTGAGTTGACTGCAAAGCGATCTCGGCGGTTCCTCGCAGTCTTGCCAGTGGAGTTCGAAGATCGTGCGCCACCGTATCCAGTGCCCCGCGCATTCCTTTAATTAACGCTTCGATCTTCTCCAACATGGAGTTGAACAAACTAACTAACTCGTCAAGCTCGTCTCCGCTGTGAGCCGTCGGTACGCGGGCATCCATTTTGCCCGTAGAAACCGTGCGAATGGTTTGAATGAGGCTTCTGACTGGACGTAGTGCACGAAACGCCAGGAATGATCCACCGCCAAGGCCGAGAATAACCACGGGTATCATGAAGCCGGCAAAAACTTCGCGGAAAGTCTCTAGCAGGGCCTCCTGTTCCTCGGTACTTTGCCCCACCTGAAGAATATTTCCATCCGGGAGTGGCATGGAATCGACCTCCAACTGGTCTCCCCCGTGAGCAGTCCGCATCGTGATTGGTTGATCGTTGGACGATGGAACTGAAGTACCTTGATTCACTTCAAGATTTTTCCAGCGGTCAGGGTCATTCAAAAAAAGGTTTTGTCCCTGTGGCCCAACGACACGCACGAAAAGACGCTCCCCTTTGCCCGACTTTTCTTCAAGGCCGACTTCATTTTTAAGTGCGCTAATGCCGCCGCTGCGATATTGAGCGGCATACTCGTCAAGCTTCTCATGGGTTTCCTCGCGATCCTTCTGTCGCACCGACGACGACAAGAGAAAATAGGCGAGCAAAAAGAGAAACGAAGTGCTGAGGATAAAAAAAGCGGAGTACCAGACTATCAACCGAAAAGTGATCGTCTTACGAATGCGGCTAAGAGGCCTTAAGAACATAACCAACTCCGCGAATCGTATGAATCATTTTTTCAGTAAAGTTCTTGTCGAGTTTGTTCCTCAATCGACAAACCAATACATCCACCACGTTGGTTTGCGGATCGAAGCTGTAATCCCACACATGTTCCAGGATCATGGTCTTGGAGACCACGCGATCGGCGTTGCGCATGAGGTATTCAAGCAACGCAAATTCGCGAGCTTGCAGGTCGAGCCTCTCGCCGCCACGTTTGACTTCTCTCGACAACAGATTCATCGAAAGATCTCCCACAGTTAATCGGGTCGTCTCGCTGGTCACGGGACCTGAAGCGCGTCTTATTAGCGCCTGGACCCGCGCCAATAATTCCGAGAATGCGAAAGGTTTCACCATGTAGTCATCGCCACCGGCCTGCAGTCCTCTAATGCGATCATCTACTGAGCGTTTGGCGCTCAGAACGATCACCGGAGTATTAATCCTTCGCTGGCGTAACTTTTCTATTAGACTCACTCCATCGAGCCGTGGAAGCATGATATCGACGACTGCCGCATCGTAGAGTCTTGTCGAGGCCAGATGCAGACCTTCTTCACCGTCCGCCGCATGTTCGGCGGCAAACCCCGCCTGCTTCAAACCATTGATTACAAACGAGGCTATCTTGCAGTCGTCTTCTATAACCAGTAATCGCACGTTGTCTTCTCACACCTCTAAGACCAAAATGGACTTTTGAATTCGATTTTGATTGTTTCCAGTTGTCGGGTCAAACGATCAAAAAAGTTTTCCGGTGTCCGCGGGGATGATTGAGCAAAATGAGATAGTGGCAGCCCAGCCAGGAACATAAATACAACTCGCGAAAAGGTTGACTTTTCGTGTCGTTTGAAATATTTTCCGCATGCTTTCTTCAACGGGCCGGATGCTCCTAAGCCTGCTTCCTTGAAACTCGCCAATCCAGCCTGTCTATTCCACTCTGAGAAATTGTGACCTGGTCGGCCACAGGACTCAAATCAACGGAGGAACATACTGTGAAACGCTCCCTCATTTTCGTTGTCCAGATTGGATGGCTTATCGCGCTCGGCGCCGCCGCTGCCGCCTACTTCCTAGGGTATTGGCCGCCACAGCTGACAAACCTCGGCTCCATTCCGATTGGCGTCGTCTGGTTTGGCGCGCTTGGGGCGGTTCTTATCTCGCTGACCGGCATTGTCGAGCACGCCGGTGACTGGGATCCCCGATTCGACTTATGGCATCTTTCCCGGCCGCTCATCGGCGCCGCACTCGCAGTGGTTGGCGTACTTATAGTGGAGGCTGGTGTTCTGGCAGCTGGTACGAACCCCGCGAAGGCGGTTTCGGAAGCGCCGAAGAATCTCCTCTATTATTTAGTCGCCTTCCTCGTGGGCTACCGTGAAGAGACGTTTCGCGAGCTTATAAGGCGACTTGTCGACCTTATTTTTACGCCGGGAACGACATCGCCAAAGCCCACCATAACTTCTCTGAATCCCAACACTGGTCCGATCGCGGGCGGCGCGTCGGTGAAGATTCTTGGCACTGGCTTCGAAGGTGCAGTAGCAGTATCGTTCGGTTCGGCGCCAGCCACCTTCAAGGTCGACTCAGACAGCCAGATCTCGGCGGTTGTCCCTGCCTCTCCGACGGCAGGCCCTGTGAGCGTCACGGTCAAGACCAAGGGTGGGTCGGCGTCTGCCTCGTTCACCTATACCTGAGTATCCGCTTAAGCATGCCACGTCACGGCAATCCAGAAGTCGGAAATGGATTTGTCGGGCAAGAAAAGCGTGAAGTCCGAATCGGGTTTGGCGGGCAGGGCGATTCCTGCTGGGCCACCGGTTAGTTTGCCAGCCAGGAGGTTGCCCAGGGACGCGTCCTTAACTAAGGTGTCCTTCTTCGAGACCGCAGGATCGTCCAGATCAAACACGTCCATCGTGGCCGGGACCGGCGTCTTGGAACTACGCGCAACGAGGTTCAAGAAACGATCGTCTTCCGCATCCTGCCGGGAATAGGCGCCGTCGCGCAGCAACGCATTCTTGCGAATGCTGCTCTTGGTCAAGGTCAACGTACAGTTGACGCTGGCATATGGACCAGTCACGCAGGGGATGCTGACCGCCACCGATTTAATTCGCCGGAAATAATGGCCCGGACCATCCAGGTCAAACAGCGTCTCGGGTAACCGCAGCGTGCAGCGGCCGGTGGTGCGCAATTGGACCAGCGCCATCGGATCGACCTGCAACAAGCTCACGCTCTTGGTCAATTCATATTCGCGTTGGTTCAGATCGTGGTAGGCTACGTCCATCCGCTTTAGATCCAGAAAGAGTTTTTCGCCGTGTAGTTCATCTTTTCGAGCGTGCCCTTGTCGAACGCTTCAGCGTCAAGCAAAACAATATTTGAAGTGTGGTCGTTGATGCCGCCTTCGGGAACGACTAAGATGGCCTCGGCATGTCCTCCGATCTAACCTTCCTGACTAATGAACGAGGCAAGACCCTGCGAGATCGTTTTCAGACCTTGCTGGGGGCAAACACACGCTTCTTTGACTGCCTTGTTGGTTATTTTCTCATTAGCGGTTTTTACAAACTTTATCCGGCGCTCGAACAAACGGAAAAGATCCGAATTCTTATCGGTCTCAAGACAGACAAAAAGACCTACGAACTTCTAATGTCACACGCCGAGGTCCAGGAAGAACTGCCAGGCGAAGTTTTAGCCGAACTCGAGCACGCGGATGACAGCGACCATGTTGAGCAGGGCGTAGAGAAGTTCCTTAGTTGGATAAAGTCCGGTAAGCTTCAAATCAAAGTCTATCCATCAGCGAGGATTCACGCGAAGGTCTACATCATGACCTTCGCTGAGGGGGACCGAGATTTAGGACGGATCATCACCGGCTCAAGCAACTTCTCGCAGTCTGGCCTGGTTGACAACCTCGAATTCAATGTCGAATTAAAGAACCGCTCAGACTACGAATTTGCACTCAACAAATTCAACGAGCTGTGGGAAGACGCAGTAGAAGTTTCCAGGACTTATGTCGAGACGATTGAAGTTAAGTCGCCCTTCGCTCACTTCACGCCTTACGAGCTCTACGTGAAGTGCCTTTACGAGTACTTCAAGAGCGAATTGAGCCATGAGGCAGAACCGGAAAGTCCTTATCTACCGGTTCGATTCAAGAAACTGAAATACCAGGATGACGCGGTTACGGGCGCGCGCAAAATCCTGGAAGAATATGGCGGCGTCTTCATCTCTGACGTTGTGGGCCTTGGCAAGACTTATATGTCCGCAATGCTCGCGCAGCAGCTCGACGGTCGTACCTTAGTCCTCGCGCCGCCTACACTCCTGGAGAGGAACAATCCCGGATCGTGGCCTAATGTGTTCTCTGATTTCCGGGTGTTCGCCGAATTCGAGTCAATCGGCAAGCTCGATGACGTTCTAAACCGCGATGTGTCTAAATTGGATAACGTGATTATTGACGAGTCGCATCGCTTTCGGACCGAGACAAATGAAACCTACGAGAAGCTGGCCCAGATTTGCCGTGGCAAGCGCGTAATTCTCGTGAGTGCGACGCCGCTGAACAACTCACCGAGAGATATCCTCAGTCAGATCAAGCTTTTTCAGAACGGGAAGAACAGCACAATTCCCAACGTTCGTAACCTGGAAGCATTCTTCGGCAATCTCCAAAAGCGGCTCAAGCATCTCGATCGACAAAAGGACCGCGAGAAATATTTCAGCACGGTGCAGGACAACGCCAGGGAAATTCGTGAGAGGGTATTGAAGTACTTGATGATCAGACGTACACGAACGGAGATTGCCAAGTATTACGCTCCCGATTTGCAGGCCCAGGGTCTTACGTTTCCAGAAGTCGTGAATCCTGAGCCGCTCTTTTACGAATTCAATATTCACGAGAACGAAGTGTTCGACAACACGGTTCACCTTCTGACGCATGATTTTACGTACTCACGCTATCGCCCGTTAACTTATTACGCCGGCGAGCGAAGCGAGAGCGCTTTGACGGGCCAGCAGAACCTGGCGCGGTTTATGAAGGTGCTGCTCATCAAACGGCTCGAAAGCAGCTTCCACGCGTTCCGGCTGACAGTTCAACGCTTCATTGATTCCTACGAACGTTTCATCGCGGAATTCCACAAAGGAAGCGTTTACATCAGCAAGAAGCACATCAACAAAATCTTCGACCTGCTCGAGTACGATGACCTCGAAGCTGTTCAGCGGCTAATCGATTCGGATCGCGCTGAAAGGCTGGACGCCGCAGATTTCCGCGATGATTTCATCAGGGACTTGGAATCAGACCTGAGCATTTTGAAAAAGGTGAAAGAAGCCTGGACCACGATTTCTCGCGATCCAAAATGGGAAAAGCTCCGAACAACGCTTACCTCGAGTCCCGGCCTGAACGGCAATAAACTAATACTTTTTACCGAGTCGAAAGAGACGGCGGAGTACCTGAGCGAAAAGATCGAGGATGACTTGCAGAGGAAAGTGTTGCTCTTCTCAGGTAGCTCAGACAAAGCTACGCGCGATCTGGTGATTAAAAATTTCGATGCGCGCGCGTTTCATCCCGAAGATGATTATCGAATTCTCGTAACCACCGAAGTGCTGTCAGAAGGTGTTAACCTGCATCGCTCAAATACCGTCATTAACTACGACATACCATGGAATCCTACCCGCTTGATCCAGAGAGTTGGCCGCGTCAATCGCGTAGATACGGATTTCGATTCGATTTACACGTATAACTTCTTCCCAACCGAGCAGAGCAACGATTTGATTAAATTGAAGGAAGCAGCCGAAGCGAAGATTCACGCCTTCATCGAAATGCTCGGCGCCGATGCACGTCTGCTGACAGAAGGAGAAGTGATTAAGTCTCACGATCTATTTCAGAAACTAACTTCAAAACAAACCATCACCGGCGAAGACGAGTCTGAAGAAAGTGAACTGGAATACCTGAAAGCGATCCGGGACATTCGTGATCAGCAACCTGACTTGTTTGAAAGAATCAAGCACCTGCCAAAGAAGGCCCGTTCAGCAAGGCAACACACACTCGGATCGTCAGCGCTGCTCACCTATTTTCGCAAAGACAAGCTGGAGAAGTTCTTCATTTCTGAGAGCACAGGTAAAGGCGCAAAAGAATTGGATTTCTTAACTGCGATCAAACTGCTAAAGTGCGAACCTGATACTCATCGAAAGCAGATCGGAAATGATTTTTATCAGTTGCTCGATCAAAATAAGGCGGCTTTTGAGTTTGCGACATCGGAAGCTGCGGAAGTTGAAGAGTCAGGGCGCGACAACAGTGCAAAAATTCTTAGAAGGTTGCGCTCGCGTGATATTCGAACCTTCAAGGGATTCACCGACGAAGATGAGGGATTCATTAAACATATAGTTCGGTTATTGGAAGACGGTGCACTGCCCAGGCCCACCACGAAGAAAGTTTACGGAGCAATCAAGGACGAGATTAACCCACTGAAGATACTAGGCATCCTGAAGAGAGACATTTCACTTCATTTCTTGCGACCAACTCGAGCTGAACAATCACAGTTTAATCAGGCTCCGCGAGAAGTGATCCTCTCAGAATATTTACTTCCTGAATAGATGGAAAAAGCTCAGGCCCGAAAAACAGTAATTGAGACTCTCACACGCCCATTCGACCGCGAGCGTTTCCTGCGCTTCGTTAAGAATTTACTCAACCATCTTAACGATTCACCTGACAGACGTTTGAGTCAGGGGGGATCGTCAATAAAGAAGGCCTTTCAAGACAAAATCAAGAGCTTCGAGCGCGTTGGCACTTACACTGATCCGCATGGCCAAAAGCTGGATGTACTGGTCGTGTATCTGCAAAGAGACACCACGCTCGAACGCGGACGAACGTCTCTGCGCAACTTTGTGGCCGACTATTTGGCAGGACAAGGCAGGGACAAGGACGCCGTATTAGCCTCGTTTGTCTCGCCCCAACTTGAAGACTGGCGCTTCTCTTACATCAAGCTCGAATATTCACTAAAGCAAAGCGACACGTGTCGCGTACTCGAAAATAAAGAGCTCACTCCCGCACTCCGCTATTCGTTTCTGGTTGGTAGTAACGAGCAAAGCCACACGGCGCAAAAACAGTTTCTACCATTGCTCGAAAAAGTCAGTGATGATCCAACACTGGCTGATATTGAAAGCGCCTTCGACATCGAGCGAGTCACGCAAGAGTTTTTTGAGCGCTACAAAGACTTGTTCGAAAAGGTGAAGACTGCACTCGATGAAATCCTTAGCGTCGAACCTCGAATTAACGATCATTTCCAGGAGAAGGGCATCCAGACTGCCGACTTCGCTAAAAAGCTTCTCGGGCAAATAGTTTTCTTATATTTCCTGCAGAAAAAGGGTTGGTTCGGCATTGAACGTGGCCGTGAATGGGGTACAGGAAACCGGCGCTTTCTCCGTTACCTGTTCGATAATCGTGAGAAGCTTCGCCCCAGGCAGGATCGTTCGGCTGATCGTCCAGCCAATTTCTTTAACGACGTTCTGGAGCATCTTTTTTACGATGCCCTCGCGCGTGAGCGAGATGATGATTATTACGCACTTCTTGATTGTCGAATTCCCTTTCTGAACGGCGGATTATTTGAACCGCTTTTTAGCTACGATTGGGTCAACACAGAGATACTTCTGCCAGACGAACTCTTTTCTAACAGTGACATAACGAAAGAGGGAGATACCGGCACCGGCATCCTGGATATTTTCGATCTTTACAACTTCACGGTGAATGAAGCTGAGCCACTCGAGAAGGACGTGGCCGTCGATCCCGAAATGCTCGGCAAGGTTTTCGAAAACCTCCTGCCTGAAAACCTCCGTCACAAAGGCGGCACATACTACACTCCGCGAGCGATCGTGAATTACATGTGCCAGCAAAGCCTCATTAATTACTTGGCAATGAATCTGCCTGATATTCCCCGAGACGACATCGACACGTTCATTCGAATCGGTTATGCGCAGGCGGAGTTTGAAGGTGCCGGCACAGTATCGCAGAGCGAGCGGTTTCTTCCTCAGTCGATTAGCACCAACGCAAGAAAGATCGACAAGCTGCTGAACGAAGTTACCGTCTGTGACCCTTCGATCGGCTCCGGCGCGTTCCCTGTTGGAATGATGCAGGAAATAGTTCGTGCGCGTCTTGCGCTGGCGTTCGTTGAGAACATGCCTGCGCAAACACCGTACGATCTCAAGCGTCATACAATTCAGAACTCTCTCTATGGTGTTGATATCGATCCCGGCGCAGTAGAAATTGCAAAGTTGCGTCTGTGGCTATCACTCGTTGTGGATGAAGACGATCGCAATCGAATCCAGGCACTACCAAATCTTGACTATAAAATCATGCAAGGCAATTCATTGCTGGATGACTTTGCCGGAGTAAAGCTACTGGATGATGAACTGCTCGCGCAGGCATTTGTTGATAAAGACAGCCAACTTGAAATGCTTGATGCGCGAATAAAAGAGTTGCAGGACCAATTCTTCGAACTCGATCGAAAGGGTGCGCGCAGCCCTGAGATGAAGCAGTGGTTCGTCAAGGAAATTGAGGTGCTCAAGGACCAAAAGAGAGACTTGCTCGATGGTGACAGTAACGGAGCTAACAAACAGGCAAGCTTTAATGATTTGCACAGCACTGCGAGCCAAAAGCTGGCGGAACTGAAACAGCTGCACCGTAAATTCTTCAGTGAGACCTCGCGACAGTCAAAGGAAAGACTCCGGCAGCGCCTTGAGGCGGTCGAATGGGAATTCATGGAAGCCACGCTGAATGAAAATGGCAGGGAGAAAGAACTGGATGAGCTACGACTTCACCGGCGCGACAGTCGCAAAGATTATTTCCTTTGGAAACTTCACTTCGTGGAAGTACTTCAGGCCAAGGGCGGATTCGATATTTTAATTGGGAACCCTCCTTATCTTGAATCCCGAAATCCCACCTTTTCGGATGAGCTCAAGGATCGATTGCAAAATGCAGTCAGGTTTAGATGGAAATCGGATGGAAGTCTGATTGCGCGGGGTTCTGATCTACTGATCTACTTTTTCGAAACTAGTCTTCAGTTCATAAACAGCAAACATGGTCAGGTAGTGCTCTTAACGCAAAACGCCTGGCTGGATACTGATTATGGACGAAAGTTTCAGTCGTTCTTACTGCACAACACTAACGTTCGGGCAATAATCGATAGCGACTTCAAATATTTTCAGGGAGCTGCTGCACCTAACATCAATACCGTGATTTCGATTTTCGTGGGCAGGAAACCTGATAGCCATAACGAAATCACATTCGCCCGTTTTCACGAGAGCTTCGCGAAACTTCCAGGATCGATCCTGGATAATGGAAGCGAAAACACCCGGAAAAAGATGGTCGATTTCCGGCGTTATAAATATTCAAATGGAGTTCTGAGAAATCTGAAATGGGGCGTGCTTTTAGCGGCCCAGGAAGAAATCTTTTTTCATGTTTTATCGGTGCTCGAAAAGAAGGCTATTGCTATCGGAAAGATAGGTCCATCATTTTCTGTGGGACAGGGATTGAATCTGCCAAAGAGCTGCCTGGTTGAGCGTGAACAAAGCGTAAGTCTTAAGATTCCGGAAGAGGCCCTCATACCAATACTGACAAGCGCGGATGGGGCACCGTTTAATGTGACTAACACTCACTCCTATCTGGTAGATGAAACGGAGTTGCTCGCTTCCGAAGTGCGAAGGCTTAACACGTCAGGAGTCTCCGTCTTTCGGAGAAGTAGTACATCGAAAAGGCCTCCCATCCTAATTCTGCCACGCGGGGTGAGCAGGCATTTCTGTGCACTCAATTCTTTGAACGCATTTTCAGCAAGCGCCGTCGACGTTTACGGCGATTGCAGCGTGTCTTCAGAGGAAACACTCAATCTTTGGGTGGCTCTGAATTCCTCCATTTGCTGGCTATGGCGGGAAGTCGGTGGTCGTAAGAATCTGGGAGGCGGTATGTTGAAGGCAGAGGCCGTAGATCTGGAGACATTTCCAATCTACATGAACTTCAACAGTCCTCAAGAACTCAGGTCTGTCTTCGATCGTCTGAAGCAAAGAGAGGCCAGGAGCATAGTCGATGAAATTTACTCTGAGGAACATCTGATCATAGATCGAATAGTTGGCGACTACTTGGGCTTAAGTCATGAAGAGATAAAGGAACTGACTCACCTGCTTGAAGTCAGAGTACGAGCGCGAACGCTGAAAGCAAAATCGGTGTGATGTGAATGTCTAGCGTGGAACTCGAATATACAATTTGCCAAATCCAACAGGGGCGCTTCTCGATGGCGGCGAGGAGCCATCGTCAGGAAGGTGGGAATCCTCGACTTACGATATCGATGCTCCCGGACGAAGTTCAATGGCATCTCACAGACCTAGAGCATGGCGTTCCCGAGACGGTTGGTGGGCAACCTCGATCGGATCGCGTCGATTTTTATTTTCTGTATGACGTTTGTAAGTCGGTATTTCCGACTTTTCCAGGTCCTCGAGTCCCGCCAAATGCGTTAGCTCACAAATTTCCTCCCCGGCATGCCCCAGGAACAGAGCGTCGTGGTGGAAAGCGCGTGCGAGAAGAAACCGCAATCTGTAGGTTTTCACCTGTGACCCGCGTGGATCTTTTGTCTCAACAACCTCCTGCGTTTCGTGCGGATGCAACAGCAGCGGTACTACATTTAGATATCGAAACCGGCCCGGCCAGCATATACGGGCAGGAGATCTTAGAGGTTCACTTTGGAGTCGAAGGTAATTGGAATGTCGTGCCTTTGCCTTCTCCCGTCCCAAGCGAAGCGATCCTGCACCTATCAGACTCGCTTTACGCAACGATATATGACGTCTTGTCTGGTATTTGATCAGTAAGTATGGAATTTGGTGCGAAACATTACGGAGCGAAGGTAGCCCGAACGAGCTACCTTCTCCGTAGCGGTTAAACTTCCGGTTATCTTCCGTCTCGGAGCGAGCGACCATAGGGGTCTGCGAGTCTTCCGGATGTGTTAGACCCTTCTCGCCAATCAAATAAAACACCGACTCGGGTACCGGGTGCTTTTCGGCCAGATGTACGCAAAGAACTCTGCGTGTGCTTTCGCGTCACCTTCTTCATCGTCGCTTCATGTTGCTTATTTAACGGCATTTCATCTCTCCTATTTACCTACAGTGCAGGCGCCGCAGTCACCAACACGAGTCCACAAGTCGGGCGTGATATCGTCACTTGAACGAATCACGCCTGCGGCCGATATTCTTCTAACCTCGAACCAAAATCGTTTGCCGAATAGTTTTTATTGTCGTGACTTCCACAATTGCGTGTGCTGTCGCCGGATTCGGCGGTAAGTGTCGATCGGTCTCGATTTGAGGAAACCGATCTTCTTCATTGATTCCGTTTCTAACGAAGAGCTCAATTCCACGCGATCGCGGCATCTTTGTGAGGGCAAGTTCCGCTCTGGCGGATTTGAATGCGTCTGTGATCGATTTGCCGAACCCGAGCGCGCGATAGAACGCACCCGCAAAAGCCACACTCACTTTGTCTCCGATTGGTCTGTCGGCGCCGATCGAATAATCAACGACTTCAGAGATCGAGCGTGCTTGCGCCTTAGTAAAACAGGCGTTCAGCACAACCAGGCGCACATGGTCGTTGTAGACTGCAAAAACGTCCGTCAGCCCCTGTTGGTCCAGTGCCTGAGCTCGGCCATACCTTCCATTAAGGAGGAATCTCTGGCTCTGGCTTCCGTGTCCACTGAAGTGAACGATGTGTGGTTCATAGGTCAACAGCAACCTTTGCAAATCGATTGGCTTCACAGCCCCATGATTGTGCAGTTCGAATCTATCGCGATAAGGACCTTCCTGAATTCGCTCAAAGATTTCCCGGGCCTCTTCGGCCACTAAAATCCGGCCGGTACTCCATGGATTCGTGGATACAACCAGTATTCGAATATTTTCCGTCATCTGTGTCCTCCTGTAATCGCCGAATCCCTTCACGAGGTCTCAGATTTCTCTTACAATCAGGGCCACCAAAGCACTCGGCTCATTCTGATCTCATTACGCGGACACAATGGCGTTATAAGCTGTCTAAAATCCTTAGGAATGGCTTAGGGTTTCATTAGTAATTCTCTTAGGCAGACGTTTATGAGTATAGAAAGCAACCAAATATTCGAGTTTGGACCGTTTGTTCTTGATCCCCGCGCGCAAACGTTAGTCAGAGACGGTCAAGAGGTCCCATTAGCGCCGAAAGCATTTGCAGTATTGTTGCTACTCGTCAGCAACGCCGGAAGTGCAGTCAAAAAGGATGAGATTATTCAAGAAGTGTGGTCCGACGTGGTTGTTGAGGAGCAAAACGTTTCCTTGAACATTCACCTGGCGAGGAAAGCAGTTGGAGACGATGCGGATAATCCTACGTATATCGCTACCGTATCGCGGCGGGGTTATCGCTTCGTAGCGCCCGTTGTTAAGAAAGACCGGGTAGCATCGCCCGTTGCAGAGGAAGTCACAGCGGCGACGCAACTCGAAGTCCCTGCCACCACGACACCTCTTCGCCAAAGCACAATCTCGTTTCGATTACTCAGGTCAGCGCTAGCCGAAGATGGCTGGTTTCTGCTGACAAGTTGCACGCTTTATGCGCTTTTGTACGCGATTGCCCTGTTTGTGGAACTGGCGTACCAGTTCAAGTCCCATGCCGCTTCAGCAATTAGAGTTGCACCGTTCGTATTTCTGTGGGTCTGGACCACATCCCTGGCGGGTCTCATCGCGTGCAGGCTGTTAGTGTCGAGTGGACGGCGATACAGCCTGGCATTGGCTATCTCGCTATTTGTTGCATCGGGAGTGATCCTCTACGTGTCGATAGGGTCGGTCCTGCCGAACGTACAAATTACCAAGGCGTTGTTTAATACGTATCCGGCTTATAGCGCATACCTCAAAAGCATGTCTCACTTCTTTCCTTTGGCTGTGATCTTCCTGGTAGTGCCTTATCACTTTGTGGTCGCTGCTCGCACTCAAATCCGGTCAGGCAAGGCGAATCAAATTCGAAGGCTTTTAACTGAGGAGAGCTTTGGAACCGCTCCCGAAGGCACCATATTCCTGAAGGTGAAGTGGCTATGCGTGATGTTGACGATTGCGGCTATCGCCTCGATCGTGGCGACAGCACATCTCATGGATAATCTTGTTTCTAACGAGTACACGAACATGTTCACGCAGTTGATAGAGTGGCGCATGGTCGTTTACTTCGGGCTGGGAGTCATCTGTCTCTTGTGGTATTCCCGCTCTTTGAACTCTATCAAGATCGCCTCGATAGAAATGGACCGTCTAACCCAGAAGGCTGGTTGAATCCACACTCTTACGAATTTTCGAGATACGCCTGGGCCAGTAAGTATCGAACTTCGGGATCGACATCCTGAGGGGACGTGAGTCCAATCTGAACTCTCATCGTATGGTGAATGCGAGAGGGTTCGATGCGGCCGACCGGTTCGCATTGCTCGAGGCGCAGGCCAAGATCTACCTGGTTCCGCAACGGCTTGATCCGTGCAAAGGTTCTACGGGGCGCAACGAGCGAAACATATGTCTCTCGCGCCTGGATAATAATCTCGCCACACTCCGTCGCCGCGTTGATGATCGCATCGAAGATCGCCCTCAGATGCGGACGGCCTGCGTATTGTCGCGCTATCAACTCATCGGCTGCTACCGTCATCTGCACCTCTCATAACCGGCTCGAAGATCGCGTGGCCCGCGCCGATAAAAGAGCGCGAGCCACACAGCTTCAACACGTTCTCAATCCTCGATTCCCCACCGCATCAGAAATCTGCGAACATTCGCCGGCAGTTCTCGATGAGCCGGCGGCGCAGTAATTGACTTCCCTGCTGCGGATGATCCGTCAGGAGTGGCAAGGAAGGCGAAACCATCACCTGTGTTGCCGGTAATCTCGCCGCCGGCGTTTATGTCGCCGGCGATAAGCAAGTAAGGAGAACCCGCTACTGACGCATCGTTCAAATTCGTTACCGGCGCATCTGCGTCTTGCCAGAGCACAGCACGCAACAAAGCACCCGGCGTTCGCGACAGACCGACGATCGTTCCGTCGCTATTTATTCCAAACGCTGCGCTACGCACATCGCCGGGGATCTGGTCCAACATCCTGGTTCCTCTCTCTTTGGTCCAAACAAATGCCCGGTAGAAACGAGTACCATCGGCAGCCGCCGGCAAAGAAAAGCCAACTACAACACCATCGTTGTTGATCGCAGTCGGAGTGTTCCACGCATGTCCTCCAAAATCCGGAATACGCGTCGCCACTCCGTTTTCCCAGATGACTGCATGCGCGGCGCTCACGTCGCCGACTGCAACTCCACAAGCGCCGGAAATGCCAACGACTTGTCCCTTGTCATTGATTGCTGTTGCTGCACTGGTGGAGTCGCCCGGTAGTGGAGGCAGTTCTCGCATCTCGCCGTTAGGTTCCCAGAGCGCAGCCCTGAACTGCAGAATTTGAAACGCCGTGTTGCAAGTCGAGTCATGAACTCCATTCTCCGCCCAGCCAACTACTTGTCCGCGATTGTTAGCCCCGGTTGCATAACTGTTATAACCACCGGCGAATGGCGGCAGCGGAGTCATCACTCCTGCTTGCCAACGAAATCCTTTGCAAATCTTCCTCGTAGGAACTCCCGGTGCGAAAAAGGGCCAGCAGGAAAATGCTTCACCCAGCGGATTGTTTTCGTTGGTGTCAGAAATTCCGACGATGAGCCCGCGATTGTTCTTCACTGGAAACGCCGTCGCACTGTTCGTATCCGATCCGCCGAGAGAACCGAGATCGAACGGCGTCGCTGATGCGGCTGTCCAAAGAGCTGCATGGGAAATCGTGTTTGTTTCGTTGTTGGCTTGACCAAGAACCTGGCCACGATTGTTCAGACTGTTTCCTCCAGCGCCTCCGCCGAGTCCATTCAAAGTCTTTACCTGGTAGCTCTGGGCTCGAAGTGCAATCGGAAAGAATAGTGCAAGCAAGAGTGCTGCAGCGACATGCTTAGTTGATCCTTTCTTCATATTGGTATCCTTTGAGTAAGTCGATCCGGAAACGGGGGAGTGCCGGCTCGGTAACCTAGCGCTTCTGACCCAGAGGTACTGGCCAATTTCGGACGCTGTTGAAGACGCTGGATTAGCAAGATCACGCGTTGCCAGTGTTTGCTCACGCGCTGAAGAAAGCGGTCACGACATCGAAGTCCGAAAACGGCTAACACGACCTCTGAAATTGCCGTATGTTCGTCTCGATGATTAATCACTTTGACGTTCGCGCACTCGACCGCGCCCGTATCAGCAGGGACGCGCGATTCGACGGCAAGTTCTTCATTGGCGTAAAAACCACCGGAATCTATTGCCGTCCGATCTGTCCTTCACGAACCTCGAACAGTCGCAATGTCAGTTACTACCCAACCGCAGCGGCGGCGGCTGAAGCAGGGTTTCGACCTTGTTTACGTTGCCGGCCGGAAGCGGCGCCGGGAACACCGGCATGGATGGGCACGTCGGCGGTAGTGCGGAAAGCGCTGCGTCTGATCGACGAAGGAATTCTGGATACTGCTTCAGTTGACGAGCTGGCGAGCAAGCTTGGTCTGGGCTCGAGACATTTACGACGTCTGTTTCTACAGCATGTCGGCGCGTCGCCGATCTCATTTGCACAGACGAGGCGTCTTCAATTCGCCAAAAGATTGCTGGATGAGACGAACTTACCGATCACACAGATCGCACTTGCTTCCGGTTTTGGTAGTCTCCGCCGATTCAATACTGCGTTTCTGCAAACGTATGGCAGGCCCCCTCGGGATCTACGTAAACACTTTAACGAAGCCAACGAGGCCGATGACGAGGTGATTCTGAAACTCGCTTTTCGCCCGCCTTATGATTGGCAGCAAGTGTGCGACTTCCTGTTGGTCCACCACACTCCCGGTGTCGAACGGATCGATGAGCACGGCTATTCAAGAACGTTGCGCACACAGAATGGTTTTGCGATCGTCAGCGTGAAACCACTGCTGAACGAAGACGCCTTTGAACTTCGCGTGAGCGGTGCGGCGCCCACCAGTCTTTTTTATGTTTCGTCCGCGGCGCGCCGGGTTTTTGATACCTCAGCCGATCCGGCACTGACCATGTTTGCCTTTCGCAGCGATCCGCTGCTTGGACCATGCGTCGAGCAAAGGCCCGGTCTGCGTATACCGGGAGAGTGGGACGCCTTTGAATGCGCTGTCAGAGCAATTCTCAGGGCAGAAGCAGAAGATTCGTGTCAAACGCTGATGGCCCAAGTGGTTGATCGTTTCGGAGATAAGATCAGCAAGCCTGGGTCTGCGCTTACGAGTTTGTTCCCGACGCCATCCGCAATCGCTGCCGGCAACTTTGCGGGTCTCGGTCTCTCGAGGTCGAGCGTGAATACACTTCGGAAATTCGCGCAGGCGGTAGTTGATGGCGCGGTAAATTTCAGTGCTTCAAGTGAGTGCGTGATTGAGTCGCTGATGAAAGTTCCACGAATTGACAGGTCGACGGCTGAGTATATAGCGCTACGCGCGCTTGGCGAACCCGATGCGTTTCCGTCGAACGATCCAGTGTTGAGACTGGTGACCAGCGAGACGGATCGGCCGCTATCAGCTCAACAACTCGAGGCACGTTCAGAAGGATGGCGTCCCTGGCGAGGCTATGCTGCACTTCACTTGTGGTGTGCCGGCGCTTTGCACAAAAACTCGAGATGCCACGGGCTTGCCCCGTGGAATCTCACGTTTGTTGCTAAATGAATCCAAAAACCCAAGGTCTACAGATGCCACGGGCTTGCCCCGTGGAGTTTCACGTTTGTTGCTATTTAGCGTTTGTTGCTATTTAGCTGGGAACGTGAACCCTCCACGGCTCAAGGCCGTGGCATCCGGCTTGGTGCTTGAATGAGGCGATGTAGCGAACAGCGTGACACTCCACGGGACAAGCCCGTGGCATCTCCGACTCTGTTGAGGCAAAGCTGGTGTGCGAGTCAGAGTTAATCGACGATCACTCGACCATCTGCGGGATCGAAATCAACGGTAATCTGCACGTCACGGAGTTGCGGTCTACGATTGAGATGAAGGGCCAGCGCCGTCACGATTTCTTTTTCAATCACTCTCTGCAACGGCCGCGCACCCAGCCGTGAGTCGAATCCAGCCTGGACCACATGGTCCACGAGGCAATCGGTCCAAACAACTCTTATGCTCCTCTTCACCATGCCTTCGCGTGAGTTGAGAGCATTGAGCTCCTTGATTACGATGCGGCGGACACTTGTCTTGTCGAGCGCGTTGAAACTCAGGACCGAATCGATGCGATTGTAAAACTCCGGACGAAAGTAGGTTTGCGCGGCGCGGTGGTAAGTCGATGGAGCGATTTCGTCACTCGTTCCAAATCCCGGCGTTCCGGAGGCTATCGCGCCCAGATTTGAAGTCATGATCATTACTGCACTCTGAAAATGGGTCGTTCGTCCAAATCGATCCGTCAGCCGGCCCTCGTCGAAGACGCTAAGTAACAAGTCAAACACACCCTCATCCGCCTTTTCGATCTCATCAAACAGAACGACAGCAAAAGGTTGGCGGCGCATTTGATTGATGAACTCGCTCGGCTCACCCGATGGTCCGGAAATTAAGCGCTCGGCACTGCCCGGCAATGAGTACTCGCTCATATCCAGCCGGACAAATCGCTCAGAGTCTTCCGCCGCACCGAAAAGAAAACGCGCCAGGGAACGCGAGAGCTCGGTCTTGCCAACGCCTGTTGGACCAGTGAATAGTAAGACGCTGATCGGCCTGGCAGGATCATTCAAGCCGGCCTTGAATGTCAACACCGCACTTGTCGCTGCGCGACACGCCTCAGCTTGACCAATCACTTCATGCTCAAAGAATGCCTGCAGGTCCCTCTCTTCCAACGACACTTCGTCGCGCAAGAACAGCTCGGGTAATCCAGTGGCTTTAACAAATGCAGTAATGATTCGGTCGCTCGTTATCTCCGTAACCCGATCCGATTTCGCTTTTTCGTAAAGCCGCGTCGTGAAATCCACAGTCTTTCCCGGAAAGGCTTCATAAGGCAGGAAGCGCCGGAACAGACGATAAATGAGATTGCGTCCGTTACCGTGCATACGCATGGCGCTGTTACGTTCGATATTTACGCAGTACGCGTGTAATGCTGACAGCGCTTCAAGTTGCGTAAAATCAGGAACTCGCAAAATACGAAACGCATCGACGAATCCCGGCAACAGGCGACGACACGCATCGAGCCCCGCCGGTGTTGTTTCACTAACGATTCGCACTTCGCCTCGTTCGAGGAACGGAAGGAAAAATGAAGCGACGCTGTTTGTAGCTGAGGCGCCACCGGTGTGGAGCAATTCCAAGAGATCTTCAAACGCGATCACGCCGTCAATTCGCGCCAGCTCTTCAATCACACGCTCGCAACGTTCTTCCCACTGGCCCAGGTATTTCATGCCGGCGATCAGACGCGCCGCGCTTGAAGTCCAAAACCGGTGCCGTTTCGCCGGCTGCTGCTCCTCGCTACTTAAACGCCCTTCTCGTTCCAGTGTACGCACCGCATCGACGAGCATCGACGTCTTACCCACACCTGATTCTCCGACGAGGAGCACATTTGTTCGTTCGCGGTCGAGCAATTGAACGAGTTCGGAAACAAGCCGCTCGCGACCAAACGGGCGTGAGAAACTGCGGCGCGTTTCATCTGACCCAAGCGGAGTCGCTACGAGATTGAGGTTTTGTATGGTAGGCCCTGGCGGTGTTGCGAGTGAAAGCTTACCGCCT
>Ga0126376_10000255_pt1 | contig 25068 bp, 22 predicted proteins | sample PanSoiMetPlot_15_FD_92760 | JGI IMG/M metagenome (GOLD analysis project Ga0126376, IMG submission 92760) | Tropical forest soil microbial communities from Panama - MetaG Plot_15 | ecosystem: Environmental > Terrestrial > Soil > Tropical forest > Bulk soil | place: Panama | collected 2016-02-17 | reverse complement strand
TAATCGCGTCCGCTACCATCGGTATGAAATATCCCTGCGTCATTTCGAGTTCGTCGCGCTGCAGCGCGCGCGTTCCCGGTAGCAAATGATTCCGCGCTCCCGCCGCCAGCACCAGAAAATCCGTCGTGTCCCATTCGCCTTCGACGCAATATCTTGGCTTTTCTCCGTTGGTTTCCACTGAAACCACGTGCGACTGCCGTACTTCGCAGCCCGCCTCTCTCGCGCGCTCAAGCAGCAATCCATTCAGCACTTTGCGCGAATAGATTACGATGGGGTTTTTCATCTCCAGGGTCGCGCGCTGATCGTTGCTTGCAATCAGCTCCACGGAATGAATCAATTTCTTCGGATGGGAATTTTCGAGCAGAAAGGGATATTTCAGAATTGCTTTATGGGTCAATCCGCCGCCACACGGCTTTTCCCACGCCAAATGCTCGTCAAAAATCACTACTTCGTGTCCGGCGCGCGCTAACTGCTCGCCGCACATGGCACCCGAGGGTCCTCCGCCAACAACCGCTACCTTGGGCATGGGTTGACCTCTATCTTTCTCGAACCTGGTGAGATTCAGCGCGAACCCTAGGCGAGCGGGAAGATCGCAAGGGCAAAACCGGCGCTCAGTATAGCACCGAAAATCGCTGCTGCTGCCGCGCTCTGTGTCTCACGCCGCACTACATCCATCGCCAACCGCTGTAAAATCGTAATCAATACAAAGTACACCGCCAGCAGCAGCATCAGGACTTGCCCTGAGTGCAGCCAAAGCAGCGCAGCCGTGATCATTCCCCATGCGATCGTTCGAAACGCCAGCGCCAAAACCACCCTTCGCACTCGCGTCATCGTTCCGTGCTCGCCAAGAAAAATCTCTTCCGCCAGCAGCCACGGGAAAAACGCTAAAATCATCGGCGTCATCCCCGCCCATCGCGGTCCTATAAGCCACGCTTCGTAGAAACTGTAGTCGATCCAAAGGCCAAAGAGCAGAAGCAAAACCAGCCCGCCAATCGCACCTGCCAGAACTCCTCGCCACGGAAAATTCCACGCCTTCATCAATGCGCCGAAATTCCATCCAAGCAGCACCGCTCCCGCCATCAACGCGAAACTCGCCAGATAATCTGCTTCGAACACTCGAACAAATTTCAGTGGCACCCACAATTTCAGCACTCCTACCGCTATCGCCGACGTCACAATCAATTGCCCCAGAATCTGCGTCGTTCCAATCGCCGCGGCTCCATCCTTCAAATTCTTTCCACTCCCGCCAGCAATCTCTCCCAAAAATGGCACGCCCAACAAGATCAGTCCAACCGTCCCGCACAAGAATCCGTACAGCGGCGTGTGTGATGCGCGTATTCCTTCCGCGTCCGTCCCCAACAATTTCTTGGCCCACTTCCGTATCTCCGTGAGTACATCTCCGTCAAACAGCAAACTTACATGCGTCGCGTGCGGAATCTCCACATACTCACTCATCGTATCATTCGCTTCCGTCACTGTATCCCGTGCCATGTCGCGCAGTTGCGCCGGTTCCCACGAACCGCGCATCACCAGCGAATTTTTTTGCAGCTGCACCGCCTCCGGAAACGGCAGCATCTCTTTCGTGAGTAATTTACCCGTTCGCATCGGCGCCGGCGAAATCGCAATCACTCCGGCGACTGGCACGCGGCTGCTCGTTCGAATCGCAATCGCTCCGCCCATCGAGTGTCCTACCAGAATCGTCTGCTGCGGCACTATCGCCCGCCGCTCAATCAGCTCCTCTACCAATGCTTCGCCGCACGCATCCGCCCTTTCAAATGAAAACGGCCCGAGCGTTCTTCCATGCCCGGGGAAATCCGGCACAAACACGCGCAGATTCTGGTCCGCCAAATCCTGCGCGAGGTACGACATGATCCTTTTGTTCGCCGCAAGCCCGTGGAAAAGCACGACGTATCCTTGCGCCGCCCCAGCGATCGGCTCCACAACATCCACGCGCATCCGGCAGCTTGCCTCGCTCGAAATCACCTGTGCCGGCCGGTACGGTTGCAAATTCTGCAAGAAATAACCAAGCACCAATAGCGGCAATCCCGTCATGGCAAACAAGAACTTTTTCTGCTTCATCGAGCGAACGATCTCCCCAAACAGCGTCCCACAAAGCGGCCGATTTCGCGCGCGTGTTAAAATAAATGTTTATTCAGCTCGTAAGCAAGCTTGCAGTTCTCGCGGAGTGAAGTTTTGCATCCTGGTATTCTCAGTCGAGAAGAGGCGGTTCAGCGGTTCGGCCGCGAGAATCGCAGTGGACGTCGCGTCGTCTTCACCAACGGCTGCTTCGATCTTCTCCATCCCGGCCACATTCAAAGCCTCGAACAAGCCCGCAGCCTGGGCGATGCGCTCGTCGTCGGCATCAACAGCGATGCCAGTGTTCGCGAACTCAAAGGTTCCGGCCGACCCGTGATTCCCGAACTCGAACGCGCAGAAATTCTTGCCTCTCTCGAATGTGTCGATGCCGTCGTTATTTTCGGCGAGCTCACGCCGCGCGAAATTATCACCGTTCTCCTGCCCGACGTGCTCGTCAAAGGCGGCGATTGGCCCGACGATCAAATCGTGGGCAGGGAAGAAGTCGAAGCCGTAGGTGGCAAAGTCGTTTCGATAGCAGTCGTTCCCGGATATTCCACTACGGCCATTCTTGAGAAAATGCGCACTGCGGGTTCGCCTGCTAGCAAAAATTCGTAAAGCGGCCCAATGATCCTCCCTGTCGTTCAGGAACGTTTGGAACGCTTGTTGCGCCTAGCTTCTGTTGACGGCGCGCTCGCGGCTTTGCGTTCCGGCGAATCGCTCGTTCAGCTTTCGGGCCTGCAGACGACTGCAAAAGCTCTGCTGTCCACCCATTTTGCCGCCGAGCTTCGCCGTCCCGCGTTCTTTCTCGTCTCCTCCAACAAACAAGCCGAAGCCATCGCCGAAACGCTTCGCTTTTTTGCGTCAGTTTTTGCCGCGGGCACTGTGGCCGTCCTTCCCTCATTTGACACGCTCCCGTGGGACGCGCGAAGCCCTCACGCGGACATTCTCGAACGCCGCGCCGCCACTTTCTATCGTCTCGCTTCTGGCCAAGCCAATTTTCTTGTCGCGCCCATCTCTGCCGCGCTTTGGCGCCACCGCTCTTCCGAAAGCTACGACCTCCTCACTTGCACGCTCAAACCCGACGACGAAGTTAGCCTCGACGCCTTCATCACTCATCTCGGTGCGGTTGGCTACGCGCGCACGGAAATGGTCGAAATGCCCGGCCAGTTCGCGCAGCGCGGCGGCATCGTGGACCTTTTTTCGCCCGAGACCCCTCGCCCTGTCCGCATCGAGCTTCTCGGCGACACTGTCGAATCCATCCGCGAATTCGACGCACGTACGCAACGCTCCGTCGCGCCCGTCGTTCGCACGACCGTCCTCCCTCTCACCGAGTGGGCGATTCCCACGGGCTCTGCCGAATCCTGGGATCTTCCTTCTTACTGGGGGCCAAGGGAAGACGCCGCTCAACACAAACTCCTCGAACTTTCTTCCAGCACGCTCAAACCAATCGTTTTTCTAGATGAACCAGCCGCTATGCTTGAAACCGCGCGCCAGTTTCTCGCCGATGCCACCGAAACTTACGAGCGTCACGGCCACGCCAACTCTCCCGCCCCCGATCATTTTTTCTGGCGCGAAGAAAGCTGGCAATCGGCTCTTGCAGACGTTTCTCAAATCCGTCTCGAAGAACTCGCGCTCGAATCAGTCGACGCGAAATCCTTTTCTGTTTCTTCTCGTCCCAGCAGTCGTTTTCACGGCGATGTCGTTGCTTGCGTTGGCGCGATCAAATCGCAACTCGCCGCGGGCGGAACGGTTTTTCTCTCTGCTGCCAGCACAGGCGAGCTCGAACGCCTTGCCGACATTTCGCGCGAATATGAGGTTCCCTATGTACTTGGCGAATCCGAAGACGCTGCGGCAGGCTTCACCGCCGAAAGCGCTCTCGAGTCCGCCGGCCTGGTTCTCATCCGCGCACCGTTTTCCCAAGGCATCGCCTTTCCCGATGCCGGCCTCACTCTCTATGGCAACTCTGATCTGTTCGACGTTACGCCCAGCGTCGAACGCCCCAGCAAAAAAGTCCGCACGTCCGGCTTCTTCAGCGATTTCGCCGACCTAAAGCCCAACGATTTTGTGGTTCACGTGGATCACGGCATCGGCCAGTTCGAAGGCTTACGCCAAATTGAGTCCAATGGCCGCCGCGGCGAATTCATGCTTCTTCGTTACGCCGAAGATGCACGTCTTTATGTTCCTCTTGAGCGCATGGACCTCGTCCAGAGCTATCGCGTCATCGAAGGCGCCGAACCCCCGCTCGACAAGCTCGGTGGCACTGCCTGGACCACTCGCAAAGCTCGCGTCCGCAAATCGCTCGAGGATATGGCCGACAAGCTCCTCGCCCTTTACGCCTCGCGCAAAGCGGCAAGAGGTTTCGCATTTTCTCCCGACGGCCACTTCCAGCGCGAATTTGAAGACGCCTTCGAATTCGAGGAGACCAACGACCAAAACTCGGCCATCGCGGACATCAAACGCGACATGGAGCGCGAAACGCCAATGGATCGTCTCCTTTGCGGCGATGTCGGCTACGGCAAAACCGAAGTCGCCATGCGCGCCGCCTTTAAAGCTGTCAACGATGGCAAACAAGTCGCTATTCTCGCACCCACAACCGTTCTCGCTTTCCAACACTTCGAGTCCTTCAAACGCCGCTTCGCTCCGTTCCCCGCACGCGTCGAGATGCTCAGCCGCTTCCGGTCAGCTTCCGAGCAAAAGAAGATTCTTGCTGATCTCGAAGCGGGAAAAGTGGATGTCGTCATCGGCACGCACCGGCTTCTTTCGAAGGACATCACTTTTCCTGACCTCGGCCTCTTGATCGTGGATGAAGAACAGCGCTTCGGCGTCGCCCACAAAGAGCGCCTCAAGGAAATGCGCAAAAACGTCGACGCGCTTGCTCTCTCCGCAACACCGATCCCGCGCACGCTTCATATGTCTCTCGTCGGCTTGCGTGACATGTCGCTCATCGAAACCCCGCCGCGCGACCGCCTCGCCATTCAAACTACCGTCGCCTCGTTCAACGAAGAGCTCATTCGCAAATCCATCCAAACCGAGCTCGATCGTGACGGCCAGGTCTATTTCATTCACAATCGCGTCGAATCCATCTATTCGCTCGCCGAACTTGTCGGCAAACTCGTTCCCAAAGCGCGTATCGTCGTCGGCCACGGCCAAATGGCCGAAAAAGAGCTCGAGTCGGTCATGCTCAAATTTATTCGCGATGAAGCCGACGTCCTCGTCGCCACCACTATCGTCGAAAATGGCCTCGACATTCCCCGTGCCAACACGATTCTCATCAATCGCGCCGATCGCCTTGGCCTTGCCGAGCTTTATCAACTTCGTGGCCGCGTCGGTCGCTCAAATCAGCGCGCCTATGCCTATCTTCTCGTTCCACCCGAAACCACTCTCAGCGAAATCGCGCGCAAACGTTTGAGTGCCATGAAAGAGTTCAGCGAACTCGGCGCCGGCTTTCGAATAGCTGCCCTCGACCTCGAACTCCGTGGCGCAGGCAATCTTCTTGGCCGCCAGCAGCACGGCCATATCGAAGCCGTCGGCTTCGACATGTACACGCAGATGCTGGAACGCGCCGTCAGCAAGCTCAAAGGCGAAGAAACCGTGCCAGAACTCCGCACTACGCTCAATCTCGGCCTCGATCTGCGCATACCCCAAGAATTCATCCCCACGGAAAATCTCCGCCTCCGCACTTACAAACGCGTTTCGTCCATTCGAACCGAGGATGAACGAAACGACGTCGCCCGCGAACTCACCGACCGCTTCGGCAAGCTTCCCGCCTCCGTGGAAAACCTTTTGGATTACGCTGTCCTCAAATCCATCTGTGAACGCCTTCGCATCTCCACCGTAGAGCGCCAGGGAAGCCGCCTCGCCGTTCGCTTCCATCCGGAAACCACCCTCGATCCCGCCGCTCTTGTCAAAGTTGTCCGCTCTCGCGAAGGCATTAAGCTCGATCCTGGCGGGGTCCTTTGGATGGAAGTCTCGCGCGGAGAAGCCGCTCCTGTCGCTCTCAGAAACGTATTGCTCGCCCTGGAGGGGCGGGGCTAAACTGTTTAGGAAAGGGAATTCATGCGAAATCTTGCACTTTTGGCGGGCTTGTTTGCCGCCCTGCCTCTTGCTGCGCAACAACCTGCTCCCCCACCTACTGACGGCCAGCAGCCAAAGCTCGAAGCCCCCACCATGGCCGCGCCCGAACCCGAAGCTGCGAAACCAAAGCCTGCCGCTCCCGCCAAGCCCAAGGTCACCCCTACTGCAGACCCCGGAGGCAGGATCGTTGAAGAGATCATCGCCCGCGTCAACAACGACATCATCACAAAGACTGAGTACGACAAAGCGCTCGCCTCCGCCGAAGATGATGCCAAGCAGGAGTGCGAAAACCGCTGCACGCCCCAGCAACTCCAGGAAGCAACTGACGACCGCCGGAAGAACGCCCTCCGCGATTTGATTGATCAATCGCTTCTCGTCCAGCGAGGTAAGGATATGGGCATTAGCGTCGAAACGGACGTCATCAAGCAGCTCGATCAAATCCGCATTCAGAACAAGATCCAGGACATGGACGCTCTGGAGAAAGCCGTCACGTCGCAGGGATTGAACTGGGAAGATTTCAAGAACAACATTCGCAATCACATCCTCACGCAAAAAGTAATCGGCCAGGAAGTCGGTTCACACATCACTATCCCCGAATCCGAAGCGAAGAAATTCTATGAAGAGCACAAAGGCGACTTCATCGGCCCCGAAAGCGTCGCGCTCGCGGAAATCGTCATCAGCACCGAGGGGAAAAAAGAATCCGAGCTGCCCGACCTAAAGAAAAAAGCAGAAACCGCTCTAAAGCGCGTGGATGATGGCGAGAATTTCGACGAAATTGCCAAGCGCATGTCCGACGGCAGTACCAAGGAACAAGGCGGTTATCTGGGTGTCTACAAACGCGGCGAACTCGCGAAGCCCATCGAAGACAAGGTTTTTTCCATGAAGCGCAACCAGCTTACGGAAGTCATGGAAACGAAACAGGGTTATTTGATCCTCAAAGTTTTGGAGCACTACGACGAAGGCCAGCAGGCTTTCGAAAAAGTCAAAGATAAGATCATGAACCGGCTCTACGAAGAACGAATGCAGCCGGCGTTAAAAAACTATCTAAAGACGCTCCGCGAACAAAGCTACGTCATCATCAAGCCCGCCTACGCCGACATGGCCGGCGGCGGCAATTCTGAAATTCAGGAAGTCAGCGCCACGCCCGAACAGTCCAAGGAGAAGAAAGACAAGGGCTCGCGAAAGTGGTATTTTCCCTTGAAGCATTCCAAGCCTAAGTCTTCATGAAACAGTCCTTCGTCAGCGACCTGAACAGCGAACAAAACGTCACCACATTTTTTCTCGTCTGTGAAAAAGAAGTCCGCAACACAAAGGAAGGGAAGCCCTATCTCCGCCTCGAGCTGGGTGACCGTACAGGCAGCATCGAAGCCCGCATGTGGGATCAGATTGAATCCGCCGCGAGAGAAGTCGACCGCGAAGATATCGTCAAAGTGCAGGGTCGCGTCGAAATCTATCGCGGCCGGCCGCAATTTTCCGTCATCCAGATGCGCAAGGCCAAGCCGGACGAAGTGGACCTCGCTGATTATTTGCCGGCAACCAAAGAAGACGTAGAAAAACTCTACAAGCTGCTTCTTTCTGAAGCAGAGTCCCTCAAAAATCCCTGGTTAAGAAAATTAAACCTGGACATTTTGAACGATCCCAAAATTTCCGGGCGTTACAAGCGTGCGCCCGCCGCAAAAGTAATGCATCACCCTTATCTGGGCGGCCTGCTCGAGCACGTTGCCGGACTTTGTGGGTTGGCGCACCGAATCGTGGCGCATTATCCCGAACTCGATCTCGACCTGCTCGTCACCACCGCGATTTTGCACGACGTTGGAAAACTCGACGAACTTTGCTACGACCGCTCCATCGGCTACACCACCGAAGGGCAGCTTCTCGGTCACATCGTCATGGAAATTGAGACCGTGACCCACGCGATGGAAAAAATCGAAGGCTTTCCGCCTGCCCTAAAAACCGTTGTGCAGCACCTTTTGATTAGCCATCACGGCCAATACGAATTCGGATCGCCTAAATTGCCGATGATTCGCGAAGCCCTCGTCTTTCACTACATGGACGATCTCGATTCGAAACTCGCCGCCGTTCGCGCCGCTCTCGCCGCCGACTCTGGAGACGAATTGTGGTCCGTCTTTTCCGGCGCCCTCCAGCGCAAATTCCTCAAACTCGACCAGTTCTTGAAGTCTTGACAAATAAACGCATGGTTAATTCCATCCGCAAAACGGAAGGAGTATCATAGCTAACTGGGAGGCGCCTGTGAGGACTCTCGGCCAATTCACGAACGCATTTATCGCTCCTCCACCTCCAGGGGTTGATGAGCTTCACCCCAAGGACGTTGTTCCTTTCGGAAAGTACGGCGGAGGACGTTGGACTGGTCACCCCATCGGGCTCGTGATGGCGCTTGGCATTGTTCTGATCGCTTTGATTGGTGTGCCGGAATCGCGATATTTCCTTGCTGGGGCGCTTCCGCTGGGGGCTTTGTTCGGATTCATCCTCTGGAAGTCGCACCAAACGCAACCAATAGGCCTTCGGCGCCAGCAGCGTTAGCGAGCGATACGCCATCGTCGTTGCTCTGCTTCCATTCTGCCCGTAAACTGGAATAGCCATTCAAACAGCTATGATTCCTTCTGTGTACAAACTGCGAGATCTGGAGATTCGGCCGGCGGTAATCCTTGCGCCTATGGCTGGAGTGACAGATACACTTTTTCGGCGCGTGATTCGCGCGCTAGGCGGCTGCGGATTGTTGATGACGGAATTCACGTCGTCAGAGGGAATTACGCGGAGCGCGAAAAAGACGCTGCGGTATTTGTATTTCCAGGAAGACGAGCATCCGATTTCAGCGCAGCTTTTTGGAGCGAATCCCACAGTGATGGCGGACGCAGCGAGGATGGTGGAGGACCTCGGCTTCGACGCGGTGGACATCAATCTGGGATGTCCCGCGAAGAAAGTGGTGAAGTGCGGCGGCTCCGGCTTGCTGCGTGACATGCCGCTGCTCGCGGAGATTTTCCGAGCGCTGCGGGCGGCGGTGCAAATTCCGCTGACGATTAAATTGCGCGCCGGTTGGGACGAGAATTCCATCGTAGCGGTGGATGTCGCGAAAATGGCCGAGGCTGAAGGCGTCGAAGCGGTAGCGGTGCATCCGCGGACGCGCATGCAGGGCTACTCTGGTGCAGCGGACTGGAACCTCATCGCGGCTGTGAAGCGCGCGGTGAAGATTCCGGTGATCGGGAACGGCGACATCAATTCTCCCGAAGACGCGGAGCGCATGGTGCGGGAAACGAATTGCGACGCGGTGATGATCGGCAGGGCCGCGGCGACAAACCCATGGATTTTTTTGCAGATGCTGCAATACGAAAAAAAAGGGGCGTATGATACGCCGAGTGAGCAAGACAGATACCATTTACTTTCCGGCTACTACGGCGAAATAAAAGCGACAAATCAGCCGGATGCTGTGGGAAAAATGAAGCAGTTCGCTTGCTGGTTTTCGCATAGCGTGGGGAACGGCAGCGAGCTTCGCAAAACGGTACATGCGGCAAGAACGCCGAATGAAGTGCTGGACGCGGTCGAACGCTTTTTCTCGAGCGCTTCGCGGCAGGCCGCCGAGGAAGCAGCCCTCCCAGGGGAGGCTTCTGGAAAGGACCCAGCCCATGGTCCACGAAGTGAGCACGCTTGTTTCGAGGCAACGCTCGGAGCGTAGGATTTCCGTGCGGTTGCCGATGCAAGTGAGCGGGCGAGATGCCCGCGGCGTTGTCTTTACCGAAGAGACCTCCAGTGAAAACCTATGCCGGAGCGGAGCCGCGTTCCTGACGCGGTTTGAAGTGGCAATTGGCTCCGATCTCGAAATTCGGATACCGCAGTCGCAGCGGCTGCCGCGGAGGAGTGATGCCGAGTTTTCCACGCGTGGCCGCGTGGTACACGTGACCGAGGCAGTTGCGAGCGGCGGACGGCTGGTCGGCGTGCAGTTTACCGGGCCAAGGTTCCAGAGGATGTTCCGGTCAGAAACGGCCGCCTAAAGAGAGAAAACAGGTTCCTCGCTCCCGGAGTTTGTTTGGGCTGCACGTCCTTCTTGGGGCGTGGAGTTAGCCGCAAATATCCCCACACCCCTATTATTTTTCCAAGGGTGCGCAACGGGTTGAAAATACAGGGCATGCAACGCTTTCGGCGATGCTGGTTTGTGCAAAGTGTGCGTAACGATCAGAAAACTCAAGGGCTACTTCGGACTGTTGGAGCGTTCGTCTGTGCTCATGGCAGGCAGAACCCGCAGCCTTCATCAGATACTCGATTTTCAAAGAGCAAGGGGCATCTTAGGAGTCTCCAAGGCAGGCGCGAGCCACTCGCGCCGCAGGCTAGTACTTCATATGTTCCGGGCAGCGGGAAATTTTTCGCAGCGCAAAATTTCATATGTCCAGAAGTTACTGATTTTGGAGCACATAAATAGTGGAGCCTGGGCACTGGCTTGCTTTTTGAAAGAGTGAAAATTACGAAGCCTTGATAACAAGCCCCAGCCCCAAAAGGGCTGCTATGGAACCTCTCACGATTCTTTGCTCGATCGCCGCGTTGGCGCACCTGACCGCGGAAAGGGGTCTCCTTCCATTTCAGAAACTACAATTGCAAAAGATCCAAAGAAGTTTTGTTTCCTTCTTCGAATGGTTCGGGAACGTGGGCATATTCTTCGGACGGCTGGTGTGGGCGACGATCACGCCGCCGTATGAGGGCAAAGAGTTTCTTCGCCAGTTCGATGAGCTGGGAGCGAAATCACTGCCACTGGTTGCGCTTGCTGGAGCGGCGACTGGCGTTGTAATCACGCTATCGACAAGAGACAGCTTGGTGCGATTCGGAGCGAAATCCTTCCTTCCCGCAGTGGCCATCTTTTCGATTATCAAGGAGAGCGGGCCGGTTATCACCGGGCTTGTCATTAGCGGGCGCGTGGCCGCAGGAATAGGGGCGGAACTAGGTGCAATGAAGGTCACGGAGCAGATTGACGCGATGGAGGCGTCCGCGGTTAACACTTACAAGTATTTGGCAGCAACGCGGGTGGTTGCCTGCGTTTTGATACTCCCCCTGCTTACACTGGTGACGGATTTCTGCGGAGTTTTGACAGGATGGCTGACCCATACACTAACCGATCCTATATCGCTTCGGCTGTTTTTGGATCATGGTTTCAAAGGGATGGCATTCAAGGATTTCTTACCGCCCACATTCAAGACGATGGTATTCGGGCTGATCATAGGCGTAGTGGCATGCTTTCAAGGAATGCGAACGAGCGGAGGAACCGAGGGCGTGGAGCGTGCTGCGACGAGCTCGGTCGTGCTGGCATCGCTTCTGATTATTTTGGCGGACGTGTTGCTCGTTCGCTTGATCCTTACGTTTTTCTCGTGAGCGGCAGACATGCAGCCGACACAATTCACACCAGGAAACGGGGAAAGGGCGCCGCTAGTGCAGGTGAGCCTGGTGCACAAGTCTTTCGGGAATCAGGCGGTGCTGAAAGGGATTGATCTGGAGGTGGGACAGGGAGAAACGCTATCGGTTCTGGGCAGGAGCGGGACGGGCAAGAGCGTACTACTGAAGCTGATTATCGGTCTGCACAAGCCGGATTCCGGATCCATTCGCGTGGAAGGCGAGGAGATCACAAGGCTGTCCGCAAAGGCACTGAATGAAGTGCGAAAGAAGATCGGCTTTTTGTTTCAGCAAGCGGCGCTCTACGACTCACTGACGGTCGAGGAAAACTTGGCGTTCCCCTTGCGGCGCCATTCAAAAATCTCAGAGGAGCAACGAAAAGAGCGCGTGCGGGAGCTGCTGGCGCAAGTGGGAATGGAACGCGACGCACATAAACTGCCGGGAGAGATTTCCGGCGGAATGCAAAAACGCGCAGGGCTGGCGAGGGCACTGGCGCTGGAGCCCGATATTTTGCTTTTCGACGAGCCAACGTCGGGACTCGACCCGATCACGGCCGAAGAGATCTGCAACTTGATGTTGCAATTGCAAAAAGAGCGGCACATTACCTCCATCGTAGTTACACACGATATGCACGGCGCTCGAGCGGTTTCGGACCGCATTGCCTTGATGAAGGACGGCCAAGTTTTGATGCAAGGAACGTTTGACGATTTGCGGAAGAGCCAGAACCCATTTGTGAAGCAATTCCTAAACGGCTCTGAGGAGTAGACCATGTTGACGGCGTTTCGAGTAGGCGTGCTCATCTTTCTGGCGCTGGTGATTCTGAGCATCGGCGTTTTCCTGATTGGGAATCAAAGTTTGCTGTTCAGCTCGACGTATGTTTTGAAAAGCAATTTTCAGAATGTGATGGGCCTGAACAACGGGGCAGAAGTTCGCATCGGCGGCATCCACGAAGGGACTGTGAAGCAGATTCAACTGCCGGCGCAACCGGGAGGGCAAATGACGGTGGTGATGGATTTGCGCAATCCTACGCACAGCGTGATCAAGAAGGATTCGGTAGCGTCCATCAAAACGGAAGGGATTCTAGGCGACAAATATGTGGAGATTTCGTTTGGTTCCGCCAAGTCAGAGGCGGTAAGCGACGGGGATACGATTTCGAGCGAGAAGCCCGTAGACGTGTCCGAGCAAGCTAAGGCGGTTGGCGACGAAGCTAAGACCGCGGTTGGGAAATTCCGCGATGACATGGAAGCCTTCCAGCACAACTTTCTGCTTCGCGGATATTTTGAGAGGCGCGGCTACCACGATGCCGACGAATTAAGACGAAACGCGATTGAACGTTTGCCGCTGGAACGGCCGGCGAAGGAATTCGACTACGATGCGAGGGAGATGTTTGACAAGCCCAACAACGCGAAGCTGAAGAACAAGAAAAAGCTGGACGAGGCCGGAAAGTATCTGCAGGAAAACGAGTTCGGACTTGCGGTAATCGCATCGTCTGAGACGACGGGCGATACGCAACAGGCGCGCACGCTGACGAAGGCGCGCGCGAAAGTTGTGCGCGATTATCTGGTGCAGAATTTTAGTTTGGATGACACACGCATCAAGACGATCGGGCTTGGCAAAAAGCAGGATGCGCAGGAGTCGTCGAAAGTGGCCATTCTGATTTACCCAGCCCGCCTGCAACAAGCACGGGTTGGGCAGATTCCGGAGACGGCGAAACCTTAGAGTAGTCCTGCAACACAATCTAGAGCGAGAATACAGACGCTGACAAAGAAAAAGGCCCCGGCACGAGAGTGCACGGGGCCTGATTCCGGGCTGGACCGAGGATTACCGCTTGCTCAGCTTTACGGCGGCAAGGCCGAGGATGCCGAGGCCGAGAAGAGCCAGGGAGCCGGGTTCGGGAACGCCTGGCGTTGGCTGGTTAAAGCCAATGTTGTCGATGAAAAAGTCCCAGTTCGGGTCTGAAGTCGTAATGGTAATTACGTTGCCGACCGTTGCGAAGGAGACTAGAGCGACGCCTAAGTTTCCGTTGGATGGAACATTAGGGAATACTTGGCTGTTGCCTAAGTTATCCGAAACTATGAAAGTCTCGGGGACTACTTGCCCGTTGATCAAGTCAAAGAAGAAATTGTTAATTGGGGAGGCAAACGTGAGAGTAATCGTACTCAGATTGCCGCAGCAGTTGGTCGTGCCGTAAACGGTAGTTTCGTCCGCAGGTAGGAAAGTTGTGTTGGTGAGTACGGAGCCGCCATTAATTGTGAGCGTTCCCGAGGAGGTAGCAAACGTCAGGGTCTGAGGAGTAGCTGCTCCAAACGTACTGGGGCCCAGTAGAGACTCAAGATCAATGACATCTGCTTTGGCCGAGACACTGGACACAAGGCAAATTAGCGCGGCGGCAGCGAAGTAGATTGCAAGCGTGCGGATCTTCATAATCAAAGAACCTTTCTCCCACTCGGGAAAAGCGTGTGTTGGGCGCAGGACCACTTGCCCCCTGGCTTACTGGAGTTTGTGCAATTGCAAAACCAATCGGGGCTAATCTGGCGGGAAGTGGGGCTGCTTGCAATCGGCTGATAATAAGGCGGTTAGTGAGTAGAGTTTCTCCCGACTTGAACCGCATGGCGTTTGACTGGGATTAGTGTGCAAAAGTCTGCCCAAGTTGGCCTCTCTAAGGTGAAGAAGTTTGCATAACTTGGTCTGAAACAAGGAGTTAGCCGCGTAGGGCCTGTACGTTTTAGAACTAGTGCGAGGAATTCGGGGAGTCAAGCAGCTTAGAGTAGGCTTCGCGGCGGGTAAGTCCGCGTTCTTTGGCAGCAAGTTTGAGGGCTTCCTTCCGATCGAGCTTGGCTTGACGGATGAGCTCGTCCACACGGTCGGCGAGGGATTGAGAGGTGTTGCCGTTGGCGGCTGCTTGGCTGGGGAGTGCGGCTCCGATAAGCAGGGTGATTTCACCGCGGGCGGGTTTTTCGTCGAGAGACGTGGAGAGATCGGCGAGATTGCCGCGGCGGAACTCTTCGTGGAGCTTGGTGACTTCGCGGGCGAGGCAGGCGGGGCGGTCGCCGAGGACTGCGAGGGCGTCGGCGACAGTTTCAGCGACGCGGTGCGGGGCTTCGTAGAGGATGAGGGTGCGATCCTCGAGGCGCAGGCGCTCGAGGGCGCGATGACGTTCGCCGGAACGCGCCGGGAGGAAACCGACGAAGAGAAACTCTTCGTTGGGCAGGCCGGAAGCTGAGAGGGCGGCGAGAAGTGCCGACGGGCCGGGTATGGGTACGACGGGGATTTGGTGGCGCGCGCAGAGAGTGACGAGACGATAGCCGGGGTCGCTGACGAGGGGCATGCCTGCGTCCGAGACGAGGGCAATCCTGGCGCCTTGCTCCATGGCAAGGACCAGTTCGGGGGCGCGGGTCATTTCGTTGTGTTCGTGGTAGCTGACGAGCGGCTTGGAAATTTCGTAGTGAGTGAGCAGCTTTTGTGTGTGGCGCGTGTCTTCGCAGGCGATCTGGTCGGACTCTTTGAGGATGCGGAGGGCGCGGAGGGTGATGTCCTCGAGATTGCCGATGGGAGTGCCGACTAGGTAGAGGCAGCCGCGAGAATCGGGAGAGGCGTGCATTGGAGGAGTTTAGCAGAAAGAAAGTGGCGGGTGGTGGGTGGCGAGTGGCGAGAAAGGACTAAGAGAGAGAATTAACACAGAGAGCACGGAGAAGAATAGGAAGAGAAAGCGGCCCTACATGGCAAGAAAGACACGCGTGGTATAATTGAGAATTTAGGATTGGTGGGAGGAGCGGGCAGTGCCACTGTACGAGTACGAGTGTCAGAAATGCGGGCGAAGGACGGAAAAGATTGAGCCTGTAAATGGGCCGCATTTGAAGAAGTGCCCGCAATGCGGCGGGAAAGTGGAGAGGGCGGTGACGGCACCGACGATTCAGTTTAAGGGATCGGGCTGGTACGTGACGGACTACGCGGGGAAGAGCGCGGCGAAAGAAGGGGCGTCAACGGAAAAGAGCGACGGGGATAAGAAGGAAGCGCCGAAAGAGAGCGCAGCGAAGGAAACGAAGGATTCGGGCGAGAAGAAGACGGTGAAGAAGAAGTAGGCGCAGGGAAAACGAAGAAGCGCTGGGTGGTCCTTACCCGGAACAAGAATCTAAGAGAGATTTCTCACTTCTCAAACCGAACGATTCATCGGAATGAAAAGGGCCGACTTGGAAGTCGGCCCCAACAGAAGCAAAACAACGAAGAGAAAATTAGCGGTTGTCGGGACGGCGCTTGAGAGTTGGGCGATCGTCGTCGTTGGAGTTCGGGTCGGTGGTTTGCGTTTGCGTCTTTTGTTTGTCGGTTTGTTCGGTGCGCGTGCGCAGAGTGGGCTTGCCGGGTTCGTTGTCTTTGGCCTTGCGCGAGAACATGATGTTGCGAAGGCGCGCTTTCACCGAGTCAAATTCCGAGGTGGAGACGATGTATTCGTCTCGCGCAGGAAGAATCGCGGCGATTTCTTTCTGCGTGTTTTCGATGCGATCCGGGGTAGGTGGATGGCTGGAAAACAGCTTCGGGATAGTGCCGGGTCGGCGCTTCTCGTCGGCCTGCACACGCTCAAAGAACGTGATGTAGGCGTTGGGATCGTAGCCTGCCTTGTACATGTACTGGACGCCGAGATAATCAGCTTCCTTTTCAAAGCCGCGGCTAAAGGACAGGAAGGCAATCGGAATCGACAGGTTTAGGCCCTGATAGATGCCGTAACCTGCCCAGCCACCTGGACCGAGAAGAATCAACGGAATCATGGCGAGCTGTGCGACTTCGGCGCGCGACTGGCCGCGGGTGCCATGGCGCGCGGTCACATGCGAAATTTCGTGGGCCATAACGCCGGCGAGTTCGGCTTCCTCCGTTGCGCGGAGGATTAAGCCGCTATTCACGTAGAAAAAACCGCCGGGGAGGGCGAAGGCGTTCACCTCATCGGAGTCGATGACTTTGATGGTGAAGGGAACGCGAGCGTCGGAATTGCGAACGAGGTTCTGGCCGACGCGGTTGACGTACTCGACGACGACAGGGTCGTCAATAAGCTTGGAGGAGCGCTCGACTTCCTGCGCGTACTGTTTGCCGATGGCGATGTCGGTCTCGAGCGAGTGCATGTTGAAGCCGCCGAGTTTGCGGTTGCCGATGGCGTCAACGTCCTGCTTGGAATTCTTTGGGTGAACGGTGTCCTGCTGTTGAACAGGGGCGTCGCGCTTGACGTCACCGTTTGAGTTTTGCTTTTTTTGATCCTGATTCTGCTTGTCCTTGTCAGTTTGGTTAGGGTCCTGCTTGGTCGGATCGGGTTTCGTAGCGTCAGGCTTTTGAGTATCCGCGGGAGCAGGCTGCGGGTCCTGGCCCGAGGATTGAGCGTAGACTGGGAGATAGGCAGGAATGAGCGCAATAGCCGCTGCTAGGGTCAATTGAAGGGAGCGGCGAAGAATAGCGGGCATGGAGGGTACCTCCCTAAGACGCAGTATACACCCGACCTCTACAAGAACAGGTGTTCGGTTTAATTGGATGGCAAGAGCGATAGGAAGGTTTCTTGGCGTGGAGGCTGGATGTGCCTGGCGGGTACGGAGGGGGAAAGAGGCGGTTGACACCCCTCGCGGGCGCCACTAAAGTCGAAATGGACATGCCGGTCGCGAAAATTCAGATTGGACAACTTTGGAAGAATGAAAAAACCGGGGAGGTTTTCCTGGTGACCCGTGTTTATACCGAGGCCCTGGCGACGATGGCAGTGTTACGGAAGTCCGGGGCGGAGAACGAGGCGCTAATTCGCGTAAAAGTGGACAGGGTGGCAGGGGGACAGAACCTGGCGGGGTATACACCGGCGCAGGATGATTGAGAAGGCTTCCCTTTGATGAGATGAAGTGTCTCCTCAGTGGCTAAAACCACTTCCAATAATGATGGTCTTCGGCACGGCTAAAGTAGAGCCTTCCCACGCGCAAGTTTTGCTTAGACGGATCTGACTTCCATCTCGACTACGTCGTTTACTTTCATCATCTCCTTTTGAAGGAAGGGTTCGCCGTAGCGGACGCCGATCATGTCGCCGTAGTGGCGGGCGAGCTGGTTCATTTCTTCTTCGAGGCGGTCGATCGCAAGGAAGATTTTGCTCTTGCGCGAGACGGACCGCGTGCCGAATTGAGATGCGAAGGCAAGAATGGCTTTGTGGCGTTGCTTGAATTGAGCGGTGATGTCCACGACGAAAGTGGGACGGGCCGTGGTGAAGGCGGTTGAATAGAGAATTTTGTGGGGCCGGAAGGGCTCGCCGGCGATGGGAAGTTGTTTGAGGCCGGCGAGGAAGCAGCCTTCGTAGCAGAGCGTCGAGGCGTTGTAGTGGTCGGGATGGCGGGCTTCCCAGTAGGGGATGATGACGGTGCGTGGGCGGAGTTCGCGAATGGCGGAGGCGAGGCGAAGCTTGTTCTGGCGGGAGGCGTTGACGTCGGAGTCGGGGACGCCAAGCGTGCCGCGGTATTTGACTTTGAGGATTTTTGCGGCGGCGGCGGCTTCTTTTGCGCGAGTTTCGGGAGTGCCGCGCGTGCCCATTTCACCTGCGGTGAGGTCGAGGATGCCGGTTTTGTAGCTGGCTTGGGCCATTCTTAGGAGAGTGCCTCCGCAGGTGAGTTCGACATCGTCGGGATGAGCAGCGATGGCGAGAAGGTCGAGGTTCATATTCGCTCCCTTTCTATTACGGGACGATTGTATGCAGGCGAAGGGAAAGGTCAAAACGCCTGAACATCAAACGTCTGAACGACAAGCGGCGTGGATGTGATAGGTTTTGATTCATGAAACAAAAACTCAGCGGAAAAGTGGCGCTGGTAACTGGCGCGGGGAAGAGGTTGGGGCGCACGGTGGCGTTGCGCTTGGCTGGCGAAGGCGCGGATGTGGCGGTGCATTACCGCGGGTCGGAAGGAGAAGCGGATGAAGTTGTTGCGGGGATTGAGAAGTTGGGGCGGCGCGCGGTTACAATGCGGGCGGAGTTGACGAGCGTCGAAGAGATTCGTGCGCTCGTGCAACAAGTCGCTCATGAGTTTGGACGAATTGATGTGTTGGTGAACAGCGCGGCAAATTTCTTGCCGTCGAGCGTGATTTCGACGACGGAAGAGATTTGGGACGCGTCGCTCGATACGAATGTGAAGGGACCGTTCTTTTTGGCGCAGGCGGCGGCACCGTGGCTGCGGCGTTCGAATGGGGTAATCGTGAATTTTGCAGACACTGGCGGGATTTTGGGATGGGCGGGATACATCGCACATTCGGTTTCGAAAGCGGGGATGATTATGCTGACGAAGGTACTTGCGAGAGCCCTGGCGCCGGAAGTGCGCGTGAACGCGATTGCGCCGGGGACGATTACGATGCCGGGGGATCCACCGGAATGGGAGGAGGAGTTTGTGAAATTGGCGCCCCTAAAAAAGACGGGAACGCCGGAAGATATTGCGGAAGCAGTGAGCTATTTGGTCAGCACGGAATTCGTGACGGGGCATGTATTGGTGTTGGATGGGGGAAGGACGCTGTAGTTTTTTAACGACATGCCGAGCATCCCGACACATTTGATGGTGGGAGCGGCGCTGGGGCAAGCGGCCCCGGAGCGGATGCGCAGCGACTGGCGGTTTTGGACCGCCGCGATTCTTTGTTCGGCTCTACCGGATGTGGATGTCATCGGGTTTTCTTTTGGTGTGCAATACGGCGATTTGTGGGGTCATCGCGGAATGACCCATTCCATTTTGTTTGCAGGGTTAACGGGAATGGTTGCGGCCCTAGTTCTAGGAGGGAATAGAACGCACCTTTTATGGAATGGCTCTTTGCTACTTGCGATTACCGCATCGCATGGACTCTTGGATGCGATGACCAATGGCGGATTGGGAATCGCGTTTTTCTCGCCGTTTGATACGACGCGATACTTCTTGCCGTGGCAACCAATTCTTGTTTCGCCGATCGGAGCGGGCAGATTTCTTTCTGCGCGCGGAGTAAACGTACTGCTCAACGAGATTGTTGTCGTGTGGGTGCCGATGATTCTGATTGGATTGGCGCTGTACACGGTTCGAAGGCGAAAGGAAGCGTAGAGGATTGAAACGAGCTAGAGATTCTGCCGTGCAGAGAGCGGCGCGGCAGTGTATTCTAGAGAGTTGTAAGCAGAGCAAAATTGCCGGAGGAGTTGGATGGCGACGGCACATTCCCAATTTGGCGAAGAATCCCAGGAGACTCGGGCGGAAATGGCAAACGAAACGGCTACGCAGGCGCACAATCTAGACCAATTAGAGATTGCCGAGTGGTTTGAGTCCCTGGACTCCGTGCTGGAGGCGAGTGGGCCGGAAGTTGCGCGCGAAATTCTGGAGCGGTTGCGGGCGCACGCGACAGTGAATGGAATTGACCTGCCTTTTACCGCAAATACTCCCTACACGAACACCATTCCACTTCGCCTTGAGCCAATCTTTCCCGGAGATCAAGAGCTGGAGCGGCGCATTAAGTCGCTGATTCGCTGGAATGCGTTGGCGATGGTGGTGCGCGCGAATCGCGAAGAGCACAACATTGGTGGGCACATTTCGACGTACGCCTCGGCGGCGACGCTGTATGAAGTGGGATTCAACCATTTTTGGCGGGCGAGAAGTGAATCGTTCGAAGGCGACACAGTTTATTTCCAGGGACACGCTGCTCCCGGCATGTACGCGCGGGCGTTCATGGAAGGGCGGCTCAGCAAAGAGAAGCTGGAGAATTTCCGGCGCGAACTGAAGGCGGGCGGAGGGCTTTCTTCTTATCCGCACCCGTGGCTGATGCCGGATTTTTGGGAGTTCCCGACGGTTTCAATGGGGTTGAGCCCGCTGATGGCGATTTATCAGGCGCGATACCAGCGGTATCTGGAAAATCGCGGACTGAAGCCGGCTACGGATGCGAAAGTATGGGCGTTCCTCGGTGATGGGGAAACAGATGAGCCGGAATCGCTTGGAGCGATTACGCTGGCAGCGCGCGAGAAACTCGACAATTTGATTTTTGTTATTAATTGCAACTTGCAGCGACTGGATGGGCCGGTGCGCGGGAATGGGCAGATTATTCAGGAGCTGGAATCCGCGTTCCGCGGCGCGAAATGGAATGTGGTCAAAGTGCTGTGGGGAAGCGAGTGGGATCCGATTTTGGAGCGCGACACGGAAGGACTGCTCGTCAAGCGAATGGGCGAGCTGGTGGATGGCGAATACCAGAAGCTGGTGGTTTCGTCAGGTGCGTATGTTCGCGAGCATTTCTTTGGACATGATCCGCGTTTGCTGAAGCTGGTTGAACCACTACCGGACGAAGCCCTGCGGCGTTTGCGGCTTGGTGGGCACGATCCGAGGAAGGTGTACGCGGCTTACAAGGCGGCGGTCGAGCACAGGGGCGGGCCGACAGTGATTTTGGCGCGCACGATCAAGGGCTATGGCTTGGGCGAGGCGGGCGAAGGCAAAAACGTCACGCACCAGCAGAAAAAATTGAACGAAGAAGAGTTGAAGGAGTTTCGTTCGCGGTTTGGGATTCCACTGAACGATCAGGCTTGTATTGAAGTGCCGTTTTACCGGCCTGCCGAAGACAGCCAGGAAATCCAGTATTTGCGGGCGCGGCGCGAGGCGCTTGGCGGATATACCCCCGCGCGGACGGTGCGTTCGAAGCCGATTACGACGGACAACGAGGAACTCTTCAAAGAGTTTTATGAGGGAAGTGAAGGGCGCGAAGTTTCAACGACGATGGCGTTCGTCGGGATGTTGCGCAAGATGCTGAAGGATCCGGAGATTGGGAAATTGGTCGTGCCGATTGTTCCCGATGAGGCGCGGACTTTCGGTATGGAGTCGCTGTTCCGCACCGTGGGAATTTATTCGAGCGTGGGGCAGAAGTACGAGCCGGTGGATGTGAATACGCTGCTCTACTACAAAGAAGCGAAAGACGGGCAGATCCTGGAAGAGGGAATTACGGAAGCGGGATCGATGGCGTCGTTTATCGCTGCGGGAACGGCGTATTCGACGAACGGAATCAATACCATTCCGTTTTTCATTTATTACTCGATGTTTGGTTTCCAGCGCATCGGCGATTTCGTGTGGGCGGCGGCGGATATGCGGACGCGTGGATTCATGCTGGGCGGAACGAGCGGACGCACAACGCTTTCGGGCGAAGGATTGCAGCACCAGGACGGGAACAGTCACGTGCTAGCGCTGCCAGTGCCGAATTTGCGTGCGTACGACCCGGCATATGCGTATGAAATCGCAGTGATTCTGCAGGACGGCATCAAGCGCATGTACAAAGACGGCGAGAACATTTTTTATTACATCACGGTGATGAACGAGCCTTACGTGATGCCGACGATGCCAGCGGGTGCTCGCGAAGGAATCTTGAAGGGGATGTACAAGTTCCGCGCGTCGTCGAATAAGAAGTCGAAATTGCGGGCGCAGCTTTTTGGAAGCGGCGCGATTTTGAACGAAGTATTGCGCGCGCAGGAAATTCTCGAACAAAAATACGGAGTTGCGGCAGACGTCTGGAGCGTGACGAGTTACAAGGCGCTGTACACGGATGGAATCGAGACGGAGCGGTGGAACCGTTTGCACCCTACAGAAAAGGCGCGCGTGCCGTATGTGACGCAGTGTGTTGGTGACGCGCCGGGCGTGCTTGTGGCGGCGACGGATTATTTGAAGACGTTGCCGAACATGGTCAGCAAGTGGGTCCCGCGGCGGATGGCGACGCTTGGAACGGACGGCTTTGGCCGCAGCGAAGGGCGCGCATCGTTGCGTGATTTCTTCGAGGTAGATGCGAAGTTCATCGCACTTGCGGCGCTGCATGAACTGGCGCTGGACGGGAAGATTGAAGCGTCGGTGGTGGAGAAGACGATTTCCGAGTTGGGGATCAATCCTGAGAAGTGGAATCCGGTAACGGCGTAAAAAAACGGAAAATTGAAATTGAAAAATGGGAAGGGACGGCTCCGGCCGCCCCTTTTTGTTTCTACGCGCTCTCCAAGACTTCGCTGGGCTTGATGCGGCCGGTGGCCAGTTGGGCGATGAGCTGACGGTTGGCAGCGAGGAAATCGTAGTTGCCGAGTTCGCGCGGCAAAACCCAGGCGATTTGTTCGAATGAAACCGGTTGCACCTCGTCGCCGGCAATGGCAGCGGCGAAAAAGCGGATTTCGAGTAGCTCATCGTGATCGGCGTATTTGTGCTGAACGCGACCGAGTTCGACGGATTTTGTAAGCGTGGCATGAAGTTCTTCGCGAAGTTCGCGGGCAAGCGCGGATTCAGCAGTTTCTCCGTCCTCCATCTTGCCGCCGGGAAATTCCCATTTTAGTGCCGAGGAATCGTATTTGCGTCGCTGGCCGATGAGAATGCGGCGATCTTTGCGTTCGATGACGGCGACAACGACGGTAATCATGAACGGCCTCGGGATTGACAGCGACACTTCGAAAGAATTCTTGCTAGTTCGCGTGTGCCATTGACGAGGATAGGTGCGGGAGTGTTGAGAAGTTCGTCGCGAATGACAAAAACGCGGCGATTGCGAACGGCAGGGACATCACACCATTTTTCGACAGCGTATGCCTTTTCTGGCTTGGCGCGATCAGCGGTGGCGGCCCAAGCGAGAACGATGACATCGGGATTTGCGTTGAGGACATCTTCGTCGGAAACGCGGGCGCCGGGCGTGCCGGCGAATTCGGCATTGCAAATGCTCGCGATTTCCGCAACCCAGGGCGGGGAAGTGATGCGAGGGTTCGGCCAGGCTTCGCAGTAGACGCGTAACTTTTGTTTGCCACGAGAAGTGCCGCGAATCGCGGCGAATTTCTTGCGCATACCGGAGATAACGCCATTTGCGGCTGAAGGGCGGCCGATCAGGCCGGCGACGACGCGAAGATCGGCATAGATGTCCGCCAAGGTGCGAGGATTCAGCGCGAGAAAACGAACGGGCTGTTCAAGAAGTTTGCCGAGAGTTTCCGTTTTGAAAGGAACTGAGCCAATGATCAGGTCCGGCTTGAGTCTGAGAATTTGCGGGATGGACTCGAGTTTCCAGCAATCACCAAATTGCGGCAGGTGTTTTACAGGTGCGACATGGGGGCACCAGCGCGTAACGCCGACGAGAGAAGCGCGCGAGCCGAGTGCGCAAAGAATGGAAGTGGCGTTGGGCGCTAGGGAGATGATGCGTAGTTTTTCATTTTTAGCGGTGCCCATGGCCCTAAAGGCAGTTTAAGATGAGAAACACCACGTCGCAACGGACGCGTTCAGAGCCGCGGATATTCATTTGCCCGTAACACGGCGTGCATAGCATTTGGCAGGTCCCGCATCCGGAAAAAAGCAGAACAGGAAGACGAATGATTAGGCGTATGGCGCTGTGTTTGTGGATTTTTGCCGCTCTGACTTTTGCGAAAGCACCTTTGCTGGCGCAGACGGCTGAAGATTCCAAAGCAGGAACTCAGGAAACACAAGAGGGCGCTGCGCAAGACCCTCAGCCCGCGACGACGATGTTTCCACACCCGGAAACGGAACGATTCTGGATTTCGGGACAGATCAACACGATTTTCCAGTGGCATCCAGCATTTCACTCGCCCTATAGCGGGCCATTAAGTTTGACGGCTAAATCAGAGACAGCCACGTCGCGCGTGTTTACGCTGTTCACCGGAGTCGAGCTGACAAATTACATCGAGGTGCTCTGCCAATTTGAGAGCGCGGGCGGGCGCGGAATTGGAAACGGATTTGGATTGGCTGGATTTACCAATCTGGATGTGGTTCACAATCCGTCGCTTGGCTCGACGCCGTATGTCGGCAGAACCATGATTCATGCCGTAATTCCGCTCTCGTCGACGACCGTCGCAGCGGAACCGAACCCACTCTCTCTGTATACGAAACTTCGGGAGCGGCGGCTGGAATTTCGCGCGGGGAAGATGCAGCTTGTGGATTTCTTCGATTTGAATTCGGCGGGGAGCGACAGTCATTTACAGTTCTTGAATTTGACGGTAGACAACAATGGCGCGTACGACTACGCGGCCGACACGCGCGGGTACACCATCGGTGCAATGCTCGAATACGACGACGTGATTTGGAGTGTGCGGTTCGCGGAAGCGTTGATGCCGCGCGTGGCAAACAATATTGATTTGCAATGGAATCTGGAGCGGGCGAGATCGGAAAACGTGGAATTCGAACTGCGCAAGGGGTTGCTGCCAAAGCGCGAAGGCATGGCGCGGCTGCTCTCCTATTTAAATCACGCGGACATGGGAGATTATCGTGTGGCGATTCAGCAATTCGAGTCGGGGCAAACGACGGCACCGGACATTACGAATCATCCTGTACTGACTTCGCTGAAGTATGGATTTGGAGCAAACGTTGAACAAGCATTGGGCTGGAACATAACTGCGTACGGGCGATTTGGCTGGAACGAAGGGCGCCACGAATCGTTTGCCTACACGGAAGTGAATCAGGCGGTCACGTTCGGCGCAGCTGCGACGGGTAAACGTTGGAGGCGCGGATTGGATCATGCAGGCGTGGCGATTTCGTTCAATGCGCTTTCCGGGGATCACCGGCGATATCTGGCGCTTGGCGGAAAAGG
>Ga0126376_10000254_pt1 | contig 25089 bp, 23 predicted proteins | sample PanSoiMetPlot_15_FD_92760 | JGI IMG/M metagenome (GOLD analysis project Ga0126376, IMG submission 92760) | Tropical forest soil microbial communities from Panama - MetaG Plot_15 | ecosystem: Environmental > Terrestrial > Soil > Tropical forest > Bulk soil | place: Panama | collected 2016-02-17 | reverse complement strand
GACCACGCTAACGGGACTTTCGACTTCGCAGTTGATCAGCCTGGTCGTGGGAATCACCTCGCTGATCGTACTCATCGTGCGTCGCCGGCGCGCGCAGCAACTGGAAAAGGCTGGCGGGCTCGTGGCCAACGGCGCCCGCGCTTAACACTATGAAAATCTTCGTTTCGCTACTCACGCTGGCGTTAACGTTTACGACTTCGCACTTTCTGTCTAAACAAACTGACAAACCACTCGCGCTGCCGGCTGAAAAGCACTTGAGCAACATGCGGCAACTGACTTTCGGCGGCGAGAACGCCGAAGCCTACTTCTCCGCCGACGGCAAACAACTCATCTTCCAATCGACGCGCGATGGTCATGGCTGCGATCAGATCTACTCGATGAACATCGACGGCTCGAACGTGAAGATGCTTTCAAACGGCGAGGGCCGCACCACCTGCTCGTACTTTTACCCGAACGGAAAACGGATTCTTTACTCGTCAACATATCTCGGCGACAAGCAGTGTCCGCCGCGGCCCGACTACTCCAAAGGCTACGTCTGGGCAGTGTATCCGGCGTACGACATCTTCACCGCCAATGCTGACGGTTCCAATCCGAAGCAACTGACAAACACCCCGGGCTACGATGCCGAAACAACCATCACGCTCGACGGCAAGAAACTTGTTTTCACGTCGATGCGCGGCGGCGATCTCGATATCTACACGATGGACGCCGACGGCAAGAACGTGCGCCAGTTGACTAACGAGCTCGGCTACGATGGTGGTCCATTCTGGTCTTACGACGGCAAGCAGATCGTTTATCGCGCATATCATCCAAAGACTGAAAAAGAGAAACAGGATTATCTGGATTTGTTGAAACAGAATCTGATTCATCCGACGACGCTCGAGATCTGGGTGATGAATGCCGATGGTTCAAACAAGCGACAGGTGACGAACAACGGGAAGGCCAACTTTGGACCATACTTCTTCCCGGACGGTAAACGAATCATCTTCGCGTCGAACATGGACGATCCCGATCCGAAGGGGCGAAATTTCGATCTCTACAAGATCAATGTTGATGGCACTGGCCTGGAGCGGATCACTTACAACGACACGTTCGATGGATTCCCGATGTTCTCGCCGGACGGCAAGAAACTTGTGTTCGCGTCGAACCGCAATGCGAAGGTGCAAGGCGAGACGAACGTGTTCATTGCCGACTGGGTTGAATAAGAAAAATAGGTCCTATAGAACAAATTGGACCTATATTGGGGCTGCGATATGAAACGATTACCAATTCTACTCACAATACTGCTACTCGCAAGCTCTGCGGCTGTAGGCCAACAAGCGGTTGAGCCGAATCCCTCGCGGCTTCAGCAAGACGTCAGTTATCTCGCCTCTGACGCTTTGAACGGACGCCGCACGGGCACTCCTGGCGCGAACGATGCCGCGCATTACGTTGCCGGCGAGTTCGCCCGCGCGGGCCTGCGGCCGGCGACCGGCGGCTCCGCTAAACCCAGTCAAACAATGGCGCGTTACCTCCAGTCTTTTCCGTACGTCGGTCGCGTTGAGTTGGGCAAGAACAATGTGCTCTCGGTACACAACGGCGAGGCGGTCGCTAATCTGCGTGTCGGCGAAGACTGGATGCCGCTCGGCATTTCAGCCAATCAGACGCTCAATCTAACAGGAGTCGTAAACGCCGGCTACGGTATCACCGCGAACGAGCTCAACCACAACGACTACAAAGGAACTTATTCGAAAAACCAGGTTGCCGTGATTCGCGCAGGCACCCCCGACGGCGACGATCCGCACGGAAGATTCACCAACGCCGGTCAACTTCGTTTTAAGGTCGCGGCAGCGCAGAGCGCCGGCGTAGGCGCCCTGCTGATTACCTCGAACGAAGACGATCTCAAAAACGACTCGCTCGCGCGCCTGAGTTATGACAATGCGGGGCTCGCAGGTATCCCGGTTGCGGTCATCTCGAAACAAGCCGCGGAGAAGTTAGCAAACGCGAAAGAAGTGACACTTACAACCGACGTCGTACGCGCCGAAGTTCCCGCATACAACGTCATCGGCGTGCTCGAAGGCTCCGATCCGATTCTCAGGAAAGAGAACATCATCATCGGCGCTCACTACGATCACCTCGGTCGCGGTGGTGAAGGAAGTCTCGCGCCGAAGTCAGGCGAGATACATCACGGCGCAGACGATAATGCTTCCGGAACAGCGGGACTGATCGAGTTGGCGCGCCTCTTTAGTGCGCAACGACCGAAGTTAAAACGCACGCTGATCTTCATCGCTTTCGGAGGTGAAGAAGAAGGCTTGCTCGGATCGAATTACTACGTCAATCATCCGCTCGCACCGCTCGCAAACACAGTCGGCATGATCAACATGGACATGATCGGTCGCATGAAAGATCGCAAACTCATAATCGGTGGCGTGGGCACCGCGAAAGAATGGCGTCAGTTTATCGAGCCGGAAAAGAGTTTCGCGCTGACGCTGAATGAAGACGGAGTTGGTCCAAGTGACCACTCGTCGTTTTACCTCAAGCAGGTGCCGGTGCTCTTCTTCTGGACGGGAACTCACAACGACTACCACAAACCCTCCGACACCTGGGACAAGATCAACTACCCCGACGAAGCGAAGATCCTGGGTTTCGTAGCGCGCCTTGTCAAAGACATCGACGGCGCGGACAAGCGTCTGACGTACACCACAGCGAAGAGTGATTCAGCGCCGCGCGCCGGCGGTTTTCGAGTTTACCTGGGGACGATTCCAAACTACGCGGACACGAACGACGGCATGTTGCTCGATGGAGTTCGCGAGGATTCGCCCGCCGCGAAAGCCGGACTCAAAGCCGGCGACCGTATCGTCAAGATCGGCAATCGTGACGTCAAGAACGTTTACGACTACACGTATGCGCTAGGCGAAATGAAAGCCGGTCAGGAATATGTGTTTGAGATTGTGCGGGGCGGTGAGAAGTTGACTTTGCGGGTCACGCCCGAAGCGCGCAAATAAATGAGCCACAGATTACACGGATGAATCCGGATTTTATCCGTGTAATCTGTGGCTAAAAACTACCAGCGGGGTTCGCGTTCGTAGCGATCGTTGTCGCGATCGCGGCCGCCGCCGCCACCATAACCACCACGGCCACCACCACGATTACCACCGTAACCGCCGCGGCCACCGCCACCCCCACGATCTGTTCTCGGTTTGGCTTCGTTGACGGTCAAATTGCGTCCGCCAAAATCTTTGCCATTGAAAGCCTCGATGGCTGCTGCTGCCTCTTCAGGGGTTGCCATTTCCACAAAAGCGAAGCCGCGCGATCGTCCTGTCTCGCGATCCTCAATCACCGAAGCTGATTCGACTGTACCTACTGCGGCGAAAGCCTCCCGCAGTTCCTCGCTCGTAGTACGAAACGAGAGATTTCCAACATAGAGTTTTGTAGCCATTCTAACTATCCTTAATGTGAAGGGAAGCGCGGGCTTGCTGGAATTCGCTGATCCAGTTCGGGGGGGACTACCGATACTTTCCGCGAGCTGCGACGAACCCGATGCTCTAAAAAATCTCGAGAGCGGCTTCTAACTGGTTGACAACTGCCTCACTCTCTATTCAGCCGAACCTCGTCGCGTTACGATCACGGACAGGCGCAATCACCATTGATGCGCGAGAGCAGGTAACTGGTAGGCAAAAGTATGCAGGAGCCCTTGTAAAGGGTCAAGGATAATTTAGCAATTTCGGCACACCTTACACAGGATTAGCCAAAATCCGCATGATCTGTGTAATCTGTGCCTCGTTAAACAATCATCTGCGAAAGGTTTGGAAAATGTCTCAACGCATTCCTATCACTGTGGCTAATGGCGACGGCATCGGGCCGGAAATCATGGCCGCGACGCTTCGCATCCTGGAAGCCTCCGGAGCGCCACTCAAAATCGAGACCATCGATATCGGCGAGAAGGTCTATCTCGCCGGCAACACTTCGGGCATCGAGCCGAGCTCGTGGGAATCGTTAAGACGAACCAAAGTCTTCCTCAAAGCTCCGATCACGACACCTCAGGGCGGCGGCTACAAGAGCCTCAACGTAACCGTTCGCAAAGTGCTCGGTTTGTACGCGAACGTACGACCTTGCGTTTCTTATCATCCGTTCGTCGACACAAAGCATCCGGTGATGGACGTCGTGGTCGTGCGTGAGAACGAAGAGGATCTCTACGCGGGTATCGAACATCGCCAGACTAATCAGGTGGTTCAGTGTTTGAAACTGATCTCGCGCCCCGGTTCGGAGAAGATTATTCGTTACGCTTTTGAATACGCGCGCCGGAACAATCACAAGAAAGTCACCTGCTTCACCAAAGACAACATCATGAAACTGACTGACGGTCTGTTTCATAAAATCTTTGACGAGATCGCCGCCGAGTACACGGATATTGAGAACGAACACTGGATCGTCGACATCGGCGCCGCAAAGTTGGCGGACACACCCGAAGCGTTTGACGTTGTCGTGATGCCGAATCTTTACGGCGACGTGCTTTCAGACGTCGCTGCGCAGATTGCCGGATCGGTCGGCCTGGCAGGTTCGGCCAACATCGGCGAACACGTTTCGATGTTTGAGGCGATTCACGGTTCGGCGCCGCGCCGTGCCGGACAGAATCTCGCGAATCCTTCCGGACTGCTGCTGGGCGCGGTGATGATGCTGGTCCATGTTGGCTTAACTGAACACGCCGAGCGCGTTCACAACGGTTGGCTGCGGACGATCGAAGACGGCATTCATACCTACGACATCTACGATGAGAAAGTCAGCAAACAGAAGGTCGGCACGAAAGAGTTTGCGGAAGCCGTGGTCGCGCGGTTGGGACAGACACCGCAGATTTTGAAAGCGAGAAAATACAGCAAGGGCGACGAGTCAATCGCCAGTGCAACCAGCGCGAAGACAGCGCAGCGGAAAGAGCTTGTCGGTGTTGATGTGTTTCTTGATTGGACCAGCGGCTCGGCCAACGATCTCGGCAACGCGCTCAGCAAGGTCAACGGCGAGGGCGTTAAGCTGACGATGATCAGCAATCGCGGCGTGAAAGTTTGGCCCGGCGGTCACACGGAAACGTTCTGTTCCGATCACTGGCGCTGTCGTTTCCTGCCTGAGGCTGAGAACGGGAAAGTCGCACACGGACAGGTCGTTTCACTGCTCGGTCGCATTGCCGGCGCAGGATACGATTTCATCAAAACCGAGGGACTCTACACATTCGACGGCCAGCGCGGGTTTTCGTTGGACCAGGGAGAATAGAACATGGCAAAAAAATCAGAAGCTGGCAAAACTGTTGTGAGTCCGCTTGTGGCGGTGATCATGGGCAGCAAGTCTGACTGGGACACGATGCGTCACGCGGACGAGACGCTTTCGGACTTTGGTATCGATCACGAGTGCCGCGTCATCTCAGCTCACCGCTCGCCTTCGCTGGCGGCTGAGTTTGGATCGACTGCGGAAGCGCGCGGGCTGGAAGTGGTGATCGCCGCGGCGGGCGGCGCCGCGCACCTCGCGGGCGTGCTGGCGGCACACACGACGTTGCCCGTGCTGGGCGTACCGATGAAAAGCGACGCGCTCAACGGGATGGATTCGCTTTTGGCGACCGTTCAGATGCCGGGTGGGATTCCGGTCGCAACACTCGCGATCGGCAAGCCAGGCGCGGTGAATGCGGCACTTTTTGCGGTGGCGATCCTCGCCAACAGCCGGCCGGAGCTACGCAAAAAGCTGCACGAATTTCGCGAAGCGCAGGAAAAGAAGATCCGCGAGACCGTGTTATAGGACAAAAGCAATATCGGTCCTATAGGACATATAGGACCTATACTAATTTTTGAATTTCCGATTAATTCTTGAATTCCCGCCTTCCTTGGCGCACAATGGCCGCAATGTAGGGTCGCTCCCAACAGCGGACCGCTCTCGCACCTACCATGATCGGCCAGACTGTCTCCCATTACCGCATTATCGAGAAACTGGGTGAAGGTGGTATGGGCGTCGTCTACCTTGCCGAGGACCTACACCTCGCCAGGCAAGTTGCCATAAAGTTTCTGACCTCAACTGACCATCACTATCGAGCCCGCTTCATCCGCGAGGCACGTGCTGTTTCCGCGCTCAATCACCCGAACATCGCGATGGTCCACGACTACGGCGAAACGCAAGAGAACCAGCCATTCATCGTGATGGAATACGTGAAGGGCAAGTCGTTGAGCGACTTGCTCGACCAGGGATTAACGTTGCGCCGCTCCGTGGAAATCGTGTCGGCGATTGCCGAAGCACTGGGCGAAGCTCACGACCACGGCATTGTACACCGCGATATCAAACCTTCAAACGTTATCGTTAGCAACCGCGGTTACGTGAAGGTCCTCGACTTCGGTTTGGTGAAGCACTTCTTAGACTCTACGGCGAGTGGCGTCGATCTTGACGCGAAAACGATCTTCTCGACTCAAACGCGCAGCGACGTCATCGTCGGCACGCCGCTCTACCTTTCTCCGGAACAGGCTACCGGCAAACAGGTTGACGGACGCAGCGACATCTTCGCGCTCGGAGCATTGCTTTACGAGTGCTTGTCTGGCCAGTCGGCGTTTTCCGGCGGCAGCGTGCTCGAGATTGGCGCGCAGATCATTCACGTCACACCGGATCCGCCGTCGAAGTTCAACCCGGCCGTCCCCGCCAGTCTGGATCGCATCACGCTGAAGGCTCTCGAAAAGAAAGTCGAAGCGCGCTATCAGACCGCGGGTGAGATGCTGAACGATCTGAAAGCCGCAGCCACGTCGTTGAGTGGCAATGGCGTGCCGGTGTCGAGCCGTTCAAACAAGTCGACAGAGGGGTTCAAACGCGCGACCAGCGCTGTTGCGACTCTGACGATGCAACTCCGGCGTCAGCGCTTCTCGCTGGGCTCCGTGATTATCGCATTCGTAGTCGCAGGTCTCGTTATCTCGGGGATCATTTACATCTGGCCTCGTTCCTATTATCAGCCGTCGCCGGCGGCAGTTCACTGGTATGAGCAAGGGACTGAAAGCCTGCGTAACGGTGCTTATTACCAGGCCAGCAAGGCATTTACGCAAGCCATCGATCTCGACGATCGATACGCTCTTGCTCATGCGCGTTTGGCGCAGGCATGGGCCGAGCTCGACTACTCAGAGCGCGCGAAAGATGAATTGATTGCTGCGACGACACAAACCGAACGTTCATCACTTTCTCCAAAAGACGCGTTGTGGCTAAACGCGATCCGAGCTTCCGTGACCAGAAAGTTTGGCGATGCGATTAACTCCTACACTGAACTTGCAAAACAGTCGCCCGAAGACGGCTCAATACTTGTCGACCTTGGTTATGCGTACGAGAACGACGGCAACACCGATAAAGCTCTCGAAAACTATCTGAAGGCGATTGAACTGAACAAGGGTCAATACGCAACGGCGTATCTACGAACGGGTATCGTCTACCTTCGCAAACAGGACAAAGATAACGCCATCAAAATGTTCGATGAAGCGGAGCGGCTGTACAAGGCAGGCAGCAACGATGAGGGACTGAATGAAGTCAAACGACAGCGTGGAGTTTTGTTCAGAAATAATGGGGAGTATGAGAAGGCGAAGGCCCAGTTTCAGTTGTCATTGGATGCCTCACGAGTGATGGGCAATGAAGCGCAACAGATCACTTCGCTGATCGATTTGAGCTATCTTGCTTCGAGACGTGGCCTCTCCTCAGAAGCCGAAAACTACGCCCAGCAGGCAGTCAGCTTTGCGCAACAGAAGCAACTGGAAAACCTGACAGCCGGCGCCTTGCTGGAACTGGGTAACACATTCCTGGCTAAAGGCGACTTCGAAAAGGCTGAATCCTATTTTAACCAGGCCATTCAGATTGCTCGCGCCAACAAAGGCCGCTTGCGCGAAGCAGTAGGAATGATGAATCTGGCCGGTATATACCTTCAGACGTTGCGCATCGACGAAGGATTGCAAATGGCGCAGCAGGCTTTCCAGTTTTTTCAACAGGAAAACTATCGGCGAAATGCTTTTCTTTGCCTGACTCACATAGCCCGGGGGCTTCGTCGTAAGGGTGACTATACTGGAGCCCAGGAAGCACTAAACCAAAAGCTTGAGCTGGCTAAGCAAAGCCAGAGCCAGGCTTCAATTGCAGATACTCACGTGGAGTTTGGCGCGCTACGGTTGGACCAGGAGCAGCTTCCCGCGGCCCTGGAGCACTATGAAAATGCCGTTAAGCTTTATGGCTCGACAAACGACTTCCTCGTTGCATTTTGTAATGAAAATCGGGCCCACATCCTGGCAAGACTTGGTCGTTACGTCGAAGCCAAACAGTTGCTGGACGAGCTTTTCAAATCAAAAGACGCTCATCTCGGATTGTTGCCCGATCTCCATCTCAATCGGGCTGAGATGAGTCTCAGTCAGGGAGACTGGAGCGAGGCAATTGCATCCAGCAACGAAGCGATAAAAACCGGTGACCCGAAATCCAATGTCACCGTCAGGGCGCAGTATGTTTTGGCGTTGGCTAAAGCGAATACAGGCGCGCAAAGTGAAGCCCGAAAGCTCTGTGATGAATCACTCAAAGCCACGTCAAACGCGGGCGATTTTGGTTTGTACTCACGTGCGCTGCTTGCTTGCGCGGAAGTAGCGTTGAAAGGAAAGGACGCCCAGAATGCATTAACATTAGCAACTCAAGCACAGGAGAGATTTGCTCGCGGTGTTCAGTTAGAATCCGAATGGCGCGCTTGGGCAATCGCCTCTCGCGCCAGCAAAGATTTAGGTGATAGCAACAAAGCCCAGGAGCAGACGAAAAATGAAGAGGCCATACGATCCGGGTTTGAACAGATGTTAGGTTCCGAGGCCTTCAAACTATATGCAGCACGGCCTGATATTCAGGTTTATTACCGTTAACAAAGTTGATCCACCTGGCTCAACTCCCAACAATGCAAGGAGATCAGACTAATGTCAGAAACACCAAATAATCCTCAACCTTCGGAGCCACCAACAACCGGTACTGGTAGTGGGGGCGGCACTGCGCCAACCACTCCTGAAGAACCCACAGAGGTGGCGATGAGCGAACCTCCAACGAGTGGGACTGGTAGTGGCGGCTAGGGTGCCGTGACAAAGGCGTCCCAGCGCCCTTGAATTGACAACTGAATACTCCACAGATTACACGGACGCCATCCTGTGTAATCTGTGGATCACAACCCTCTCGAACCAAGCCACTCTTTCACCACTTCCTTCGGATTGCGCTTCTTGCCGTCAATCTCGTAATTCAACCGCCGCATCTCGTCAGTCGAAATCGCATTCGCCAGTTTCGCCAACACTTCCCGCAGCGCCGGAACGCGCGCCAACGAATCCTGCCGCACGAGATAAACCGCTTCGTACGGCGGAAAGTAGTGACGATCGTCGGCAAGCTGAAACAGGTCGAGCGTCGCGATGCGTCCTTCAGTGGAGTTGCCGGCGATTAGATCAACCTGGTTCGAAGAAAGCGCGATGTACGTCAGCGACAGGTCCATCTCGCGCACTGCCGCGAACTTCAGCCCGTAAGTCTTTGAAAATCCGGGATAGCCGTCAGCGCGCGACATGAAGTCCTGGCCAAACCCGGCGCGCCACTGGGGCGCATGCGGAGCGGCGTCGGAGATTGTTTTGAGATTCAACTTTCTCGCGTCCGCACCGCGCACGAGAATCGCGAACGTGTTTTCAAATCCGAGCGGCGGGCTGACTTCGACTTTGAACTGGCTCGCGTACTCCCGTTTCACCTGATCGTAAACTGCTCGCGGGTCGCCGATCGGCGCATGATGCAGGATGGCCGTGTAGGACGTGCCCGTGTATTCGGGGTAGAGATCGAGAGTTCCACTCAAGAGCGCATCGTGTGGCAGGTTTCCACCCAGTTCAAAACGTCTCTCAACTGAAACGCCCCGCTCTTCAAGCATCTGCGCCATGATTTCAGCCAACAACGCTGATTCCGTGAAGTCTTTGGATCCGATGGCCACGTGACCCTGCGATGCAGAGCTTGATTCACCGGGACTCCGGAGCGCAAAGACACCGGCAACAACCACCAGCACGATCCCCGCCGCAAGCGCGACTCTCGACCAGGCCGCGCTCCGCTTAGCCTCAAAGCTGAACTGACGTTCCAACAACCCCAAAAAGAGATCGGCCGCCAACGCCAACACCGCTGCCGATAACGCACCCGCGAGTAAGAGGTTGTTGTCGTACTGTCGCAGCCCGCGAAATATGTAGACACCCAGCCCGCCCGCGCCGACAGCCGCGGCAATCGTCGTTACACCAACAGCGATCACCGTCGCCACGCGAATACCTGTAACGATCACGCCCATCGCGAGTGGCAACTCAACTTGTCGCAGCACCTGACCATCAGTCATGCCCATCGCCACTGCCGCTTCCCTGACGCTGGGCTCGACGCCGAGTATTCCCGTGACCGTGTTGCGAATGATCGGCAGCAGCGAGTAGAGCACGAGCGCCACCAACGCCGTGCGCGAACCGATGCCGCCGATAAACGGCAACGGAATCAGAAAACCAAACAATGCCAGGCTCGGAATCGTTTGCATCACATTCGCAATACCCAGCACTGGACCACGCAAAGCTCGATAGCGCGTCAACAGTATTCCGGTCGGCACGCCGATGATCACCGCCACGAGGATCGAGATGAAGACAAGCACGATATGCTGTCGCACCAGCAGCAGCAGCTCCGGCCAGTTAAGCTGAAGAAAGTGCCAGAAGCTGCTCACTGCTCACCTCCGTGATCGTCGACCTTCAACGTATCGAGATAAGCGCACGCTTGCGGATGATCTGAGGCGAGGAAGTGTTCCGGTGTTTCGAGTAACAGCAGTTGTCCCTTGTGCATGAGTCCGATGCGGCGCGCGAGAATCAGCGCTTCGCGTACGTCGTGAGTGACGAGAATCGCCGTCTTGCCCAGGCGTGAGGTGAGGTCAGCGAACTCACGCTGCAAACTCGCGCGCGTGAGTGGATCGAGCGCGCCGAACGGTTCGTCGAGTAGCAGCAACGGCGGATCGGCTGCGAGTGCACGCGCAACGCCGACGCGCTGGCGCTGGCCGCCCGATAACTCGCGCGGATAACGGTCCGCAAAACGATCGGAATCGAGCCCCACTAAACTCAATAACTCGCGCACTCGCTCTGTGATGCGCGCCTGATCCCAGCCGGAAAGCGCCGGCACGAGACCCACATTTCGCGCGATTGTGAAATGCGGAAACAGCCCGCCTTCCTGAATCACGTAACCGATGCGACGACGCAAAGCGATCGGATCCCACGCGGTTGTCGGCTTGCCCTCAACGCGAACCTCGCCGCCCGTCGGCGTCAACAGGCGATTGACGAGTTTCAGAGTCGTAGTCTTGCCGCAGCCAGACTCGCCCAGCAGAACAAGCGTCTCCCCTTGCTCAACAGTCAGGTTCAGATCGGAAATGATGTTTGCAGCGGAGGGTAGCGAGAACGTGACGTTGTGAAACTGGACGAGAGAAAGATTCACGGGCGTTATTGTAGGGGCGGCACTCCGTGGCCGCCCCTCTTCCGGATCAGGCGTGATGCCAACGAATGGGGCGGCCACGGAGTGCCGCCCCTGCAGTTCAGTTCGCGAGCAACAGGTTACTGCTGAAACGTTCCTGTGAGTCGAGCCAGGTGCGCGAGAGTGTGAAACCTGTGGCGGCGGCGAGTTCGCGGATCCCGTTCATGTCGTACTTGTAAGAGTTTTCCGTGTGAATCAACTCTCCGGCGTCAAATTCCACCTCGAGATCGAGCTTCGCAATGCGCACACGCTGTTTGACGAGACTCTCGATGTAGATCTCGACTCTGCCCATCGCTTCGTTGTAGAACGCGCGATGCCGAAAGGCGCGCAAATCGAACGTGCCATCCAACTCGCGATTGATCCGCGCCAGCACGTTGAGATTGAAAGCCGAGGTAACGCCAAGCGCGTCGTTGTAAGCAGCTTCCAGAATCGCGGGATCTTTCTTCAAGTCGGCGCCGAGCAACAGGGCGTCGCCTTTTTGCAGCACAGTGCGCAGTGCACGCAAAAAACGGAGCGCCTCGTCGAGATCGAAGTTGCTGATGTTTGAACCAAGAAACAGCGCGAGAGTTCGCGGTCGTGGCTTCTTTCTCAGTTCTCCCAGGCCCGCGAAGTAATCGGCCGCGTACGCTTCGATTTTGAGTCGCGGGTACGACTGCAGCAGGATTCGTGAACTATTTTCGAGCGCCGTCGCGGAGATGTCGACCGGAATAAACAAAAGCTCCGACTGAAGTCGAAGCAAAGCCTCGATAATGAGCCTCGTCTTGGACGCACTGCCGCTGCCCATTTCGAGCAGTGTTTTTGGACTGTCAACGGCGGCGACAATCTCGTCCGCATAACGTTCGAGAATCTCATTCTCGGCGCGCGTCAGGTAATATTCCGGCAGCAGGCAGATCGCATCAAAGAGTTGCGAGCCCAATTCGTCGTAGAAATACTTCGGCAAAAACCGTTTGGGCTGAGCGGATAATCCCTTGCGAACGTCCTCGGAAAAGCCTGTAAGCGGATCTCGCTTGACGAGATTATGGATATACAGACGTGAGTCTCTGCGGAGTTCTGACTGTGACACAGTCGCCACATGATAGCCTATATGCCCGGGATACACACGGAACGGTGGCTGCGCTTGACCACCAGCGTCCGTGCGGGCAAGATCGGTCGGCAATGTTGTTCAGTAGATTTGTACCGTCGCTACTGCTCCTCGCAGCATTATGTTCTCCAGCCTTCGCCCAGGGCTTTAAGAAAGAGCTCGAAGCGCCTGAAAAGGTTTCTCTGTCGGTCAAAAACGCAGATGGGCGAGTCAGTGTTGTTGCCTCCGAAGACCAACAAAAGAAGGTCTCCATCGAGGCGAAATCGGCCGGATTGCCTGTCGAGCCTGACGATGTGAAGGTTGAAACGAAGGGCAGCTCGATAAACATTGACGTCCGTCAGCGCGGCGAAAAGGATCGCATCGATGTGGTCGTGACGATTCCGACGCGCTCCAGGGTCAACGTCGAAGGACAGGCCGGCGCGGTGGACGTTGTCGGTAGTCTTGAGTCCGCAACCGTCAAGACCGACACCGGAACGATTCACGCCGACGTGCCGCTTGATGCCGTGAAATTCAACTTCCTCTGGGAGGCGAGCAAGCCGCGTTACATGAGCGACGTTGAACTTCCGCCGATCAAGGAGAAGGCAGGCGGAACTTACAAACTCTCCGGGCGCCTCGGCGACAAAAAACCAGACAAGGAGCAGTTGGTCGCGCTCGACTTCCGCACACAACGCGGCGTCGTGCTCCTGAATATCGATCCCGAACGCGCACCGGCGGATCTGCGTGAGCGTCCGTTGACTGAAGCTGCGCGCGCGATCGTTCGCGGCGGCGACAGCCAGCTCGTCGAGGCAATTCGAAAAGTTTCGCCGAAGATGTTTGGCGACTACGCGAAGACGTTGCCGCCGCTGGAGAAGGAACCTGAACTGGTGAGACGGGCGCCGCCCGGACAGATCGTGAGATCGGTTGCGCCGCAGTTGATGCGATTTACGGCGAGCGTGACCGATCGTAACGGGCGCGCGATCGGCGGCATGCGTGAGTCAGACTTCACTGTTTGGGAGAACGGTATCGAGCGACGCGTCACGAGTGTTGCGCCGGCGAATGAACCGTTCAATCTCGTGTTGCTGTTGGACGTGTCAGGCAGTGTCGAAGAGCGAATGGACTTCATTCGCAAAGCTGCACGCGACTTTTTGCGCACGACCAGTCCGCAGGATCGAATCTCGATCATCAGTTTTCGCGACGACATTCACGTGATCTCGGATTTCAGCACCGACCGCCAGATGCTTTCAAAGAAGCTCGACGAGATCGACGCCGGCGGTGCCACGGCGCTTTACGACGCGATCGGATACGTTTTGAGTGAGCCGCTCAAGCGACTGCGCGGCGAGCGCACCGCGATCGTGGTGATGTCTGACGGCGACGATAACAAATCGTTTCTTCCGTTCCCGGCAATCCTGGAGGCGCTGATCGAATCGGGCGCGCTCGTTTATCCGTTGTACGTGCCGTCGGGTTTGATTCCGGAGTCGAGTGTGCCGAAGCCCGAGATCACGATCGATCCGTTGCGAACGCGTTACCTCACGCTGACTACACGCGCGGAAGAGGAGGGCCGCAAACTCGCTGCCGCATCCGGTGGTATTTACTATCCGATTCGTCGTTTGGAAGATCTGCAAAAAGCATACGACGACGTGGTGGCCCAACTGCGCTCGGCTTACACGATTACATATGCGTCGAATTCGGTGTCGTCGTCGCCTCGTGTGCGTGTGCGGACCAATCGCGATGGCGCGTCGGTCCGGCTCAGTCCAGTGGTGGAGCTAAACACACCATAAAATAGGTCCTATAGGACCTGTAAGACCTATTACTGTGAATCAACCCCTATTCGACGCGCTTTTTGACGAAACCGAACGCAAGCCGCTAACCGTCTCCCAGCTCACGACCTCGATCCGCACGGCGCTCGAATCTCGCTTTGCCGCCGTTTGGGTCGAAGGCGAAATCTCAAACTTCAAAGACCACTCATCCGGCCACTGGTACTTCACGCTCAAAGACGAGAACGCACAACTGCGCGCCAAGTGTTTCCGCTCGACCAACATGCGCATTCGCTTTCGTCCGGCCAACGGTCTCAAGGTTCGCGCGCGCGGCAAACTGTCCGTCTACGCGCCGCGCGGTGAGTATGAATTAGTGATCGACGCGCTCGATCCGGTGGGTGCGGGCGCGCTGCGGATCGCCTTCGAACAACTGCGCGACCGCCTGCAGGCGGAAGGCCTCTTTGCTAAAGAACTGAAACGCCCGTTGCCGATCTTTCCACGACGCGTCGGTGTGGTGACTTCACCTACGGGCGCCGCGATTCGAGACATTCTCAACGTCATCTCGCGTCGCACGAGAACTGTTCACGTCCTGTTTTCACCCGCAAAGGTGCAGGGCGATCTGGCTGGTCCGGACATCGCGCGCGCGATCCGTTTTATCAACGTCTATCACGAACGGGCGCTGCGCGAGGGACGCACAGCCGACCTCGTCGACGTCTTGATTGTTGGTCGCGGTGGTGGTTCGACGGAAGACTTGTGGGCTTTCAATCAGGAAGAGGTCGCGCGCGCGATTCGCAAGTCCGCGATTCCGGTGATCTCAGCGGTGGGCCATGAAACCGATTTCACGATTGCCGACTTCGCAGCAGACCTTCGCGCCGCCACTCCTTCAGCAGCCGCCGAGATCGTCGCCGCGCGCGAAGATCAGATCTGCTCGGCGCTCGATCATTTCGGCAGGCAACTCGTGCGCTTAACACGCTTTCAGATCGTCCACCTGCGCACGCGAGTTCAGGAACAAGCGCTCTCGCATGCGTTTGATGAAGTAAAGTCGCGACTCAATAACGCGCGCGCCCGCTTTGACGCTGCGTCGTCGGCGTGCGATGCGGCGATCGACCTTAAACTCCAGGACGGACGCGAGCGACTGGCGCTCGCAGCCGCTTCGCTTGACGCACTTTCTCCGCTTGCAGTATTGCAACGTGGTTACGCGATTGCACAGGATGCGGCAGGAAAACCTCTGCGCGATGCGGCGTCGGTGAAGGAGGGCGATGCTGTCAGCGTGCGGCTTGCAAAGGGAAAACTGGGGACACGGATTGAACGGATCGAAGCCACGGATTAAGAATCGATGCGGCAGCGCATAGTCATCAACGTCGATGGACCAGCGACGGAAACCGTGCAGCGTCCGCGAACGAGCGGACGTAAGCCCCGCCGCTGGCTGCGTGTGCTGGCAATTCTCGCGGGGTTGGTGTTGGTTGTAGTAGTCGTTGCGGTTGTCGGTGGTTTTCTTTGGTGGCGACATTACCAGACGACTCCGGCTTACACACTCACGTTGCTGATCGATGCCGCGCAGCGAAACGACGCGGCGGAGTTTGAGAAGCGCATCAACGACGACGAGATCGCCAAAAACATGGTCGCGAGCGTCAGTCAAAAGGCTGCCGGCCGTTACGGTCTCGCGATGAATAGTTCCGTTCAGGCGCAGATTGATAAGCTCGTGCCGTCGCTGTTGCCGCGCTTGAAACAAACGATTCACGACGAGGTGGTGAAAGAAATCAAGGATTTTGCGTCGAAGTCGGAGCCGCAGCCGTTCATACTTCTCGTTGTTGGTGTTCCCAGGTTGGCGACTGTGACCACAGAGAGTGACACTGCGAACGTGAAAGCGCCGTTCGGCGATCGTACGATTGAGTTGACGATGCAGCGCGATGCGGATCGCTGGAAAGTGACCGACTTCAAAGACGATGTCGTGATCCAACATGTCGTCGACAACGTGATGAAAGAGCTGCCGGCGATTGGCAGCATCGATTCGAATAGTCCATTGTTTAAGAAACCGCAGCGGAGGCGACCGAGATAACACAGATGAGTAATGGTCAGGAGCAGGGGCGGACGTTTGAAGCTTCTCTGGAAGCGTTGGAGCAGATCGTGCGCCAGTTGGAGAATGGCGACTTGTCGCTCGAGAAGAGTCTGGAGTTGTTTGAGCAGGGCATTCGACTCTCGCGCGAGTGTCAGGAGCGTTTGAGTCAGGCCGAGCGTCGCATCGAGATCCTGTTGCGCGACAGCCAGGGGAGGCCGGTGACGGCGACGTATAACCAACCAGCGGGCGAAGAGTAAGATGCCTTCGAACCTGTTCCTTCAAAACACGCTCGAGCTTGATGCTCTGCTCGCAGGTAGTCGTGCGCTGGTTGAAGTCGAGCTCAACAACCTGCTGCCGTCGTCTGCCACGGCTCCGGAGAAAATTCACCAGGCGATTCGTTGGAGTGTTTTTGCAGGCGGCAAACGTTTTCGACCGGCGTTGCTGTTAGCCGTCGGTCAGGCGTTCGGCGCGCCGATTAAAAGCCTGCTCAAAACGGCAGCGGCGTTTGAGATGGTCCACACCTACTCGCTCATTCACGACGACCTGCCCGCGATGGATGACGACGACCTGCGGCGTGGTCGACCAACGTGTCACGTCCGTTTTGATGAAGCGACGGCGATTCTCGCGGGCGACGCGCTGCAAACACTCGCGTTTCAGACAATCGCTCAGGACGATGGGCTCAGTCCTGAAACACGCATTGCGCTCATCTCGGAACTGGCGCGTGCTGCGGGCACGCCGGAAGGCATGGTTGCGGGACAGGCGTTTGATATGGAAGCCGAGACGCGGCAGGTTAACTGCGCGCAATTGGAGGAGATTCACCGGCTCAAGACGGGGGCGCTGATTGTGGCCGCGGCGCGCTGTGGTGCGATTATTGGTGGGGCGAGTGAAGACGAGTTGGCGGCGGTGACGAGTTACGGATCACATCTCGGGCTGTTGTTTCAGATCACGGACGACTTTCTCGACGTAACTGCAACCGCCGAAGATCTCGGGAAGACACCCGGCAAGGATGCCCGTTCAAACAAGGCGACCTATCCCGCGCTTCACGGCATGGAAGAAACACGCGCCGCAGCGATCGACGCACACCGCTCAGCCTGCGACGCCCTCCAACAACTCGATCGTCCCACGGAAGTGCTGCAGCGCATCGCAGACTTCATCCTGAACAGGACCGGTTGAAAAATAGGTCCTATACGTCCAATAGGACCTATTCGTACGCCAGCGCTTCGCGGACTGTCGCGCGTGACGCCCGCCACGCCGGCAAAAAACTCGCAAGCCCGCTCAACCCAATCGAAACCAGCATCCAGATCAAAAGCGCCAGCGGCTCGAACGTAAAATCCAACCCGCTCCGGAAGATCACCCTTACCAGCAGATTCCCGAGCACCTTGCTGATGGGCCACGCCAACAGCGCCGCGATGGTCCAACTCAACACCCCAATCGCCACGCCCTCGGCCACGATCATCAACCACACGACTCGCGGCGTCGCGCCGAGAGACCGCATTATGCCCATTTCACGCCGACGCTCAAACACGTTAAGACTCATCGTCGTCATCAAACCCAAGCCGCCGACACCACCAATGATCGCCGACATCACAATCAGAAACACGTAGATCATCAGCATGTGCTCGTCGAAAGCAAACCGGCTCTCCGAAGTACTTGCGCTACTGCGCGCTCGCACTCCTACTTGCTCGAGATTACGATCCAGATCCGTTCTGACAACACTGATCGCGTCCCAATCGTTATTCATCAGCGCGAGCCGCAGGCTGTTCACTCGTCCGGGATAAAGTTGCTGCATAAAGCTCAGCGGAATGTAAGCAACCGCCGGCGAGAATGCCTCACGTGCGATTCCCACCACGTGCCACGTTGACTCAGCGTCTGCGATCCGCAACACGACTGTCTCACCCACTCGCATCTTCGGCTCACGCCCGGCTAACGCGTTGTTGACGACAATCGCGTCAGTATCGCCCGGCGCGAGATTCCTGCCTTCAATAATCTCCGGATCCAGGAGCTGCGTGTCCGCAGGCAGTGAGACGACACTGAAACGATTGGTCAACGAACCTTCAGTTATGAACCAGCCTTCAGCACGTGTGATTCCCGGCGTGTTACTGACCGCTCTTTCGATCTTCTCGAGCTCGTACGGATTCGCAAACGAGACGCTCAGGTCAAACTTACGCTCCGCAAACATGTGGTCCAAGGTATTGATCATCGATGCGCGCACGTTCAGCGCCAACATGAAGAACAGCCCACCGGCGGACAGCGTCAAAAGCGTCAGCGCCAGCCGGACGCGACGTCGAAAACTGTTGCGAAGCGCAAGGACGATCAAACTGAACGTCCCACCGATCCGCGTTAACGCACGATCAAAAGCACTGGCGCCGAAAGTCGTCCGCGACAAACCAAAATTCGAAAGCGCTACTCGAACCGGAACCCCCGCTCCACGCAAGACCGGAATCGCAGCGGCAATCAACGGCGCGGCAATACCAACCAGCGCAACGAGCACGTAAACCCACAACGGCACTGCGAAACTGTTGATGTCGAAGTTGAGAAAATACGCCATGTAACGACACAAGGCGCGGCTGCCGATTATTCCCAGCGGCACCGAAACAATCACCGCGGCAATGCCGAGAAACAACGCCTGACCGAAATAGATTCGCGCGATTTGCCAGCGCGTGCCGCCGATCGCCTTCATCACGCCAATCTGCCGCACCTGCGACGCCATCATTGCAGTGAGCAGGTTAATCACGAGAATTCCGCTGAGAACGAGTACGAAAAGCCCGAAGCTGGACATCGCCAAAAGCAAGATGCCCATGAGATCCGAGTGCGGATGCTTGCCGGGACGCGGCACCTCAGTTCGCAACACCTGATGACCGCGGCTCTTGATGACGTTCTCAACGTTGGCGATGACTCGCTTGATGTGCTCTTCGTCAAACCTGTTTTGCGCGACGAGGATGTTTAGCTGATTGAGCTTCGGATCTTCGCCGAGTTGGACCAGGGTCGCAAGATTGATGTAGCCATAGACGATGTTTTCCATGCGCGCCTGCGCCTGGCCCACGTCGTGAACGCTGCCACTGATCACCAGCGGCTGCTCGACGCCGTTTGCAGTCTTTACTTTTACCGCATCGCCGATCTTCGCTTTCGCGACCTGGAACGCATCGCGCTCGATCAGGATCTCGCCGTTCGCGGGCGGCCAGGCGCCGCTCTCCGGAACCAGCCGGCTGACGCGAATGTTGCCGTAGTCATGGACCACGAACAGAATCAGGTTGCGCCACTGTACTGGACCGGCTTTGATCTGCCCGCTGATCGTCCGGCGTGGTTCCGCGTCGCTCACTTCCGGATTCTGCAAGATCGCGCGGACCAGATCGTCATCGACAGTATCGACGCGTATGACTGCCGACGCGGGATTCGTCGCGAGATAACCGAGATCGAGCTCGCGGGTAAGAATCGCGTACGAAGAAAGCACGGCTGCGAACGCCGAGATGCCGAGCGCGATGGCAAGCACGACGAGCGCCGTGCGGGCGCGCTCGTGCCAGAAGTCGCGAATGGCTTTGCGCCAGAGTGTGTTCATTGGTTTACGAGCGTGCCGTCGGAGATCTCGATGCGACGATCGATTACGCGCGCGATGTCGGCTTCATGAGTGGCGATGACCACGGTCGTGCCTTGATCGGCCATGTCGCGAAACAGATCGAGAATGGCTCTGGCTGTGACCGAATCGAGATTGCCAGTCGGTTCGTCAGCCAGGACCAGCGACGGTTGGTTTGCGAGCGCACGTGCGATCGCGACGCGTTGTTGCTCGCCGCCTGAGAGAGTGGCCGGCAGTTTATCGGCCTGCGCGCCGACGGCTACGCGTTCGAGCAAGTCGACGGCGCGTTTGCGACGCTCGCGAAAGGGAAGGACTTTGGCGAAGTCCATCGGCAACATGACATTCTCGGCGGCGGTCAGCGTCGGTAGCAGTTGAAAAAACTGAAAGACAAAGCCGACGTTGCGACCGCGCCAGAGTGCGAGCTTGTTTTCCGACAAACCGTGGATTTCGGTTCCGGCAACGGCAACTGATCCCGAGGACGGACGATCGATGCCGGCGACCATGTTGAGCAGCGTCGACTTGCCACTGCCCGACTTGCCGACGATTCCGACAAACTGTCCGGCCTCGATGTTGAGATTAATTGACTTGAGTGCGGCAAACTTTCCTGCCGGCGTTTCGTAAGTTTTTGAGACTTGATGTAAAGAGATCATAGATTTGTTCTGTGTAATCTGTGGATAACTATCTGTCCAGCGGTATGATGGTCGCGGCAGTTGTAATCGAACAAAGAGGTGAGGAATGTCCAATAACGATCACCTGCGTCTTGCCGGCTCGACAAAGAAGACCGATGCTCGCGTCAAGCGAACACGCGACGCATTGGGCGATGCGTTGGTGGCGCTGATGCAGGAGAAACCGTTCGATACGATTACGGTCCAGGACGTTTTGGATCGCGCCAACGTCAGTCGCTCAACTTTTTACACGCACTACAGCGACAAGGATGACCTGTTGATGAGCGACGCGGACGAGTTTTTCGAAGCGCTCTCGATGGCGCTCTCGCAGCATGGCGACAAGTCGGATCGTGTTTTTCCGGTGCAGGAGTTCTTTGCTCATCTCGCGGACGCCCATTCGTTCTTCAAGGCGCTGATGAAGTCAGGCAGGTTTCAGGAGAACATGGAGCTCGCGCGCGGTCATTTTGCACGCGGGATTGAACGCCGGCTCGCGGAACTGCCGCGCAGCAAGTCAATCCCGCCGCATGAACTTCCCGCGATCGCGTTCACGCATGCAGGCGCGTTGCTGTCGTTGTTGATGTGGTGGCTCGACCGCGGGATGCGCGAATCTCCCGCCGAAATGGACCAACTCTTCCATCGCATGGTCTGGAACGGCGTTTCCGGGAAATAATTGTAACGGCGGCCGCCCCGACAATTGCGCTGATAGGATCTCAATTATTCAAGCAGGGCGTGCAGCTTCTCGGGCGCAATCAACTTCCAGGCTTCGCGTAGATGCGCGTTCAATTCTTTATCACTCACGCGCGGCAGTTCGATGCCCACCCAGCCTGCCGGTCCAACATAAGGCGGGCGGTAAAATTTTTTCGGATCGGCTTCGATTAACGCCGCCTGAACGCCGATAGCCGCAGGCACGGTCACGGCGATGTGTCCGTCGTTGTGATGATTGATAGAACACATCGCAAAGACTCTTTTCTTCACGAAAAACGTGGGCTCACCGTGCGAGAGTTTCTCCCAACTTTCGGGCAAAGCCAGGCACAAACGCCGCACGCGTTCAACGTGCTTCTCACCTGCTTCAATTTTCTTTTTCGCGGGCTTGGGATCCTTTACTGCTTTCATACGCCGCGCAGTATATCCAATTCCTGAAAACCTTGTACCAAAACGAACGTTCGTGCTATATACTTTTCCGCCATGAAGAGCGCTGCCAAGTCGAGCCCGTCGAAAGGCCGCAAAGCACAAGGCGAACGCACGCGCAAGGCTATTCTCGAAACGGCAGTACACATCGCTTCTGCTGAAGGACTCGAAGGTCTAACCATCGGCCGCCTCGCTCTTGAGCTGTCGATGAGCAAGAGCGGCCTCTTCGCTCACTTCGGTTCGAAAGAGGATCTGCAAGTGGCGACCGTCGAGGCAGCGCGCGCAATCTTCATCCGCGAAGTCATCAAGCCGGCTTTCGAGTCGGCCCAGGGCCTGCTGCGTCTCTGGAAACTCTGCGACATCTGGCTCGCCTACGTGCAGAGCGGCGTATTTCGCGGCGGCTGCTTCTTTGCCGCCGCGGCGGCTGAGTTTGATAGCCGTCCTGGTCCAGTACGCGACCGCATCGCCGAAATCATGAAAGAGTGGCTCGCGACTCTGCGCAACGCCATCGTCGAAGCGCAAACCGCCGGACAGCTCAATAAAGAGATCGACGCCACACAACTCGCTTTCGAATTCAACTCACTCGAACTGGGCGCTAACTGGGCCTTCCAGCTCTACGGCGACCTGCGCACTTTCAAACGCGCGCGCGAAGCAATTCGCGAACGACTCAGCCGATACGCGACTGCTGCGGGCGCGCCGTTGCTTTCAATCGCAAAGCCGCAGACCAGCAGGGCCCGCGCCTGACGATCAACTATGAACGACGTCAACCCGAACATGGCCGTGGTAAACAAGCGGAAAGCTGCGTGGGATGGCATCAGGCTCGAACACTGCCGGCTTCGTGCGGGTGAGTTGCCGCGGCATCGTCATCGCGAACACGTCATCCTGCTCTCGTTGACTGACAGGTGCAGTGGCGAACTAATCACCGGGAGCGGCAACGGCATTCGCGGCACGCAAACGAAAGGTAACATCTGCGTCGTACCCGCGGGCCTCGATCATCAGGCCGTGCTGGAAGGAAACTCTGAACACCTCGCGCTATATCTCGATCCGTCGCTCATCGCCAAGGCTGCCTCAGAAGCGCATCTCGCCGGCAGTTTCGAAATCGCCGAGCGCTACACGCGCCGCGACGAGGTCATAAATAGTATCGGCATGGCGTTGTTGGGCGAGCTCGATTCGGAAGGTTTGAGCGGCCGGCTCTACGCTGAATCGTTGGGAAACGTGCTGGCAGTCCATCTGCTCCGGCACTACGCGGTGCCAAGCACGCGTCCTGTAACTTTCACCGGTGGTCTATCAGCGACGAAACTGCGCCAGGTAACAGAATTCATCGGCGACAATTACGGCCGCGAGATAAAACTGGCTGAACTGGCCCAGGTTGCAGGCATGAGCAGTTTTCATTTCGCGCGTGAGTTCAAACGCACTACCGGCACGACACCGCACCAGTATCTGATCAAGTTTCGCGTCGAGCGCGCTAAGGCGTTGCTGGCTAAGCGCGATCTGCCGCTCATCGAAGTCAGTCTGCGTTCAGGCTTTAGCCATCAAAGTCATTTCACACGCCTGTTTCGCCGAATTACGGGGACCACACCACACTCTTACCGCGCTCAGCTAGTCTAAACAACAGCAAGAACAGTCAACGCCAGCAAGAACCGGAAAGACCTCCGGCTCAGCTTTCTTTCAAACTGTTTCCCACCCTAAAACCGGAGGTCCGTTCTGAGATGAAAACCTTTTTCTTCGCAATCGTCATTCTGCTCTCGACCGTCGTCGTCATTAATGCACAAACGGATTCGAAATCGATCCTGCGCCGCGGCGACGCGCTCGTGGTCCAGGAAAAATACAAACTCGCGATCGATGAGTACGGCAAAGTCTCGAGTGGCGATCGCGATTCATACGCGCGAGCGGTCTACAACATCGGCGTGTGTTATTACGAACTCTGGGAAACAGACGAAGCGATCGCGTTTTACAAACGGGCGATCGAGTTGAAAGAGGGAAATTATCCGCGAGCCTCGTACGCGCTGGGTGTAGCTCTGGAAGATCGAAACAGGACCACCGAAGCAAGGGAAGCTTACGAACAGGCGATGAGCACGTCACACCGTGAATTCGCGGGCGCCACGTACAGGCTCGGCTTGCTCGAAGCTAAGAAAGGTGAGTTTCAGAAAGCAGCGACGTTGTTTCGCGAAGCCGCCGCGCACGCGGGTGAGCACGTTCCGGCGAGTCATAACAATCTCGGCGTGATGCTTGCGCGTTTGGGATTTCTAAAAGAAGCAGAGCAGGAATTCATCGTCGCACTCAGAACATCGAACGGTCGCTTCGACGACGCCACTCACAACCTGAACCTCTGCCGCTCACTCACCGCCGGAATCAAGCGCGACTACAAAGTTTCGGTCCTATAGAAGAAATAGGCCCTATATGTCGTATAGGACCTATTCTTCGAGTTCTTTAGATTTAACCGTTCCTATCGCGGTGTGGCTTTGCTCGCCTCGTCAGCTTTCTTTTTGACGTAGATATCACCGCGCTTGGTCATGCCGGTCTTTTCAGCGATCGCCACCAACACCGATTCAAGCACGTCTTTATTCTCGAGCTTGAAACTCGTGACACCACTAACTTTCGAATCCGGATCTTCGAATTGCAGTGTCAGATAGCGAACTTTGGTCTTTATAAAACCCGCCGGCCACCCGTAGAACGGTACGTTACTGGCAACGGTTGCCGCCGCGGGCCGCTGCTTCTGTGTATCAGCGAATGCCGAGTTGATAGCTGCGTAAGGGATCGAGATTTCTTTCGGGGGTTTGTTGTCTTTGAAGATCAGCCGGTTGTTTTGGTCGTCGAACATCAACGTACCTTCCATCGTCTTCCTATAACCAAACACGCCGCCTTCGTATTTCGCCTTCACTGACTGGGGCGCCGGCGCCGGCTTCAGTGTGGTTGTTGATGGCTTAGCCGCTGGTTCGGGATCCATCGAGCGAGGACGCTGGGCGTAGACGCCGGTGAGCAGAGCTCCGATCAGGAGCAGAGTCGAAATGGTTCTCATAGAGTTCTCCTTAATAACCGCGAAACTAAATCAGAATTGATTGGCCCACTGGGGCACCTGATAGAGGGTCCACCAGAGCAACAACTGAACCGCCAGCACCGCCACACCGACAATCAGGCTCGCATAGTAAATGCCGCGAGTTGACTCGCCCGGAACCGGTTGGGAGCGGTATGACTTGACCACACCGACAGTTCCGAGCACGACCGCGCCGGGACAGAAGACAATGCCGAGGTAAGGCACTAAAGAATAAGTCGCAAAAGCTCGCGCTGTTCCGGCCAGGCCACTCATGCCTTCGCAAACGGCTTCACACGTTCAATCGATTCCTTCAAATCAGGATCGGAGG
>Ga0126376_10000253_pt1 | contig 25110 bp, 10 predicted proteins | sample PanSoiMetPlot_15_FD_92760 | JGI IMG/M metagenome (GOLD analysis project Ga0126376, IMG submission 92760) | Tropical forest soil microbial communities from Panama - MetaG Plot_15 | ecosystem: Environmental > Terrestrial > Soil > Tropical forest > Bulk soil | place: Panama | collected 2016-02-17 | reverse complement strand
CGACGGTTCCACCACGTTCAACGTTCCCGATCGGCGGGGCCGCTTTGTTGCAGGCCGCGACAACATGGGAGGCTCTACCGCTGGACGCCTCTCAGCGTCGACATCGCAAGGCATTCTTGGCACCAAACTCAATGCCACTGGCGGCGAGCAGGCACACACCCTGATCAATTCCGAACTGCCGTCTATCACCCCGTCATTTAGCGGCAATACGATCAACCTTGGCACACTGACGTCCAACGAGAACTATGTCCGCGCCACTGGTGGTGGGACTTCCTCCGGCGCTGGTGGCGTTGCTGATGACGCCCCTGGCCAGAACCCGACCACCACCATTCCGCCCTTCACTCCCTCCGGTTCGATCAGTTCGTTCGGTAGCAATGGATCGCACAACACCGTGCCGCCGGCTGGCATCGCGAACAAAATTATCAAACGGTGATGGCCTGTGCCTCAGCTTCAGCCGGTACCGGTCTCGCCTCCGCCTGGCGTAGTCCTCACAGAGACGGATAAGGTCGTCGTTGGCCGCTATACCAACTCCAATATGTGCCGCTTCCTGCGCGGCAAGCTGCAGAAGCGCGGCGGCTGGCAGAAGATCACCGCAACGCCAACGCTCGGTACTCCGCGGGCGAGCCTCCCTTGGCGCGACAACACCGCAAACCCGTTCTTTGGGGTTGGCACGTTCGAGAAGCTCTACGTCTACGACTCCAGCTTCCTCCAGAACGACATCACGCCGTTCAAGGCGACTGGGACGCTGGGGGCCAATCCGTTCGCAACAACGAATGGATCGAACGTTGTCACCGTAAACAGCCCCGGTCACGGCGAGCTTATTGGCGACTTCGTCATCTACTCTGGCGCCACGACGTTCAACAATGTGACGATGAACGGCACGTTCACCGTCGCGTCCGTCGTTGACGCCAACCACTACACGGTTATTGCGAATACAACCGCCAACGCCACAGGTAGCGGCGGCGGCGCTGCTGTCGCCTTCTCCTACGAGATCGACATCGGCGTTGAGCTCGGTGCGTTCGGCTTCGGTTGGGGCGTTGGCGGATGGGGCCTCGGCACATGGGGCACACCGCGCTCGACGTCTACCGTCTTCATTGAGCCGCGGGTTTGGGGTCTCGATCACTTCGGTAAGTTCCTTCTGGCGACGTACAACACGGGTTCGATCTATCAGTTCGACCCGACGCAGGCGCAGCCGTGGCCGCGGGCCCAGCTTATCGGCACAGCACCAACGGATTGCCGATATCTGTTCGTCACCCCCGAGAATTTCGTCATTGCGCTGCGCGCGAACATGGTGATTAGCGGATCCTCCCAGGGGGATTTCAACACCTGGACGCCGGCGACGAACAATACGGCGTTCACCCGCACACTGGCGATCGGCACTAAACTCGTCGCGGGGCGCGTCCTGGCGCCGTTCCTATCGCTCGTGTGGTCGGACAGCGCGCCCTATCTGATGCAGTACACAGGGTCAGCGTTCGTCTACAACATCCAGTTGCTTGCCCATAAATGCGGACTGATCGGTCCCAACGCGGCAATCGTCGTCGGCGGCAAGGCCTACTGGATGAGCCCTGATAATTTCTGGATGTACGACGGCGCAGTGCAGGTGATGCCGAACGTCGAGGACATCCGCCGGTTCGTCTTCAACACGCTCAATATCGACAACAGCTACCAGTGCACGGCGACCCATAACCCGATCCACGATGAGGTCGAGTTCTTCTACACCCCGATGGGTCAGACCAACCCAACGAAGTCGGTAACGTTCTCCATTAAGGACCAGGCCTGGGCGCCGCACGACTGGGCTGGTCTCTCTCTGCCGGCGCGCGCATCCGGTGGCAGCTTTGAGCAGGGCGATACGCGGCCGATCCTCGCCGGGACCGACGGCTTCCTCTACCAGCATGAGAACGGAGTAGACGCGAGCGGAGCGCCGCTGCCGTACTCATGGCAGATCGCACGCTATCCGCTTGGCGGCAACAGTCGCGTCCTCTCTGAGGTGCAGGGGATCGAGACCGATTTCAACAACATGGCACAGACCATGACAATCACGGTCGCCTCGTACGACCGATTGTTTGATGGCAGCGTGCAGACGGAGCCGCTCGAGACAGACAGCCAGGTCATCACGACGAACGAGGGCTACCTCGATTTCAGGATTTCCGGCCGGTATCTCCAGCTTTCCGGCGCGAGCTCTGATCTTGGCTCGAACTTCCGTATGGGGCAACCGCAGGCCTTCTTGATGCCGATTGGGCAGCGTCCGTAATGGGTGACCAGGTTAATTTCACTCAGACGCTGGCTGAGAACTCGGATCTCAAGACCACAATCCGTTGGCTCAACAATTTCGCCCAGACCGTTATGGGCGCGTCGAGCCGCAACGTCATTCAGAACGTCGGTTCGAGCGGGGCTGCGCTCTCTGCCATAACCGGTGCCGCTGCCGGCGATATTCCATATTTTACCGGACCAACGACGGCCGATGTCGCAACGCCACTGCTGGCCAGAAGCGCTACCGTTCTCGACATCGAGAGCGCCACGGTCGTAGGCGACACCAACTATACGATCCTGCCGACTGATCGGTTTGTCGACGGGAACGTTTCGTTCAGTGTTCCGAGAACCTGGACGCTGCCGCTTGTGTCATCTGTGAACCAGGGCCAGCGGTTGTTAATCCGCACCCCTGGTGCGTCAGCCAATTTCACACTGGCTGCTGCTGGTTCAGACGATATCTTCAACATACAGAGCCGCCTCTCCGGCACGTCGTTCACCTTCGCGAGTTCGGCCGCGATTGAGGCTATCGCTGTCACGCAGGCAGGTGTTAGCCACTGGTTCATCACCTTGCTCGGTGAAGCTCTGACCCAACGCGGCTCTCAGGGCCTGAACATCGAGAATCGGACGGCGGTCGGCGATACCGACTACACCATATTGCCAACCGACAGGTACGTCCTGTCCAGCGCCAACTTTACAGCGCCGCGGACATGGACATTACCGAACACGGGCACCGTCAATAACGGGACGCGGCTGATCGTGTGGCCGTGGGGCGCCAACGCAACCGACACAATCACAATTTCCGCTCAAGGCGGCGACAACATTTCATTCCCCCAGGTTAATAATTTCACGTCTGTTACCTGGGGCACCAACAGCTTCCTCTACTTTGTATCAAGCCCAGGGAATTGGGTTTTTGGCGGCACCGGGTACTTCAGCAGCACCAACCCCGGCATTGTGCTTCCATCCGGCGGCGGCACCACGAACTTCTTGCGTGCTGACGGGAACTGGGCAGACCCGGGCGGCCTTATTTCGACCATTACCTATTCCGGATCCCAGACCATCACGATCCCCACGGGCGCCACGAGGGCGTTCCTCAGGATGCGGGGTGGCACCGGAGGGAGCGGGGGGACCAACCAGACCAATACTTCAACTGGCGGCACGGGCGGCGCCGGCTATTTGGAAAAATTCCTGACCGGACTCACGCCTGGCAACACAGTCGTCTATACGCAAGGCAGTGCAGGAGCGGCGGGGACTAACGCTCCGACCGCTGGGGGCAATGGCACCGCCTCAACGCTTGCCAGCGGGTCACAGTCAATCACGACATTGACCGCCAACGGCAGCAATGGGTCGGCCGCAGTGAGCACCGCCGGCGCAGGTAGCGCCGGTACGGCGGGCGGCACGGCATCGAACGGCGATGTGAATGTTACGGGTCAGACTGCGGCGCCGACCGTCGCCGCTACCTCAACATCAAATTTCGGGGGAATGACTGGAGGGGGATGGAGCCTGGGAGCTGCCGGCGTTGTGCTTGCAACAGGCCCTGCTGCTGGCAACGCCGGGACGGCCGGCGCTCTTCAAATGATGTGGTTCGCATGACAGACGCAATCGACTACCAGATCCGTTTCCCCCAAGGGGATGATGACATCATCAAGATTTTCCGCTTCCTCGTTCTGGTCGCGCGGCCGGCGCTGCTTGCTCCTGTCGACTCCCAGAAGGCGGTGACCGAGATCGGGCGCATCGTCAACGATCCGCACCGCACAGATGGCCCAATGCCGGACAGCTTTGCGATCGTCGCCGAGATCAAGGGCGAACTCGTCGGCACGATTGGTGTCACGCTTGTGGAGCAGGAACTCTGGTACAGCAAGACGCCCTGGAAGTTCATGACGAACCGCTGGTACTTCGTCTATCCGCAACTCGCCAACTCCGGGGTAGGCGGCGCGCTACTCGCTGAGGCGGGAGCACTCTGTACGCAGATTGGATTTGACCTCGTCATCGAGGGGAAGACTGCGCGCCGCAACCGTCATGCCGGCCGCGGGACACTATTCAGGGCGGCACCGAACGTGATCAACGCCGACGACGCTAAGCAATCGATGCAGTAGGGGCGCAGACCATGTGCTTCGGCAACACCACCGTAGACACCAAGAACACCACCTATCAGACGAACCCGGCGGTCGCGAGCGCGGCCGACCAGTCGTTGCAGTTCGCCCAGAACCTGCAGAGCGCTGGCTATACGCCGTACACAGGCGACCGGGTTGCCGACTTTAGCCCGATCCAGCAGCAGGGATTCAACGACGCCTTCAATATGGTGTCCGGGACCGATCCGTTCTACGGACAGTCGGCCGGCATGATTAACAACTATGCCGATGCGGCGGCGCCGACGGTCACGCCGAACACCATTGCGAGCGCAATGGGCCCGTACATGAACCAGTACGTGTCCCAAGCACTCGCCCCGCAAATTCAGGCGCAGGACATCCAGTTCGCCAACCAGAATAAGCAGCTCGACGCTGCAGCGACTATGTCCGGCGCGTTCGGCGATGATCGCGCTGGCATCGAGGCGGCCAACCTCACCAACACGCAGGACATCGCGCGGACCGGGCTCATTGGTCAGGCCTACACCAATGCCTTCAATACGGCCATCGGGGCGGGCGCGCAGGATGTTGGCAACAATTTGCAGGCCAGCATGTTCAACGCCAACCAATACAACAACGCCCTCAGTCGGCAACTCACTGGATCTCAGGCGCTAGAGGGGCTTTACGGAACGTACCTTTCCGATACCGCCAACCAGTATGGCCTTTCTGCTCAGGCCGGCGGCACTCAGCAACAGCAGGCGCAAGCGCTGCTGAATGTGCCATACTCGAACTACCTCGCCGCCCAGCAGTATCCGTTCCTCACCGAGCAAATGCTGAACTCAGCGATCGGCGCTGGTGCTACGGCGTTCCCGGCCTCCAGCACCACAACGGATCAGAAGCCAGACAACTCTGGCTTTGCCCTTGGTGGAGCGATCCTCGGCGGCTTCCTCTCCGACGAGCGGGACAAGACGGACGTCGAGGAGATCGGCAAGACCAAGGACGGTCAGAAAATCTATCGCTTCCGGTACAGGAACGACCCCTCCAACGTCGTGCACATCGGCTTCATGGCGCAGGACGTGGAGAAGAAGCACCCCGGCGCTGTGAGCGAGATCGGCGGTCACAAGGTGGTCAACTACGATCGGGCAACAGCATTCTCCGCGGCCATAGGCGATCCGAACCACAGAAGGGCGGCGTAGGAGGGGACGATGGGCTTCTTCGATGAGGGTGGTGCGTTCGGCGACGCCTTTGATGGCATCTTCGGGTCAGCCGATGCCGGCGGTGGTGGGGCTAATATGCCGATCCCGCAAGACCCGACTGGCGGGCTTGCGAACGACGCCGGCATCAACGATATCGGCGCGAATTTAGCGCCGCCAGTCGACACCGTGAGCGGGCCGCCGGCCGGGCAGAATATGGTGCCTCAAGCGGCGAATGTGCCGATGCCGCAAGCGCGTCCGGCGGGCGCCATTTCGGCAGAAGCGGGCGGCACCCCCTTTGATGCTGGCCAACCGCAGACACCTGGCGCCGCGCCGCCCCTCTCCGCACCGCAGGGCATTCCGACATCGACAGGCCCAACGCCGCCGCCCGGCGCTCCACCGCCAAACACATACGGGGAGTATGTGCCGCCTCCGCCCGCCGCCGCGAACGCCGGTGGCGGGAACAGGGGCGGACTGCTCGATCCATTCATGAGGGCGATCGGCAAGAATCCGGATACCCCGTTTGGGAGCGGCCTCTTCGGTGACCCGCGCACCGCCCGCCAGATGATGGGAGGCATAGGCGCCGGCCTCAAGTCGGTCGGCGATAACTGGAACAAGCCAGGCCTTGCCGCCTTCGCTGGTTCGGCCGGTTCTGCCATGGAGGGCGGCCAGAAGGCGGACGACACTGGCACCGAGCAGCAGCGCAAGGACACGCAGCAGGCCATCGACAAGGCGAAGCTGGACGAGACCAAGCGCCGCAACGATCAGATGTTCCAGGCCGCCGAGGACCGGCTGAAGAAAGCGCAACAGGTCGGCACGGTGGCGAGCCGCGCGCAGGCCTGGGAAAACTCCGACCTCGGCAGACTGCAGAAGGCCAACAGCGAGATCCTGAAGCGACAGCAGGAAATCCGGCAGAGCTATCGTGATGACCTCCGCGCGGCCGCCAACAGCGGCCAGAACGGCAACGACATCCGCACGCAAATGAAGAAAGAAATGGATGAGGCGGAGGCTGGCGTCTACAAGCAGTACGGCATCGACCCGAAGAACATCAACAAGATACAGTCGATGGGCACGAGCTCAGACAATCCGCACAAGCCGACGAGCTGGGATGAGTTCCACTCAACCGTGAAGCCGGGGCAGTTCTTCGTCAATCCGGCTGACGGCAAGACCTACCAGCGCAAGAGCGAGGCGCCGCCTCCGATCGACATGGGTGGCGGCACACTCACGGCGCAACCGTCCTTCATGAGCCCGGACTCGGGCTACGGATACACGGGTTATCCAAACGCGGCATAGGCAATGGCATTCGATGATGTCTTCGGCGATGCCGATGAGGTCGCCCAAAACCTGTACGATCACGCGACCGAGTCCTCAGCGGGCTCGGTCGACGATGATCTTATGCGCGGACGGCTGGCGCGAAAGCTGTCAACGGATCCTTGGGTGGACTACGAGAATCGCCGCAAGGACCTCGAGAAGAACTACGGCTACACGCCTGGCGTCACTCCCCTCAAGAAGGAACAGCCCCCGCAGGATTTTTCGACTGAAGGCATTCCGGTCGACACCTCGAAGGCCAAACCAGACTTTTCGGCTGAGGCTACCCCTGTAGAGGAGAAGCCTGAAGAGAAGCCCAAAGAGGCAGCACCACCCCCGCCGGCATTAACGGCGGGGGAACAAGTTGCTGCGGCCGGAAAAGCCGCGGCACAGTCTGCGGCGATCGCGGCTGTAGCCGATCCGCTGAAGGCGGCGGCGCTTACCCCGGAAATGCGGAAACAGGCCTACGACCAGGCGAAGGACCGCGCGACGCTGGAGGGTGGAGGCTATGCAACGGCGCCTCAGACGCCAGAGGAGGCGGAGAAGGCTGGCGCGGCGTTCGGCGTAGCAGGGCCATACAAGAAGGAAATCAAAGCGCGCGAGCGTGAGCAGGCCGCCGCGCAAGAGCAGCTCGCCAAGGAGCTCGCCGTCCCGCCGCAGGAACGGCCGCTCTACAAGGCTGGTGAGGCCTTCCAGAAGAAGGTCGAGAAGGCCATCCCGCTCACTGACCAGGAAAAGGACAGCATTGGCGGCAAGATCGGTAGCTTCTTCGGTGGCGCTGTCCCCGCGGTCGCGCTGACGATCGGCGGCTCGGCGATTGGTATGCCGGAACTCGGCATGGCCCTCGGCGCCACCCAGATGGGGATGCAGAGCGCCGGTGCGAGCTTTGAGAAGGCCATCAACGCTGGAGCAACCCCGGAGGAGGCCGCGCGCGCCGCGGGGATGGATGGCATCGTAGGTGGCGGGCTTGGGGTGGTGCCGTTGGGCGCGATCCTGGCGCCCGTGCGCGCCGCCGGAACGCCGATACTTGATATGGCCGGCAACGAGATCGGTCGCAAGATCGCGCCCGGGGTGCTGGGCTGGATGGCCGCCAAGCTCGAGCAGGCCGTCAAGTCCGGCATCACGTTCGCGGGCGTCGGCGAGGCGCAGGAGTGGCTGTCAAAGCAGATTGCCTCTGAATACAACGCCAGCGCCCGGGAGAAGCTGAAGACCGACCAGGCCAGGCTCCAGTCTGAAATCGACAAGGTCAAAGCCGATCCGAAGCTCGCCGAGGCCAACAAGACCTGGCTGGACGAGGCCGACAAGGGCATCAAGAAATACGACGAGCAGATCAAGGACCCCAGCAAGTACGAGGTCGACTGGGAACGGATCGGCATCAGCTTCTTCGGCGGCGGCGTGCTGGGAGCACTCCATCCGCACGGCATGGCCCGTGAGGAGCCGCCACCTGACCAATATCCACCAATGCCACCGGACCCCAACGCTCCTCCGGGAACGCCGCCGCCAGCGGCTGGAGCGGGAACGGGTCCAGGCGGCCCTGGGGCGGGCGCTGGTGGGCCCGGAGGCGGCCCGGCTGGCGGGGGCCCTGGAGCCGGCGGGGCTCCTGGGGGCGGCTATACGGCGCCGCCGCGGCCGCCTCCGACTGACACGCCGCGCCAGGCACGGATGCGCCCCGCTTTCGAGAAGGGACTCTCCGACGCCGGCGTCAACGAACCGAATATGCCGTTCGACGAGCTCCGGGACCTCTATCAGACGGTCGACGGGCTCCGCACCGGCTTCGGCCGCACTGACCTGGCGGGAAAGTCGCCGGCCGACCTGAAGGCGATGTTCGAGCAACTGTCTCTCCTCAAGGGGCACGGTTTCACGACGGACGAACTGCGCACAATGGCGCCGGCCGATATCGCCCGCGAGTACGCGCAGGCCGTGAAAGAGGGCGCGCAAGCCGGTGCGGCGGCGCCCGAGGCGGAGCCGCAACAGGAACAGCAGCCTGGACAGGCCGAAGCGAGTGTGCAAGAACCACCTCGTGGCGGCGGTCCGGTAGGTCCGACTGGGCAACAGGGTGATCTTGGGGAGACCGCCGCCACTCCCGCCACAGGCACCCGCGATGACCCGATCGAGCTTAATGATGGCGCTGCCGTCGAGCGTGCAGCAGGCCTTGCTCGACAAGACCACAGCCATGATCAGGGCGAGGCCCACAACGTCCAGCAGGGATACGGAAGCTGGAACGGCCTTCACATCGCTTTTGAAGCCCCTGCCGGCGGAATTAGAAGAGGAACTAACCCGCGAACTGGTGAGCCATGGGAAGGTCGGGTTGGTGCTGCAACCGGATACATCGTCAACGGGCCGCCCGGAAATGACGGTGATAAGCTGGATGTCTATTTTGGATCCAACCCATCCAACCCCACCGTCTGGGTCCTCGACGAAGTAAACAAGACCGGCGGCAAGTTCCGCCAGACGAAGAGCTTCATTGGCTTCAACTCGCCGCAAGAGGCAGTCGACGCCTACCTGAAGACCGACAACAAGTCCGCGGAACAGATCGGGGGCATGACCCCGATGCTCCAGCCGGATTTCGTGAATTGGGTCCACAACGGGGACCATACGCAACCGGTGCGGAATGCACCGCCTGGGGCTGCTGCACCGGTTGGTGGCCCTGCCGCTCTCCCCTCCCCTTCGGGGGAGGGTGAGGGTGCTATTGAAGTCCAACCCCACCACGTCCAGGCGATCGAGAATGCCATTACGGCGGCGGGGCATCCTCTTCACGACGTTTCCCCCGTCGACCTTGCACTCGCCGCCGAATACCACGCGCGCGGCGTGCGGGATCCGCGTGAGGCATTCCAACTGTCCTTCTTGGTGAACGGCCTTGCCAAGGGCTATTTCACGCCCGAGGACATATCGGAGGTTTATGGCGAAGATGCTGCCCAAACTGCAGAGCGCCTTTCCGCTGAAACCGTCGGCGACACATCTCAACATGGCGAGGCTTCTGCACCAGAAGGCGTCGCAACTGGGGAGGGGCTTCCCGAGGGCGGTGCCGAAGCCGCCGAGCGTGGCGGGGTTCAAGGCGAAGATCGGCTCGGCGAAGGCGCTGGCGCGGATGTCGGCCATGCCACATCTACAGAGCCTGCCGGGGGCACCGAAGCCGCAGGTGCCGAAGTTGCTGGCGAGCGGCCCGGCGCAGAGACCGGACATGAACGTCCCGTTGGGCCCCATGGCGGCGAGCGCCCGACCACCGGGCACACCACTGGGCATGGCGGGGAGCGGACTCGCCCAACCGAAACCGATAAAGGCGCTACCGAACCCGGTCATGCCGAAACCGCCGGCCCCACCACACATGGCGGGACTGAGACCGATAAAGGCGCCGAAGCCGAACCGCACAAGGCCGGTGAAGCTGCTGCCGTAACGGAATATACGGGCCCACTCCACCGCGACATTGGTAAGCGTGCAGAAGATCAGCGCGCCTATCAGCTCGGCCATCAGGATGTCTATGCCGGGATTGATCGTTACGAGCATCCGGAGGTCGATCGCAAATATCAGTACGCCTACGATCGTGGGCGTAATGATGCGAGGCGTGCGATCCAGGAGGGGACTGCTCCGACCAGCAAGCAGGACATCGTCGACGTCGGCGAGAAGATCGGCGGCGCCCGGAAGGATCAGTATGGCGGACTGACCGACGCCGATATCGGCCAGATGAATCAGGCGGAACGCGCCCGCGACATCATCAAGGCGAAGGTCTGGCCGCGGCCGGACTACGTCGACCTGGTGGAGAACGGCGGCGTCGACAAGATGGCAGCCGCCCTCATCAAGCAAGTCTACGACCGCATCGCTGTGAAGCCGCGGTACGATGTAGATACGAAAAACTTCACTGATAAATTCGTCCAGACCGAGATTAGGTTCGCTGAGAACAGCTACGTCAAGACGTTGCGCGCGGTGCGCGATGCGCTGGTCGACGCAAGGACCGTTGAGCAGGTGGAAGCCGCCAACAGGAAATTCCGCTCTGATCCGAATATTCGTGACAACTCCAATATGTATCGCTCGGCGATGCCGACGGACCGGCTGCAGTGGACCAGCCCGCTGCAAATCGACAGCTCTATGCGGTCCCGCGCCGAGAAACTCGTCAAGATGGGCTTCCCGAGCATCGAGCCCTGGCAGCGAATGCTCAAGGTCCGCGATGCGTTCGATTGGAAGACCGGGACAAGCACCTTCGTCGTGAAGCGCGGCACAACCGGTGAAACGGTCCTGCGCGATTTCAAGACCCGCGAGGAGGCTGAGCAGGCGGCCCGCGCCCTCTACGAACAGTGGAAGGGCGAGGAGGGTAAGACCGGCAAGGTGCCGAACCGGCCGCACCTCGATAAGCTCGAGCGCATCGGGCCCGACGTGCGCAACGGCCGCAACGTCACCGGCGACGACTTTATGAAGGACTTCGGGTTCCGGGCGGTCGAGTTCGGCCAGTGGGTGGCGAGCGACGAGCGCCAGCGCATCGTGAACCACGCTTACGACGCCCTGCATGACCTGGCGCGAGCTCTTAACATTCCGCCCAAGGCGGTCTCGCTCGATGGCCGGTTGGCGATCGCGTTCGGCTCGCGTGGCATGGGCGGCTTTGCGGCGGCGCACTACGAGCCCGCGCGGTTCGTCATGAACATGACGAAGATCACCGGCGCTGGTTCATTGGCGCATGAGTGGACGCACGCGCTCGATCACTATCTCGGCGATCCCAAGTGGGTTTCCGGCGATCGCGATGAGATCAAGCCGCATACGTTCCGCGGTCACTGGGGTCTTCTGCCGACGGGCGAGAGAGGGCACAAGTACCTCGGCGCCTATTCCGAGAAGCTGCCGCAGAAGCTCCAGGTCGCCGTCAACCGGCTGATGGAGGCGTTGCTATTTCGCCCCGAGACCCACGAGGAGTACACCGACCGCGTCACCAAGAAGCTTGAAGCTGCCAAGAAGAGCCTCCAGGGCTGGGAGGAATACCTTGAGTGGCGGCGCCAGCGGTTCTCCAGTGGCAATCTTGCCGCACAAAGCTGGGTCGCGGACAGGAGGAGGTCCGACAAGGCGATCGGGCAGTGGAAGAGCGAGGTCACCCGTTGGGAGGAGGCGCTAAACGATCCGCACCCAACCCATCAGATCGTTAGCACCGACTACTGGAAAGAGGCCGACAAGCTGAGCGGCAAGAGCGGGGAATACTGGAAGCGGCCGCTCGAACTGCTGGCGCGCGCGACGGAGAGCTACGTCTTCGACAAGCTCAAGGCGGCCAAGCACTCCTCTGATTACCTGGTGCACAGTGTTGAGCCAACTCGCTATGCCGGCGAAGCCTACAAAGGCAACCCATACCCGGCCGGACAGGAGCGCAAGGTCATCAACGCGCTGCTCGACCGCGTAATGGCGGCGCTGACCACGACGGCCGGCAAGCACGGCGAGGCCACCAAGATCATCGGCCGCGAGGGCGATCTCACGGCGGAGGATTACGCACCGGTCACGATCGGGCCTGAGCACGTCAGCGATGAGGACATCAACGCGGCGATCGAGGCTGAGATCGGCCGCATGGCACAGGAGGCCAACAAGCCCAAGCGGGAGAGACAAAAACGCGAGGTCCAGTATATCCAAGGGAACGGCCAATGGCGGGCTGGTCTCGGCGAGATCTTCAGTGGGTGGCACAACACCAAGGAAGAGGCGCGCGAGGAATACGATCGCCTTTACAAAGAAGCGCAGGCCAACAAGCCCAAGAAAACGGCCGGGCAGGCGGCCAAGGGTGCTGGGAAGGCCGGCGCGTCGTTCCTGGATGAGGCTACCGCGGGGCTCTCACAACTGTTCGGGGCCGGAAAGACCTTCGGCGCCGGGCCGACCTTCGACAAGGACACCTACGAGAAGGCGAAGCCGTTCTTCCATCGTGCCGCAGCGCATTTCGAGCATCTTCTCGACGACTTGACCGCTCTGGCAGGTGCCTTGGTACGGCACATGCGCGATGCCGCAAATATGACACTGGACGGGATTCGCGAGATGCAGGTATATCTCGCCCAGTATGTCAAGGACATTCGTGACGGGGTCATCAAGGTCCGTCAGATCGTGGCCGACCTGAAAGCGGAGAAGGCCCGTGAGCGAGATCGAGGCGGTAGCGAACTGGGCGAAGAGGGCGTCGGCGAGACTGGCGCAGAACTGGCCGGAGGGGAGCCCGCTGGAAAGCCGGGTGCTGAGGACCTGGGAGCAGAACCGGCCGGACATGGTGTCGGAGCTGAAGAAGTATCAGGCGGAGAAGGCACTGGCGCACATCCTGGTGAACAGGTTCGTGGAGGCGGAGAAGCAGAACATCAAGGCGGGACTGCCACCGACGGACGCCCGGGAGGAGGCGGAGAGGGACTGGCTGATGCTGGAGCCGGAGGACGAGGACGATCAGAGCACGCCTCTCTCCGATCTAACTACCATATATCGGACCCTGAATCCCTGATCGGCGGCACTCCGAAGGTCCGGTTCGGCAAGAATCGGGCTGCGATCGAGGCCTACCGCGCGATCACCGACGAGAACCGCGACCCCACCAAGGCCGAACTTGACGCCATGGCCGGCTACACCGGCTGGGGTTCGTTCGGGCAAGAGTTGTTCAACGGCACCTGGGACCGCCCGCGGCCAATGCGCGGCTGGGAGAACGAGGACAAGTGGCTGCGCGAACACCTCGGCGCCGATGAATGGAAGAGCGCGCAGGAATCCATCATCAATGCCCACTACACCGACCCGCCGACCGTGCAGGCGATGTGGGACATGGCGCGCGCGATGGGCTTCGACGGCGGCCGCGTGCTCGAGCCCTCGATGGGTATCGGCAATTTCTTCGGCCTGATGCCGCGCGACCTGATGGAGAAGAGCGACCTTACCGGCATTGAGATGGACAAGCTCACCGGCGGGATGGCGAAGATCCTCTATCCGCAGGCCAACGTCCAGATCAAGCCGTACCAGGAATCGATGACGCCAGACAATTTCTATGACCTGGCAATCGGCAACTGGCCGTTCGCGGCGGAGGGCCCGGTCGATCGGCGCTACAACGCCCTGTCACCAACCCTGCACGACTATTTCTTCGTGAAGGCGCTAGACCAGGTGCGCCCCGGCGGCCTCGTGATGGGCATCACTAGCGCCGGCAGCATGGACAAGGTCGGCAAGCAGGTGCGCATTGCGCTCGCCAAGAACGCGGACCTTGTCGCCGCGTTCCGGTTGCCGTCAGGCGCTTTCCAGCAGTACGCCGGCACCAAGGTCGTCACCGATATCATCATCCTGAAGAAGCGGGAAAAGCCGGTCGTCAATCTCGATGACCAATCCTGGCTGGAGAGCTCTTCCCACAAGGTGCCGAGCGGCGAAATCCGCACCAACGAATACTGGCGCAAATACCCTGACCGCGTGCTCGGAACCCTGGACTGGGGTCATGGCACCACGACCGGGCGGCCGGGCATGGTGGTCAGCCGGCTACCGAACTACGGCGAGCAGCTCGAGAACCTGAAGAATCGGGTGCCAAAGGACGTCTACCAGTCGATCACACGCGGCAAGGAGCAGCGGTTCGAGCCCAACAACACGACTGACCGCCAGGGAGCAATCACGGTCCACAAAGACGGGAAGCTCTATCTCGTTTCCGGCGAGCGCCTGTTGCCCCTTGATGATGTCGCGAAATACAAGACGTCCGATGCCAAGAAGAACGATGCCCGTGAACACCAACTCAAATCGCTGGTGGAGATGCGCCGCGCCTACGGCCGGCTGATCGACGCCGAGCGCGATGGCGCCCCCAACACCTCGCTGCTGCGCGATGACCTGCGGCGGCAGTACGAGGCGTTCGTCAAGAAGCACGGCAAGGTGGTCGACAGCGATGGCCTGTCGATCATGCGCAAGCTTGAGGATCCGTATCATCCGATCCTTGGCTCCCTGGAGCGGCCGGACGGATCACCGTCGCGCATCCTTACCGAGAGCACCACCAGGTCGAAGAAGAAGCTCGAGCACCCCACCGTACGCGATGCCTTCGCGCTGCAGCGCAACGCAAGCCGTAACCTCGATATCGAGAAGATCGCCGAAATGGCGAGGGCGCCGGTCGAGCAGGTGATCGACGAGCTATCAAAAGAGAACGCGATCTACCGCACGGTCGGCGGCGGACACGAAGTTTCAGATGTGTTTCTATCCGGTAACGTGCGCCGGAAGCTCAAGGGGCTGATCGAGGCGCGCGACGGGGGTGAGCTCGGGCTCGACAAGTCGATCGACGCGATTGCCAAGGTCGTCCCAGAGAACATCCCATACTACAAGATCGAGGCTAAGCTCGGCGCCACCTGGGTGCCGAACGCTGACTACGAGCAGTTCGTTGCTGATCTGCTGGGCGTGAAGCCGTCGAAGGACATCGAGATCAAGTTCTCCGGGTCACGCTGGAAGGTCAAGCTGGACCCGGCGCTCAATCAAAAGCCGGAGGCGACGAGCCAGTGGGGCCATGTTCGATATCCGTTCAGCAAGCTTCTGCGCGCTGCAATGGGCAACCAGAACGTCAAGATTTACGACCCCCGGGATGATGAGGGCGGGCCCTATTTCAATGCGGAGGCCACGGCTGAGGTCAACGACAAGATCGCCAAGGTGCGTGATGAGTTCCAGTCGTGGGCCTGGCGCGACGCCGAGCGCAAGGTTCGCTTCGAGCAGGCCTACAATGATATCACCCGCGCGATAGCCACCCCGCATTTCGACGGATCGTTCCTCGAGTTCCCGGGGATGACGTTGCGCCGCGGCAATGAGCCGTTCAATCTGCGCCAGCATCAGGCAAACGCTATCTGGCGCGGTATCGTCAATCAGTCGGGCCTCTATGCTCACGAGGTCGGTACCGGCAAGACCTACACAATGGCGGGACTGGCGGTCGAAAGCCGGCGCTATGGCGTGGCCCGCAAGCCTATGATCTTCGCCCACAACGCCAACAGCGCGTCGGTGGCGGCCGAGTTCAAGGAGATGTACCCGGGCGCCAACGTCCTCTACATCGACAACCTGGCGTCCGACCAGATCGCCACGATGCTGCGCCGCGTTGCCAACGAGGACTGGGACGCCATTGTGGTCCCGCACTCGCTGGTCAACCGGTTCACGTTGTCGGAAAAGACGCTTACCTCGCTGATGGCGGAGGAAATCGCCGCCCTTGAGGAGGAGGCGATCACCGCGGCGCAGGATGACGGCATCACGCTCAACACTGCCCAGATGGACAACGAAGCGGACATGAAGAAGGTCCGCTCGCCGACCGCCAAGAAGCTGGTCAACCAGCGCAACAGGATCAAGAACAAGATCGCCGAGCACGCGCAGCGCGCCTCGAAGGAGAACGCCATTCCCTTCGAGGACCTCGGCGTCGACATGCTGATGATCGACGAGGTGCAGGCCTTCAAGAAGCCGCCGATATCGACCGGCATGAAGGTGCGCGGCCTTGATACCGACGTGTCGGACCGCTCGCTGTCGCTGCGCTTCCTGACCGGCTACGTGAAGGGCCTCAACAACGGCCGCGGCATTCACCTCTTCACCGGCACGCCGATTACGAACTCGCTGGTCGAGATATACAACATGCAGCGCTACGTGATGGACCAGGAAATGGGCCTCGCGGGCGTGAAGGAATGGGACGCCTGGTTCAATACGTTCGCCGATGCCGACACCGATGTGGAGCTCACGGCGGCCGGCGACTACGAGCCGGTGACTAGGCTGCAATCGTTCGTCAATGTCGCCGATCTTCGCCAGATGATCGGCCAGTACATGGACATCGTCTTTGCCGACGAAATGCCGGAGTTCAAGCCGCGTGAGATCAACGGCAAGACAATGGCGGCGGCCGACCTGACCAATCAGGAGCGCAGCAATCTCCTCAACGGCCGCACCGAGAAGCCGATCGGACGCCCGTACAAGAAGATCATCAACGACGTCGGCCCGATGTCGCCAGATCAGCAAGCAGCGCTCGCCCACCTGTCGCAGCTTGCGCAGGAGTTCAAGCAGGCGTCTGGCAAGCAGCGGCGGGACTGGATGCTCGCCGGCAACGAGCATAACCCGGTCGTCATCGAGACGGGCGCCGCCAACGCAGGTCTTGATGCCAGGCTTTACAACAGCAGCGCGTCCGACCATCCCCAGAGCAAGGTCAATCGCGTCCTCAAGAACCTCCTGCATCACTACAACGAGCACCCGCAGGCCACGCAGGTGGTGTTCGTCGATCGCGGCCACTCAGACACGTCAAGGCGGGTGGTCGGTCGCACCGCGGATGGCGAGAAGATCTATGCCAATGTCGAGAAATTCAACCTCGTCAAGGATATAATCGACAAGCTGGTCAAGGGAGGCGTCAAGAAGGAAGAGATCGCCGTCATCAACGGCAGCACGGCAAAGCCAAAGCGCAAGGCGATCGCCGACGCGATGAACGAGGCCAAGATCAGGGTCGTCATCGGCCACCGTGATGCCCTCGGCGTTGGCGTGAACATGCAGGTCAACCTGCGCGCCATGCACCACATGGACGCCCCATGGACGCCCGGCACGCTCGAGCAGGCCAACGGCCGCGGCTGGCGCCAGGGCAACAAGTGGAACACGGTCCTTGAGTATCGCTACATCACCGATCGCCTCGACGGCCGGCGCTGGCAGGTGCTGTCGATCAAGGATCGGTTCATCAAGGATTTCATGCACGCCGACGCCAACCTGCGAGTGATCGAGGGCGATGCGGCGAACATCGAGGAGGGCGACACCGCAGCGTCCGACCTCACCAAGACGCTTGCGGAGGCCGCCGGTGACCCGCGCATCCTCATCCGCGCCAAGCTGACGGCCGATGTTGCCAAACTTGAGAAGCGGGAGCGGCTGCACACCTACGGGCAGGCCGACGCGACGGCAAAGGCGCGGGAGTTGCGCCGCAGGATCGAGACTTCAGAGAACAACTACCTTCCGCCGCTGCGCGCCGACGCCGAGAAATACGAGGCAGCAGCCAAGGACGGCAAGTTCGGGGCGGAAGTCAGCGGCCAGACCTACACCAAGCGCGATGACGCCAACGCTGCAATGGCGGCGATCGTCACCAAGCTGCAGCTCGGCCAGAAAAACATCCCGCTGGCGACAATCCAGGGCTTCAAGGTCGACGGTTCGTGGCTGGAGGGCTTCTCCGAGCCGACCTACATGCTCCGCTCGCAGCACCGCGACGTGCAGGTGCGCCCGACGGTGGCGAGCATCGAGGGTACGCTTCGGTATTATCCCCACGAGCTGGAGAACGAAGAGAAGGCCAACGAGGAGCGGGAGGCTTCCGCCAAGCGCCTCGACGCGGCCGCGCAGGAACCGTTCGGGCAATTGCAGGCACTGGCTGACAAGAAACAGCAGCTTGCGAACCTGGAGAAGGACCTTGCCACCAATCCGGTAGGGGCTCCGCCATGGCTGCGCCAGGGCGCCCCGGTCGGCACCAGGACCTACGTGCGTGATGGCGACAAGCTGGCACCGCTCGACGTCATGGGCCACCAGTGGGGCCCGGACGACTACTACGTGCTTGCCGGCGCCGACGAGCGCAAAGTCCCCTACCTGAAGGCGCTCGACGAGAACGGCAACCAGCTCTACGAGCCGCACCCCTGGCAGGCGCCGCCGACGAAGGAGAAGGCGGCCGCAACAGGTGAGGTGAAGCCGACCGCGACATTCGGCGGCGAGCGCGGCGCCACGGCGGATCGCACCCAGCTTGACCGCGCGAAGGCCATGGAGGCGGCCAAGAAATCGCCGGAGGAGATTTGGAAGGAGACCGGCTGGTGGCACCGCAGGGATGGCTGGCGCTACGAGATCGACGACAGCAAGCTGCGCTTCAAGCCCGGCGCGCTGGAGGCTCACGAAGACCGGTTTGGCCGCAAGGGGCACGTCTATCAACCGCGTAAGTACAAGGGGGAATGGGTCGTTTGGAACGTCACCGAGGGACACCTTGCTGAATCCCAAGAAGGTGGCATGGGAAGGTGGGAGGCGGAGGACAGGGCCAAGCAGCTAACTGCGGCCCGCCCGCGGATCACCTACACCTTCAACGGTAAGCTGGGCGACCTGATCGAGGAAAAAGGGCTATTCCGCAGCCGCCTCGCACCTGTGCTTCAAGCCTACCCGCACCTTGCCGATGCGCCGGTCCGCATCGGCGAGATGCACAGCTTCATTGCCGGTGGCGGCTACGACACGCAGACGGGCAATATCTTGGTGGACAATCATGTCCCCAACGAAGAGGAGCTTCTAAAGACCCTGCTGCACGAGATCTCGCACGCGATCCAGAAATACGAGGGCTTCAGCGGTGGCGGTCACGGCACATCGCTTCTCTCACGCACGCGCGCCGCGCTCTATGACCTGGACCAGCAAATCAAATCGTTGCGCCCTGGCAGCAATATCCGCGCCGAACTCGAGAAACTGCGTGGGCAACTGAAGGAGCAGGAAGACCTGTTCAGCGGCGGCCATGCCGGATGGGGCCAGACCAACGAGCAGACCGATTCCTACAAGCGACTGCTCGGCGAGGTGGAGGCGCGCAACGCTGAATGGCGCTTAAGGATGACGCCAGAGGAACGGCTGGCAAATCCGCCATGGACGACAGAGGATGTTCCGGCCGCCGAGCAATATAGCGGCACCGACCTTACGCGGTTTGAATCGACCCATGCCGCGACCATCAACCACGCGGTCAACGAAGAATGGAAGGACATCCCGAAGCTGCCGGAGCGCTGGGATGGCATCAGCCTTTCACCGCAGTATGGCGGCGACAACAATCCCAAACAGATTGCCGGCGCACGCACCAACATCGCCCCCAGCATGAAGTTCACGCCGGAGGATGTGGCGGACAAGATCCGCATCTACGGTGCCAAGGCGCTCAGTGATCACCTCCAGGAGCACATCGACTATCGCCGCGTTGGCATGATGCTCCCCGATCGTGAGACAGGTGAGCTTAAGCCATCATGGACGCTCCCTGGTTCATGGCATGAAAAACACGTGCCACCGGATGACGAGCTTGCTGTTCTGGAAGCCGTTAAGGGCGTAGTCGACCGCGTGATGGCACGCCACCCGGAAGTCGCCGAGCCGAGCGGCTACACGGTGCGTCCGCTAGATCGTGAAGGGCTGATCGAGCGCTACAGCGGCCGCCAATACACGCAGGAAGAATGGCGGGACCTTCGGGATAAGGTCATCGATGCCATCGAGAAGATGGGCGAGAGCGGCGAACTCACGCCCGATGAATCGCGCGAACTGTCTTATGATTTTGGGAGCCAAGGCCTCGATCCGCAGTATGGCGTTCAGACCTATAAGGCCTGGCCGAAGGTCTACGCCAAACACAAGGCCCTGGTCGACGAGTACGAGCGGGCTTCGGACTACGTCAACTACTCAGTGAACAAGTCCAATGCTGGCATACAGCAGTCGATGCACGCCATCCTGACGCCGCGCGCGATCGACCGCAAAGCCGATATCGAGAAGATAATCCGCGATGAGATCGAGCGGATGGTGGGCAATAAGGTCGGCGTGGAGCTTGTCGACGCCAATGACCTTGGGGCTGTGTATCCCGGGCATGGCATGACCGCAGGACCGCTGCACCGGACAGTGGCGTCGTACACCGGGCACTATAACCTGGAGCACGGATTCCCGGTGCAGGGCGTTATCCGCGTAGCGTTGGCGTGGCCGAATAACCCGGCCAACCTCCAGCGGCACGCCGATAAGTTGCTGCGCAGAGTCAACCACGAGGCAGTGCACGCGCTGATCGACCTGGCGGCGACCGACCAGGAGGTTGCCCTGCTACAGCGCGAGCGGCCGCGCAACCGCAAGCTCATCCAACAGCACTTCGACTATACGGACCAGGAAGCCGAAAGCATGTCGGGCTTCGAGGTCGATGCCATTGCCGGTGAGCTCTACATGGAGGCGCGCGACCGCGGCGGGCCCGGCACCGAGTTTCCCCTGCATGTCGGGATCCGCGCGCTGTTCGAGCGGCTGTGGCGCCTCCTGCGGCGCATCGGCAACGCGCTCCGCAATCTGGGCTTCCAGACCTCCGAAGACATCTTCCGCAAAATGCAGACCGGAGAGATGCGCGAGCGGCCCTGGCGGGATACGTTCGGCATGGACAGTGAGGACCGAAAGAATCTGGGGCCGGTGGCATCGGCCGAACGCCCCGAACCGGCCCTGGAAACGCTGAAGCGCGGCATCGAGAAGGTGCGCGAGGAGTTGCAGGCGCCGGTCGCACCGAAGCCGGAACCGTCGGTCGGCTTTATGGGCAGCGACCGCATTTCTGACATCGCAAAGGATTTCTGGACGTCGACCTTCCAGCCCGAGCTGGTGAGCGATCGTGCGCTCGAGGCCGATCCGCTCTTCGCGCGCTACAAGTCCGCGCAGGCGCAGGAAAAGGACGCCATCATCAAGCAGTTCGACGAGGGTTGGAAATACTGGAACAAGAAGCCCGACGCTGACCGGTTCCGCTTCCTCGACGACATGGAGCACGGCCGCCCAACAGGCAACCCGTACGAAGACGCCATGATGCACACCTGGCGCCGGCTCCTCGATGAAAACCACGCCGATGAGCGGCGGTGGGGCTCTAAGGCGGCGTTCGTGCAGGACTACGTGCCCCACGTGTGGGAAAAGCCGGACCAGTGGCGTGCGTTCGCCGAGAGGATGGCGGCGCAGATGGGGCCGACGTGGTTCCAGAAGGCCCGCACGTTCGACTACATCAGCGAAGGCCTCGCTCACGGGCTCAAGCTTCGCTACACCAACCCGGCCGACTTGATCGTCCACCGGCTGCTGTCGGGCGTCGACATGCGCCAGCGGATGCAGCTCCTCTACGATCTCAAGCCCATGGGGCTCGCGTGGGAGGGGGTGCAGGGCGGCCAGCAGCTTATGCGCCGTGGCTGGCAACCGATCAACGCGCCGGACCGCAAGCAGTGGATGATCCATCCCGACGCGCAGAAGCTATGGAAGAACGCTGTAGAGGCGCAAGGCCTGTGGGGCGCCGAGGGCAACATGGGCAATATCTTCCGCGGTTGGATGAAGCTCAAGAACACGTGGGTGCCCATCAAGCTCGCTCTCAGCGCGTTCCATCCGCTGCATGTGCTCCATATCAATCAGGCGCAGATGATCACCCTGTCGGCCCGTAGCTTGCGGCGCGGTGACCTGGCCGGCGCAATGAAGGAACTTGGCGAGGGGCTGGCCACCATCCCGACGCTCGGTCTGCCGAGTATGCGCAAGGGCGGTATCGTAAAGCAGGCCTGGGAAAAGCGCCCGGCCGACCAGACCGCAATGGAGAAGGCGACCGTCGGTATGCTCAATGAGATGGGCATCACGGCGCAGTTGTCCGAGCAACTGAAGATCGCCGGCAGGCGTAAGCTCGCCGAAAGCTGGGCCCGCATGATGCGGGGAGAGGGTCGTTTTGCTGATTACGCCATGCTGCTTCCGCGGGGGCTTGGCCGAGCAATAGAGGTCATCTCCGGACCGGTTTTTGAGCACTGGATCCCGGCGCTGAAGGTCAACGCTGCGCTTATGGAGGCGCACGACGCTTTTGCGCGCGATCCATCGCTCCTCAATGATCCGATCAGGCGGCGCTTGGCGCTGCGTGGGATCGGCAAGAGTATCGACAATCGGTTCGGCGAGATGTTCTACGGCTCGCTGTTCTGGGACCGCTACGTCAAGGACGCCGGCATCGCGTCGTTCTTGTCACTGGGCTGGAACCTCGGCTTTGCCAGGGAGTTCGTCGGCGGCGCGGCGGAGGCGATCACGCGGCCGATCGGCGCCATCGGGCGCGCGACCGGAATCCAAGCGATCACCCCAAGCGCACCGCGCCAGACGATCCAGGCCAACACCAGCAAGATGGGCTTTGTATTCACCTATCTGATGACGGCCGCCCTAATCAACGGCTTGATGTCGTACCTGCTCAGCGGCAAGCCGCCAGAGGGATGGGACTTTATCTTCGCGCGCATCGGCGGGGAGAACCCCGACGGCTCGCCGCGGCGCATCACGAACATGAGCTACCTGCGCGAGATCCCGATGCTCATCAAGCATATCCAGGAGCACGGCGGGAACATCATCACCGGCCTCGGGGAAATGGTGTGGTCGAAGATGATGTTCGAGCCGATCAGGGAGATCTGGAACAACCGCGACTACTATGGCTACAACGTGCGTGACGAGAACGCGCCCTTCTATACGCAGGCCTGGCAGACAATCCGCCACGGCTTCGGTGATCAGACGCCAATCAGCATCTCCAGCGCCCAGCGCGCGCTCGATACCGGCGGCACCTGGTCGAAGGATGTGGTGCTGGCTGCGCTCGGCTTCGGGCCCGCGCCGGCCTATGTGGAGAAGAGCGCGATCCAGAACCGCATCAGCTATCTCTACAACGAGCACGTGGCGCCGCAGTCGAAGACCTACCAGGAAGGCGAGGTCAGCCACGAGAAGATGCGGGCCCGCACCAGGCTGCTGATGGCCCTGCAGAGCAAGGATCCCGAGCAGATCAAGCAGGCTAAGGCGGACGCCCTCAAGGCCGGCTACAGCAACAACGCGGTGGGCGCGATCGGCCGCATCCCGTCGGACGTGTTCCTGTTCAGCAAGCTACCGCCGGCTGACCAGGAAGCCATCCTGCGCCAGGCGAGCCCCAAAGAGTTCGACCGGTACATCGGCCACGCCCAGCAGAAACTGCGTAAGCCGATGCGCGATGAGCGCGCCGGCAAGGAGGCGGAAGCGCCAGCAGCTCGCCCAGCGCCGGCCGCTCCGGCAACTCCAGCGCCTCCTCCGCCGAGGACGCGCTCGGATGACATTTTAAGCAGGAGCCCACTTAGATGATCACCATTGAGATGATGAACAAGCTGTGGCCGCACGGCAATCAGCACATCCCCGGCCTTGTAGAGGGCATCATTGCCGCGGTTCCGCAGCTAACCACAAAATACCCAATGTTCGCCAAGCCGATCGTGCTGGTCCACGCGATGGCCCAGTTCTCGTGGGAGTGCAATGCCGGACTCGAGATGGTTGAGAACCTTAATTACAGCGCACAAGGTCTCAGCAAGACGTGGCCGTCGCGGTTCAACAGTTCGACCGCCGCCCGGTATGCGCACTCGCCAAAGATGATTGCTGACCTTGTCTACGGCGGCAGGATGGGCAATGCCCCTCCCCCATCAGATGATGGGTGGAACTACCGCGGGCGTGGACTCCCCCAACTCACGGGCCGGGAGAACTACACCAACATCAGCAAGAAGCTCGACTTTGACCTCATCGAGGATCCTGACCTCGTCAACGATCCGGCTCATGCGCTGGAGGTCGGATTTGTGGATTTCATCGCCTGCGGTTGCGTGGCGCCGGCCGAAGCGGATGATGTGGTCGGCGTCACGAGGCACCTGAACGGCGGCGTTATCGGCCTTGCTGGGCGGAAGATGTGGCTGGCGAAGTGGAGGCCAGTGCTCGGAGCGCATTAATGACGACAAGCCATTCGTCATGGTGCAACATAGGCATATCCTTGGGATACCCGTCCTCGTAACCGTGCGCGCCACACTGCTGCTCAAGGAAGGTCGCCAGCGCGGCCGGATCTGTGATCATTCCGTAGTCGTGCATATCGGTCTCCTCAGAAGGGGACTTCGTCGTCCATGTCTCCACGGGAAGCGCTACCACCCCCCTGTTGGCGGGCGCCGAAGCCATCATTGCTGACGCGGTCGCCCTGATAGCCACCGCGGTCGTCTTGGTTCTGCCCTTGCGGGGAGCCCAGCATGATGAGACTGCCACCGAAGCCTTGCAGCACCACCTCGGTGGAGTATCTGTCTTGGCCGCTCTGGTCCTGCCACTTGCGCGTCTGTAATTGGCCTTCGAGGTAGACCTTTGAGCCCTTCCGAAGGTACTGCTCAGCCACCTTGGCAAGGCCTTCGTTGAAGATCACGACACGGTGCCATTCCGTTCTCTCACGGCGTTCGCCCGTGTTCTTGTCCCGCCACGACTCCGACGTCGCCACCCGCAGGTTGACGATCGGGTTGCCATTTTGCATACGCCGCACCTCGGGGTCGGCGCCGAGATTGCCGATGAGGCAAACCTTATTGAGACTGCCCGCCATCCTTCCTCCCTTCCGCCCATCGATGCAAAATGCCCGGCAAGGCCGCTTCGGTTACGGGTTGGTCACCGGCCGCCTTCCACATACCTGCGCCCAACTCGATCATTTCACCGTAGGTGAGCGCTGCCATCAGGACGGCGATCTCCACCAACGGGTTGTTCGATAAAGGCATCGGCTTGGGTGCCAGCCTGGGTGCTGGCGCCTCTACCACTTCCTCATCCGCCGGGGGCGGCGGATCGTACGTTACGTGCTCAGAGAGATTGTTCTCTGGCCATGCTGGAGCACCCTTCCGAAACATTTCTGGACTCCTTTGTGCGAGCGG
>Ga0126376_10000252_pt1 | contig 25156 bp, 19 predicted proteins | sample PanSoiMetPlot_15_FD_92760 | JGI IMG/M metagenome (GOLD analysis project Ga0126376, IMG submission 92760) | Tropical forest soil microbial communities from Panama - MetaG Plot_15 | ecosystem: Environmental > Terrestrial > Soil > Tropical forest > Bulk soil | place: Panama | collected 2016-02-17 | reverse complement strand
TTGTGCACATCCATGCCGATATATTTAGTGCTGGTCATAAAGGGCGTTCCTCCTCTGGAGCGGTTGAGCCAAGCACTCAAACCCTACTCCACAAGAGGCGCCCTTTTATATTGCGTCGACCATGCGCCAATTGACAGTCAACCTCAGCTTGCGTGTTGACGATCGGGGATGCAAGATCACGCGCGGATCCCAAGGCGAGTATTGAATCGTGTCAGGAGGAAACTTATGAAAGCCGCAGTCGTGCCCGCTATGAATAGTTCTTGGCTGATCAAAGACGTTCCGCAGCCTCAACCTGGTCCTGGTCAAGTGCTAGTGAAGATGCACGCAAGCGGCATCTGCTATACCGATGTGCACCAAACGCTCGGACACCTGCCCGGACAATTTCCTCGAATCCTTGGCCACGAGCCCGTGGGCGAGATTGTCGCTGTGGCTCCCGATGTAACCACTCGCAGGATAGGCGACCGCGTCGGGTCGGCGTGGATTCAATCTACCTGCGGACGCTGCGGGTGGTGCCAGCGGGGTCGCAGAATGTTCTGTCCCTTTCTGAAGGGCACCGCGGGCGATGTGCAGGGTGGCCACGCCGAGTACATGTTGATGAACGCCGACGCCACCTACCTGATTCCCGACAAGGTTTCCTACGAGCAAGCCGCGCCGATCTTTTGCGCGGGGTACACCGTTTATAGCGGGCTCCGGTGGGGCGATCCGCAGCCGCACGAGCGAGTGGCAGTACTTGGAATCGGCGGGCTTGGGCATCTGGCGGTGCAATACGCGAAAGCTGCGGGCTTTGAGACCATCGCGATCTCGCACTCTCCCGATAAGGACAAGATGATTCGCGAGTTGGGCGCGGATGAAATTGTCCGCGACGGAAAGAGCCTTACCGCAGCGGGCGGCGCTGACATCATTCTCAGCACCTCCAACTCGACCAAATCCATGGTGGACAGCATTCAGGGTCTGCGCCCGGACGGCCGGTTCATCGTTATGGGTGCTGACGCGGAACCACTTTCGATCTCATTGATCGAGTTGCTGTTCAAACGCATCAAGATCATCGGCAGCCAGCAAAATGGCCCTGAGTACCTTTACGAAGCTCTGGATTACGTCGCCCAAGGAAAAGTTAAATCGATCATTGAAACCTACCCTTTGGTTGAAGCTGCGAAGGCCTATCAACGCGTTGTCGAGGGAACGGCCCGGTTCCGCGCCGTCCTCACAATGTAATATCTGATCCGAGCACTCACCGCCGGTTTCGAGCGGATGACGAGCCGTCCAGCCGAACCGTTGCCGCCAAATTCCAGCGTTGCTGCCCTGTTTTGTCTGTAGACCTAGATGGCCAGCGCTGCCTCAAGTTTTTCTCGAACCACGAATATCGCTCTCTCAAAGTCCGGCGACTTCACACGCTCGATTACATTCTGCAACGACCTGCGAACCCTACTGTTTTGGTCGCGACTCATGGCGGCGTGAAACGATTCGAGTTCCGCCTCGTGCGTTATCTTTGCAGCTTCATCCACGAGTTTCTTGAGTGCGATCAGTGCTTCATGGGCTTCACGGGCCGCAAAAGCCTGCTTGGGGGTCTCTAAATTCATTGAACAACTCCAGAGTAAAGTCTGTGGGGGTGTTAGCCTACACTAGTGCTTTTCAGACGTGAAGTATTTATTGTCGCCGCTGGCGAGGCGGCAAAGAAGCATTGCGATCACCATTTGCCGGCGTGCCCGCCTCCATCCACATGAAGTATCTCACCGGAGGTGAACGTGGCGTCGGTCAAAGCAAAGCTGCGTCGACAACTTCTTTGACCTCACCGATTCTGCCGACCGGGTGCAACCCCTTGAGGAAGTCATGAGTTTCCGGATCATGCATGGGAGTATCGATCACTCCCGGCGCTATGGTGTTTACACGAATGCCTTCCTTCGCGTATTCAATGGCGAGGGGGCGCGTGACAGCAACCAAGGCGCCCTTCACCATGATTTGAACAGCCGCCCCAACACCCGCGATCGGTTGGTCAACCAGGGTAGTTGAGATGTTGATGATGCTGCCCGATTTCTGCCGCAGCATTTGCATTACGGCGATTTGTGACACGCAGAGAAAGCCCGCAAGTGTCGTGGAAACTAAAGTGTTGAAGTCTTCGGTCGCGTATTCGGTGAAGGGCCTCGGAATGAAACGCCTGCATTATTGATCAGCACGTCGACCCCGCCAAACTTCGATACGCCAGTGTCCACGATATTCGCGGCCGTGCTTCGATCGCCGATGTCGCCATCGACAAGCGCAAGATTCGGAGACGCGGCGAATGGATTGGCTTGGGTGATGTGTCGCGAATTTGCGACTACGTTGTAGCCTCGCTTCAGGAATGCTTCGACGAGTCCCGCTCCGATCCCTCGCGAGGCGCCAGTTATGATTGCTGTTTTCTGCGTATTGACCATATCTAAGCTCCTTTACCGTTCGATTCAGGCGAGTGAACCTGCCTCGCTCGCATTCGGAGACGACGTTAGGCTGCCCTTTGCTGCCTCTCCTCCAGCTCAAATGCCCTTTCCAGAGTATCTGCGCCAATCGCCAGACCGTCCGCGCCTCGGATTGCTTTCTGGACTCGCCGAACGTTGTCCCGGATCGCAGGATCTCCGAGCACCCGTTTGATCGCTGTTACAAAATTTCCTGGGGAAGCCTGGTCCGCGGAGATAACAACGCCTACCTTCTTGTTCGCTATCCGCGCTGCCACACCTGGTTGATCATTAGTTATGGGTAGCGCAAGCATGGGCACACCGTTAGAAAGGGATTCAAGGGCAGTGTTTAATCCCGCGTGAGTGATACACAGAGAACTGCGTTTGAGGATCTCGATTTGGGGCGCGTGACTCACCACCACCACATTCGCAGGAACATCTCCGAGCTGTTTCGGATCGAGCTGGCCACCAACCGCAAGGACAAACTGTAGTTCCTTCAATCCGACCGCCGCCTGCGCGATCGAACGAAAAATGTCTATCAATCCGTTCTGTAGCGTGCCCATCGATGCGTAAACGATCCGCTCGCCTGTGAGCTGCTGCCATGGAAAATCGAAGTCCATCCGGCCGCAACCATCGTGAAATGGCCCGCCATAGTGAAACTGCGGAAAGTCGGGAGCACAACCAAAGTCAAATTCCCTCGGGCACTGCGTAACCCAGGCATGAGGAGAAAGAGTTGAATGCGGATTATTCCAGTCAATCGAGAGGCCAACCTTTTTTGCGTAAGTTTGGGCTTCTGCCGTGACAGGCTCTAGCAGCATCCTCGCGCGTCGAACTCCCTCCATATTTCTGGCCAGAGAATCAACTCCAGTTTCAAATGGCCAGTCCACAAAACAGATAGGCGTTCGTCCCGTGTAATCCACGTGAAGAGCGTTGGACACTTGGACGAAGGGCATTCGAAGGTGCATCGGTACCAATTCGACGTAAGGTTGGTACTGATCAAGGACGATCCCATCCACGCCAGCTTTAGAGAGGGTATCCGGAAGGGATTCAAATAAGGAGGCGGTGTATCCCTTCATCATGGAATTGACGGTAAAGTGCAGGGCCTCTTCACCTGACAACTCACTGAGGCGGCGCACAAGCTTACAGAGCGAGCCAACTGGATATGCCGCCTCCGAACAGGGAACAAATGGTAGTCCTGCAGCCTCAACAAAGGGCGCAACGTCGGCTAGCGACATGAATACTACGTCATGACCGCGTGACTGGAGCTTACGAGCCAACGCGGTCATGGGATTCAGATGTCCAGGTACAGGCAGGCTAAGGAAACCAATTCGCATAATTACCCTCCGCAAGTTGCTATCTCACGTCTGCAGGCAGACGTCGATTCAAAATACGGCAACCAAGCTGGAGGAGCTTGTCGGAACGTAGCCGATTGTCACAATTGGATCTTTTTCTTTCGAGATGTTCTGTAAACGCGGTAGCGGATTTAAGGCCGTAAACTGCGACGGTAGGCGCTCGGCGTGACTCCAACCATCTTGCGAAACAAGCGGCTCATGTGGGAATGGCTCGAAAAGCCGCAATCGAGAGCGATGTCAATGAGTGACATGAACGAGTTTTTCAGTAATTCCCGAGCTCGTTCCAGCTTCAAGTTGAGCAAGTAATTGTGTGGGCTGTACCCAGTCGTTGCCCTAAACATACGGACGAAATGGACGCGGCTGTAGCCACTCTCGTTAGCGAGAGCCTGCAGGCTCAGATCACTATCGAAGCACCGCATGCGCTCGATCACCCGTCGCAGCACGTGTCTAGGTAGAGGGGACGCGCCCCGCTTGTTGGTCTCAAGCCTAGTCTGCCTGCCCTGGTGAAGCATTCTCACGGCCAGCGCCTGCGAAAGATACTCGGTGTAAAGCCTTTCGGTCGAAAAGCCTTCGTTCGCATCGGCAAGAAGAAGCGTAATGAGCTGCTGCGCGGCAGGGTCTTGGAAGTTTGCCTGCAAACGTAACTCTCCGTCCGGGCGGCGCTCTAATTCGGAATCCAACGAGCTCACCAATGCGGAATCGAAGGCACAGACTACAAGATCGAACTCGGTTTCGGCGCGCATCAAAGGGTACTCGCCAGCAGGCACCAAAGAGAGTGATCCTGGTTGCTTGATATAAGAGGTCCAGTGATTCACAGCACGACGTATTTCAAAACGGGACGGATGCTTCGCACACATCGTTAGGATGTGCTTGTCCGACGCAGTCCCCGGTCCATCACCCCGAGTTCCCCAATAAGGCTCGATAGCAACGCCGCTAGTGATCGCCTTCCCTGTGGCCGCCTGCGACGACAAGCGGGCCAGGAACGAATCAAACAACTCAGTCAAGCTAACTCCTCAGGTCGATTTCCATGTAAGGAAGACGATTGAGACGGAGTATTAAATTTGGCGGGCGTTTTCCGCATCCCAAGTTTGATGTCAGGCATCGACAAACGTCACATTATTTGCGGTGGTCCAACGGGCAGGGAGAGATATTCGTGGTCATTCGCCAAATCTTTACCGGATCTTCACATAAAGCTGTCGCGCGAGGCGCAAAGAAATTTCCGACACGAATATGACAGCTCGGTCCGGTCGTGCAAGCAACCAGCCGTTTCTCAAACTATGCTCGATTCAATTGGAAGGGACGGATGCGGCGAAACGTCACAACCAAGAGCGCTTATACACAAAGGAGACACCAAAGATGGAAACACCAACACTTCCGACCCAAGCATCGAACCAAGCCAATGTTTACAAGGATATCTTCAATCGTCAGAAGGCTTATTTCGCCACCAACATTACGAAGTCTTACGAATGGCGCATCGATCATCTGGATCGCCTCGCGCGACTGCTGTCTGAGCACACGAGCGAGTTCTACGATGCACTGAGCCGGGATTTCAAGACGGCCTTGTCAGAAAAAGTCTTTGAAGTCGGTGCGACGCTGGGAACAATCGAAGTCACGAAAAGCTTTCTTAAATCGTGGATGCAACCTACTGAGGCACCCGTACCGAAGTTTCTCGCAGAGTCGGGACACAAAGCGATCGTGTATCGTGAGCCCTATGGCGTTGCGCTCATCATGGGGCCGTTCAATGGACCATTGCTTTCTTTGTTGCGTCCTGCCATCACCGCCCTTGCTGCTGGAAACACATGCGTTCTGAAAGTCTCCGACGCGCCCAATACCGGAAAACTGCTAATGGAGCTTGCTCCAAAATACTTCGCTCCCGAAGCTCTCGTTGCGATTACCGGAGGTCCTACCGAGGTAGCCGAATTGTTGCGACAGCCTTTCGATTTCATCTTCTTTACGGGTTCTACGCGAGTCGCAAAGATCGTACTGCGTGCAGCAGCCGAAAATATTACCCCGGTGCTGCTTGAGTTGGGAGGACAGAACCCAGCCATTGTGGATCAAACCGCGAATGTGCCGGACGCGGCGAAGAAAATTGTGTGGGGAGCGACTGCATGGGGCGGCCAGTGGTGCACTTCACCCGGGTACGCGTACGTTCACGAGAAGGTCGCCGATGAGTTTGTTGCGGAGTGCCGTAAAGTCGTGATTGAACTTTATGGAGAGAATCCAAAACAGAATTCCGACTATTCTCGGATCATCAATCCACGTGAAGTAAGACGACTGGCGCTACTGGTCGATAAGGAAAAGACAATTATGGGTGGAGGCTATGACGAAGCCGAACGCTACTTCGAGCCGACGATCCTTTATCCTGTCGTGTGGACGGACAAAGTAATGCAGGGTGAGATCTTTGGCCCTATCTTACCGATTATGAAATATTCCAGCCTGCGCGAAGCAATAGCGCAAATTAAACGTCGCCCCAAGCCATTGGCCGGCTACATCTTCAGCAAAGACCAGAGCACAATCAACGAGTTTGTTTCAGGTTTTTCGTTTGGGGGCGGAGCGGTGAACCAGACCAATGTTCATGTGTACCTCGACAGCATTCCTTTCGGTGGCATCGGAGAATCAGGGATAGGTTCCGCCAACGGAAAATATGGGTATGACAGTATGACGCATGCGAAATCCATATTGATTTCACCTCCGGATGTAAGCATCGATCATCTCTATCCTCCTTACACAATGGATAAGATCCAAGCATTGAACCAATGGCTCGACTACTAGCACTTCGTTTGCGTAATCGCGTGCGTTGAAAAAAACCATTTGGCCCAGTCATTTCGCGACACGATCACCGTTTGATGGCTTGACTGGTCCTCAGCCCAAAGTCACAAATCAACTTTTGTGAGGAGAATGTGCATGTGGCCTAATGATCGCTTTACCAAACTGTCCGGCATTGAGTTGCCAATTATTCAGGCACCGATGGCTGGATCGGCGTTGTCCGACATGGTCGTTGCCGTTTCACAAGCTGGAGGTCTCGGTTCACTTGCTTGTGCATTACTGAGCGTGGAAGACGCACGCAACGAGCTTGAAACTATCCGCCGAAAAACATCGCGCCCCATCAATGCAAACTTCTTCTGTCACCAGCTGCCGCGGGAGGACCACGCCCGGGAAATAAACTGGAGACAGCGCTTGGATGCCTATTACATCCAACTGCAGATTGATAGCAATTCTTCCCTTCCAAACTCCGCTCGCGCTCCGTTCGACGAAAAAATGTGCGATCTCGTGGCGGAGTTTCATCCGGAGGTCGTGAGCTTCCATTTCGGTCTTCCAGACAAGAATCTCCTCCTCCGCATTAGGGAAACCGGAGCGAAGATCTTGTCCTCCGCCACTTCTGTCGATGAAGCGCGTCGGCTTGAGGATCAAGGATGCGACGCAATTATCGCCCAAGGTTTTGAGGCCGGCGGACATAGGGGCATGTTTCTCACGGAGGATGTTTCTACGCAGGTCGGCACAATGGCGTTGGTGCCACAGGTGGTTGACGCCGTGAAGGTGCCCGTTATCGCTGCTGGGGGCATCGCCGACGCTCGTGGCATATTGGCGGCCTTTGCCCTCGGTGCAGCGGCGGTGCAGATCGGCACGGCTTACTTGCATTGTCCTGAGGCTCAAATCAGCCCACTCTATCGTCAAGCATTAAAAGGCACGAGGGACAACGACACCGCAATCACGAATGTATTCACGGGTCGTCCGGCACGAGCGATCGCAAATCGCTTCGTGCGCGAGGTTGGACCAATGTCTGATCTCGCTCCGAAGTTTCCCCTCGCCGCTGGTACGCTGGCGCCGCTCCGCACGAAATCAGAGATAGACGGATCTGCCGACTTCACTCCATTGTGGTCGGGCCAAGCCGCTCGTCTAAGACGGGAGCTTCCCGCCGCTGAGTTGACCAGACAATTGGCAGCAGAGACGCTAGAGAAACTGACGCTGCTGCAGACCACGGCATGAAAGGTCGAACCGTCCCGCCCCAAAGGGACTTGCAAGAACGAGAATCTCCGAAGAACCAAGAGAGTCATAGCGTTGACGAAGTGCCAGAACGGTGGTTTGTATCTCGGTTTTCACGTTATCGCCCATTGTTGTATTCACTGGCATGTCGTGTTCTTGGCGGCATTCGAAGTGCAGAGAATGCTGTCGAAAACTGCTTGCGGACAGCTTCTCGCAACCCACCGAAGTTTGATTCTGAAGGGGCTTTTCGCAGTTGGCTGGCTCGGGTGCTTATCCATGAGGCGTTGGCCATTCTTCGAGAGAATCGCGAACTCAATGTGAATTCCAAACAATCCTGATCCGTCGGTATTCGCTCGCGATAAGCACTTTAACACCGGTTTAGTAAATTTCCCGTTTCACAGCCTGCTGCTCGAAATCAACAACTTGCATTCGGGGAGGAATGTCCCATTCGGTGCAAAACGGCCGTGTTTGGGAGCATTTGTGCAACTATTGTGCAACCCAGAATCTCGACGTGAGACCTGGTAAAGTTTCCACATTTTTCCAGACTCGCCGCATACACGGTTTCCTCCTTCACTTCTTTGCGGGCAGAGGACGCCTAAACCACGGGCTTGAAGCCATTGTTTGACTTGGGGCAGTTGGTCGCCACACCCGGCGCACTGGCCGCACTCGAAAAAACCGGACAGAACGCGATGGAGTTTCTCTCGCGGCATGTCCGGGGCGACTGGGGCGAGTTACCCAAAGAAGATAAGGACGAAAACCAACTGAGTCTCGAAAAAGGTTTTCGCCTTCTCAGTAAAGGGCGCCGGCAAAGGCTTCTTCCGGGGTTTGTAGAACCAGTCGAATAACTTATCCCACTTGAACCGGCCAAATAGAAGAACCATGAGAACAAAAAGATAAGCACCGCATCGGCGACCGTCGGTTCTTTGGATAGCAACAGGAAAGTCGCGACAATCACAAAGTAGCTGAGACCAGGAATTTTGGCGGCTTTCTCTTTGAGGAACTCCATAACGGCTCTTGCTTAGATCAGCGATAACGGGTGGAGGCGAACGCAGCAGACCATGCTGGCTTCCATAGATCTGTGGAAGCCAGCGCAGGAGGCGTTGAGGCAGGCGGAGTCTGGGCGTTTGCTGGTGGGATATCGGTGGGTAACGGAAAGGTCGCAGGGATTGGCTGCCCGGGAAGATAGTTATGGTGACCATAGTTTAGATTAGGAGGAATCTGCCAGTTTGGCTGCAAACGAGGGGACGGAGGATACGGTTGCGCCGGGCCGGTACGACCGAGGGCTGCGTGGTGATAGGGATGAGCGCGGTCAATGATTCCCTGAAGTGGATTGCCGAGCGGGAAAGCGAAGGCGAGGACAGCATCTCGCGTCGAAGCGAGTATCGATATCTCGTCAATCTTGTTAGCAGAGGTACCGTACTCGCCAGTAAGGCAATCATCGTCAATCGCACCAGCCATTAACAAGACGCGCCGGACATGAAAGCTACCAGCCAAACCAGCAATCGTTTGCAGCACGAGCCGGGCGCCGAGCGAGTGGGAAGCAAATGAGACGGTAACCGCACCGGTGAAGTTGGCATTGAGGAATGTTGCGAGCAGCTGCCCTGATTTGATTGCCTCGCGGCCCTCTAGAATATAGTCGACGAAGATAGGAATCACGCAGTCGCCTGGCCAGACAATTCCAATAGGCACCGCATTTCCAATCTCCAGGCTATCGAGCCAGAAACCGAGGTGCGAAATGCCGTTGGCCTGGTTCACTTCGAAACCGTGAGTCGCGAAAAAGACGTCGCGCCCTTGGATCGCCGCGAGCAACTCCGGCATAAGGTCGCCAGTGAAGCCAGGCCGGTCTGCGTCCAAGACCTTGACCGGAGCTACAGGTCCGCCAATAGAATGGGCGCGCGTACTAAGAATCCAATGCGGCATTGTCTAACCCTTCCAAGCCTGAATCGCTTTGGACGCTGTGCCTATAGCTGACGCGATGTCCTTGGCCACTGGCGCGATGGGTGTTGCAATCAAGCCTAGCAAGACAGCCCCGGCCATCCCAATGGGATGTGCAACGACATATTTGTTCGCAATAAGTGCGAGAGCGACAGCGACCAGCACGGCGTAAAACTTTGCCGCGTTGCGATACCGCTGCTCTCCGCGTTGGTATGCCTGGTCGAGCAGCGTCGTCAACAGCAGATCAAAACGCCCATAGACGTCGCTTTGCGGCGTGGTCAGGGGAGTAGCGGTGCGCATACTCTCGGCCACTTGCTTCAATGTCGTGGGGTCAACGCCTGTCACCTTTGCGAGGCCCGGAGCAGTGTCTGGAGTCAGGCGTAACTTGATGAGTGATTTTGCGATGTTGACCTGATCGCTCAACGCAATCCCGTTGATCCATTGGGATCGGAGCGTAAAAATAAGGGAGTCACGGCTCAGACCTCCGTCAGTGGGAGCCGTGGATTCCGGCATGAGGTTCTCAATCACTTGCTGTACGAATTTGAAGCCGAAGCGCGACACACCGCCGCCGGGCAGTGCCTTGAAAGCATCGACCAATCCGAAGGCGGCAGTGCCGAGGGCACCGACTGCAAGGATCAAAGTGGGTAATTCCGGCAGAGTACTTGGTGATGTGGCTGGGTCCACGCTTCCTCCTATTCGAGACGTGAAATTCGGCGTCGGGCTATCAGAAGGATACGTATCTATCGAGGAGATAATGGAGAGTAAGGATATAGGTTGTGCGTGTCAAGTAGTTAATTGACAAGCATAAGGGACCGATGAAATGCCCCGGGACGGGGTTGTCTAGGCGAGGAACCCGGTCGTCTGCTTGGCTGCATTCTGAAGTTTACGCGCACATCCGATGCTATGAAAACAATAAGTAGCTGAATGATTCCTGAGGGGTTATCTAAATAGATCTGGTTACACGTAGAGTTTCTTGTCGTGTAGTATACTTCCCGCCACTGCCGTGAAGTCTTCCCCAAGCTCCGGTTATGGATTGCCGCCGGCGGATACCGGTAATAAGTTGTTGGATTTTCTCGCGGACGGCGCGATATTTTTTGTACATTTGGAACGCCGTTTTGATCCGCTCTTCCGCCCCGCGTTCGATGCGCTTTTCCGGCAGCTGCTGACCACTCTGACTACGGCGCTCATCAATCTGCAGCGCAGGAATGAAAGACTCGGGCTGGCCGAGGAGAGGATCCAGCCCGACGAAGACGCGCATCTCGAGGACATTATCAGCACCATGGGCAACCAGATGCGCCGGCTGTGGAAAATGGGAGATTACCAGCGCTGCGGCAACACGAAAACGCACGGCATCGTCCGCGGTGAATTCACAGTTCGCGGAGACTTACCGGAGCACATGCGCCGCGGCATCTACGCCGAGCCGAAAACGTATCGTTGTTGGGTGCGTTTCAGCGGGCCAGGTCCTTACATTACGCCGGACATTGACGACATTGGCTTCATGAGCATGAGCATCAAGCTCATGGGAGTGCTCGGTCCGAAGTTGCTGGACGACGAGAAATTCACCCAGGATATGACCGGCGTTTCGACGCCGACCTTCGTAACCCCCGATACAAAAGCGAATAGCCAGCTCCAGCACTGGAGCTACAAGAACGCTCAGACGTTCTATTTCATAAACCTCACGCGTCCCCATATCTTGGACTTCATCATGCAGTCGCTCTGGATCAAAACGCAGTCGAGCCCGCTTGAAAGTCAGTATTTTAGTTGTGTGCCGTATTTGCTGGGGGAAGGACAAGCAGCCGTGTATTCCATGAAGTCGCGGCTCGAAACAAGAACGCCTGTGCCGCGATTGCCGTTCCGCCCGCCGGACAACTACCTTCGCGATGCCATGGTAGCCACGCTCGCCAGGCAGGATGTGGAGTTCGACATCTTCCTGCAGGTGCAAACTGATTCCCATCGAATGCCCATCGAGAACAATGCGGTGTATTGGCCGACCAGCCTTTCGCCTCGTGTTCCCGCTGCGGTATTGCGCATCCCTCGCCAAAAGTTTGACTCGCCGGGGCAACTTGCGTTTGCCAGAGTTCTTTCCTGGAATCCGTGGCATTGCATTCAAGAACATTGTCCTCTTGGCAATCAGAGCCGGGCGCGACTGCGCTTGTACAAGGAGCTTTCGACCCTGCGGCAGACCGTGAATAAGGCGGAGCATTACGAGCCGACAGGCGACGAGACGTTTCCCCCTTAGGCGAACGTCGGAGCTCTAGTTCACAGGTATGGATGACAAGCCCACAACAAAAGAGATGTGCGAGTACGTCGTCGTCGGGTCAGGCGCGGGCGGAGGCACGGTTGCCGCACGCCTGGCGGAAGCCGGCAAGTCGGTCGTGCTGCTCGAAGCGGGCGGCGACCCGCGAAAGATGTCCGGCGGCGATCCTTTCGGCACTGGCGTTAACCGCTTGCCTTGCGACTACGACGTTCCCGCCTTTCACGGCTTCGCCTCGGAAAACGAGGCCATGCGGTGGGATTTTTTTGTTCGTCACTATGAAGATGAGGCTGAGCAGTCACTTGACCCGAAGTATCGCTATTCATTCCAGGGGAAAGTTGGCGACGGTGTTCTTTATCCGCGTGCAGGCACGTTAGGCGGTTGCACCGCGCACAACGCGATGATTCTGATTTGCCCGAACAATTGCGATTGGAAGTACATCGCCGACCTTGCGAAAGATCCAAGCTGGAATCCCGAGCGCATGTGGAAGTACTTCGGGCTCCTCGAGAACTGCCACTACCGCCCCCTTCACCGCTTTCTCTCCAAGTTCGGCTTCAATCCAACACGCCACGGCTGGAAAGGATGGCTGCGCACCGAAAGGGCGCTGCCGATGGCAGCGCTTCGGGACAAGGCTTTGAGAAAGGTCATCCTCGACTCGCTATTGACGTCGTTTTTCAGTTCCGGAGTCAGGGAGTTTGAGCGCCTGAGAGGACAAGTGGAAGAGGACCTGGATCCAAATGACTGGAGGCTCGTGGAGGCAAATGCGGTCGGCGCGCGCCTCCTGCCACTCACCACCAGCAAGCACGCGCGGTTTGGCACGCGTGAACGTATTCTTGAAGTGCAGAGTGGAAATCCGAACTTGAAAGTGGAGCTGCATGCGCTGGCGACCAGAGTTTTGTCCGATGAGAACAAGCGGGCTATCGGGGTTGAATATCTTCAAGGCGAGCGACTTTACCGCGCACATCCCCGGCCGAGTTCCGGGGAAGGCCAGCGCCGTGTGATTTACGCTTCAAGAGAGGTCATTCTTTCAGGCGGCGCTTTCAACACCCCCCAGCTCTTAATGCTTTCGGGAATCGGCCCCCGCGCCGAACTTAAACGCTGGGGAATTCCCGTTGTGGTCGCCTTGGAAGGGGTCGGGAAGAATCTCCAAGACCGTTATGAGGTAAGCGTCGTTAATCGGATGAACTTTCCGGCCTGGCACGTGTACCGGGGCGCGAGGTTTTCAGTCGACGATCCGCATTTTCAGAAATGGCAGAAATGCCGTGACGGGGTTTACACGACCAACGGGAGCGTGCTCGCCGTTTTCAGTCGCTCTTCGGTTGCTGCGCCATCCGAACCGTCTGACCTTTTTTGCATGGCACTGCTCGCCCGGTTTGAAGGCTACTACCCGGGCTATTCTCCGGCGCTGGTTAAGGATCTGAACTACCTCACATGGGTCATCTTGAAGGGACACACCCGGAACCGGCAAGGGGAAGTTACCCTGCGTTCCGGAGACCCGCGTGATACGCCTTGCATTAATTTTCACTACTTCAAGGAAGGAGGTGAACCTGACCTTGAGGCGGTCGTGGATGGCATCGAGTCGGTACGGAGGATGACGTTCCCGCTGAAGACCGACGGTCTTCTGCGGGAAGAGTTGCCGGGAGAATCATGCGACTCGCGTGAGAAGCTGAAGGCATTTGTTCGCGCGAACGCCTGGGGACATCACGCTTCCTGCACTTGCGCGATTGGTCCGCCTGAACAGAACGGCGTCTTGCGCGGCGATTTCTGTGTGCACGGCACGCAGGGGTTGCGCGTAGTGGATGCGTCGGTGTTTCCGCGTATCCCAGGGTACTTCATTGTGGGGGCTATTTACATGATTGCGGAAAAAGCCGCGGATGTAATCTTGGCGGCAAACAAGGGAGCGGCGAAAGGCTAGCGAGCCAGGCGAAAACATTTTGTTGACAACCGAATTACGTACGCGCATAGTGACTCCACTTTCGACGCTAAGTTGCCGCCCCGCACGAGTTCCGGTTCCGAACAAGCATGCCATTGAAGGAGGGTGTCTCCATGGCATACGACGTACAGCAATTACTCCAAATGACGACCGAGCAGCTGGACGAGCTCTTTTCGAGCAGTCCCGCTGGCGACATTCCCGATGGTCAAGCAAAAGGCACGGCGATCATTGCCCCTGGTACGAGGTTCAGTCAGGAAATCGCAGAACTGGTGAGCTTGTTCGCATGGCAAGGCAAGACCTTTGATGCGAAGTACGGATTTCTGCGCAACCGTATCCTTCCCCTGGGTTTGAACGCCATCGTTGCCAAGGTGTACAAAGACAAGAGCTGGCTCGACCAGAAGGAATGCATCGTTCTCGATTATTCGGACACGTCGTTGGTCGCGCACTGGATCCGCGATGAAATTCGATTAATTGGTCCCGGTTTTTTTCTCGGCCGCGTTTATTGGGAAAAGAAGCCATTGATTCACTTTTCGCTGCAGTTTCCACAGGCGGGTAGCTCCTGACACAGGCGTTCGAAGGCTAGTCGCTTCGCCCCGTCATTCAAATGCTGCCCCAAGCAAATCTCCTCGTAGCAGCCCCGCTCAGGAAAGACCGCGAAGCGGAGCTTAGAGAGCTGCTCGCATCTATGAATGTCGTTCCGGGAGTGGTCAATCCCACAAATCCGGTTGTGCCTTTTTCGCAGGTCAACCGTCTTCACTACGCGCGTTTCGTGATTTTGGAAGACGTGAGCCTCGAGGACATTCACACTGCCTACGGTGTGCCTCGCCGGGACTATCCGACGATGCTCGCGTTTGTTGCGGACTTTGACGGAGATGCCGATTCGTTCCGCGCTGAACTCGTACGCCGCGCGTCGGACGGATTGCAGCGTATCTTCTCTTGCTGCGAGGGGTTTACTGCGGGTTCCGACCTGGTGCGCTGGATGGAAGATCATGAACAGCCGCCAGCCACTACGTATGTGAATTGGGTGGGCAATTCGGTGCGGCGGATTCGGGAAGGGGATGCCCTGCGTCGCGCCCTAGAAACCCACTTGGAAAGCAACGCACCGGGATTCTGCGGAAAGAGTCCGAGGGAAGTGCGGAAGCTGCTCAAGGATTTCGTTGATTCTGAAAGGGCCGCGGGGCGGCTCGAGCTTAGCGAAGAGGAGCCGACGCCGGCCGGATGGAAGGTTCTGAAACTCCTGAATCTTATCGGCGCGCCGCTCGCACTGGTCCTGCTGTCGCCGCTGCTCCTGATTTACACGCCTATCTTTCTCATACAGCTTCGTCGCCGCGAAAAAAGCGACATGGAGATTGTTCCTCGGCCAGATCCAAATCACGAGAAAAATCTGGCCCGACTAGAAGACCACAATATTACGAATCAATTCAGCGCCATGGGCAGCATGAAGCCTGGACTATTCCGTCGCTGGACTACCAGCTTCCTGCTCCGGGCGGTGAATTACACGACTCGCCATATTTACGATCGTGGTCATTTATCTCGCGTACCGACCATTCATTTCGCGCGCTGGGTCTTCCTCAACGACAAGAAGCGGCTCTTCTTCGCGAGCAACTACGACGGAAGCCTTGATAGCTATATGGATGACTTTATCAACAAAGTCGGGTGGGGTTTGAATCTGGTCTTCAGCAACGGCGTCGGCTACCCGCGCACCAACTGGCTTGCATTTGGGGGTTCAAAGGATGAGCAGAAATTCAAATACTTCCTGCGACGTCACCAATTACCGACAGAAGTTTGGTACAACGCGTATCCAGGACTGTCCGCGTTCGACCTGAAGCGAAATATCCTGATTCGCGACGGAATCGAGCGCAATGACATGAGTGACGCGGAAATACGCGAGTGGATGGCTCTTTTTTGAGGAGTCTATGTCTTCGCATGTCGATTACAACGATATTCAAGGCATCGTGCGATTTGGTTATGCGCGCATGACGGAGGCCTCTTATTATCTGGTGAAGATCCGCAATGCCGCTGTCGCGCGTTCGTGGCTCGCGGGCGCACCCGTCACTTCTGCCGTCAAGCTGGACCAGCCCCCGAAAACTGCCCTGCAAGTTGCGTTTACGCGCCAGGGCCTTGAGGCTCTTGGTGTTCCTCCGTTTGTGATGGCTGGGTTCTCGTCGGAATTCCTTGCGGGCATGGCGGAAGAAGACCGTTCACGACGTTTGGGCGACACGGGTCAAGACTCACCCTCAAATTGGCGTTGGGGGAGTTCGGGCAAGATCCCCCACGCAGTTGTGATGCTCTTCGGCGAGCCTAGTTTTCTGTCGGCCTGGGAGCAATCCGTAAAGGGACAATTCTGGGAAACCGGTTTTGAGCAAATCGAGTGTCTGAAGACGTCGAATCACGACGGCCGCGAGCCATTCGGTTTCGTTGACGGCATCAGTCAACCCGAAATTGACTGGGAGCAGAAACGCAACGTTTCGATCAACGGTTATGAACGCAACTACAGCAATGTCGTCTGCCTTGGAGAAATCCTTCTCGGCTATACGAATGAATACGGGCGATACACGGATCGTCCGCTTCTTGACTCGCGTGATCCTGACAGCTCAGAGTTCCCCCCAGCGGAGGACCATCCTGGCAAAACGGATTTCGGCAAAAACGGAACGTATCTTGTCATGCGCCAACTGGCTCAGGACGTTCGTGGTTTCTGGCAATTTCTGGACAAGGCGGCCAACTCGAACGCCGCGGAGCGTCACAACCTCGGCAGCCTTATGGTTGGCCGCAGGCTTTCAGACGGCACTCCGTTGGCGCCGCTGAGCCCCGAAGCAATCGCGGGAATCAGTAGCAATGGGAAAGAAGCCATGCTGAACCACTTCACTTACGATTCCGACGTGGACGGAACGCACTGCCCCTATGGGGCACACGTCCGGCGGGCTAACCCGCGCAATCCGGACATCCCCGGGACGCCGAGAGGGCTGATTGCGACGCTCATCCGCACTCTGGGTTTCGGCAACAAGAATTTCCGCGACGACCTCGTCGCCTCTACACGTTTTCACCGCATTCTTCGTCGGGGTCGCGAATACGGCCCCGAACTCAGTGCCGATGAAGCGCTCGAGCCGGCGCCGCCGAACGACGCTGAGCGCGGCCTTCATTTCTTGGCCATTAACAGCAATATCCAGCGCCAATTTGAATTCGTTCAAAATGCATGGCTCATGCGAACGAAGTTCAATGGGCTGACCGAAGAAAGCGATCCGATCATAGGAAACCGCGAAACGGTCGTCGGATGCCCCTTCACAAACACATTTTCGATACCGCAGAACGCTACGATTCGGCGGCGTGTTGCCGGCCTGCCTCAATTCGTTTTCGTTCGTGGAGGGGCGTATTTCTTTTTGCCGAGTTTCAACGTCCTGCGGTACCTCTGCAAGCTCGGGGACTAAGTGCGTGGTGAAACGAAACTGAGTTTTAGAGCACTAAAAACATAAGGAGTAGTCTGGCCCGGCGGAGACAGGTCGGGTAAGCGGTGTTCGCGAATGCATTTCCGAGGAGGTAGCACCGTGTTCAAGAAATTCGAGCGTGGGCGTCAAAGGATCCTGCCGGTTTTGCTGTTCGTGTTCGCTGTTGGTGTCGCGGCGGTTGCCATCGTATTCACTATTGACCGGGGGAAGCGTCCGCGTCCGGGAAGCGTCCTGGACGAAGCGCTTCTCGTCGGACGCGAGCCTTCAAGCTTCCCAGCGGCAGACGAGGACTACTTCCATGATATGGATGGGGGAGTCGCGCTCGAGAAAGCGGAGATACAAGGGCGGAACACCTGGATAGTTTGGACGGGAGGTAACGATCGGCTCTGGAACCAGCTGAACCACAACAGCGCCGGCGCGCTCGACTTCGTCAAGGTTCTCTCTTCCCACCCAAGCCTTCCTTGGGAAATGGGGCGCGACCAGCGCTGGGAAAAACTGGGTCTCGTAAACGAACCGTGCTTCGAAAAAGCGACCGGACCGGATCCGAAGAGGTGGGGATTGTGGCTGGATCATCGCCGTGCCAATTGCCCACCCGACCCGTTCGAGAACGAGCAGAAGTATCCTGGAGTTCAGATCGGCGCCCGCGGCAAAGCGGTCGGTCCGAACGGAGAGAGACTCGAAGTCGGTTCGTACTACGGCTATGCGACCGGCATCGTGGGCCTGCGCCTATTCCCCAATCCCGATTTTGATGAAAAAGCCGCCAAACACTGGGATGCAGCGAAATATTACACAGACAAGAGCTATTACAACGACAAGAAACTTGTGCGTCCGTACAGAGTGGGAATGTCATGCGGCTTCTGTCACGTGGGGCCGAATCCTCTCAAGCCGCCCCAGGACCCGGACAATCCCAAATGGGAGAACCTCAGTTCCAATGTAGGCGCGCAGTATTTCTGGACCGACAGAATTTTTATCTGGGAGAATGACAAATCGAACTTCGTTTGGCAGTTATTTCATACCTACCGGCCTGGATCCTTAGATACCTCATTCGTTTCGACGGATAACATCAACAATCCTCGAACGATGAACGCGGTCTACATGCTCGGCGAACGCTTGGAGCTTGCTCACCGCTGGGGCAAAGAAGCTTTGTCCGGGGGAGAACGGGACAATAAACAATTCAACGAGTACATCAAGGAAGGTCCTCTCACGAAATATTACGAGGTACCGAGCACGGTTTGGACTCCGCGCGTGTTGAAGGACGGTGCCGATTCCGTCGGCGCTCTCGGCGCTCTCAACCGCGTTTACGTGAACATCGGTACTTTCAGTGAAGAGTGGCTGCTGCACTTTAACGCCCTGGTTGGCGGGAAGCCCATTACGCCAATTCCGATTGCGGTTTCCCGTAAGAATTCCGCTTACTTCGCAGCGACCGAAGCGCAAACGCCAGCCATGGCGCTTTTCTTTCTGAAGAGCACTGCGCCGCATCACCTGGAAGACCTGCGCAAGGTCGATCCGGACGCAAAGAAAGCGCTGGACGAGGACGAAACTCTTGTGTCGCACGGCAAAGACGTTTTCGCCGAACGCTGCGCACGGTGCCATTCAAGCAAGCTGCCGACTCCTCCCCCGGACATTGCGGCGATCGCAATCGAAGAAGGTGGCGGTTGTTCCGGTAAGAACTATCTCGACTGCTGGAACAAATACTGGGCGTGGACCAAGACCGACGATTTCAAGAAGAAAATGCTGGAAATCTCGAGGCGCCCCGACTTCCTGGATCACAACTATTTGTCCACAGAGCTCCGGATTCCTGTCACGCTCCTCCAGACCAACGCATGCAGCCCACTCGCAACGAACGCTCTTCGCGGCAACATCTGGGACAATTTCTCATCGAGTTCCTATAAGGATCTGCCTTCCGTCGGCACGATTATCTGGTACCACCCGTATACTGGCGAGCCCAGAACGTACGAAATGCCGGCCGGAGGGCGGGGTTACACGCGTCCGCCATCCCTCATCAGTCTTTGGTCCACGGCACCCTTTCTACTGAACAACACCGTCGGAGAATTTAACGGCGATCCTTCGGTAAAAGGGCGCCTGGCCGCTTTCCAGAATTCCATCGAACAGATGCTCTGGCCAGAGAAGCGCGACAAAGATGAGCTGCTCGGCGACAAGATCCCTGGCCGGATTGACCGCACGACGGAAACCAGTTACCTCAGAGTTTCGTATGGTTATCTTCCTGACGCGCTGCAGAAGCTCCGTGGCATCGCTCGTTTCTTCCCTTGGCTTATTGATGAGGAAAACAAAACGATTCAGATTGGACCGATCCCCAAAGGTACTCCGGTGGGACTGCTCGCAAATTTGAACCCGCTTTCAGAGAGCTCCGACGCAATCGTCCGCCTAAATCATGACAAAGAGTTGCTGAGCGTTGTGCTCAAGATCAACGCGGATTTGTTGAAGCTGCCGAAAGGAGCGACCGACGAAGATGCGCGGAGGGTTTTCGCCAACGTGGTCGACCCCTTGCTTGAACTAAGCAAGTGTCCGGATCTGATCGTGAATCGAGGTCACTATTTCGGAACAGGTAAATTCGCCAGTGAAGAGCCAGGTCTGAGCGATGCTGACAAGCGGGCGCTGATTGCGTTCGTAAAGCGGCTGTAAATAACCAAGTCGCCGGCGGCAAGTGAAGGAGACGCCGAACGACATGGTGCTCACGAAGGTCGACGAACGGCAGGACTTGTATGAACCTAGGGAAACTGTTGCGAGCGGGCAGCTGCTTCGTTAAAGTCCCCGCAGACCCGGCAAGAATTGGTAAAAGCGTCCAAGGGTCAGGATGTGACTGACTATATCGATTCGAGAAGGACTTTTGAATGTTTCTCACTTGTCGCGAATGGAGCTTGGGCTTTCTTGTTGGCGCATTGCTGTCAGTCCAAAGTCCATTGTGTATGGGTAGAACCGCTCAGACTCCTTGTGATTCAAATCTCGCGCAACTTGGACAGAACCCCAATGGCTATCGACTGAGGGGGGATCGTTGCGAGGGCATTTACGTTCAGCCAGTCTCCGGCAGTACTGCTTTGCTGGTCGCTTCGTTCACTGAATTGTTTGAAGATTTTGATCCGAGTTCCTTAGGCAACTTGTCGGTTGAATGGTCTCATCCCGTCGAAACGACCATTCATCTGCGAGCCTATGCTCTGCACGAGAAACTCTACTATCAGATGGATGCAGTAGTTCCTGCAGGAAGAAACTCCTATCTCTGGCCGGGAGACGTGCTGAATGCCCTTCAACTCTCAAAGCGGGATATCGGCGTTGTTGCATTCACCGAGTACCGCGTTGGAGCGGTGAATCGCACGCTGTACGTCCCGGTCCGCATTCGGCAAAAAGGGCGCGAGCGATCGGGCAGCTATCAATTGGTGCTTGTGCCTGGTTCAGAGTTGAAGGAGGTCTTCTTTAGCTTGGCGCAAGTGGGTGCCGATGGGCAGCCGCACTCCTTCCTGATCAGCGATCATGCGCTGGGCAAGGGATACTATCCGGCGGAGCGAGGGATCCTGATTGAGATGCCGGTATTGAAGACTCCAGGCGTTTACTATCTCGAGGTTGGGGCTACGAATCGGAATGGAGGGCTCACGACTCAACGAATGTGGTTTTACCACGCGAGCGAAAAATGAGCGAGAAGGAACAGGAAAGTGTCCCGTCGGAAGGGTCCGAGACAAATCAACTGCGTAGGCTGCTACTGGAGCAGGCAACAGCTCTTCAGGATGAAGCGCTCCGCGCGGACGGTCAGGTTCCCGCTGAACGGTTGGAGGATCTTCGACGGCTCTCCAGCTTAGTGGAGATCTGTAGTACGGCGCGGCCAAGGCCTTCGCACAGCCGCTGGCCATTGATAGGGGCTTTTGCCTGCACACTGTTAATCGCCAGTGTTCTTCTTTTTGCCCGTCCGAAAAACACAAAGGTCCGAATGGATCTTCGAGTGGACCAGATAGGCTTCAGTCTTCATAACCGTGAATTGCTCAGCGAGCAGCTGCGACTGTCCGCTTTGAGCGTCTCGGGACTCAAAGGAATCCAACTTCCGCGCGCTCGAGGTTCGGATGAATCGAGGCTGGCCTCGGGGCGAGATTTCGAGTCTGGCGTCACCCTTGTGGCCGATTCCGAGCACCAAATGCGAGGCGAGGTCAGCCTGCCAGCGCTGATCTTGCCCGTGCAGACACATGCAACGCTGAAGAAAAATGACCTTCCCGGACAATACCGCGTGAGTCTTCAAGGCGCCGACCTTGATTTGAAAGCGGATGTCAACGGCCCGATACGAGTGAATCTTACGGGCGGGGGAGAGCGCCAGCTTTCCTTCTTGAGTCCGAAGTCAGTCGTTTTTGAGGCAGAGTCACAGCTGATAAATCTGGATCTGACATTTCTGACTCTTCCCGCGAAAATGTGCCCTGCGCCGCTGAGTATCCAGGATTTGTCGTTTCTCCGTGTTGAGAATCGCCGTGGCCCAGAGGGCTTGCCCGTCCGCGAGGTCTCAACGATCCTCTCGGGTAGCATCTATTTTGAGGAGTTGAATGGGCAAGAACTCAAGCTACGTTCGGGCGAGGCTATCCGTTTTGAAGGCTCACGGGGCGAGATTGACGTTCTTGATTTTAAGGATGACCAGATTGTTGTTCAGTTCCACGGAAGTGTTACGGGTATGACGGCAGGCTCTTCCGAAGTGGGGCGGAGCCTAATGCCGACGTGGCTGGAATGGCTGAAGGCACGCCGCGGGCTGTATTTGCTCTGGGGCACGGCCATTTATCTTTATGGATTGGTTGTCGGCGCGATGCGCTGGCTGAGGGCGCCCCAGTGAAACGGTTCGCGAGTGTAATGGTGCAGTGTCTCATGGTCATGATCTGCCCCTTTGTGGCTGCCTATGGGCAAGGAGTCGATCCGCTGAGGGAAGACATCAAGAACCTGGTCGTACGAATTGAAGCCAAGATTGGAGACGAAACTAGCTACGGAGCCGGAATTATCTTTGGTGCCGAAAACGATAGGGTGCACATCGTCACGGCCAATCATGTTGTGCGGCATGGCAATCGGGAGGGCCAAGACGTTGACGTCAGGCTTCGCGGTCTTCGAGAAAAGCCTCTGCCTGCGAAGCTCGAAAGCCATTTTGATGTCGAGCACGACCTGGCTGTGGTCGTCGTGCCGAACGCCAAAGCGCTCGGAATTGACTTGAACGCTTTGCCTTTTGACCGCGTTGGTGAGCCTGCCGCTCTGACACGAGGTGACCCAGTTTTTCTAGCGGGACATCCCAACGACATGCGCTGGAGCCTCAGCGTGACACCGGATGGATTTGTGGAGCAAGAGGACGACTGGTTGCGTTTTGAATCCAAATCGCTGTTCCCAGGGCATTCGGGAGGAGCGTTATTGAACTTCCGCCTCGAGATTGTTGGGCTGCTGAGGAGTGACAAGCAGCCGAGCGGAGAGGCGCTGAGCATCACAAAGGTTCTTTCGACGCTAAAAGCGTGGGGCTATCCAGTCAAACTTCGCAAGCGCTTTGGGCTGGCGGACATCGAGACCCTAAGTGCGGGGGCCGGGCACACCTGCTACGTCAACTCTCGGGGCGCAGCTTTTTGCTGGGGCGGCAACTCGAACGGCGAGCTCGGAAACGGAACGACCAACGACAGTCCACAGCCGTCTCCAGTCCATGGGGGCCTTCTCTTTGTGACCGTCAGCGCTGGTTTCTCGCATAGCTGCGGCGTTACTGCAAGCGCTGCGGCCTACTGCTGGGGAGACAATGAGGAAGGGGAACTTGGCAGCGGCTCAGATGATGGAAGCAGAGTGCCGATCCCGGTGTCAGGACGACTCCAATTCTCCGCAGTGAGTGCGGGGTTTAATCACAGCTGCGGGCTGACAACCAGTGGTGCTGTCTACTGCTGGGGCAGTAATGAGTACGGACAACTTGGCAATGGCAGCAAAGTCTCCAGCGACAAGCCCGTGCCTGTCGCTGGAGGGTATAAGTTTAGGTCAGTACGTACGGGTGTCTTGTTCACCTGCGGCATCACCAATGATGGTGACGCTTACTGCTGGGGTGCGAACACTCGAGGCCGACTCGGCAGCAACTCGGAGAAGGACAGTCCAATCCCAGTTCCCGTTTCCGGCGGACTCAAGTTCGCTTCCATTAGTACGGGTGACGGACACGCCTGCGGCGTAACCATGAACGGTAAAGGATATTGCTGGGGCACGAACGAGTATGGAGAACTCGGAAACGGTTCAAACACTTCGAGCCCTGTTGCTGTGCCTGTCGCAGGAGGACTGACGTTCGGATCAATTTCTGCCGGAAAGACTTTCAGCTGCGGCATCACGCGGGAAGGCGCGCCGCATTGCTGGGGATGGGGCGTCGATGCGGTTGTGGCAACGGAGACGGACCTCCCGCCGAATGTTCCCGCCCCTGTTTTTGGATCTCGGGGATTTGTTTTCAAATCCATCTCTGCGGGCATGGTGCATGCGTGCAGCCTGACAAGGGCCGGCGACGCGTACTGTTGGGGAACAAACAAGGACGGCCAACTTGGTAACGGATCGAAGAATGACAGCGTGAGACCGACTCTCGTAGCATTCCAGCCGTAAGAGGTCGACTTCACGACTGGCTTTGCGACCTGCGAGTAATTCCCGTGGGATTACTCGTTTGGAGTCTGCGAGATCTTTCGCAATTCTACGTTGGAACAAAGCGAGTGCGGTGCAGCGTGAAGCTCTATTTGCAAATCGTTTGCCTGGAGGAAGTGGTTCATCTTCGGCAGCTTTGGGCGTCTCGTCGATTTTCTTCAAAAGGGTTTGGCGTTCCGTCGCATAAATTTGAGCCCACTCGTATACCTGACCTATCGATTGGCATACAAGCGGCGCAGGTACTTGAGGGCCCGGCATGGCCACTGTTCCTACCATTTGAGCGAGAGCGCTGCGACTTCGCCGGCGGTTACAGCATCCTTTTATGATGAGTCCATTGTGAATTGAGACCTCCTGCCTGCCAGAATTCCACAGATGGGTTTGGGGGTGAACGGCGCTTTCAATAAGTAGAAGAAAACACGCGAGATATTTTTGGTGGGGCGCCCGGATTCGAACCGGGGGCCTCCTGCGCCCGAGCCAGCCGGGCTATCTCTTGGAAGTCCTTCCCTTTCAATCGCTATTTTGAAAATAAAAGGCTTAGCAGAAGAAATAGTAGTGGCAGGATGTATGACAATGTGGCTCCGCATGCATGGAGTCCCCTCACTTTTCCCCTCAGCGAAATAACAGCGAAAGTCTTCCGACCCGTTCCCGACCGAAAGCTTCGATGTCCCAGCGGCATAGGGAACCGTTGACCGTACGCTGTAACGGTGTAGTCAACCGTTGCAGATGAGGACTCCTGCGTGCACCAGGCAGGGAGCCTTGGAAGCGCACCTCCGCGATGATCAGGCAACCTGGCTACACTCGTCGGTTCAAATCGGGCCCCCGCAATCACGAAAATGTTTCGTTTCATAGACTTTTGTGAACCCCCGCAACCATCCGAATTGATAATCGTGCGAAAGCGCCTCCAGATTCAATTAAACGGGCCGCGAAAACGGTGAGAATTTATCAGCGGATAGGTCAACAGTGCGCTGCCGCCAAAGCAACGTTGGAGGAAGAACTGTTTTGTAACTAGCCATCTTGCGCACTTTTATGGAACCGGATCATTTCGCCGCTGGCATTCCACGCCGACGCGCCAATTTACATCCCAGTTGTCAAGACTAGGATTCCAGCAGCGCCCGTAACTTGTGAGTGTATCTGCGGCTCGACGTGACCACCGTTCCTTCTGCCAGTACGATGTCGTAAACCCCATCGAACATCGGACGAATCTCGCTAATGCAGGCACC
>Ga0126376_10000251_pt1 | contig 25265 bp, 21 predicted proteins | sample PanSoiMetPlot_15_FD_92760 | JGI IMG/M metagenome (GOLD analysis project Ga0126376, IMG submission 92760) | Tropical forest soil microbial communities from Panama - MetaG Plot_15 | ecosystem: Environmental > Terrestrial > Soil > Tropical forest > Bulk soil | place: Panama | collected 2016-02-17 | reverse complement strand
CGTTAGGGTGCATATACCATTCGCGAAGGAGAAGGACGAGTTGCTCCTTGGCAAAATCGGGATCAACAAGAGCGAGCGTAATGCAATGAAAGGCCATGTCCCATGCTGCGTACCAGGGATATTCCCATTTGTCGGGCATGGAGATGATGTCGTCGTTATAAAGGTGTGTCCAATCTTTGTTGCGGCCTTTTTTGCGTTCGGGAGGTGGCGTAGGGCCTGCAGGGTCGCCTTCAAGCCAAGTTTGCACGTCATAGTGAAAGAACTGTTTCGACCACAACATGCCTGCGTAGGCTTGCCGCATTACGTTTTTTGCGTCTGTGGAAAGTTCGTTCGGAATGCGTGAGGCATAAAACTCATCGGCCTCCTTGATGCGAGCGGCAAAGAGAGCATCGAAGCCTTTACTGAAGTCGTTCGTGCCGGGAACACCCGCCTCGCGATCCGCGTGGCCAGGTGAAGTGATAATACCGACCATCGAGGAATCGGGATCCATGCCAGCGAGGGGCTCGAGATCGGTAAGACGAAGCTTGATGGTGACCAACTGGCCGGCATCGATCGTCATCGAATAGTGCGCCGCCATTTTTGTGCCTGATTGGGCAGGATTTACGGCATCTTTATTTCCGTGAATCAAGCACTCGTTGAAAGCGTCCTTTACGTAAGGCGTGCGATTGCGTGAATTGAAGAGCCGCGCATTGTTTGTTTCGTTTTCCGTGAAAAGAAGTTCCGGCTGACCGGCGCAAAGGAGCCAGCGCTTGCCATACTGCCAATGTTGCAATTCAGCGCACACACTTCCGGGAATGTCGGTGGCTCTGCGAACAACAGGGCGGCGAAGATCCTTGCCCCAGGACCATGTATTACGGAACCAGAGCGATGGGAGCAAATGGAGAGGAGCTGGTTCTGGGCCGCGATTATGCGCCGTAATTCGAATGAAAATGTCTTCGTCTTCCGCCTTTGCGTATTCGACGAAAACATCGAAATATCGGTTTTCGTTGAAGAGGCCAGTGTCGAGCAGTTCGAATTCGGGTTGAGAGCGGCCGCGGCGCTTGTTTTCGTCCAGAAGCCAGCCGTAGGGAAAGCCGGCTTGTGGGTATTTATACAGCATTTTCATGTAGCTGTGGGTCGGTGTTGAATCGAGATAGAAGTAATACTCTTTTACGTCTTCGCCATGATTTCCCTCATTGCCAGTGAGTCCAAAAATGCGCTCTTTCAGGATGGGGTCGCGGCCATTCCAAAGAGCAAGGGCGAAGCAGATCATTTGATGGCGATCGCTGATGCCAGCGATGCCGTCTTCTCCCCAGCGATAAGCTCGCGAACGAGCGTGATCGTGCGGAAAGAATTCCCAAGCGGTGCCGCCCGAACTGTAGTCTTCTCGGACTGTCCCCCATTGACGTTCGGAAAGATAAGGCCCCCAACGTTTCCAATAACCTTTTCTCGTGCGATTCTCTTCCAGGCGGCGGTCTTCGGTAGTTTGAAGTCTGGGCATGAGCGGGGCCTCAAATTGAGCTGGTGCTGCCAGTCTGGCCGGAAGCGTATTTTCAGGCAAGAGCAGCCATAAAGATAGTTCCTTCGCAGAAAACTCTCCTATGGGCAGCTTTATTCACTGTGTGCGATGGCGAAACATAGAGATTTGATACAAGATAAAATGAGAATTTTGGGGAGGTCGGCAGGCAAAGTTCCCCGTGGGCGCTAAATTCTAGTACGGTTTCAGGCCGGAGCTAAGAACAGCCGTTCTTATCCAATTCGTGAAGTTTCTTTATGGCTGTTGCGTTATTTCTTTCCGAAGCCACCAGCAGCAGAACACGGGCCTGGACACAGTTGGGAGGGACGCCGTCACCGCGCATGTAGCGATCGGCCAGAACGACTGCTGCATTCGAATCCCCTGACTGAACAGCGGACCATAACTGCGCTGGCGTTGCACTCGCTTTAGTTACGCTTGGCGATCCGGTTGCAGAGCCGGTGTTTGCGCTCTTGCTGAGAGATGGCGAAGCGGTTTCCGCTGAGATCGCTGTAGACGGTTTTGCAACATAGGCGCGGCTTGCTGCCATACGGAGAGCATTCTCCACCGTAGAGTTCTTTGTCATTTGCGGAATTGCGTCGCCAAATGGATTTGCAGAAGGCTGGACAGACGCGGGTTTTTCAAGGGAGGTGACAGCCGGGCCTGCTTGGGAAACTGGAGTTCTTGCGCGATTTATCACATAAGGAACGAGCAGGAGCCCCAGGGACGAAGTCGCCAGGACTCCCAGCACGAAGCCAAGGACCAATCGCCTCCGGCAAACAGCGAGATGCCGCTGCAGAGAAATCAGGTCAGTGGACTCCACGTGCGTGGATTCCATCAAACGCGCCTCGGTCGAGCGATCAGCGGGGCGATAAAATTGTGAATCTCTAGTGCCCGCTACGGGAGAGGCAGAAGCTTCGGCTTGTGAACGGCCTGATTGAGTCGATGGGAGGGCGGTGGCCAAGGTCGCCGCGAAAAAGCTCCCCCTTTCACAGGAATCCTCATTACGAGCGCCCGTTGCGTAGGTACGGATGTGTTTTATGGCCCGCTCGGTAAGATTCTGGAACCGCAGGCCGCCCACCTTAGTTTCCGCGTCCAGCCAGGCAACTTGTCCATTGGCCTCGATTCGATCTCGCAAATTGAGTGAAAACCAGAATTGAAGATTCTTGGCGGTGCCGATGGGAGCGAACGTTTGAAAGCAGAGGCCTTCGTCCGAAATATTCAAGATCTGGCCGCCGTCATCGCCTGAAATCTGAATGAAACCAAATTTCGCAAGAGGCTTCCGCTCGTGCAAACGACTTTTCTTAACCATGTTTTGAAACATATCCCCAATTCTTTGGCAGGCTCTTCACAGGGAGGGAGACGAAGAAACACCGCGCTTGTGGCCCAGGACAGGGAGGAGGCTCAGCTAGAAGTTTCTAACACCGACCATTCTACTAAGGTACGTCCACGTTGAAAACAGCTTTTGCTGAAAAAATGTGAAGCTTCGAAGATTCTGCAAAAGATTGGCTGGGAGGCCTGGACTCGAACCAGGATACCCAGAGTCAGAGTCTGGTGTCCTACCAATTGGACGACCTCCCAGCCGATGGAGGTCCTAACAACAAAAACGAACCGCAGCAATGACCCGATGATCGGGACAGCCACGATTCATCTTTATTAGGTTAAACGGGAAACAAAAATGAGTCAACCGAGGCAACGTGCGCGGCGGTTACTGCGAGTTGCGGAGGGGGATCATTTCTCCCTTTTTCATGGTGAATTCGGCGTCGCCCCAAGTGACGCGATTTGAAGTAAAGCTGGCGAGCCACACAACGAAATGAATTGCATCTCGCATGGGGATAAGCCACCACCGGTGGCGAACCGTTTTGTCCTGCAAGACGCGAACGCCGACGGACCATGCGACGCCAAGGCGCAGGAGCAAATAAGCAGCGAGGCACGCAGCCGCAAGAGCCTTTGTGGGCGCGAAAAGCGAAGCAAGGATTGCCCAGACAAGGCCATGCGTAAAAATCAATCCAAGATAGGAAGCCGGACGGCAAAGGCGAACAGTACGCGCCCAACGTAACTGGTGATCCCAGAAACCGCGAAACGTCTGTGCAGGATACATCGTTGAGACGATCTCGCCGGAAAGGATCACTTCACCGCCAGCATTGGCGATTCGATTGCCAAGCTCGTAGTCGTCAGCAAGCAGTTGCGCAATTGGTTCTAATCCTCCAATGCGTTGAACCCAGGACTTTGTCGTGACAATGGAAGCACCTAGAGCAAAATGGAGTTCTTCCATGCGCTCGGCCACTAAAACCCCCGCAGCAAAATCGCTTGCGGCGCCGAGCGCCTCGAGTTCGCCAAAAAGACTGCGCTGCGCTATGCCGCGATACAAACTCGTGACTGCTCCCGTTTCGCTGTTCGCAAATGGCGCGACGACATTGCGAAGAAAATCCGGCCCAACGCGGATGTCGCCATCCGTAATGACGAGAATCTCGTGGCTGGCATCCCTTGCCATCACGGCAAGATTGTTTACTTTGCGATTCTCTCCGAGGAAAGGCGCGCCCGTCACAAGGCGGATCTTTCGTTCGGGATGAATTTGGATGAGCTTTCGAACGAGTGGGACCGCAGGATCGGATTCATCGTTGACGGCGAAGAGAATTTCATAGCTTGGATAGTTCTGGTCGCAAAAGCTTGCGAAATTCTCTCCGGAACCGAAGTCCACGCCGTGGACGGGCTTAAGGATGCTTACATGCGGTGTAAATTCAGGGTTCGTTACCAGAGCTCTTCTTTCCTGGAAGCGAAGTGCGGCATAGGTCGCCGCTGCATAGAATCCGAGGGAACAGAAAAACATCACCCAAACAAAATAGTGGCCTAGCAACAATGCAGCGTGCTCAATAACGTGAGGTTGAATTTGCGCGAACATTGTGCAGCGGAAATTCTGCTCCTAATCGCCGTCTTGGACAGTTTAACTGTTTGCTGAGGTCTCGCGAAGCACAATACGCCCACCTTTAACCAACTGGTAGCGCTTGTCCCGCCAGACTGCGCGCTTGCTAAGATAGCTGGCGCACCAGACCGCAAATCCAAGCAAATCCCGAATGGGACACAGCCAGACGCTATTGCGCGCAACGAGATCGCGCACGATTCCCCAACCGATCATCCAGGATTCGATCATCCGATTGAGGATCGCCGCGAGTAAAAGAGAAAGCCCGATCCACCAGTGACCTGATACCAACCCCGCGAGCAGTCCGATGACTCCGTATGGCATGGCAAAGATGAAGCCCGTGCCGAAATGCCCTTTGGGCCGCGACCAGCGTGTGCCTTTGGCCCAGCGGACCTGGCGGTCCCACATTCTTTGAAATGTCATGGGTGGCACGACGTGGTCGATGATGTGCCGCGAAAGGACGACGCGATAGCCGGCCTTCTCAATAAAATTGCCAATGATGAAGTCATTCGAAAAATAGTCCGCTGTTACGCGGTAGCCGCCGATTTTCGCAACGGAATCCTTGCGGGTGACGATCGTAGGCCCGAGGCCGAATTTCATGCCTTCCAGAAGATTTGCCGTGACTACGCCCGCAGTCATCTCTATGGACATTCCAATCGCATCCATCGCCGACCAAAATCCCCCCGCATTTTTTCCCCGATACACACAGGTGAGCATCCCAACGGATGAATCGAGCATCGGCGGCACAACTTGCGCAAGATAGTCAGGCGCCACTTCTACGTCGCTGTCGCTCGTTACCAGGATGTCGTAGGATGCGACTTCGGCCATTCGTGTGAAAGAAGAAGCAGGAGGATTCGGATATTTAGGCGGACCCGTCACGAGAATTTTGCAACTTACTTGGGGGTAGCGCGAAGCAACTTCACGAATAATCTCCAAAGCGGCGTCATTCTCTTCGTCCGCCGCAAAGATGATTTCATAAGCCGGATAGTCCTGCTTGAAAAAGCTTTCTATATTTTCGCTAAGGCGCGGTTCGGCTCCGTGCACTGGCTTGAGAAGTGAAACGGGAGGGAGGGAGTTGGTGGCAGCAGCTTCGCGTTCTTGGACTCGCGAATCACGATGAAATTTCGCGGCCCCCAGTATCGCAAGGATCAGAAAAACAGTTGAAGAAACCGTCCCTATCAGGGCGATAGAAAAAAGTATGATCCCCAGGATTTGAATCGTCGCAGCCATTCAACGTCCTTGCGGGGAAGTAAGAGAGTATTCGGTCGGCTTTTGAGGAGCTCTTGAGGATGCGATTGATTGGAAATAACGGAGCGATTCCTCCGGAAAGTTTGAAATCACATCATGGGCGCCGCCAGCGTAGAGTTCGGCGCAGTGCTCTTGCGAAGTAAAGCCGACACATTTCATACCGCCTGCTACGGCGGCCTGGACGCCTGCGACGGAGTCTTCGACGACTACGGAGTCACTCGATGAAACTGCTAGGTTTTGCGCGGCAAGCAGGAAGATATCCGGCGCCGGTTTGGCACGTTTAACATCCTCTCCAGCGACGACGACAGAGAAACTGCTCTGGAGATTCAGATGTCGCAACGATTCGAGTGTCCGCTTTTTGCCCGCGGAGGTAGCCAAGGCGCAAGCGATTCCACCCATCTGCAATTCAGAAAGGACGCGCGGAATTCCAGGCTTGGCTTTCAAGTTCTGCGACTCCAATTCGTAGAGCTCGTCTTTGCGCCGGCCCCAGTGCTGGATTTCTTCTTCACTCAGTTCGCCAAGGTAATGCTTCAGAATTTCGCGGCGCGGATGACCGGCGTAAAGAAAAGCTACGTCAATGGTCCGAGGATCCAATCCAGCTTCGCCGAGCAGAGCCCTCCAAGCTATTTCGTGGATGGGATGGCTGTCAGCGACAACTCCATCTAAATCAAAGATCACGGCTTTCAGCATGAGGCGGAACGGGCTTCCCGAGAGCTATTCAGCATGGCCTTTGGTCATGCGCTGGCGGATGGCGCGAAAAATGGCGTGCGTTGCGCAGAGATGCGCGTCTTCGATATGTTGCATATTGTCCGAAGGGACGATCAAACAGAGATCGGCAAGCGCCTTCACACGCCCTCCGGCGAATCCAGTAAGAACCAAAGTCTGCAGGCCAAGCTTGTGCGCCTCTTCCAGTCCCTGGACCACGTTTGGTGAATTGCCGCTGCCGGATATCCCGAGGACCATTTCCCCTTTTTGTGCGAGGCCTGCCAGCTGCTCAGAAAAAATGTCTTTGTACGCGAGGTCGTTAGCTAGCGCCGTGATGAGGGGCACGTTATCCGTCAAGGCTACGGTGCGGAGACGCTTCCGCCCTGGGGCGACGGTTCCCTTTCCGAGGTCACAAGCAAAATGAGAGGCCAGGGCAGCGCTTCCGCCATTGCCAAAAATATAGATAGCTCGATCCTGTTCGTAATTCTCCCAGATAGCCTCAGTCATGCGGTCGATAACGGAATAGTCGAGATGGGCAAGGACTTCCTGCAAGGAAGCGAAGTACTCTTTCGCCGTCGTCGCGGAACTCTGCGCTATGGATGCACTTTTCATGTGATCAGCAAGGAATCCCTTATTTGATATGCCTCATAAAATTATAACGTGCCCGACGAGGAGCGACAACGCAATGTGAGTGAAAATTGTTCGATTGACAGGGTTTTATGCAGTCTTGGTACTGGCTAGAATAGGGTCGTTTCTGCCGTCGTTATGCAGCACCTGCGAGCCTTCTGTGATTAGAGCAATCGACATCTCCCGCAGATTGAAGAGCGCTTCGCGCACTTGCTGCTGCCTCTCTGGCCGACAACTCAGGAGCAAAAACCCACCTGCGCCGGCTCCGAGCAGCTTTCCGCCCTCGGCGCCAGCTTCGCGAGCCAAACGATAATTCAATTCGACGACATCGTTCGAAATTCCGCTCGCAACTCCTCGTTTCAGCTGCCATCCCCGGTGGAGAATCTCACCGAAAGAACTCAAATCGCTTTTCTCGAGCGAGGAGCGCAACTCGAACGCAAGCTCGACAAGCTCTTCTACGCGATGAAATTTTTCCCTGTCGGCCATGTTTCGGGCTTGTTCCGCGAGAATGGAAGAAGCTTCGCGTTCCTGCCCAATGTAGAAAAGCATCACTCTTTTCGAAAGTACTTCGCGCGTCACGGCTGTGCATTTCACTGGCTCAACTTCGACTCGCCCATTTTCTAGAAAGCGAATGAAGTTCAATCCTCCGAACGCGGCCGCGTATTGATCCTGCTTGCCAATCGGAGCTTTCACGCGCTCAATTTCAATTTCGCAGGCTGTTGCGGCCAACTCCTCCGGACCTACCTGTCTTCCAGTTCGCGCGTAAAGGGCATGCAAAAGCCCAACAGTAAACGCGCTGCTTGAGCCCATGCCTGTACCGGCCGGGACATCCGCGAAACTTGCGATTTCCATACCACGTTCAATTCCGACTAGGTTCAAGCACTCCCGCACGATGGGGTGGCTGATTTCCGCGACCCTCGAAACGTCTTCCGTGCGCGAATACTTGATGCGGATTTTTTCGTGAAAATAGGGATGGATGGCGATGTACATCGCCTTGTCGATCGTGCAGCTGACCACCGCTCCAGCCTTGCGACGGTAAAACTCGGGCAGGTCGCTGCCGCCTCCGGCAAAGCTGACGCGAAAAGGAGTCTTGGCCAGGATCATGCGAGCTTTTCTTCCAGTGCAGCGAGTCCCGCAGGGCTACCCATATCGTAGAACGGCTCTGAAGTCTCCCAGGCGTACATTTCGCCGGCTGAGATTAGTAGCGGAAATATTTCTTCCTCAAGAGAGCTTTTCTTTCCAGTTCGAAGCATTTTTAGAATTTCTTTGCTCAAAACGATGGCACCTGCATCGATATGCGTCAAGCCTTCGGGATCGTGTTTGCGGTAGGCTTGCACTTTGCCATCGCGGCCTACCAGAAGATTGTTGGGAACATGATCGGCTGGCAGGGCTGATAGCGTTCCCATGGGCTTCTTATACGCGACAACGAGTGCCTTGCAACGAAGCGTGGCAAATCTGAAAACCAGCGCCGAGTAATTGATTGGCAAGAAAGTGTCGCCGTTGATGAGAACAAAAATGTTTTGCAGTTTTTGTTCTGCATTTTTTAGTGCGCCGCCCGTCCCCAGTGGCGTCGGTTCGTAAGAATAGGAAATGTTCAATTGAAGTTCTCCACCGTCACCGAAATATTCTTCAATTTTCTCGCCTAGATACGCGACGAGCAGGAGGGAACGGTCGATTCCTGAAGATCGCAGAAGCTCCAACTGGTGCTGCAAGAACGGTTTACCCGCGACTGAAATCATCGGTTTCGGAATGGTTTCAGTAATCGGCCGCATGCGCGTGCCGAGACCTCCCGCCAGTATCACGGCTTGCGCATTCGAAATGGTGTTGCGTTCCGTGCTTTGGCTTGGGGTCAAGTGTCGACAGTTCCCTCTTCAGCTTTTTGGGTCAATCAGCGGCTCGAAAACAGAATAGTCGATCTCCGAGATCGAGGCCAGCACGGCTGGTGCATGATAAACTTTTATTGTAAAAAGAAACCAAATATCCAATTGCGCTGATTTGTCCGTGGAAGGTGCGCTCTTTTGACAAACTCCGCTGGAAACCGTCCGCGTTTCCTCTATTACCTGGCAATTCTCTTCTTTTGGGCTGCAACCTACCTGCCCGGTACGATTTCTCCGCCCCTGTTTGATGATGCCGATTCCGCGCACGCAGACGCAGGACGCGAGATTGTGACGCGCCACGACTGGGTAACGCTTCACGAAAACGGGATCCGCTATCTGGAGAAGGCCCCCCTTCCTTATTGGGCGATGGCTGCAAGTTTCAAGCTATTCGGCGTGCGCAGTTGGTCGGCTCGGTTGCCGCAGGCTTTGAGCGTCCTTGCCTTGCTTATCTTGCTCATAAAAATGGGAGAGGAGTTCCTGTCGTTCGAAGCTGGATTTTGGGCCGCCGTAGTCTGCGCCACATCGTTCGGACCCTATTTGTTTACCAGAATCCTGATTCCAGACGTTTTCGTCGGCTTCTGGATCGGCCTGGCCCTTTACTTCTTTTTGAGAGGCTATCTGGAAGAGACGCCTTCTCGACTAAATTGCTGGGGGCTGGCTGTTGCCGTCGCGCTGAATGTTCTGACTAAAAGTTTGATCGGTCTGGTTTTCTCTGGTGCGATTATTCTCCTCTTTCTGTTGGCGGCAAGAAAGTTAAAGCATTTGCTCAAGATGCGGCTGATCTCCAGCACGGTTGTGTTTTTGCTGGTCGCCGCGCCGTGGCACGTGCTTGCCGCGATTCACAATCCGGCGCAAGGCGAGTCGAAGGGATTCCTGTGGTTCTATTTCATGAACGAGCAATTTCTGAGATACCTCGGAAAACGCTACCCCGTTGACTACGGGACAGTGCCGCTCTTTCTTTTCTGGGGCTTGATGCTCGTTTGGTTGATGCCGTGGAGCGCATTTCTTCCGCAAGCCTTGCGCGGAATCAAGCTGCGCATTGATTCTGCTTCGTCCTCAGACGCAAAGCGCCAAACGGCCACACTTTTGTTTGCGATCTGGGCCTTTGTAATTCTGGTTTTCTTCAGCTTTTCGACTCGACAGGAATATTACGTCGCTCCGGCTCTTCCTGCCTGGGCACTCTTGCTCGGTTCTTGGATGACAAAGGAAGCTAATTCAGGAGCCGACGAGAAAGCAGCGAAGCAAGGGCAGCTCTCGTCTGCAGTTTTGTTCGGAATCGGCTTGCTGATTGCCGCGGTGACACTAGTTATCGCCCTTGCTTCGCATCGCCCGCCGCCGGGAGCCGGACTAGCCGATCTTTTGAACAAGAATCCTAATGCCTACGTCCTTTCGCTTGGCCATTTTTTGGACCTAAGCGGAAGCGCCATGAGCCTGTTTCGTGGACCGCTGATTGGCACTGCCTTGGCGTTTTTCTTGGGTACCGGTTTGAACTGGAGCCTCCGGCGCCGAGGACGGCCGAGACTCGGCAACCTGGCTCTGGCAGTCATGCTGTGCGTCTTTATCGAGTGCGCGCATGTGGCATTGAGTGTCTTCGAGCCTGTCCTGGGCTCGCATACCCTAGCGGCCGCCATTCAAAGCACTTTTCGGCCCGGAGATACGATTGTCTGCGACGGAGAATACGCGAATGCGTCTTCTGTGAATTTCTACACGGGCCAACAACTTCTGATTCTCAATGGCAGGATCAACGGCCTATGGTACGGATCTTTGTTCCCCGACGCGCCGCCGATCTTCTTGGATGACGCCCGTTTCGAAGTTCTTTGGAAGAGTTCCGAGCGCGTTTACTTCATAGCGCAATCGGACGAGCGGAAAGCTTATGTGGATAAGCTTGGCGCTGCTGTCGAAGTTGCCAAATCGGGCGGCAAGTTTGTCTACACAAACCGCCCAATGCAGGCTGCGCCTTAGAAGTTTTGTGGTGAAAGCTACCCGGTTAAATTAGCGAACCGGAATGCTGTCCAGGGAAACGAGAGCAACGCCGATACAAACGAGAATAACTCCCGCCCAGCGCGCAGTGTTTACTTCTTCCTTCAAAATATATTTTGCGCCAAGCGTCCCGACCACATTGGTCAATGCGGATGCGGGAATGACGAAGCTGATGGGCTGCCAGGAGAGCAAAACAAGAAGGGCGTAAAACGAAAACGCCATCAACGGAATGCCAACCCAGAACCATCCATTGCAAATGGCGCGGCCCAAAAACCTGAGCAATTCTTTCGGGCGCATACGTTCCGGCTCGCCTGTGGCTTTCACACCATAGGACATGGCGATTTCACCGCCGGTACTGCTGGCAAGGAAAAGCGCAAGCAGAAGAAACGTAGCGGTCATGCGGCTACCTTTTGCGGCGTGGCGACTTCCGTAGTGCGCGGCTTAGTCTGGCCGACGAGCAGCACGCCGATGCAAATCAAAATGACGCCGACCCAGCGGCGAGGCGAAACGCTTTCGTGCAGAAAGATTACGGCCAGAAATGTCAGCAGGGCATAGCCAAAGGCGCCCGCGGGCATGACGTAGCTGTAGTCCGCCCAACTGAGCACAGTCATGTAGCAGGTCATGAATCCAAGCAAAAAGAGAATGCCGATCCAAATGACGGGATTGGTGACGGTCAGACGGAACGCATGAGCAAGTCCGCTTCCGCTGAATTCCACGGCGCCGATATTCGTCATGCCGCGTTTCAGCAGCAGGTCACCGGTATTGGCACACACAACCATCGCCAAGACCATAACCAGCGTCTTGATCCTGAGCCTAGTTTCGCGTCCCATGGTTTACTTCGAGCTAGTCGTTTCCTGACGCAGAAGGCGTCTCCGGCACGCTGATCATGGGCTTCGGGGCATCTCCGCCCTGGCGAACCCACTTCCAGCGCTCGGCACGCAACTTCAAGAAGCTCGTTGCTTCATGATAAAGCCGCTTGCGCTCGTGGCTGTCCCAAAGCGCTTCGCGCACGATCCGCCACGCAACGCGCGGCCGGAAATAATATTCGTCGTAAAAACGGTTTACCGCCCCCATCATTTCCGTTTTCGAAAGATGCGGATATTCGATGTGTGGCAACTGGTGCCCGCTGTTGTCGGCAAGCGCTTCCACGCGCAAGAAACCTTCCTTGGACATCTGATCGTGGAGTTCCGTCCCCGGCATGGCGTGCGCCAGTGAAACCTGAATCGTTTCGCAATCGAGTTCCTTTGCAAAGTCAATCGTCTTCTCGATCGTCTCCTTCGTTTCGCCTGGCAAGCCGATGATGAAGTCGCCGTGCACCTTGATCCCGACTTTCTTGCAATTCTTCATGAACTCGCGCGCCATATCCACGGTCGCGCCTTTCTTGATGTTCTTCAAAATCTGCGCATCGCCCGATTCAAAGCCGACGATGAAGAGACGTGCACCGCCATCGGCCATCGCCTTCAGCTCTTCGTACTTGCTGTGGCAGCGCGCCGTGCAAGACCAGCGAAACTTTAGCGGCTTGAATTTTTGACTCAATTCAATCGCACGGTCTTTGCGAATATTGAACGTATCGTCGTCGAAGAAGATTTCCTTCATCTGCGGGAAATATTCGAGCGTCTTCTTCACTTCCGTGACGACATTGTCCACGGAACGCGTGCGCCACGCATGGCCGGAAATCGTCTGAGGCCACATGCAGAAAGTGCACATCGCCGGGCAGCCGCGCGTCGTGTAGAACGAAACGAACGGATGGAGCAAAAACGGCACGTTGTATCGCTCAATTTGCAAATCGCGCTTGTAAATGTCTGATGCAAAGGGAAGCGCATCGAGCTCTTCCGTATGCAGCTGCGGCCGCATTGTGTTGTGCACGATCTTACCGTCTTTGCGATAGCTGGCTCCCGCGATCTGTTCGAGCGGCTTGCCATGCGCGTACTCGGCAACGGCATGATCGAATTCGCCGCGGACGACGAAGTCAATGTCTTCGCTGGAATTCAGTGTTTCATCCGGACGAATGTGTCCGTGCGGGCCAACGAAAGCGATCTTGATCCCAGGATTCTCTTCCTTGATCTTGCGAATCAGCTTGATGTCGCTGTGGAATCCAACGGTGGAGGTATAGAGGATTAAAAACTCATAGCTCTTACTAATTTCAATTGTTTGTTGCCAGTTGATTTTGTGCGGCGAGGCATCCAACAGCCGGCTTCCGGGAATCAATCCGGCGGGATAGGTCAACCAAACAGGATACCATTAGGACTCAATCTCGCGCGTCGCGGGCCACCGCGAACTGGCTCCGCCGTCGAAGTTCTCGAAACTCGGCGGATTCAACAACAAAGTCTTCATTACATCAGGCATTCAGCACCCTCAGTTTCAAATAAACTAAACTCTCTTGCGTCTATGGCTTACAGGCACTGCGGAGCGCCCGCAAAACTAATTCCCCACCATTCTAGTGTACCCGACTTGGCTCGTTCCCAAAACTACAAATCTCGGATGTTGCGAACAGTTATACGATGCCTGAGCGTCTGCATTCGTTGTGGTTTTCTTGTACGGCGGTACTGAAATCAGAACTTCGTGTCCGAATGCGCCCGGACAACACGTTCCCAAATCGGGTTGACCCAGTCCAGGTGCTCGCGCTTCATCAATACTGAGCGTAGGCACGTCACCGTTTCTTCGGAATCGGGATCGGCAAAGTCCACGCCGCTCCAAAAGCGCAACGGAAGCTCAGCCACAGCAAGGTGCAAATCGTGCTGCGCCGCTGCCGCAAAGATTTTTCTTGAACGTACAGAGGCCTTCGTTTCGTCTGCTTCGCGAGGCAGGAAAACAATAATGTCCAGCTCCGGTTCAAACGCAGGAACAAAGCGGTCGTCGTTCTTCAGCCTGGTGTAAAGTTGTAAAGCTGCTTCCCTGCCAGCTTCGAGCCCTTTGGCGAACTCACCTCCCGCATGCAAAGGAAGTAGCTTTTGTGTCGCCCAAAGCGCGGCGGCGGCGGCCCCAGGCCGGGAGCATTCGAGGCTGATTTCCCCGAGGTGTAATTCCGCCGAACTGAAATAGGTGTATGGCGATTCGTGCTTATACAGTTTTCCCACACTCGCTTCCCTAAAGATCACGCAGCCACAACCATAAGGTTGCAAGCCGTGCTTGTGGGGATCAATGACAACTGAATCTGCGTCTTTAATTCTGGAAAATGACTCCTCGGCCGGCGCGTCGAGGTTTTTTGCGAGCGCAAAATAGCCGCCGTAGGCTGCATCCACGTGAATTCGAAATCCATACCGTTCGCGCAATGACAGGATTTCTGTGAGTGGATCGACAGAACCAGTTGCCGTAGTTCCCAGCGTAGCAACAACTGTACCCACGTCGTTTTTCGCAAGGCGGCTTTCAAGCGCACCCAAATCCATTCGCCCTCGCGAATCACACCGGACCGGTTCAAACTCCAGTTGAATCACGCCGCTAATTCTTTTATGTGTGTAATGCGCTTGCTCGTTCGCCAGAATCTTCTTTCCAGGATGCAGTTGTCCGGCAACCCAGAGCGCCTCCAGATTGGCCATCGTGCCGCCGCCACATAAGTGGCCCAGAAACTCGTGCCATCCGAACATAGCTGCGATTTCCGCCACGGCTTCTTTTTCCAATGCAGAGGTTGCTCGACCACCATCCAGTGCGTGGTTGTTCGGATTGATGAACATCGCCAGCGCATAGGCCAGTCGCGCTATGGGATGGGGTGGCTTCAACATTTGTCCGGCATAAAGAGGATGGAAATAAGGAAAATTGTCTTCGAGCTTTTCGGCAGTGCTAGCCAGCACTTCCGCCAGTCTTTCCTTCGACGAAGAATGCGGCACAAATTCGGGCAAATGGTGGAAACCGGCGTCAAGCCGCTCGAGCGCCGACGTCAGGATCTCTAAACTTTTTGTATCTAGCATGAAAAGGGCTCAGCTGTCCGTTTGATTTACTCGAGTACTTTATCCAACTGGCCCGCGGTTCGCAGCAATTCCACTTGCGCCTGCTGCCTCTGGAAGGTGGCATCCAAATAAGCCATCCAGCGATCGTTTTCCTCGAGTCGCGCGCGTTCTACATCGCGCAAGTTAGTCTTTCCTTCTTCGAATTGTGATTGCAGCGCACTGACATTCTGCTGCGCAAGCTGCAATTGCAATCGCGTCACTTCTTTGGCGGCGTCCATCTCTCGGAGGCGGCGCGTCTTTTTGCGAACGTCAGCGCTCACTTGGTTTTTCTTGTTCTCGAGCGACGCCTTGGCCACTTGCAGATTTACGTCCGCGAGTCCAACGGAAGCCTTGATCCGCGCACTGAAGATCGGCATCTGGACTTGCACACCTGCATTGTAATTGTTGCGCTGGAAGGTCCGAAAAAACTGGTCGTAGTTGTTGAATTTCGCGAGCAGGCTGTAAACGCTGACTAATTCCATCGTTGGCAAATACCCGCCCTTTTCGCCTTTGTAGCGATACTCCTTCGCGCGGACATCGGATTGTGCCAGCCGAATGTCTGTGTTGTTTTCCAGGGCCATCGCGACCAGGTTCGCTCCTTCTTGTTCCGCGGCACCGGGAAGATCGTCCGCGCTCAAATCAATTTGCTGGTCAAGAGCGAGGCCAAGTTGGTCGCGAAGATATGCCGCGAGTTCGTCTTCACGTCCTTCAAGTTGCAGGATTTTTTGCGTCACCTGCGCTTTTGTCAGCTGCGACCGCGTGACCTCCATTGGGAGTTCGAATCCTTCGCCAGCACGCTCTTGCGTGACCCCGAGGATTTTATCCGCACTGTCATTTTCTTTTCGGAGCAGCTCAAGCGAATGGCGCACTTTGACGAGCTCCAAGTAACCTGTTGCCGTCCCAGCAATTACTGAATTGCGCGCGTCTTCCAGCAATATCTTCTGGGCCTTTGCTTGTTCCTGCTGCTCTTTTGCTGCGCCACGCAGAGGCAGATTGAACACCTGTTCTGTGTACGTAACGTTAAAAACCGAGGGCGCGCGCCCGCCTGGCGTTTCCGGTATGCCGTACGTATATCCCGCTCCCGATCCAATGTAGAGGTTGGGCAAGAAATCGGCCTTGCTAATCATCGCAGCGCGGTCGGCCACCGAAGCCTGGATGCGCGCGATTCTGATGTCCTTGCTGTTTTGCAAAGCAAGCTCGAGAGCGCGTTTCAGGGTCAGGGAAATGGGGGCGGGCGTTTGTTGCGCTGACGCAGTTACTGCAGTGAATGCGGCAAAGAAGAGAATTGTTCCTGCCCTGCGAAGTGAAAGCATGGAATTCACCCTCCGGATCGATGCCAAAACTTTATTCGTAACGCAAGGACTCAATCGGTTGCAACTGCGCCGCGTTGTTTGCCGGGAGATAGCCGAAAAACAAACCCGTTGAACACGACACAGCAAACGCAATCACCACGCTCATGGGCGAAATCGGCACGCGCAGGTTACTGGGAAGAAAAAACTGCGCAGTAACGGGAACGGCGAGGCCGATCAGGATTCCAACCACGGCTCCGCCTCCGCTGATCAAGAACGCCTCAACCAAGAACTGGTAGAGAATGTCTTTTCGCGGTGCACCGATTGCTTTGCGGATTCCGATTTCGCGCGTACGCTCTTTCACCGTCACCAGCATGATGTTCATGATGCCGATTCCGCTGATAAGAAGCGCAATGAATGCGATGACCAGTAGCACGACCGTCAGCGCAAGCGAAATATTTCTAGCTGCCACAAGAATCGCGGCAAGAGTTTGCACATTGTATTCGGCTTCGGGAGGATGTCTGCTCCGCAGTAACATTCCCACCTGCTTTTCCACGCGGGAAACGTCGTCCGCATTTCCTGCCTGAACGTCCAGCACCCGCAATACATTCTCACCGGTGTAGGTCTTCATTAAGGCAAACGGAACGATCACAGATTCAGCTTGAATATCGGATAATCCGAACGTTTCAACCCGTTCCTTGAAAACTCCGATAACGGTAAACGTCAGTTCGCCCATGCGAACGTCCTGGCCAATCGGAGTTTCGTGGCCAAATAGTTTTTCCGCAAGCTGCGGGGTAATCAGACAAACCTTTGCTCGCGTTGCCATGTCAGTGGAATCGAGATAACGGCCTCGGAGAACCACGAGCCGGCGAATATCTCTATATCCTTCCGTCACGCCGATCAAAGTGACCGGCCGTACTCTTCCCTCTGCTACTACGGACATCTGGATGTCCGTGGTACCTGCAACTTGGGCGACCCCGGGAATGCTTCTTGAAGCTTCCATGTCCTCAATAGTGAGCTGATGGCTCAGGGGCTGAGCCTTGTCCGGCGTCTTCACCATTTCGACCCAGACGAGATTCGAACCCGTGGCCTCAATCTGCGAAAGCACGAATTTCTTGCTGGTGAGAGCCACCGTGACAACGAGAACAATCGATGCGCTCCCGATGATGACTCCAAGTGAAGTCAGCGCCGCACGAAGCTTATTGGCGCGAAGCGCGTCCGTTGCGACCGTGAAAGTTTCGTGGAAATTCATTCGAAAAGCTCACTGCTTCTTGACGCGTCTTAAAGCCTCGTTCACATATCGGTTCTTGGGTTCAAGACGCAATGCAGTTTCATATTCGCCGATGGCTGCGTCTCTCATGTTCTTGCGCTCAGCCAGTCGGCCCAGCCAGTAGTGCGCCATAGCAGGCGAAGGATAATTATTTCGTTTCGGCGCTTTGCTCATGTACTCGCGAATGACGGACTCGGCTTCTGCGAGTTTCTCGCCACGAAGGATTTGCGCGACCGCGAGATAAAAGGGCCCACGTGGATCTTTGGGGTTCAGTTTTTCGCCAGTTTGGACCACGGCGGAAAGCCTGTCCGGCTGATCCCGTTTCATCGCATAGTCGCCGATGTCGTAGACCAGATCCACCGACTTGGGATTGCTTTCCAATGTCTTGGTGAATTCAGCGTCTGCTTCGGCAAAGTCTTTTTTCTGCCGCCTGCAATTTGCTCTTGCGTAGTGGCCTTCTGCCACGTCCAGCGAGGCCAGCTTTTCGATTTCTTTGAGAGCTTTGTCTTCTCCCCCCCCAACAATTCCGGGCGCCCCGCAATCGAATTCAATTAGGGCTTGCATTGCCGAAAAATTGCGTTCATCCAGTTCAACCGCTGTTGCGAATTCACGGCGCGCTTTCTTTGCGAGTTGCATTGCGCAAAGCCAGCCGCAGTGGTCTGCCTTTTCACCATAGGTCCGTCCCAGCCATTCGTGGTTAAGCGAGCTCTTTGGATCGAGAGCTACGGCGCGTTCCGCACTTGCGACAGCGCGATCCCGCTCTTCCATTTCGTAAAAGGTCTTCGCGAGAAGGAGATGAATCTCCGCGTTTTTTGGCTCAGCTTGGCTAGCAGATTGCAAGATTTGTACGGCCTTTGAATAGTCCCCCACGGTGTAAGCGCGCAGCGCGGCTTCCATTGCTTCGCTTGCACTGAGCCCATTCCCGGCCGCGAGACCTCCGGCAAACAGAACCAGGAACGACAGGAAAGTAAACAGTTTAGTTCGCATTTGGTCGCCCCAGAAAATCGGACGCATCGGCGTTGACCACTCTTACCAACATACCGTCGCGCAAATCGAAATCTCCTGGCAGCGCAACCATCTCTCCGGCGCTCAATCCTGCAATCACTTCATAGTTAGCTGCATCTGCGATGCCCACAACTATCGCGCGCTTTTCCAGGCTGTTCTTCCCAACGTTAATGCCGCCGTCTTTCACGACAAAGACATAGCGTTTGCCGCCGTCGGATTCGACCGCAGACCGCGGCACGGTCAGCGCATTTAGACGTTCATGCGCGCTAATCCGTACATCCACATTGATATTCGGCAGCAATTCGAGTTTTTCGTTGTTCACGGAGCAGAGCAGCTCGCCGACGCTGCGAGATCCACGAGGCACTACCTGTTTGGGAATCACTTCGGTTTTTCCGTCCCAGGAGCGATTGGGGAGCGCATCCCAAGTGATTCGCACGGGTTCGTTTGGTTCGAGACCACCAAGTTCCGGTTCGTCTACGAATGCTCGCTCGCGAACCTTATGCAGGTCTGCCATCTCCGCAAGGAGGTCGCCGACCTTTACAAAGTCCCCTTGCCGCACTGGCAACGAATACAAAGTCCCATCCGCGGGCGCAGTTATTTTTCCATCGCGCACTTTTTCGCTCAGCGCTGCAACCTCATTTTGAGCTTGCTGCACGCTTAATCCATATTTCCCAGTGTCGAGCTTCACGCCGCGGTCAAATTCCTGTTTTGCTGCAGTCAGGCGGTCCACTTCCGCTTGCGCCTTGGTTAGTTCCAGCTCGCTTGCGGCGAGTTCGTCTTTTGTCGCAGCTTGCTGCGCAATCAACCGTTGCAGCGCATCATGATTGCGTTTTACGCGATCCCGCTCTGCAGTCGCCTTGGCCAAGTCGCCGGAAGCTTTCGCAGCTGCGTCTGCTCTGCCGCCACCTTGCGCCGCGCGCAAATCGTCTTGCGCCTGCAGCAACCTGGCTTGCGCCTGCGCCAACAATGCAGCCGCATCCTTCACGTCCAGCTCCAGAAGCAACTGGCCTTTCTTGACTGCTTGCCCTTCCAGCACGTGCACCTTCTCAACGAACGTACCGAGCTGCGCTCGCATCACAAAGGGCGAAATGGGTTCGACTTTGCCGTTGCTTGAAACCGACGCCACCAGATTTTCGCGGACGGGCTTCACAGCCATAATCTTGGCCACCGGCTGCCGTCCACTAAGCCTCACCAACACAAAAGCGACAACGCCGGCGAGCGCCAAGAAAATCAAGATTCGGTTGCGAAGTTTGCGTTCCATCCGCCTACTTATCTCGTCTCAAGTCGTCCCGGCACACGGCAGTTTCAAAAACGCTTCCAGCGTTCCTTCCCCTGCAGCCTATTGTAGTGCGTACCTGGCGCTGCCCAGCGGGACTATCCCAAACAGTTTACCAAGAGCGTTCTGACTTCCACTACAGAAAGCATATCTATCTTGCCCACTCTCAAAGAGATGCGTGCTCAGTTGAGAAAGATGCAAGCCAGGTTTTGGCTCCAAATTGTCGGGTTTTTCATACACTTTGTTGTAATCTTTCTGGGCCTTTTGCGTAATAGGATCAAGACGGTCGAAGTATCCGAATCAGGCTCTGCGAGGTCTCTCTGTGATTCAAGCTAGTGGTCTGTCCAAACGGTTCCACGATAAGAAGCGCGGCGAAATTCGAGCCGTAGACAATGTCAGTTTTGTCGCGAAGCCCGGCCAAATTTACGGTTTGCTCGGCGCAAACGGTGCCGGTAAAACCACGACTCTTCGCATGTTGGCCACGATTCTTGAGCCGACCGATGGCACCGCAATTGTGCAAGGCTACGATGTTGTCGAGTCTCCTGAAAAAGTCCGCGCTGAGGTTGGTTTTCTTTCCACCGCAACGGCACTCTATCCACGCCTGACTTCGCAAGAAATGGTTGAGTATTTCGGCCGCCTGAATGGGATGGATGAGGCAACTCTGAAAAAGCGTCTGGACGAACTCTTTGATCGGCTCGAAATGAACGAGTTTCGCGACCGCCGTTGCGACAAGCTTTCCACCGGCATGAAGCAAAAGACGTCCATCGCCCGCACTCTCGTCCATGACCCTCCCGTTATGATTTTCGACGAACCGACCTCTGGCCTTGACGTGATGACGGCTCGCAGCATCATCAATTTCATCCGTGAATGCCGTGACCGCGGAAAAACCGTCATCTTCTCCACTCACATTATGACCGAGGCCGAAAAGCTTTGTGATGTGGTTGGCATCATTCAATCCGGCAAGCTGCTCACGGAAGGAACGCTCGCCCAACTTCGCGAAAAGCACGGCGAAGAAGACCTCGAAGAGATCTTTGTCAAAGTCGTTGCCCCTTTGTATGTCGAACCGGAGGCCAAGTAAATGTCGCTCCGCAATGTTGGCATTGTTTACCGCAAGGAACTTCGCGAAGCACTTCGCGACCGCCGCACAGTTGTGGCCAGCGTCGTCATTCCGCTCTTCCTGTTTCCTCTCTTAAGCGTGGGGTTCGGCGCACTGGTGAGCGACATAGTCAATAAAACAGAAGAAGCATCTCCAAAGGTGATGGTTATCGGAGGCGATGACTCTCCTGGCGTTCTGGCGGCTTTGAAGGCGACCCCAAAAGTCGAAATCGTTTCCGCAGCTCCGAATTGGAAAGATTTGGTCGTCGAAAAAGACATTCCTATCACCGTCGAGATTCCCCCAGGATTCGACAAAAACATTGCGGATCAAAAGAAGCTGGAAGTCTTCATCTACAAATACTCAGGCGAGCTGAAATCCGAGAGCGCCGCAGGCAAACTGAATGATTCGCTTAGGACTTATCGGGAGAATGTTGTAAAGAACCGCGTCGTGGCGCAAAAGCTGCCCGTGGAAGTCCTCGATCCGTTCCAGGTAACACAGAAAAACGTCGCACCAGCAGAAAAATCTGGCGCGGCGCTCTTCTTCGGCGGATTCATCGCCTACATCGTGGTGTTTCTCTGCTTCAACGGCGGAATGCATCCCGCAATCGACCTGACGGCAGGCGAAAAAGAACGTGGCACCATGGAAACGATTCTCTCCAGTCCGATTGCCCGCTCTCATCTTGTAGTTGGGAAATTCCTGCTCGTTCTCACCACCGCACTCTCCACGGCTGCACTTTCCGTAGTCTCTATGGGCATTTCCTTCGCGCTGGTCCATGCCCTTCAAGCCAAAACGATTCAGGCAGGAAAAGAAGGGATTGAAATGCATATCGGGCTCGGGGCCGCTCTTTCCGTTTTCATCATGGCAATTCCGCTGGCAGTTCTCTTTTCCTCTATCCAGCTCATGATTGCTTCCTTCGCAAAAACCTACAAAGAGGCGCAAACGTATCTCGTACCTATGATCTTCATCGTCATCATCCCAGCCATCGCGGCAATGTTGCCCATTGACCTCACGGCGAAACTTGCTCTGGTTCCCATCCTGAACGTCAGCCTGCTTTGCAAAGAGCTCGTCATCGGAACCTATCATTGGAACTACATCGCCATTATTTTTACCTCAACCTGCGCATACGCTTCCGTCGCGCTTTTTCTCGCCGTGAAAATGTTCCAGCGTGAATCGGTACTCTTCCGGTCCTAATCTGCGTTCGACGCGGAACTCTATGCGCTTCACTTTCGTATCTACGAATCGATGAATCGCCTCATTCGCATTGCATTGATTTTGATTCTCTTTCCTGCGTTTCTATCTGCAGTCGGCGGCTGGTTCGCCGGCCCAATGTTCCTTCATCCCATGAAGCGCGCACTCACCGCGGACCTGATCCGCGAAGCCGACGAAAGCTTCAAACATACGCATGGCCGCCGCGAAGATTTTGTCGTTCGTGCTCCGGATGGCGCCGTTCTTCGCGGCTGGAAAGTGCATGCAGAAAATCCGAATGGCTCATGGGTTTTGTTGTTTCACGGCGTTTCCGACAATCGCGTCGGGGTCATCGGCCAATCGGAATTTCTTCTGCAAAATGGCTACAACGTCGTCATGATGGACACCCGCTGCCACGGCGAAAGCGGCGGCGAGATCGCGACTTACGGTTGGCTCGAGCGGAAGGACGCCAGTGCCGTTATCGACGCGCTGGAGGCTTCGGAAAAGCCTCAGCATCTTTTCGTGCTCGGCGAATCGATGGGTGCGGGAATCGCTTTGCAAACCGCCGGAGCCGATCCGCGTATCGAAGCTGTCGTTGCCGAGGCTTCCTTCGCCAATCTTCAGGAGGCCGCGTACGACTACGCTGGACTGCGCCAATATCCATGGCTTGGCAAAACGTTACTCGCTCCCGGCGCATGGTTGATGGTCTACCGCGGCGGAAAGCTTGCGGGCTTTCCAGCTTCTGAAGTTTCTCCAGTCAAGTCCGTCGCTGCCCGTACATTTCCGGTTTTGATCATCTGCGACGAAGAAGATCACGCGTTGCCCTGTCGCCACAGCGAAATGATCTTTCACTCAGCGCCTGGACCAAAGGAATTCTGGCGCGTTCCCAGGGCCTACCACACCGCTGCGCTCGGTTATGAACCGGAAGAATTCCGAAAACGTGTCTTAGATTTTTTCGAACCACTCCGGCAAACGCAATCGCCTCAGCCTCGCTAAAGGGCTTTGAGCACCATTAAAATGCGGTCGTCTTCGTACACGCCTCCGCGCGCGTACGCATTCACCACCTTGATCGTTTCGTCGAGAATCTCCTTCGGTTTCAACGCGCGCAACCGTCCAACAAGTTCCGCGAGCCTCGCGCGCCCATATTCATTCCCGCTTGCATCCATCGCCTCCGTAATTCCATCCGTGCACGCAACCAATAAGTCGTCTTTCTCCAGCGCAACTTCGCCGCAGGCATATTCCTGCTCCGGCAACAGGCCGACCACCATCCCACCTTCCGTCAGCCACTCGCACGATCCATCCGCTCGAATTACCGCCGGCGGCACGTGCCCTGCGTTCACATAACGCAGCTTCCGCCCGCTTTCATCGAACGATGCCAAAAACATACTCAAATACTTGGTCCGTCGCCCTCCTGAACCCGCCGCAAGCATTTTCTGGTTGATCGTCGCGGGAAGTTTTTCCAGCGGCCCCGGCTGGTCCACCAACGCATGCAGCGTCGCCTGCACATTCGCCATCACGAGTGCAGACGCTGCGCCTTTTCCTTCCACGTCAGCGACCACGACTAGCAAACCGCCGTTTACTCCCGGCAGCTGCACGAAATCGTAGTAATCTCCTCCGACCATTTGTGACGGCCGGTGCGAAACCGCAATCTCGATTCCAGCCAGGACGGGCGGCGCATCCGGCAAAAGTCCCGCCTGAATCTCCCGCGCCAACGAAAGATCGCGTTCCAGTTTTTCTTTCTCGACGCGCTCGCGATGCAATTGCGCTTTTTCGAGCGCGAGCGCCACATGCGCGCTCAGCGCATCCAGAAAGGCCTCGTCTTCATTGGTGAATGGCTCGTTCTTGTTCAAAAGCTGGAGCACGCCGACAATGTTTCCCGCTTCGTTTCGAATCGGCAGGCAAAGCAGGCGTTTTGTTGTGAATCCCAGCCGGCGGTCTATCTCCGGCTCGAATCGCGGATCTTCATACGCGTTTTCAAGTCTGAGGGATCGCCCGTTTTGTGCCACCCAACCGGCAATGCCACGGTCCGCAGGCAAGCGAATCACTTGCTGCTCTAACCCAAGACCTACCAAGGACCAGATTTCACTTTTCTCAGCATCCACAAGAAAAACAGTTCCGCGTCCCGCGCCGGTCAGCCGTGTTGCAATTTGCAAAATGATGTGGATCAGCTCGCCCAAATCGAGCGTCGAATTCAGCTTCTTTGTTGCTTCGATGATGCTTGAAAGCTCTTCCATCGTTCCGCGCCGTTCGGCCAGCGCCAGGGCTAGCGCGGCAAATTGTGCGAGCAAGGTCAATTGCGATTTTGCCTCCTCGCCGAACGCCTGTTCCCCATGAACTTCCAGAATTCTCATACGAAAATCGTCGCTTCCAAGCGCACCCGTCCAGACAGTCGAAGGAGCTGAGTTTATTTCCTGTGTCGCTGGGTTCGCGGGGCGGTTTGTGTCCGCCGGCAAAGTCCCCAATTCGGCCCAAACATTAGCTTCTTCCTGCTCTACGCGCCAGAGCCGTGCGCCGGCTATTCCCGGGAGCGCCATCACCGCTCGCACTACTCGTATAGCAAGCTCGTTCGCCGTAACTCGCCCTTCGAGTTGTCCTAGGCATTCGGCCAATTCAGGGGGAACCCGTGTATGAGCGCTTCTTTGTGGAATCGGTTGTTGCATGGCGACGCTATAGCTTCGCGCCGCCTAGCCTAGCAAGAGCGGGCTATCGTGAAAAGAGCGCAGGCTATGCTTGCCTGGCCCGTTTGGTTTTACGCGCCGGTGGTTGTACTCGGCAGCGAAGCCCAGCCCGCAGAGCTTCGTGCATCGCGTGCTCGAGCCTAGCCCGCAGTTCTTCGGGTAGAAACGGTTTTGTTACGTAGTCGATCGCACCCTCTTTCGTCGCTTCAATAGCCGAATCAATCGTTCCGTACTGCGTCAGCACGATGACCGCGATCTCGGGATGCTGCTCGTGAATATGCCTTAGCAATGCCAGTCCACTCGTACCGGGCAGCTTCAGGTCCGTCAGCACAATATCTATAGCGGAAAGCCCACCACTTCAAGCGCTTCTTCTGCGGAGGCAACCGCCGTCGTTTTTAGGCCCACTTCCTGCGCCACGTCTGTGCAGAGTTTCCGCGTCGTGTCTTCGTCATCCACGATCAGCAAATGGATGGGAACTGCTCTGCTGCGTTGCGCCTCTTCTACTGCTGCGCGAACTTTCATTCAGTGGACCTCACAAATCCCAAAGCGGTTTATGTTCCAGTTTTGTACATTTGCATTGTATTAGTTAACGCTTCTATTATCACGCAGGAATTCCAGCGTCAATTCCATTTTGATTTGAAAACCTCGAGCGATGGTCTCTGCGGAATGAGGTAAATCTAATTCTCGGAAGGAT
>Ga0126376_10000250_pt1 | contig 25307 bp, 23 predicted proteins | sample PanSoiMetPlot_15_FD_92760 | JGI IMG/M metagenome (GOLD analysis project Ga0126376, IMG submission 92760) | Tropical forest soil microbial communities from Panama - MetaG Plot_15 | ecosystem: Environmental > Terrestrial > Soil > Tropical forest > Bulk soil | place: Panama | collected 2016-02-17 | reverse complement strand
TTGCCGCGTGCAGGTACGCGGTGTATTGGGTCGCGCGCGTGCCGCTTTCATGGGCCCGTAGCTCAACGGTTAGAGCCGACCGCTCATAACGGTCTGGTTGGAGGTTCGAGTCCTCCCGGGCCCGCCAGCATGACGTTCGTCATCATTCGCTGACATTCGGGAATTATCGCAAAATAGGCCGATTCTTCGGCTTCTTTGGCTTTACGCGTTCACAGCCGTTCGCCAACAGCTTTGCGGGGGCCGCCGCCGCGGCGGTCCGGGTTGGGAACGCGAGCGCTGCACGCGACTACTACACGAGCTTGCTTGAACTCGCTGATCACTCCGACGCGGCCAGGCCGGAACTCGCGGAAGCCAAGGCCTACCTCCAGGTCAGCAGATAATACCAACGGGACTTGGCGCTGGCTTATCCGTGGTAATTGCCGGCCTTACCGTGAGGCCGCACACCGCTCCGGCTTGCAGCTGTGGCAGTCCGCCCGTCATGTTGGCGAACCCGAAGTCGACCTCGCCCGGGATCACCGCGGTGATGGACAAGTTTATATGTCGTTCAGGGGTTCAGATCATCTGTGTCATTTCAGTTCCGCACTCCGTTACCGGAGTCCTGGGCCTGGCGTCGCAATTCCTTGACGATCCGCCTCCCGCGCTTGCGAGAGCAGTACGGCGTAGTCGCTGGATTTAACCGGTGCGAAGCGCTTGATCACCAACACGTCGAACGTCGCCGCCAGCTCCGTCTGGATTGCGCCGGAAATAAGAGCGCCACGCAAACGTTCAACGGTGTCGCCTGCAACGGTTGTTGAAACAACCAGCGGCGGAATCGGTGTCATTGCTGTTGACTCTATCGTTCGCAGCCTGGAGGCGGTCTCCGGTTCATTGCGCTTGAGCAGATCATGCACGTAGGAATCGAGCGGACCGACGTCAATTTTCCCCGTGATCACGTGCTCGATCACGCGTCGTGGCGTAATAAGTGGACCAACCCAATGGGCGAATAGCGGCTCGCTTTGCTCGCGGCGATAGCGCGACAAATGATAACGAACGGCGTTATAGCCGGATTGCGAATGCCCGACCGTCCAACCGATGCGTCCGCCAAACGTGTCGCTCAGACGTGCGAAGGGGTGATCCGCGCGCACGATGAAATCGGTGCAGTATCGCGGCAGTCCTCCATAGCGCGACGGCGAGGGAACGGGTGCTGCGATGAGACCTGGTTTCCGGGCAGCAGAAGCAAAAGGAAACCCGCACATGAAGGTTGCGCCGAGATCCTCGCGCGCCCAAAGCGTTTCGAGCGGCGCTGGCGCGGCGTGGTCAATATATTCGAGAGGAACGCCGGATGTCCTCGCCACCCAGTCAAACAACGTCCGCCACGCCTCACGCACCCCGGGCGTGACTGCGTACATCCGCGCATTGGCGATCAGGGACATTGTTCAGGCGTAGCGTAGTCGATGTCCGATGCCCAGCCGAGTCGCCTTCTCCAGCATGGCGTGACCGAGTGCGATGTCGGAAAGCGATAACCCGCGATGCCAGAAGAGAATTGTCTCGTCATCGTGTTGTCGGCCTGGTTTGTGGCCGGCGACGATCTCGCCCATCTCCGCATGCAGTGTCGCCTCCGATAACTTGCCACCCTCCACATGCGCGCGCAGCGAGCCAAATTGCCCGCTTTTGCACTGGCCCCAGTCATCGACGACCATTTTGGACATTATGTCGGTGAGCGAGAGTTCGACTGCACTCATGGTACCGTACGGAACGACGAAGGCGCCCTTCTTGATCCACTCAGTCTTCAACATTGGTGCGGGCTCGCGCAGGCGTGAGGCCTCCACGACGATGTCGGCGCCTTGGATACAAGAGCGCCAGTCAGACGTTGCCTTGACGGGCTTTGCCAGATCCTTGGAGAGTCGCGTGGCGAATGCATTGCGGCTTTCCGGCCGGCGCGAATGAACGCGGATTTCCTCAAAATTAAATAGACGATCGAGCAGGCGAACGTTCCAATAGGCCGTGCCGCGGGCCCCAACGTGGCCCAGTATTCGCGAATTCTTGCGCGCCAGATATTTGGCACCGATCGTGGTGACTGCACCGGTGCGCATGTCGGTCAAGTGACTGCCGTCGATGATCGCCTTGGGGACCCCATTGCGCGAGTCCATGAGCAGCAGAAGCCCGATCTCGGATGGAAGGCCTTCCTTGTAGTTATCAACGTAATCGCTGATCACCTTGACGCCGGCAAGATTGATTGGCGCGCGGAATGAACCGCGCAGCACGTTGAAATGCCCCGGCACGGCGGCATCCGGGACTAGGTGCACGCGCGGCTCGATGACGGTCTCGCGTCGACCCTGCGCCGCCAGCCCAGCTTCGACGGCTGCCAGAATTTCGTCGTCGCTGAGTGCAAGCGCTTCGACATCGAGTGCGTTCAAGTAGTGCAGATAGATCGGCGACATCGAACAGGTTTAAGGGGCGACCTTGATATCGGCGTCACGGACCACTTTCGCCCAGCGTGCCGTGTCGGCCGCGATCACAGCGGCAAGCTCGGTCGGCGTGTTACCGACCGGCTGTGCTCCTTGCGCCTCGAGCCTGGCCTTCGCTTCGGGCACGTTGATCGCCTCCACAGCGCCTTCGTGAAGCTTGGCCACGATCGGCTGAGGTGTTCCCGCCGGGGCCATCAGCGCGTACCAGGACACGGCTTCGAACCCGGGTAGGCCACCCGCCTCTGCAATCGTCGGCACATCGGGCAGGGCGGCGCTGCGCACGCTGCTGGCAACACCGAGTGCGCGCAGTTCCCCGCTGGCAATCAACGGCTTGGCGGTCGAAAGCTGAGAGAACATCATGGTGACCTCGCCGCGCAGCACATCGGTCAAGGCCGGCGTGACGCCCCGATAGGTGATGTGCGTCATCGTGAAGCCCGCGCTCCGCGCAAGCAGCTCGGCGGCGAGATGTGCGATACTGCCAGCACCGGGTGTCGCGTAGGTAAGGTTCGCGCTTTTCGCCCGGCCGAGCACGATCAGGTCTTTCAGGGATTTGATCGGCGACTTCGCGCTGATGACCAGCACATTCTCGACATTCGCAATCTGCGTGATAGGAGCGAATTGGCCGAGTTCGTAGGGCAGGTCGGTGAACAGCGACGGATTCACCGCGGCGTTGCCGACTGGCACAATGGCGAGCGTGTACCCATCGGGAGGGGACTTGGCCACTGCCGCCATAGCAATATTGCCGTTGGCACCCGTCCGGTTCTCCACCACCACCGCTTGGCCCCACTTCTGCGCCAGGCGGTCACTGATGATGCGTGCCAGCACATCGGGTGCACCGCCGGCAGCGAATCCGACGACAATACGGATTTGCTTTGAAGGATAATTGGGTTCGTCCGCCGCGGAGACGGCGAACGCGGCCTGCATGAGAAGCAAGACTGTTGTAAGCAATCTTGCGTCGATGGTTACTGAGTCACGCATCACGTCTGCCGACGACAGGATGTGTTTACCCAAAACCTAGACTTTGACGTACACTCACTGCAAACTTCCATGCATCGGGAGCCAAAGACCATTTCGTTTTGCACATTCCAAGGCCAACCTATAACCTGCATCGGCATGACGCATTACGCCAGTGGCAGGATCATTCCAGAGCACGCGCGCGATCTTTTCTCCAGCTTCGGGCGTGCCGTCCGCCACCAATGCAATTCCGGCGTGCTGGGAGTATCCAATGCCAACGCCGCCGCCATGATGGAAGGAAACCCAAGTCGCTCCACACGCGGAGTTCAGCAGTGCGTTTAGGATAGGCCAATCGGACACCGCATCCGATCCGTCGATCATGCCCTCGGTCTCTCGGGTGGGTGATGCCACGGACCCCGAGTCCATATGGTCTCGGCCAATGACGATGGGAGCCGACACGTCGCCGTGTGATACCATCTCGTTGAAGGCTAGTCCTATTCGGTGCCGCTGCTCCAATCCAAGCCAACAAATGCGGGATGGCAGTCCTTGAAATCGAATATGGGCGCGCGCCTTATCCAACCAATTGTGCAGGAAGGGGTCGTCGGGTATGAGTTCGCGCACCTTTTGATCCGTGCGATAGATATCTTCAGGATCCCCGGACAGCGCCACCCAACGGAAAGGTCCTTTGCCGACGCAGAATAGAGGACGCACGTACGCCTCGACGAATCCGGGATAAGCGAACGCATTATCCACGCCTACTTCCTTCGCCATTGCCCTGATGTTGTTGCCGTAATCGAGAGCGACCACACCCCTATCTTTAAACGCCAGAATGGCGCGAACCTGTCGCGCCATTGTGCGCTTCGCTGCTTCGGCCGTGCCGCGCGGGTCGCGTTGCCGGCGCTCAATCCATTCCTCGACCCTCCATCCGAGGGGCAAATACCCGTTGACCGGATCGTGGGCAGAGGTCTGGTCCGTCACTACGTCGGGGAGCACGCCTCGACCGAGAATTTGCTCATAAACTTCGGCGGCATTTCCGATAAGCCCGACCGAGACAGGTTGGCGTTTCTTGTTTGCAGCCTCAATTATCGCAAGGGCCTCATCAAGGCTGGCAGTGCTGCGGTCGAGATAGCCGGTGCGCTTGCGGAACTCGATGCGGCTCGGCTGGCATTCGACGACCAGAATCGACGCGCCCGCCATCGTGGCCGCCAGCGGCTGGGCGCCACCCATGCCGCCAAGTCCACCACTAAGAAACCAACGTCCCGCAAGCGATCCGGCGAAGTGGCGACGGCCAATCTCCGAAAACGTTTCGTATGTGCCCTGAACGATCCCTTGCGATCCAATATAGATCCACGAGCCAGCGGTCATTTGGCCGTACATCATGAGCCCTTTTCGATCGAGCTCGTTGAAATGCTCCCACGTCGACCAGTTAGGGACGAGATTGCCATTCGCGATGATGACCCGTGGCGCGCCAGGATGCGTCGGAAAGACGCCTACAGGCTTGCCGGATTGAACCAGCAATGTTTGATCCTGGCGCAGCTTTGTGAGAGTCGCGACGATTTGGTCGAAGCAATCCCAATTCCGCGCGGCGCGGCCGATCCCACCATATACCACTAGTTCTTGTGGGCGTTCAGCTACATCGGGATCGAGATTGTTCATCAGCAGGCGCAGCGGCGCCTCGGTGGACCAGCTTTGCGCATTCAGTGCGCGTCCGCGCGGTGCGCGGACCTCACGTTCGTTTTTTGCAACATTCATCGACCGGCGGTCCCTCTGGTTAGATCGCCTTTGCTACGCGCAGCTCGGCTATGTTGCTCTCGGTCATTCCGAGTTCGGTGCGCAGCACCGCATCAGTGTCCTCGCCCAGTATTGGTACTCGCATCAACACTGGATGGGAGGACCCGGAGAATTGGACGGGCTGTGGCACAAGAGGGATCTTGCCGAGCGCCGCATTGGTGCCCTCCTGCACCATGCCGCGCGCGCGTAAATGACCACTGGCCAGAAGGTGGTCAAGGGTCCACACTGGTGCCGCGGGGACGTCAGCGACGCGCAGCTGCTCTAGCGCTTCGGCCTGCGTTAGGCCCCGGGTCCAGGATTCGATCACGTTTCTCAACTCAGCCTCGTGATCGTTCCGACTGCGATTGGTGCAGAAGCGCAAATCGTCCGCGAGTTCCGGTCTTCCGATGCATTGCATCAGCTGCCGGAACACGTGATCGGAAAAACCCACCAAGACAATATCGCCGTCCCGGGTGGGAAAGCTGTCGACAGGATAGGTTTCCGGGTGCCGGTTGCCGACGCGGGCCGGGGTGCGATCAGTGAACAGCCGCCGCGCTAAGCTCGTGAGCAGCATGCTGAATACGGAGTCGAGCATCGCTACTTCGAGATAGCGACCCCGGCTAGTTCGCTCGCGGTCGTATAGCGCGGCTGCAATACCCCATGCCGCGAACATGCCGGTTGCCACATCGGCAATGCTCTCGCCCACTGCGGTAGCCCTGCCATCGGGCTCGCCGGTGAGACTCATCAACCCGCTCATTGCCTGGATGACGAGATCGAATGCCGGCCAATCCCTGAATGGACCTGTTTGACCGAATCCCGAGATCGAAGCGTAGATCAGGCGTGGATTGAGTTCTTGCAAAGCGTTTTGACCAAGGCCAAGCCGTTCCATCACGCCCGGCCGAAAATTCTCCACCAATACATCCGCCCGCAACGCCAGATCGCAAATAATCCGGAGGCCCTCCGGCGATTTGAGATTTACGGTGATGCTGCGTTTACCGCGATTAAGCAGAGCGAAATAAGTGCTTTCGCCGTTCACATGAGGCGCGAAATGGCGGCTCTCCTCGCCAAAATCCGGCATTTCGATCTTCGTGACGTCGGCTCCCAAATCCGCAAGCATGGCCGTGCAGAATGGGCCCGACATGACGCGTGTAAGATCAAGCACCCGAACACCAGCCAAGAGGTTGGTCGGCGGACTGATCATGTCGTCTCCTCCAAAATCCTTAGAATAGATTTGCCCGTGGTTTCACGCGCTCTGAGCGCGGCGAGGGCGATCGGCAGATCCTCGAAAGCAAAGGTCTCGCCGATATGCGGGCGAATGGTGCCCGCGGCCGACAGGTCGAATATCTTTCGCGCAATCCTCGCGAGCATTGGCCCGTCGCGATCATGATCCCAGTAGACGCCAATGGCCGAGGCGCGGCGCAACAACAAACGGTTGGCGGGGATCTGGGAAATTTGTCCTGAGCTGAAGCCGACGATGAGCAACCGGCCGCCCCAATCCAGCAGCCGAAGCGCTTGTTTGGTAACCTCACCTCCGACCGGGTCAACGATCACGTCGACGCCGCGTCCGTTGCTCAATGCCTTGACCTGGTCGCCCCACCCACTATCGCGATAATCGACTGTCTCATCTGCGCCGTGGGCGCGAGCGAGCGCACATTTTCGGGTTCCTCCGGCCGCTGCGATGACGCGCGCGCCCAGGTGTTTCGCGATCTCTACCGTCGCAAGCCCTACGCCACCGGCGGCCGCAAGCACAAGTACCGTTTCGCCGGATGCGATCACGGTCGATTCGGTCATCGCGACCAGCGCCGTCGTATACACCACAGGCAATGCCGCAGCGTTGGAGGCGGACATCCCGCCGGGAAGGCGCATCGCCATGTCGCCCCGCACAACCGCATATTCAGCAAACCCGCCCCATTCGACCTTACTCGCGATCCGGTCGCCTTCGGCGAGACCAGAATTTGGCGTGGCGGAAATGACCGTGCCCGCGATCTCCTGACCCGGAACGAAAGGCCGTGGCGGACGGACCTGGTAATGGTCATCGATCATCAAGAGATCGGAGAAGTTGAGCGCCGCGGCTTCAACCCGCACCAAAGCTGTTCCGGGGCCAGTAATTGGCCGAGGTAGTTGGCTTAGTCCGATTTGTGTAAGACCTGGCGTAACGGACAACCAACCGCGCATTGCGGTGGCATGCCCGGACGAATCCGTTCTCACATCTGCGCTCACATTGACCCGCCCAGCCGTCCCGTGACACAGCGACCAAGCTCAAGCAGCCGCCGTGCATGGTCAGCTATTTCGCGTTGTCGCATTCGATGCAAAGGGGCTGCGACCGCAATCGACCCAAGCGGCTGATGCCGCGCTGTGAGAATCGGAACGGCCACGCCGATCACGCCGGGATAGGTTTCCTCTCGTGTGACCGCATAGCCACTCCTCTTGATCTCGGCGAGGTGCTTTCTCAAGGCTTCGCGGCTGGTCTTCGATGCCGGATTGAGAGGCGTGATCTCGCCGGCGACAACAGTGTTCAATTGGTCTTCCGGCAGAAAAGCGAGAACCGCCTTTGCGGTCGCGCCCGAATGAAGCGGATATGCGGTGCCGATATTCTCGAAAACGCGCAGCCCGCCCTGGCGGCTGGGAATTTGCGCAAGACAAACCACGCTCGCTCGCGCATCGTCATAGCCGGTGAGAATGACGGTTTCGGCGGTTGCCTGTGCGAGCTCCTCGAGCAGATCGGAGCATAAATCGACAAGGTTGAATTGAACTTGTGCCCGCCGCCCGAGATCGATTGCGCCGAAGCCGAGCGTATATCGGCCACGCTGCTCGAACAGATAATTGCGGCCGCATAAAAATCGCACCAGGCGGCTCAACGTCGAGCGCGGAAGCCCGGTTGACCGCGCGAGCTCGGCCTGCGTCCAGGCGGGGCGCACGTCCGAGAACAGGTCCAGGATCTGGAAGGCTTTCAGCAGGAGTCCGACCCCGGCCGGGGCTGCTGTGCGACCAGGCAAAGAACGGGTTCGATCAGCGTTGACAGGTAGGCTCGCCATTTGCTCCAATTGTGAAACAGCCGCCCACATCGTGGCAAGAGGATAGCGCGTCCAGGGAGGGAGACATGCACAGGCTGATCCGAATGACGCCGATTCTAAGCCTGCTCGTGGCAACATGCGGTGCCGTCCATGCCGCGGATACCAAAAAAATCGCAGTCTCAATGATCATCGAGGTTCCTCAACTTGTTCAAACAAAGGATGGCGTCCTAGCCGGTCTATCCGAACGGGGCTTCAGTGACGGAAAAAATCTGTCAGTTGAGTACCAAACGGCCAACGGCAGCATGCCGACCCAGCAGCAGATTGCCCGGAAGTTCGTTGGCGAGGCGCCCGATGTCATTGTTGCGATCACGACCCCAACATCCCAAGCAATGGTCGCGGCGACCAAAGATATTCCCATAGTGTTTGCGACGGTGATCGACCCGGTTAAGGCTAAAGTGATCAGCAAATATGATAAGCCAGGCGGCAACGTCACCGGCGTGTCCGACGCGCCGCCTATCGCCCAGCAACTTCGGTTGATGCGGGAAATTTTGCCGAACCTGAAGAAACTCGGCTTCATTTACAATCCCAGCCTTGATAGCTCAAAGGCGACGCTCGAATGGATCAACGAACAGGGCAAGCCTCTCGGCATCGAGGTCGTCGAGTCGCCGGCGCCAACCGTCAACGAAGTTATTCCGGCCGCGCGCAAGCTCGTCGGTAAAGTCGACGCCATCTTTATTCCCAACGATACCACCGTGGTGGCTTCGATCGAGGCGATCGTAAAGATTGGCGAAGAGACCAAAACCCCCATCTTCACCGGCGAAACGCGCGGGGTGGAGCGCGGCGGCATTGCATCTGTCGGCCTGAACTACACTGAGGTTGGACGTCTCGCCGGCCACATGGTCGCGGAAGTGCTCAGTGGCAAGAAGCCGGGTGATATCGATGCAATTATTGCCTATCAGAAGCTGCCGAATTTGGATGTATACATGAACAAACGATCCGCCTTGGCAATGGGCGTTGCTATCCCGCAAACCGTCCTAGCGCGGGCCACCAAAGTCGTTGAATAGCGTAACTCGGGGGCGCTGCTCGGGCTTGGCTTGGCGGCGCTATCAAGGATTATCATCGACGCGCTCAAGACGGCTTCCGCACAAGAGCGGCGCCATGACACTCTATGAATTTCTAGGAACGATCGAGATCGGTTTCATCTTCGGAATTGTCGCGCTTGGAGCCTTCCTCAGTTTCCGCGTGCTCGATTTTCCCGACCTCACCGTTGAGGGCAGTTTCCCGCTGGGCGCCGCTGTCACCGCAGTAGTGATTGTAAATTTCGGCTGGAATCCCTGGCCGGCGACCGCAGTCGGGACTCTTGCCGGATTCTCGGCCGGCCTGATCACGGCATTTCTCAATGTCCGATACAACATACTTCATATCCTCGCAGGCATTCTGGTTTCCATCGCGCTCTATTCCATAAACCTGCGTATTATGGGCGGGCCGAACAAGCCTTTGCTCGGATCGCCGACGATGTTCACGCTGCTGGGGGGACACGGCATCCCCTCGTACATCGTCAATCCGATCTTTCTTGGATGCGTTGTTATCCTACTCAAGCTTGCACTCGACTTTTTCCTTGCGACGGGGCTTGGCACGGCCATGCGAGCGGCCGGAGCCAATCCGGTCATGGCCGCAGCGAATGGAATCAATGTCGGAAGAATGAAACTCCTGGGAATTGGGCTCGCGAATGCGCTGACGGCCTTTGCCGGTGCGCTGTTCGCGCAACTCTTCGGCGCTGCGGATGCCTATATGGGGATCGGCGTCGTCATTATCGGGCTTGCGTCCGTTATTGTCGGGATGGCGATATTCCCCGCAAGAACGATCATGCAGGCCACAATAGCGTGCGTCGCCGGCGCAATGCTGTACCGGTTTGCCGTGGCGCTGGCCCTCAATGCCGATTTTCTCGGGTTGCAGGCCTCTGACGTTCAGGTGGTAACGGCGGTTCTCGTCGCGCTCACCCTCATAAGCCGTTCGAGAGGCGGTATTGCCAGGCTGCTCACGCAAAAGCCGGCACGATGATCACGCTCGAAGACATCCATGTGACGTTTGCTCGAGGTACGCCCCTAGAAGCACGGGCGTTGCGGGGAATCGATCTGACTGTCCCCCCGGGACAACTTCTCACCGTGATCGGCTCGAACGGTGCCGGCAAGTCGACCGCATTGAACGTGATTGCAGGAGGCGTGCGGCCGGATCGCGGCCGCATTTTAATCGATGGGAACGACATCACGGACTGGCCTGTCCATTCACGAGCGCGCCTCATCTCTCGCATTTTTCAGGATCCAAAAATGGGCACCTGCGAGGATATGACCGTTCTGGAAAACTTTGCCATTGCCCACGGGCGCACGAATCCTCGCGGTTTTCGATTCGCCATAGATCGGTCGCTTCGCGGCCGGGTAGGCGAGCGGCTGCAGCTGCTGAAGCTTGGATTGGAGAATCGTCTTAATGACAAGGTGGGCCTGCTTTCAGGTGGACAGCGGCAAGCGGTCAGCCTGCTGATGTCAACTGCCGGCGAAACGCGCGTGCTGCTGCTCGACGAGCACACGGCCGCGCTCGATCCAAGAACCGGCGAGTTCGTCATGGAACTGACCCAGGAAATAGTGCGTCAGTTGTCGCTCACAACGGTGATGGTGACTCATTCGATGGCACAGGCGCTTCAATTCGGCGATCGGACGGTCATGTTTCACCGCGGCAAAATCGTTTTCGACGTCGCTGGAGAGCAACGTGCCGCTATGACCGTGACCGATCTTCTCTACCTCTTTCGTCGTGATCTGGGGGAAGAACTCGCCGACGATGCTCTCCTGCTCGGTTGATCGCGGCTATGCGCGAGGGGCGGGCGCCGCCGTCGACCCTTCCATGCGCGATTCTGATCTCCCATCATGATCGCACTAATCGCGTAATCGTTCGTCGATACGCTGCCGAAATCGCCTCATGTTGCCGATGGCGCCCGCTCTCGACCACTATTTCTCCGCCGGCAATCACGCTGCCGATCAGACGCCTGCCTCCCACAAACAAAAACGAGTCGAGCCAATGCCCCGAGCCAGTCGCAAGATCGGGATGATCGGCGTCGAGAACCACGATGTCTGCCCGCCCGTTGGGCTCGATCGCCCCGATCGGCTGCGAAAGCGCCTGGGCCCCACCTGTGAGCGCCGCCGTATAGAGGCGATGGCCCGTCGATTCACCTTCACATCGGGCGAGTACATTTCGGGACCGATGATGCAGACGCTGGCTGTACTCCAGCTGGCGCAACTCTGCCGCCGCGTCAATCTGGACGTTGGAGTCCGTGCCAACACCATAGATGCCACCATCGGCTAGATAGACCGAGGCGCGGAAGATTCCATCGCCGAGATTGGCTTCGGTTGTTGGACAGAGTCCTGCCACTGCGCCAGATGCGGCAAGCCGATGTGTCTCGTCGGGGGTCATGTGCGTGCAATGTATCAGGCACCACCGTCGATCGACGGCGAAGTTATCCAAGAGCCATTGCACCGGTGGTGAGCCCAGGCTTGCGATGCATTCTTCAACTTCTCGCACCTGTTCAGCGGCATGAATGTGAATTGGGCCGTCCGGCTGGGAGGCGACGACGGCGCGCAAGGCTTGTGGCGTTACCGCTCGTAAGGAATGCGGCGCGATCCCGACTCGGCCATACTGCAGCTCCGCCATGATGGCACGGCTGCGCTCGACCAGGCGCGAGAATCTCTCCGGATCGTTGAGGAAGCGCTTCTGTCCGCTCCCTGGTTCCGCCTCCCCAAATCCACCATAGGCGTAGAAGGACGGCAGCAAGGTCAAACCGATCCCGGTCCGTTTAGCCGCGGCGGTAATTCTTGCAGCCATTTCCCCGAGGTCTGTGAATGGCCGACCGTCCACGTCATGATGGAGGTAGTGGAATTCTCCCACACAGGTGAAGCCCGCCTCTAACATTTCCATGTAGGCGAATGCCGCGATGGTCTCGACGTCATCCGGATCCAAAACTCCTAGGAAGTGGTACATGACCTCGCGCCAACTCCAGAACGTATCGTTGGTTGGACCGCGGCGTTCGGCGAGCCCGGCGATGCCGCGCTGGAAGGCGTGGCAATGGAGGTTAGGAAGACCGGGAACAGCGATGCCGGCGATGTGATCGGCGCCGGCGCGGGTCGCGCCTTCGTCGACCGCGAAGATAGTGCCGCCGGCGACGGCGATCCGAACGTCGCTCGCCCAGCCGGATGGCAGAAGAGCGTGATCGAAAAAGAACTCGTGTCGCAGTTGCGTTCTCCGCTCCAGGCGGCATTTGCCGCGGCCCGATATTGCGCGACAATAGGCGGCCTTGCGCAAAGAAGTATAGAATTTTGACAGACCTCCTCGACCCGGTGATGACGTCATGCGGTTCGACAAGATTTGGCTCGATGCGCGTCTTGCAACCCTCGTGCCGGGCCAGCCGGAGCTGGGTATCGTTGAGCGCGGCACCGTCGCGGCCAAGGACGGACGGATCGCCTTTGCTGGCCCGGCCGCCGACCTTCCAACCGGCTGGGACGCGAGGCATCGCGTCGCCCTCGACGGCCGCTGGGTCATGCCCGGGCTGGTCGATTGCCACACTCACCTAGTCTATGCCGGGGAGCGCGCGCACGAGTTCGAGCTGCGCCTCGCCGGCGCATCATATGAAGAAATTGCGCGAGCGGGCGGCGGCATCATCTCGACGGTGAAGGCGACACGTGCGGCCAGCGAGGATGATCTCGTGCGAGCAAGCCTGCCTCGGCTTGATCGCCTGCTGGCAGAAGGCGTCACGACCATCGAGATCAAGTCGGGCTATGGCCTCGATTTGAAAACTGAGATGCGGATGTTGCGGACGGCGCGCCGGCTGGCGCAGCAGCGGGAGGTTGATGTGGTCACCAGCTTTCTCGGCGCGCACGCCTTGCCGCCGGAAGCGAACGGTGACAAGGAGCAATATATCGACGGGGTCTGTTCGATGATTCCCGCTATCGCGCGCGAGCGGCTGGCCGATGCGGTCGATGCGTTCTGTGAGAATATCGCGTTTTCGCCTCTACAGACCGCACGCGTGTTTGCTGCCGCGCAGGCAGCAGGACTTCCGGTGAAGCTTCATGCCGATCAACTCTCCAACCTGCACGGCGCAAGACTCGCCGCCGAGCACGACGCGCTGTCGGCTGATCATCTCGAATACACCGATCAAGACGGCGTCGCGGCGATGGCGCGCAGCGGCACGGTCGCCGTGCTGCTTCCTGGCGCGTTCTACGTCCTGAGGGAAAAGCAGGTGCCGCCGGTCGATGAATTGCGCGCACAGCGCGTACCGATAGCGATCGCGACTGACTGCAATCCGGGCACCTCACCGATTACCTCTCTGCTTGTGGTCATGAACATGGCCGCGACGCTGTTCCGGCTCACTGTCCACGAGGCCGTCGCCGGCGTCACCCGAGAAGCGGCGCGCGCGCTCGGTCGTCTCAATGAGATCGGCACGCTCGAGCAGGGCAAGTGGTGCAACCTCGCGATCTGGGATATCGACCGACCGGCAGAGCTGGTCTACCGTATCGGCTTTAATCCTTTGCATGCACGGGTTTGGAGAGGCGAATGTCGGCCGCGGTGACCCTGAGGCCAGGGCGCGCGACGCTCGCCGAGTGGCGGCGCGTGGCGCAAGGCGCCGCTCTCCGGCCGCGGCGGTGCCGGCAGTCGAGGCCAGTGCGCGAGCAGTCGATGCCATTATTGCCCGCGGTCAGCCGGTCTACGGCATCAACACCGGCTTTGGGAAGCTTGCGAGCGCGCATATCGCGTACGGCGATCTCGCCACGCTTCAGCGCAACATCGTGCTATCGCACTCGGTTGGCGTGGGCGAGCCCATGCGGCCGGCAACCGTGCGGCTGATGATGGCGTTGAAGCTCGCGAGCCTGGGTCGTGGCGCCTCAGGTGTGCGGCCGACCACAATCGGCATGCTCGAAGCGATGCTCGCGCGCGAAGTGATCCCGGTGATACCAAGCCAGGGCTCGGTCGGTGCTTCCGGCGATCTCGCCCAGCTCGCACACATGACTGCGGCGATGCTGGGTATCGGCGACGCGCAGCTTGCCGGAGAGATCATGCCGGCCAAGGCCGCGCTCGAGCGGGCCGGGCTCGCGCCAATCGTGCTCGGACCGAAGGAAGGCCTCGCGTTGCTCAACGGCACCCAGTTTTCGACGGCGGAAGCATTGGTGCGCCTGCTCGCCATTGAATGCGTGTTCCGGGCGGCGCTGGTCACCGGCGCGCTATCGACCGACGCGGCCAAGGGGTCAGATACGCCGTTCGATGCGCGCATTCATGGGTTGCGCGGGCATCGTGGCGAGATCGAAGTCGCCGCTGCATTGCGCACCCTGATGGCGGGCAGCGCGATACGCGCCTCACACCTCGCCAACGACGATCGCGTGCAGGACCCCTATTGTCTGCGCTGCCAACCGCAGGTCATGGGCGCCGTACTCGACCTCGCCCGACAGGCAACCGCGACGCTGGTCACCGAAGCGAACGGTGTCTCCGACAATCCACTCATTTTCGCCGAGACCGGCGAGGCATTGTCCGGAGGCAATTTCCATGGCGAGGCGGTGGCGTTCGCCGCCGACATCATCGCGATGGCGGTGTGTGAAATCGGCTCGCTCGCCGAGCGGCGCATCGCGATGCTGATCGATTCGGCGCTTTCTGGGCTGCCGGCTTTCCTGACGCCACGGCCAGGCATCAATTCGGGATTTATGATGGCGCAGGTGACCGCCGCGGCAATGGTCGCCGAGAACAAGCAGCGCGCCTATCCAGCCAGCGTCGATTCCATCCCGACCTCCGCCAACCAGGAGGATCACGTGTCGATGGCGGCACATGGCGCGCGGCGTCTCGCCGCGATGGTGGAGAACGCCGCGAATGTGGTCGCTATCGAACTGCTTACGGCAGCGCAAGGCTGCGACTTCCACGCGCCGAAGAGGTCCAGCGCCCCGCTGGAGCGAACGCGCGCCCGGCTGCGCGAGCGCGTTCCGATGCTCGACCACGATCGTTATCTCGCTTCCGACATCGCCGCCGCGGCCGATCTCGTGCGCTCCGGTGCGCTGGCCAGCACGGTCGGCGTGTGCTTGCCCGGCCTTGAGGGACCGGATGCATGACGGAGGCCTGGCTCACGGTCAAGCGCGGGGACGCGCCGCTTCTTGTATCGCTCCCGCACACTGGGGTGTGCATTCCCGAGGAGTACACAGCGAGGCTCGTGTCGTCTGCGCTCGCCTGTCACGATACCGACTGGCATATCGACCGGCTTTATTCCTTCGCTGCCGAGCTTGGTGCTACTACCGTGCATACCGCGGTCTCACGCACGGTCATTGATGTAAACCGCGATCCGTCCGGCGCATCGCTCTATCCCGGTCAGCCGGCGACGAGCCTCGTTCCGATTGACACTTTTGATGGCCGACCGCTCTACCGCGACGGCGCAACACCGAGTTCGAAAGAGATCGAGCGACGCAAGAAGCTTTACTTTGCGCCTTATCATGCAGCGCTTGCAGAGGAGTTGGCACGGCTGCGGGGGCTGCACAAGTGCGTGGTGCTGTACGATTGCCACTCGATCAGGTCAGTGATTCCGCGCCTGTTTCCCGGCGAGTTGCCGGTGTTCAACATCGGCACCAATAACGGCCAGACGTGCGACCCTACATTGACCAAGCAGATCGCCTCTATTTGCGCGGCCAGCCGATGGTCACATGTAATCAATGGCCGGTTCACCGGCGGCTGGATTACCCGCACCCACGGCCGTCCCGCGCAAGGAATCAACGCGGTGCAGATGGAACTTGCGATCCGGGGTTATCTTCGCGACGAGAGCGATCCGCCGCCGTGGGATGCCGATTTTGCCAGGCCCATCCAGCAGACTTTGCGCGACGTGCTCGAAGCCTGCCTCGCGTTTGCTCGCTCCTGAGGAGGATCCGATGGCTACTCGCCTCGACAACGTGCGGATTATCCGGGCGCCGCGCGGCCAACAACTTTCCGCCCGGAGCTGGCTGACCGAAGCCCCGCTGCGGATGCTGATGAACAACCTTGATCCCGAAGTGGCAGAGAAGCCCCACGAACTCGTGGTCTATGGCGGCGTCGGCCGCGCCGCCCGCGACTGGGAAAGCTTTGATCGCATGGTTACGGCTTTGCGTAACCTCGAAGCCGACGAGACGCTCTGCGTCCAATCCGGAAAACCGGTCGGTGTGTTTCGCACGCACCCGGACGCGCCACGCGTACTGATCGCAAACTCGAACCTGGTGCCGCACTGGGCGACGCTCGACCACTTCAACGAGCTCGATCGCAAAGGCCTGATGATGTACGGCCAGATGACCGCGGGCTCATGGATTTACATCGGCTCGCAGGGCATCGTGCAAGGCACTTACGAAACCTTCGCGGAGCTCGGTCGGCGCCACTATGGCGGAAGCCTCGCCGGCAAATGGATTCTCACCGCCGGCCTCGGCGGTATGGGCGGCGCGCAGCCGCTCGGCGCCACAATGGCGGGCGCGTCGCTGCTGGCGATTGAGTGTCAGCCATCGCGCATCGAAATGCGGCTTAACACTGGTTACCTCGACGCGCACGCCCGGAATCTGGACGAGGCGTTGACGATGATAGAGCGTGCCACTCGCGAGAAGAAACCGATCTCGATTGGCATGCTCGGCAACGCCGCGGAGGTGCTGCCCGAGTTGGTGCGACGCGGTGTTAGGCCTGATGCGGTCACCGACCAGACCTCGGCGCACGATCCGATAAACGGGTACCTTCCGGCGAGTTGGACGCTTGCCGAGTGGGAGGTGCGGCGCGCTAGCGATCCACGAGGGGTCGCGCGCGCAGCAAAAGAGTCGATGGCCATCCACGTGCGCGCGATGCTCGACTTCTGGAGCCGCGGAGTGCCGACGCTCGACTACGGGAATAACATCCGCCAGATGGCGCACGAAATGGGCGTTGCCCGCGCATTCGATTTTCCCGGCTTCGTGCCCGCCTATATTCGCCCGTTGTTCTGCCGTGGCGTTGGCCCGTTCCGCTGGGCAGCGCTGTCGGGCGACCCGGAGGACATTTTTCGCACGGACGCCAAGGTCAGGGAATTGATGCCGAATGATAAGCACCTGCACAATTGGCTCGATATGGCAAAGTCCCGCATCAAATTCCAAGGCCTGCCCGCACGGATCTGCTGGGTCGGACTTGGTGATAGGCATCGTCTCGGCCTTGCCTTCAACGAGATGGTGGCTCGCGGGGAACTTGCGGCACCGATTGTGATCGGCCGGGACCATCTCGACTCGGGCTCAGTGGCGAGCCCCAATCGCGAGACGGAGGGGATGAAGGATGGTTCCGATGCAGTTTCGGACTGGCCGCTGCTCAATGCGCTACTCAACTGCGCCTCAGGTGCCACTTGGGTCTCATTTCACCACGGCGGCGGCGTAGGTATCGGATTTTCTCAGCACGCCGGTATGGTGATCGTGTGTGATGGCACGTCAGAAGCGGCGAGACGGATTGAACGCGTTTTATGGAACGATCCCGCCTCTGGAGTCATGCGACACGCCGATGCGGGTTATAATGAAGCGATTGCAAGTGCAAAAGCGCATGGACTGAAACTACCGAGCCTGAGCTAGCACTACGACGCACGATCGGCTGTATCAGCTAACACCACCTCCGCCCGTATCTCCTCCGTCAAGCGCGCTTTGAGCACCGAGAATTCCGGGCTCGTCTTAATCGTATAATGGCGTGGATGCGGGAGGTCGATTGCTACATCGGCTTTGATCCGCCCCGGCCTTGCCGTCATCACCACCACGCGCGAGGCAAGGAAGATTGCCTCCTCTATGTCGTGGGTGACGAATAGCACGGTCTTGCGCTCGCGCTCCCAAATGTCGAGTAGAAGCTCCTGCATCAGCGCGCGAGTCTGGTTGTCGAGCGCTCCAAACGGCTCGTCCAGAAGGAGGATTGCCGGGTCATTGGCGAGCGAACGCGCGATTGCGGTGCGCTGCTGCATTCCGCCCGAAAGCTGTTTGGGATAATGATCCTCAAAGCTGACGAGACCGATCCGGACGAGCCACTCGCGCACGACTGTCGTGCGCCGGGGCGCCGGTACGCCCTTTTCGCGCAGACCAAAAGCGATGTTGTCGGCGACGGTGAGCCACGGAAACAAGGTATACGACTGAAAGACCATGCCACGGTCGGGCCCCGGTTCTGACACGGGGATGCCGTTTAGGATAATCTGGCCGGTGGTCGGTTGGTCCAGGCCGGCGACGAGGCGAAGCAATGTGGACTTGCCGCAGCCAGACGGGCCGAGGATCGTGACGAAATCGTTGTCGAGAACCGTAAGATTCGTCGGCTCAAGCGCGCGCGTCGGTGCGCGCCGACGCGCGCCTGCAAAAATACGCGAAACATTGTCCATGACCAGCTTGCTCACGCAAGACTCCATGGAAAAAGGTGCCTATTTCCCCATTTGAACAGGAAATCAGAGATTAGACCTATCACACCGATTACGATGATGCCGAAGATAATCTGACCGGTGGCAAGGAGTGCCTGGCTGTCGGTAATCATGTGGCCGATGCCAGAGGAAGAGCCGATCAGTTCCGCGACGATCACGTAAGTCCATGCCCAACCAAGTACGAGCCGCAAGATCTCGGCAATCTCTGGCGCGGAGGCCGGAATCAGCACGCGGGTAAGAATGCCGCGGTCGCGTGCGCCAAGGGTCATTGCCGCCTCTATTAGATCACGGCGTACGCTCGAGACGGTCACAGCCACCATTAGCACGATTTGGAACACTGAACCGATGAAGATGACGAGGAGTTTTTGCAATTCGCCGAGACCCGCCCACAATATTAGCAGCGGAATAAAGGCCGATGCGGGCAGGTAGCGTGCGAATGAGACGAACGGCTCGAAGAACGCTTCAATCGGCTTGTACGCGCCCATCAGAATGCCGACTGGTATCGCGACCAGCGCAGCCAGTACAAAACCGCCGACGACGCGCCAGATGGTGATGCCGATATCGCCGATGAAGCCGTGCTTGGTTAGCAGCAGCCAGCCCTCCTCGATCATGGTCAGGGGGTCAGCGAGGAAAGTCTTCGAGACATAGCCTCCGAGCGTGGCATAGCCCCATGCGGCGAAGAAAAAAACAAAGAACAGGATGCCAAGCCCTAGGCGGGCAGTATTGGAAATAGGTGCAAGGGGCTTCATATCGTGCGGCGCCGGTCAAGAGCGCCCGACGTGCTCGGGCCCGTTAGCAATTCGAGCCAGGTCCTCGGCTGCCAGATTAGAAGATCGGATTCATGAATGCACTGGTGACAGGACCATTCTGAATGCCTAACCGGCGGCAGGCGGCGAGCTGCGACGAAAAGTGCTGATACGTGTTGGAGGCCCGCTCACTGAATGAAGCGGGTATCCACAAGCTTTCCGAGATCGGGGATCTGCTTGACGACCCCGATCTCAAGCAGCAAATCGGCCGCTTCCTTGTTGAATATGTTGAACTCGCCAGTGAAGAAGGCTTTGTTGGCGGCTTGATCCTGCCAGCGCAGGTATTTCGCTGAGTTGCCAAATTGCTCCCCTGTCTGCTTCACATCTGCGCCCATAATTTCATAGGCCTTCTTCTGGTCTGTCTTGATCAATTCGAGCGCGTCAAAATAGCTTTTCGTTATCGCCTTCACCGCCGCCTCGTTTTCCGAAATGAATTTCGGCGTGCAGCCGAACGTGTCCATCACCATCGGATAGTCGAGCGTCGTGGCGATGATCTTGCCAGCTTCCGGCTTCTCGCGCACAGCCGAGAGATACGGTTCATAGGTCATGGCGGCTTCATTCTGCCCGGCGATAAATGCCTGCGCTGCTGCGGCGGGCTCCATGTTGACGACGGTCACGTTCTTCACCGTGAGCCCATTCTTCTTTAAAAACCAGGCCAGTGTGAAGTAGGGCGCGGTGCCAGGCGCTGAGGCGGCCACAGTCTTGCCTTTCACGTCCTTGATCGATGCGATGGTGTTGCGCACGACCATTCCGTCGGCACCATATGACTTGTCCATCTGGAACAACTGAGTAGTAGCGACGCCATTGGCGTTCCACACGATCCAGGTCTCGACGGTAGTCGCCGCGCACTGGATGTCGCCCGAGGCGATAGCCAGATGCCGGCTCGCCTGCGGGATCTTTTTGATGCTGACGTCGAGGCCGCTCTTAGAATAGATGCCGGCCTCTTTTGCAAGAACGAGCGGCGCAAAGCCCGTCCACCCTGAGATGCCAATGGCAACCTTGGTGCCCTGCGCAACCGCGGGAGTCACCGTGAACACTGCGATGATCGCAGCTGCGACGATCTTGGTCGGCGTCATCTTCCACCCCGTTTTCGGAAATTCAGAACGGTTCATGCCAGCATGGGGATAGCGCGAAGTCAAATGTATAAACGACGATTCACGACGGCGGACTCGGAAGGATCTCAGTTATTGGCCGGCACTACCGTTTCGTTTGTTCAAGAAAGGATAGATCGTACTGCGTACGCGTTCCCCGGAGTAGATTGAGGACTCATATCCTTCAGCAGGCATCAACGGGGTCACCACCGCTCCCCAGCTTGAAATTGCTCAAGCGCAGCCTGTAAATGTGCCGACAGCGCCTGGAGCAATCGCGATGCCAAACCGGCGATCCTCGACCTGCGGTCGGCGCTGCTTGATTGGTGAGAAAGCGCAAGCGGCGTAGACGCCGCCGCCCGCTAGGCTTTGCAGATCACATACATCGCCCGGCTCGATCTCATCATACAGTTCCCATCCCCAGGTATTCTCCGCGAGCTGGTCGAATTTCCATTTGTTTTCACCGAACCGTCGTTCGGATTGCGGCAACAAATCGACCGAGTACTCGCGCGGCACAAGGTAGAGCCGGAGGTATTTTGTGTTACCAACTCGATTGCCCTGGTGAAGGGCATCGCCAGTATTGGTCGCCAATGCACACTCCTGCCGCGATTTGCCGTGGAGCCCGAAGTGGCCGCGGGAACGCTAGCCACGGTTGCGGTGAAGGAGTTCGCGATCGAGTCTTTAGTATTCTGTGTGTGCGCGCTTAGTGGCCGATCGGTATCGCCGGCGGGTCGAGTGTTTGTCGACACTGTAGTCGATTATTGCCGGCGCTATCGCCGCTGACTGCTCGCCCGCGCTGACTAGATAATCGAATAATTGTGCTTTTTTTTGTTGCAGTGCGCTTGTCCGCTTATGGCACATCGCGACCGATCGCATGATGATAACTAAATGGTCGCTTTCGGAGTGAAGCGGACATGCACCGTGGCGTGGCTTCCCCCGCCTCAGTCGCGGATGACCCGAATCCGACATAGACCGGATTGAAATCCCGCAGCGCAGCAGTCTCTTGCCGTAACGAGCTGTGCTATCCTTTCGAGCGGAGGCACGGGAGCGGGGCACCAGGAGAAGCCCTTATGTCAGGTGTGAGACGACGGGCGTTCTTCGCGCTTTTTGGCGGCACGGTGTTGACATTGGTCGCAGCCGCCGACGCGGCGGCGGAGGCCTTTCCCACCCGGCCGATCCGGCTCATCGTCCCCTACCCGCCGGGCGGCGGCACCGATATCGTCGGCCGCGTGCTCGGGCAAAAGCTCCACGAGAGCCTGGGCCAGCCGTTCGTGATCGACAATCGCGGCGGCGCCGGCGGAACGATTGGTACGGCGGTGGCCGCCAAGTCTGCGCCTGATGGCTACACGCTGCTGCTGGCGCCGACCAGCCACGTCATCAATCCGAGCATTTATGCGAAGCTGCCCTACGACACCGAGAAGGATTTTGCGCCGATCACCATGGTGGCCTCCGCCGCCATCCTGATGGCGGTACATCCGAGCGTTCCCGCCAAGACGGTGCGCGACTTTGTCGAGGCCGCCAAAGCCCCCCCACAGGCGCTCTCAAACTACGGTTCCGCGGGCACCGGGACCGTATTCCATCTGACCGGCGAGTTGTTCAAGCGGCTGACTGGCTTGTCGCTCCAGCACGTGCCCTATCGCGGCGGCGCGCCGACCGTGACGGCATTGCTTGCGGGCGAAATCCCGCTCGCCTTCGAGACCATGCTGGCGCTGCAGCCTCATGTCCGTGCCGGCACGCTGCGGGCACTCGCTGTCACGAGGCCACGTCGGAACGCCATGATGCCGGAGGTCCCAACCACCGCCGAGGCCGGTTTTCCGCCGCTGCTCGCCGACAATTCGTACGCGCTGTTTGCGCCCGCCGGCACGCCGGCACCCGTCCTGGCGCAGCTTCATGATGCCACGGTAGCGGTGCTCGCATTGCCGGAGGTTCGCGACCGGCTGCGCGAGCAGGGCGCAGAGGTGGTCGGGAACAGCGCGGCTGAACTGGCCGCCTATGTCGCGGCCGAGATTCCGAAATGGGCCGCGCTGGCACGACAGGCCGGCGTGAAGCTCGACTGACAGGAGAGATACATGAGCGACGTGATCGTTCGCGAGAAAGCCGAATACCATGCGCGCACGAGTGAACAGATGGAGCGTCATCTGGCCGTGCCACCCTGGTCGCTACGCCAGAAGATAGCGCTGACCTGTCGGATTCTTGCCGGTGAGGGCCACGAGTCCGCACTCGCCGGCCAAATCACCGCCCGCGGTGACCGGCCAGGCACGTGCTGGATGCTCAGCTTTGGTCTTGGCTTCGATGAGGCGTGCGCCAGCAACATCGTGCTGGTCGACGACGATCTCAATCTCATCGAGGGCAATGGCATGGTGAATCCATCGAACCGCTTCCACCTGTGGATTTACCGCCATCGGCCTCACGTGACCGCCATCGTGCACACGCATCCGCCCTATTGCTCGGCGTTGTCTGTGATAGGACAGCCGCTCATCGCCGCCCACATGGATACGGCCATGTTCTATGACGACTGCGCCTACCTTCCCGAATGGCCTGGGCCGCCGATCGGCGACGAGGAAGGCCGGATCATCCACGAGGCGCTAGGCGACAAGCGCGCCATTCTGCTGGCTCATCACGGCCAGTTGGTCGCGACTTCAACGATTGAGGAAGCGGCCATGCTTGCGGTGTTCATCGAGCGCACCGCACGCATGCAGGTGCTCGCGCAATCGATCGGCACGGTCAAACCGATCGATCCGTCTTGCGCGCGCGAGGCACACGACTATCGCCTGCAGCCGCGCGCGGTCGCCGCGACCTTTCATTATTTCGCGCGCCGCGTGCTCAAGCAGGGGCGCGACGTACTGGAGTAGCGAAACGTTGCTGGTACGCATCGCCGACGAGGTGATCGAATGATGAGGCGGCGCTGCGCGACCTAAAAGCTGCTTGGAGCCGAACAATGCTTCAACTGTACGGCAATCCTAGATCCCGAGCGATGCGATGCCTGTGGATGCTCGAGGAGATGGGCGAACCATATCAGCTGAAAGAGAAGACCACTCGAACCGACGAATTGCAGACCGCCGAATATCTTCGTCTTAACCCGAATGCGAAGATTCCCACGCTCGTGGATGGCGAGGTCGTTTTATGGGAATCCATGGCCATCAACCTCTATCTCGCGCAGAAGTATGAGGGGCCGATGCACTGCGTTAGCCCTAAAGTGCTAGGGCTGGCCGCCCAATGGAGTTTCTGGGCGATGTTAGAGATGGAAGGGTTGCTGCTTGACTTACTGCAGCATCGCGCACTGTTGCCTGAATTCGCCCGGGATGCCGCCTACACGGAACGTGACGAGTTGCTGCTGCGAAAGCCGCTGGAAATACTAGACAGTGCGTTAAGTGGGCGCGACCATTTAGTGGACGGCAACTTTACGGTCGCCGACCTCAATCTGGCGAGCATCCTTGTCTGGGGAAAAATGAGCCGCTTGGACCTGTCGGCCCATTTGGACGTAGCACGATGGCTGGACAGTTGTTTGGCGCGGCCTGCCTACCGCCGAGTACGTGATCGGACAACGCGCAAGTGAGGGAAAAATGCTCACGCGCCGACGAGGTGATCGAGTGAGGCGTCGCGAGTTCATCACGCTGCTCGGCGGCGCGGCTGCTTGGCCGCTCGCGGCAAGCGCGCAGCAGTCCGGCTCCGTGCGGCGCATTGGCGTGTTAATGAACGCGAGTTCCGATGACGCGGACGGGCAGGCTCGGGTTATTGCTTTCGTGCAGGCGCTGCAGGAATTAGGTTGGACCGACGGGCGCAACGTGCGCATCGATATTCGGTGGGGCGCCGGTGATGCCGAACGCTACCGCCGATATGCGGAGGAACTCGTCGCGCTCGCGCCTGACGTGATCCTGGCTCCTACCAGTGTCGTCGTGGCCGCGCTGCAGCGGGCGAACCGCACCGTCCCGATCGTATTCACGAGTGTAATCGATCCGGTCGGCGCCGGATTCGTTGCCACCCTAGCGAAGCCAGGCGGCAACATGACGGGCTTCGCGGCGTTTGAGTATGGCATCAGTGGAAAATGGCTGGAGCTACTTAAGGAGATCGCGCCCGGTATCAAGCGCGTGGCGGTTCTTCGGGACGCGGCTATAGCAGCCGGGATCGGCCAGTTGGCGGCCATCCAAGCGGTGGCGCCGTCTCTTGGGGTGGAATTGAGCCCGCTCGATCTACGCGGTGATAGCGAACTCGAGCGCGCCGTTGCCGAGTTCGCGCGAGCGCCGAACGGTGGTGTGATTGTGACGGCCGGCCCGGCGGCAAATCTCCATCGCGAACGGATCAACGCGCTCATGGTCCGCCACCGGCTGCCCACGGTCTGTCCGTTCCGCTACTACGTCGAAAGTGGCGGCCTCGTCGGCTATGGACCCGATATCATAAGTCAGTACCGGCCCGCGGCCGGCTATGTCGATCGCATCCTCAAGGGCGAGAAGCCCGCCAATCTGCCGGTGCAGGCGCCGACCAAGTACGAATTGGTCGTCAATCTCAAGACCGCCAAGGCCCTCGGGCTCGAAATTCCGTCATCGGTCCTCGCCCGCGCCGACGAGGTGATCGAATAACAGTGTTTTTTTGCTGCGGCGCGTTAGTTCGCTATCTCGCCTTCAGAGTGTCGATCAGGACCTTGGCGGCCGGACCGGACGAGGCCGGGTTCTGACCAGTGATCAGGAGGCCGTCCTTGACCGTGGTGATCTCGGTGAAGCTCCAGCGCACCGCGGCACCGGTGTCGTCATTGCCCTCCTGCACGATATCATCGCCATGGGCGCGGCCGATCTGGCGGCGGTAGCGCT
>Ga0126376_10000248_pt1 | contig 25376 bp, 19 predicted proteins | sample PanSoiMetPlot_15_FD_92760 | JGI IMG/M metagenome (GOLD analysis project Ga0126376, IMG submission 92760) | Tropical forest soil microbial communities from Panama - MetaG Plot_15 | ecosystem: Environmental > Terrestrial > Soil > Tropical forest > Bulk soil | place: Panama | collected 2016-02-17 | reverse complement strand
CCGGCACGTTTGGGGGTTGCACTCGCAAGAACCTTTTATTAGATTCTTTTAATGTTACCGAAGGGCTTGTCCTGAGAACGCGGTACTAAGACGGCAAAAATCCTTACTTTCGTCACCCGCATGAAACAATAGCAAAGCATTGCACCTGTCGTAAAGTGGATTTTCAGCCCCCAATGATTACAAGCGGGCCTGATCAACCGTGTTGAATTCTAAACCACGGCGGAGGTGATATTTCACCCCCGGTAGCAGCTTGCCTTCAGCAAAATCGCGCTTGCAGGATAAGAGCGGTGCAAGCACAGCCCAGCACTTGGATTTAGGTCGCTCCGCTCAGGTTGCTGCCGGTGTGTAAGTCCAGGAAAGAGGCAGGGCGTGAGCCGAATTATTGGTCGTCACTAGCAGAGGTCTTTTTTGAGTAATTTCAGGCAACAGCCGTGCAGGCGCGCTCCCGGGGAATATCTGGGCCTTCGCAATAAACTTTTCCCCAGAGAGCAGTTTGGTTGCAAAAATTACCTTCAGGAATAGGCAGATTCAGAGGGCAGCCCCCAAAAAAAATTTCAACCGTGCAAATGCCGTCGATAAAGACGTTCGTAACGTTGAACAATCATGGGTAGGGAGAATTCGGCCTCGATGCGGCGACGGGCTGCTTCTCCGAGTCGTCGCCGGCCGTCTGCCCCCATTTGGAGAAGTCCGATAATTCCCCGAGCCAGAGCAGCGGGATCACGAGGTGGCACGACCACCCCTGTATCAGCGACCAGGTGAGCACTATCTCCCACATCAGTGACAACACAAGGGATGGAACAAGCCATAGCCTCACCAATGGAATTAGAAAATCCTTCATTTGAGGAGGCTGAGCAAGCTATGTCGAGACCTGCGGTAATAGAAGGAATATCTGTTCGCGGACCAAGAGGAAAGACCCGACCCTGGAGTTGCTGTTCCGCGACAATTCGCTGGAGCATGGGATCCTGGTTCACTCCGGGTCCAATCAGCACGAAACATGTCTCGCGACACTGGCGCGCAACCAATCCGGCTGCTACGAGGAAGGTGTCTTGACCTTTCACCGGATGAAGCCGCGCGACTAACCCGATCAAAAGGGCATCACTACTCACTCCCAACTCAGCTCGGAACCGCAACCGTGCTTGTTCATCAGGCCGGAACGACAGACAATCAAAGCCGTTGGGGATTATTTCGCGCCTAGCCGCGTGATAGCCGATGGCCTCGTGTTGTTGCGCACCGCTGGAGCTATTGTAGATGATGGTGTCCGGTGTCCGGGACAGGAGTGCGCCTGCTCGGATAACACGTCGCGTGAGCCAGCGATCAACGGTAACATCCTCAAGGGCCTGACGGATGTTCCATAGCACTGCAGGCCGTGGCTCCACGGGCCATGCCGCCAAATTGGCTGCAAGATTACCGTGATATAACCAGCCCTGTATCAGATGGGGGGCGAAGCGACGGGCGATGCTGCGAAGACGTAAGATACGCAGGGGGTTTGGAAGATTCCGATACAACCCTAAACTGTAAACTGGCACGCCCAGAGCTGTGATGGCTGGTGCAAGTGTTCCGCCATCAGCCAAGGTAACGACTAAAGATTCAAAATCCGAGCTCTGTGTTGAGAGCAGCTTTTGCAGCATGCTCTGAGCGCCTCCGACCGTCAGCTCGGTCACAAGGTGCATGATGCGTGCCATCAAGCTACCTCAGTTGCCACAGACTGATTTATAGAACCAATCATTTTCAAAATGCCGTTGTGAGCAGGTGAACGTGCAACGATCAGCCGCTTGTTTACCGAGCGAAGGGAGTTCTCAGCCGCCAGCGGATTGAAACAACGGTTTAAAATCAGGAGTAATCCCTTTGTTTTTGGATCCTATCAATGACTGCACAAGATTTTAACAATGCTGTGCGCGTACAGGAAATCAGAAGGTTTCTTGACCGCCACGGCAACCTGTTTGCGGGTAAAGATCTTCTGGAAATCGGCAGTGGCGGCGGCGCGCAGCTTCAGGTGCTGGCGTCGGTTTGCAGATCTGTCGTGGGGATAGACATTGCAGTCAACAATGATTCGAACCGGTTGATTCAGGTCCAGCAATATGACGGACGGCATATTCCGTTCGCTGATGCATCGTTCGATGTTGTTTTTTCTTCGAACGTCATCGAGCACATACGGGATGAACAAGCGATCCACACTGAAATGCGCCGCGTCCTTCGTCCAGGCGGGATTGCGGTGCATATTGTTCCTACAGCCACCTGCCGAATCTGGACTCTACTTGCACACCATCCTGCTCTAATCAAGATGATCCTTACCAGGCGACACCGCTCACAATCCAGGGAAAATCAGGGCTCTAAGTCCGGGAATGATTCGCCGGTCACATGGGCGCGATGGCGTTCCCGTCTGCTATACGCACTGGCGCCACCCCGGCACGGTGAATTTGGCAATCGGCTGACCGAATATTTCCTGTTTCGGGTGCGCTCATGGCGCAGGCGCTTCGAAGCCCACGGCTGGCGCGTGGAAGGAACTGAGCCGGGCGGTCTGGCCTATACCGCGCACTATCTTTTTGGCGAGCGCATTGGCTGGACCGCCCGCAGCCGATTGTCGCGGATTATCGGATCGTCCACGGTTGCTTTTATCCTTCGGCCTAATTGATTGCAACGCTTTCAATTGGTTTTAGGGGCGGGAAGTTTGTTAAAGGTCACACCCACCGGGGTATTGTGGAACCTACGGATGGCTTGGATGAGATTGGTTCTGGAGACCGGACAGGAAGAGATTGCGAAAACCCAGCCCGGCTCGTCAAAGCGCACGAGGCGCAAATGATACCGAGCACAATCCAAAACAGATGGGAATCGGAAGCTGCTTCGGACAACGCAGACACTAACAATAATGCGAGCCACCCCATCATCACTGGCTTGAGCGGATGGTCACTGTGAGCAATCCTGCGGCGAACGCCATAGAGAAAGAAGAGAAAAGCTGCCAGACCGACGACTCCACGATCCATCAGCCAACGCAAATAATCATTATGATAGTTTCCCAACTCCGGGACCACCGGATTGATGATTGGCGGGTCAGAACCCAATCCCTGCCCGAACATCATTCGCAGGACGCTTGAATCGGCAAAATACTTTAATGAATAAGACCAAACGATAGTCCGCTCGTTGAGGGTAGTTAAATCGCCCTCGTTAAATCGAGCGATAAGACTTGAGCCTCCGGGAAGAAGGAAAGCGATTCCGCAAGTTGCAATCAACACGACGCCGGCAGTGATCAGTGCCCGACGCCGGTGGCGGAGAGCGCTGATCGTGGTTGCAATTGCTGCAACCGCAAAAGCAGCAAACATTCCGCGGGAGGCGAGCAGCAAACACGTAAACAGGACAAAGAACACAAGAACGAGGCTACCCACCCTGGCAAAAAAGTGCTTTGCTGCAAAAAAAGAATTCAACAGTGGAAGCGCGCCAACCATGACAAAACTGGATACATAGTTCTGGTCCGATTTAACTCCGCCGCGATATGCCTGAAAGTCAAGGTGCGCTGCACTCCAGATTACCCAGGACGCCAAAACTATAGTCACTGCTACTGTAGTCGCGGCAAAGATCTTCAAGTCGCTTTCCTTCTGTACGTGGAAAGCGGCCATCCAGAAAAGGGATATAACCACAAAACGGCCCCACAAGCTCCCGGATTCACCTGAAAAGGGTTGACTGGCCTGAGAGTACAACGCGGACGCGAGCAAAAGAACGATCAACAGAGTGTAGGAAAAGAAGGGGCAGCGACGCATCTGAAGCGAGAGAGCTGGATCCTTGATCCAGCGTGTAATCAGTGAAATGGCGAGGATCAAGTAGAGCGCCCGATATACAGTCACTGGGCCCAGGCGGGGAACGGAACCTTCATCCAGCACTGTCAAGAACGCGTAAAAAGTATAAAAACCACAGATAATAAATATTCTTTTGGCGCTCGTGGACAAGACCGCGAGAGCCCCAAGGACAACGAAATAGGCAATGCTCAGCATCAGGCTCCAAAGTCATTTATACATAATCTCGGGTCTGAAGCCAAAATCCGCCAAATCCAGGTAGTGGCGCAGTAAACTGGACCATTGTCCAAATCTGTGAGAACTTCCAAACGGTTGCGTCCAGGTGGAGTTGTGAACCCTGATGTCAAGAAGGCGGAGAGAGGCCAGAGCGATTCGGTGACGCTGCGCCCGCTTCGTGGCTGGAAGAGTTATAACCTTTCGCGGGCCAAGAGTGAATATCAGAGCTGAAGGTAATCCGATTGGTTTGGGCTGAACCAGATGGTATGCAGGTTCTGGCTTTCACTTTCATCTGCCGAAAGGTGGCCGGAGTTATCAATTTCGACATTCTGCAAAGGCATGATGAACTCCGAAGAATGCAACCACGGTTTGTAGTGAGCCTTGCGCAAAGCTTTAAAATAATCTAACGCATACCCGCGATAACCATGTTCTGTCAGGACGGCAATGACTTCGCGCGCCGTACGACCACGTTCAGCAAGCTGTAAAGGATGAATCTCAAGCAGGATGCGGTGATATCGGCGAGATCTCAGTCCCTCCTCCATACCCTCTAACACTAAATCCTCCGCGCCCTCGACATCGATCTTGAGCAAGTCGATATTTTCCAAGTGAGTTTGCTGCAAGAGTGAATCGAGCGGGCATGATTTCACGGAGAATTTCAACGGTTCAGCCGAACCGTTTTCGACGAGCCGGGAGACACCGGGATTCCCTGCACTCTCACTGTGCCCTGCCAATGTCACCGTGCCATGGCGATCAGCTACTGCCATCTCAAAAATCTGTACCTGGCGAAGGAGATTACGCGTTACGTTCTGCTTGAGCCTGGCAAATACTCGAGGGTCCGCTTCAATGGCAACGACTTTACCGGAAGGCCCGACCAAGTGAGCGGCCATAAGGGTAAAAAAACCCCAGTTCGCTCCGACGTCAATAAAGGTCATGCCGGGACGCAAAATATCGCGGATGCACGCGCTCTCCTGCGGCTCGTAGCACCCTCCTAAAAAGACCTGGCGCTCAATCTGATCGCCAAAAGAAAACTGAAAGGTATCTCCACCGAGGGACTTTGGTGTCCTGACCAGGAAAGCCTTCTTTGGGCCGTGACGCAACCACCAAATCAAAGAATACCGTCCCACCGGGATTCTACGTATGAGCTTGGCGACAAGATCAAGCCAAAGCGGCGCTGGAGAAGGATCACGGTACTGATCAGTTGCGGGCTTTGGTTGAGAATCAACGGAAGGAGACGCGGACATCACTGGGTTCTAGATACTATCATTTTTCCCAGCAAGAGCTGAAATCACTCGAGTTCCCACAGATTTTCTAAGTGAGCCAATACATGGGAATAGTTTCCTGCAAAACGCATTCAACTGGGGCCAAAAAAAATGTGGACTGGACATTGCAGTCCAGCCCACGATCCACTTGAACTCAAGAATGTTAGTTTTCGGTGATGTAACTGGCTGTACCGACGGTGGTATTGTGGACCCGGTTGGTGCCGTGGGCAGCGTCGGCAACACCTTCCGCCCATGCAAAAATCGATCCGCCTGATGCATTGTAGGCAGTTCCGGCATTGAATCCTATGGTCGTGTGGCCCACGTTGATAAAGCTGCCATTGGTTGCGGTTGCTCCGTTATTGCCGTTAACGAGTTCGCTGTATAAAACCCCCAGGTTCGAGGTCCCGCCCGCGCCATCGGACTTCACAGCGCTGCCATTGGCTGCGGAGATGAGTGACCTGTTCACTATGACGTTTGAGTTATTGCCAGCCTCAATGCCATTGTTTGACAACACCATGATCTGACTATTGTCGACCGCGACCTTCACTGTTCCGGAGGTGGTTGTGGCAAAGATCCCGTCGCCCTGAGCGGTAAGGCAGCTGGCGGGTGAACAGGTGCCGATGTTTTTGATGATGGTATTGACAACATGCGCTGTACCAGCAGCCCCGAGCTCAATGTCAATGCCAGTGTTGTTGAAGCCGAAAATAACGCAGTTCTCAACGTTGAGGTCCGAGCCGCCAATAAAGCGGATTCCGCTGAAGCCCGCGTTACCAGAATTCGAGCCATTCCCCAACAGTCCATCGAGTCTGAGGTTACGGATAATGACCCGGTCTCCGGGTTGGGCTGCCACGACGATTCCGTTGGTACCGGCGACAAGAACTGAGGCTACCTGGCCTCCGCCGCCGTCTAGGGTAATGGACTTAGTAATGGTAAGAGCGCCGAACCCGCCTGGATCCAGGGCATCAATCTCGCCTCCTGGTGCGGTCTTAGAGATCGCACCCGCAAAGGTCTTGCAAGGGGCGGTACGGCTGCAGGGATTTGCATCATCGCCTACCCCCGAAACCCAAGTGCGAGTCGCCTGAGCGCTCATTAGTGTGGTGCCTAACAAAACAATCGCCAGACATGCCAGCAAATTGATTTTGCGCATTTCTTTCTTCCTCCTGTCTGAATTTCTAAAGTTGTCCCAGGTTTGCCAAAAGGGGGAAATCGAGTTTCACCGCAGGGCAAATGCGGGCGCTTTTCTGGTGTGTGGTGACAAAAACCGAGTGAGCTTATCACAGAATCCGGTTTTCCTTCCACAATAATTTTGAAACGTGAATGCAGAACGAAACCCTAAACAGAAAGAGAATTTTTAACGAATGGGATTGCCAGGTTCAGCAGTCAGACTACAGAGTTAGAGAATCAGACAATAGGATTTGGGAGTACTCTTCAACGACCTGCTGGAGATCGAAGCGCCGCAAGCGGCGTTTCATTTCTGCAAATTGCGCAGGCGCGGTTCGAGGAAACTGGGCCGCGGCAATGATGGCTTTGGCGAGTTCGCGTGTGCTCTCAGGAGGAACCAGCGTTATTGTGTCATGGTAATCCAAAATTTCCCGGACGCTCCCTGCACAATCGCTAGCAACAGCCCGTGTTCCCAAGGCAAGCGCCTCCAACAACGCGTTGGGCAGGCCTTCAAATCGTGAAGGCAGGACAAAGATGTCCGCATATCTCATGTATTGCCATGGATTTTTCTGGAACCCCAAAAAATATATTCTCTCCTCAAGACCCAATCTCTTTGCTTGTTCCAGCAGGTCTGGCAGTAAAGGTCCTTCACCCAGAACGTGGAGCCGGGCGTCAGGACAAGATTGCAGAATTGTTGGCATTGCATCAATCAGGACATCGAGACCTTTTTCTACGCTCAAGTGGCCGGCCGTAATCAAATGAGGACCACGTCCGCTATAGGGATTTCCGCTACTTTCTGCGAGGCTGTGGACCTTTTCAAAATCAAGGGGGTTGTAGATACACAGCAGTTTCTCTCGAGGAACATCAAAATTTTTTGCGAGATCCTCCAAGATGGTGGCGGAGGGGCAGACAACGCAATCTGCCCTCCTATACAAGCGCCGATAAAGCCACTGCCATACTCGTGGATGCGGGATACCGCTTCGCAGAAACACACTGGCTACGGTGCTTTCGCGAATCAGGACCTTTGTACCTCTGGGCAGCAGGGGTCTGGACGCAATCAGAGCCAGATTCAGATGTCCCAGCGTGGAGAGGAGCGCATCAGGGCGAATTTTCCACACAAGCTTCACCAAGGCTGGAATCGCATAACGAACCCTGGTATTTTTCAAATCGTAAACGAGTACGTCTGGCGGTATTTCGGGAGCAGCTTGCACCGGACTCTGCAGGAGTGCCAGGTGAATCTCAAAGCGATCCCGGTCCAGATGAGCAATCAGGGTAGAAAAAACTCGTTCTGCCCCGCCTCCAGAGACCGAAGGTATGAAAAAGAGAATTCTGCGGCGAGATGGTCTCATGAAGTTTGTGGCTTATCCAAAGGCTGAAATCGAGGGGGCTTCTATTTGAGGCATTTGCTGAAGACAAATTCGTTCGGTCCCACCCGGCCCCCGACAGTCTTGAGTCTGAGCAGCTCGAACCCCCGGCTGCGAAAGAACATGAAAACGCTTTCCGGACTTGCTACCTCAAACGGATAGCCGCCAAGCCAGTCCAGCATGTCAGTTAGATAAGACATTCCCCGTCGTCCCTCGAGCTGGCGGTAGCGCTTCAGGGGATTGGAGCGGAGCACAATCACATCCTTGATGAAGCGCCCTACGATCAGGTAGGAGCCATAAACAGCAATGCAGAGCCAGCGCAACCAGGGTACACGAACATAAAACCGCTTGATACTGCACCAAATGCGCGAAGCAAGCCCCTGATCATTGTAGAGCGCAATAAAAACCTTGCCATCGGATACCACGAGAGGAACCAGATTCTCCATAGCCTGCCACATGTTGCCCGTGTGGTGAAGCACCCCCCAGGAATAAACCACGTCAAACTGGCCAATGTGGGAAAGATAGTCCTGATCCAGGGCACTGGCTTGTTCAATACTCCAGTTCCCCGCATTGCGAAAGTATCGCTCCTTGAGTTCTCGCGCGCAGGCTACACTCTGGGGGTCATAGTCAAAGGAATGGACCCTTGCAGCCCCCAATCGCATGGCTGCAAGAGAAAAGAGTCCGCTGCCACATCCTACGTCCAGAAAAGACTTTCCACTCAGGCTTTTGATTTCCAGCATGGCCTCAAGAGATGTTGTGGCCTCGCTGATCCGTTGTTCGTTGAGGTAACGCAAAAAGCGCTGCCAATTTTTGCCAAAAGCAAATCGCACTTCTGAATCGCGCACAGCCGCCTGATCTCCAGTTTTCTGGTGGGGAGATGACAAGGTTTGCTCAGAATGATCCGTGGTAGGCATGTTAGAAAAGCATAACTTTCACGATACGGAATGAATTTGCGATCATCTATCTCCCCGCAACCCAGCGACCCTGGAACTAAACCGGCTGGAGGTGAACAGAGCTATTCCTCTTAGGCAGAGCAATGGCCCAATCAAGGAGCTGCTTCAAACACTGTTCACCGTCGTAATCCCGGTGCACGCGGGCGAACCCGGCGCGGGCAATTCTCTCGCGTTCCTCGTGGTGTGCCAGATAATATTCAATCTTGTCGATCGCATCCTGGATCGAATCATAAAATACAGCTTCTTTGTCAGGTTCGAAAATTCGCTCGTGCGCGTTCAGCCCGGCCTTATCAGAAAGTAACATCATCCCGTGCGCGGGGACTTCGTACATGCGCAGATTACCAGTTTCCATCGGTTGATCAGATACGTGCATGTTGATCCCGATCTTGGTGCGGTAATAGAGATTGGTCCTCTCCTGCCCTGAAAGAGGACGAATTCTGCTCCATAAAGCAGGTTTCCCTTTAAGCCAACGGATGGCACCAAGATAGCCGCTGAACCGCCACCTTCCGTGAATCCTGAGCCTGGGACCAAACCGTCTCTTGAGTTGAATCAGCCGGTCGACCTTGGAACTGTAGGGGGATCCTACATAGATCAGATCCAGATCTCGATTACGGAAGAAGTCATTGCCCTGGCGTAACGCCTCTTGCCTGGGCGCAACCAGGGGCCAGAGATCGGTCTCATTGGTTGAATTGATAAGCGGAGGAACTAGTGGCCACCACCAACTCTGCGGACATCCCCATCGTTCCAAGGCATCGCTGAAAAAAGTGTCGGAATTGTAACTGGGGGAAATATAGATTGCGCCGTCAAACGCCCACAGATAGGGCACTCCTCGTATATACGTAGAAATGGGATCGTCCACGAATCCCAGTATCTTGATCGGCTTTGGCAGATCATTATGCAAGACTTCGGGGTGGACAGGGTTGTAAGTGGCCAAAACTATCAGATCGGCATCTTTGAATTTGTCAGTAAAATCGCGAAGGAAACGCATGTACGAAGGATCCCGTTCTCGATACATTCGATCCAGGGATTCCGCCTTGGTCAGCATGTAAAACAACTTTACGCGGCCACGAGGAGAGCTAAACTGCGGGAAATAAGGCACCGGATCGAGGCTGTCGATGGAATAACCGTAAAAGTTTTCCATTCGCGGAAAATGGAAGAGGCAAACTTTCTTCATCCGCTTCTCCGAGTTGAAAAACCAATCTCAAGATTCATTTCACCGCCTCTAGGTTCAGGCTCATGAGTCTGCCTTTTTCCTTATCCATGTGAGGGAGATAGGCCTGCGAATAATCATCCATCCAGGCATGTTCAGTCGCCCTCCAATCGTACCTGGAAACCGAGCTGAACCCTGCATCCCGCAGGCGTCCTACCAGCAATTTTTCATCGAAGACCATCTTGTGATAGTCATACTCGTTCCGCTGGCCACCGCACACCAGGCCAATCAATTCCCCCAGCTCCTGAGTTTCCTGATAACGAGAGACCACAGCTTCGAAGTCTGGAACTGCGAGTCGCAGAATCCCGCCTTTGCACAGCACCCGGAACCATTCTCGCAACACTTGATCGACTTCATGACGCCCAAAATGTTCCAGCACGTGTGAGGCGTAGATCAATTCTACTGAATTATCAGCGGCAAACGTCAGTTGGTTGACAGGAATGCGGAAGTCGATGTGCGGTTGATCTTCCAAATCAACGTGCACAAACCCGGGAATATGTTTCTTTCCACAGCCCAAATGTAATTTCATTGCTTGACGACTTCAGTCTCCTGAAACCAGTCATAAACGTGGCGAATTCCGGCGGGCAGAGAAATCCTTGGTTCCCAGGTGAGCCGTCTCAACCTCGATATATCCAACAGTTTGCGGGGAGTGCCGTCTGGTTTTGAGGGGTCCCACTCAACCCGGCCCCGATAGCCGACAACCTCTGCCACCGAGGCTGCCAGTTCTCTGATACTGAGATCCTGACCGCAACCTATATTGATGAGAGGAGGAAAGTCCTCACTGAACAACCATGACAAATGATTTTCCGGAACCGTCATAATGTGAACGCAGGCGTCTGCCATATCATCCACGTGCAGGAATTCACGCCGTGGCGTTCCCGTACCCCAAAGAACCACGGGTTGACCGGAAATCTTTGCTTCATGAAATTTGCGGATCATGGCAGCCAAGACATGAGACGTCTGGGCATCGAAGTTGTCTTCCCTCCCATAAAGGTTCGTGGGCATCGTGCAAATGTATCGAGTACCGTATTGCCGGTTATAGGCGTGGCACATTTCCACTCCCGCGATTTTCGCCGCTGCATAAGCCGAATTCGTTTTTTCCAGCGGGCCAGTCATAAAATACTCCTCACGAATCGGCTGAGGACAATCACGCGGATATATACAAGAGGAGCCTAGAAACAGGAGGTGCTCGACTCCATGCCGATAAGCCTCATGAATGACATGGGTCTGAATCAAAAGGTTTTCCCGGATAAACTCTGCCGAATAAATCGAATTCGCCAGAATTCCCCCGACGCGGGCGGCCGCCAGCATCACGTGGTCAGGTCTTTCCTGACTAAAGAATTGCCGCACTGCCTGCTGGTCAAGCAAATCGAGTTCAGCGCGGGAGCGAGTTACAAGATTAGTAAATCCAGCAGTTTGCAGACGGCGGACGATTGCCGAACCAACCAGACCGCGGTGGCCAGCAACAAAGATTTTGTCTTGCTTATTCATGTCGATTCAATACCGGCAACCCCTCACTCTTGCACACGGCCTCATATTTAGCTTGAGTCAGCTCTTCGCGGACCATCTCGGCGACCAGTTCCGAAAAACTGGTTCGAGGCTTCCAACCCAGCTTCGCCCGGGCCTTAGCAGCATCTCCAAGTAGACTATCAACTTCCGTAGGGCGAAAGTAACGTGGGTCAACGGCAACCATGCGCGCACCCGTCCTGGAATCAATCCCCTGTTCCGAGGTCCCGGACCCTGTCCAACGAATCTTCGTCCCAAGTTGATTGCATGTGGCTTCCACGAATTCACGTACTGAATGCTGCTCTCCGGTTGCAATAACAAAGTCTTCCGGTTGGTCCTGCTGCAGGATTAACCACATTGCCTCTACGTAGTCGCGGGCATGACCCCAGTCCCGCCTGGCGTTGAGATTGCCCAGGTACAAACAGTCCTGCAATCCAAGATGAATACGGCAAAGACCACGGACGATTTTCCTCGTGACAAAAGTCTCTCCACGGATGGGACTCTCGTGATTAAAAAGGATGCCGTTGCAGGCGAACATCCCGTAGGCCTCACGATAATTCACCGTAATCCAGTGCGCATACAATTTGGCCACGGCATAAGGAGATCGAGGATAGAAAGCCGTAGTCTCACATTGCGGCGTTTCCCGCACAAGCCCGAAGAGTTCAGAGGACGAAGCCTGATAAAAACGGCTCTTCTTCTCCAGCCCGAGAATGCGGATAGCTTCCAGAACTCGGAGCGGTCCAAGCGCGTCTGATTGTGCCGTATATTCCGGTTCCTCAAAAGACACCGCAACATGGCTTTGGGCAGCCAGATTGTAGATCTCATCGGGTCGGACCTGCTGCATCACAAATATGAGACTGCTGGAATCGGTCATATCGCCATAATGCAAGACAAAACTACGTCCCTTTGTGTGGGGATCGTGAATGAGATGATCGATTCTTTGAGTGTTGAACGAGGAGGCGCGACGCTTTATACCATGAACCTCGTAACCCTTACCGAGGAGCAGTTCGGCAAGATAGGCCCCATCCTGGCCAGTCACACCGGTGATCAATGCGCGTTTGGGGGATGTCATCGGTTTTGTCTACAGTATGGCATAAGATTGCCTGAACCTTAGTGTCCAACGAGGACCGTTGCGGCATGTTCCCGGCCCAACAGCTTAAGAACCCAGAATCCAGTCACAGCCCAGGAAAATACGCACACCAGCGACGTGGACAGGGCGATGCCGGCTACCCCCATTCTTCTCATCAGCACCAGGTTCAGAACCACATTCAAACAGGCATTTGCGACAGCACCGTACGCCAGCACATCGTTACGGTGAAGGGCAGTAAGGTACCTTACAAAAAGCATGCACCAGGTCGAGAAAGGAATGACCAGTGCGAAACCAATCTGCACAGCGCTGACGACCAGGGTGTCATTCGCTGTGAATGCGCCGCGCTGGTAGAGCAAACGAACCAGCGGCTGGGAGACCGCAACCAAGACCACTGTGATCGGAATAGTCACGCTTAATACGATCAATGAATAAATTTTGAGAGTACGGCGGCATCCACTCCAGTCGTTTCTGGCCATCATCTGCGAAATGTAAGGAAGGACCGCAGTGCCGAGCGCCGACGAAGTCAAGGTTGTAATAACCATGACGATTTTATTTCCGTAACTCAACGCTGCCACGCTACCGGCGCTTAGCATAGCAGCCATCGCTTGATCGATAATGGGCGATACACCCAGAATCAGCGAACCGGTAACTACTGAGAGATATTGCCGTCCGGCTAGACGCAATTCCGGAGTCCAACCGTACCAACCCAACCTTAGCTCAAGTCCGCGTGCCCGAATGGTACGTCCGAGAATTGTCGCTTCAAGGATGGTTCCAGCAATCGTACCAACCGCCAAGGCAAAGATGCCCACTTTCCCGCCCCAAATAAAGAGGCACGCCAGTGTCACCAGCGGCGTCAGGAGGGGAGTCAGCGCTGGCAACGCAAATGTCTCTCCTGCATTCAGGACGGAGGTCCAGATAAGAACTGCACCATTCACAACGATAAACGGCAACAGCACGTACAAGAGTTTCTGCGCCAAAAGAACTTTGGCCGCATCAAATCCAGATCCCAGCAGGGGCAGATACAATGGAGCAGCTATTGCCAGAAGAACTGAAACTCCGGCAAGTAGAACAAGGCCAACAGTTTGAATGCTCGAAAAGAATTGCTGCGCAGCAACCTGGCCCTGATTTTCCTGGATTCGGATGAAAGATGGAACTAACACCCCACCGAACGACCCGGCCAGCAAGCTTACGACAGTCGTTGGCAATAGCAGCGCAATGAGGAAAGCATCCAAGGCGTCACTTCTGCCAAACCAAGCCGCGACCGCGAGTTCCTTGCCGGTTGCTACCAACTTCGCCAGCAGAGAACAGGCGCCAACGACGACCACGGCGCCAAGAATCTTCCAATTAGCCGTCAGAGGTCCGTTCGGTGAAGCGGTTCGGAGACCAATAGCCTGAAGCGTTCGGGAGATTATGATGCGTGGCGAAATGGACGCAGATGTGGTCTTCAAGCTACCCGTCCACACTGAACCCTGGCTGACAGAAAACATTGTTCCATTGCATTCGACGACAAAGGAGGGAGGTGAGCATGACTCTCGCCAGCGATGGCATCTCGAGGATGCTTAACATAATGCGGCAATCCGCCTTTCAGGGCTTATGTTTGTTGTGGAGAAGATAGAACTTGAAGAGCTGAAAGCTGGCTACAAATTGCGGATCTTCGCTGGCGCGTTGGATTTTTTCCATCAAGAACACCACTCCCACACCCACAATAAATGCCAGAATGGTGCTGGCCAATACCAGAGCAGTACGTGGAGGCCACGTGCGCTTTTCGGGTGTGACAGGTTTATCGAGTGTCTGAATGAGCGAGAAATCCTTGGACTCGTCAATTCGCGCAATCTCGTACTGCTTGAGCATCATCTCCAGCAATGATTCACGATACTTTACCTCGCGGAACTTCTGAATATATTCCAGTGCCCGGGCCGGTATCTTCTCGAGAGCAATATCGCCTATCGGGCGGCCGCCCTGACCCTGTTCGTAGTGCGCCACCTGTGCCTGCAAAGCTGCCAACTCATGCTGGGCGCGAATCAAATCTGGATTATCAGGGGTGGCAAAGGACTGCATGGCTTGAATTTCCACCTGTTTCACACTTACCGCAGCACGCAAATCAGCATATGCTTGCAGCATGACCTTGGCCTGGCTATCGAGCTGAATCATCCCTGTTTTCTCTTCAGTCTGCTTCATGGCCTGTTCGGCGATGGCCAATTCGTCCTCAGCGCTTTTGGCTTCGCGCTCGAAGAATATTCTCCGTTTGCTGGCGTCCGTTACGGCAAGGGTTTTGGTCAGCTTCTCCAGTTCCTCGACGTAGGCTTCCGCCATGGCGGCGGCCCGGCGCGGATCGGGGTCGTCCACCGCAATCGAAATCACGCCATCTTTAGCAGCGGAAATATCGGAGACGAGTTCCAGCCGCTTGCGGGCATCCTGACGAAACCTCGCATGATAGACATTCAGCAACTGAAATCGATCAATTAAATCATCAGCAACTGTACGGCTGCGCAGCATGGAAACGTAAAGATCACTCGGGCTTTTTGCCCCCAGACCTGAGCTGCCCAAGCCGCCAACCAACGGCGCCAGGCTGCCAAGTTGAGACAATACCGCCGAGGCCACAGATTGGTTCTGTTGAGGCGGCATCAATTTTGCTGAGGCTGTGTAGATAGGAGTCAATATCAAAGAAATGACGGCAGTAATCACTGCCACACCCATGACAAACGAAATGAGGAAGATTTTATGTTTCGCTAAAACGATTAAGAATTCAGGAAAATTCCTTCTTTCCCGCTGGCCAAGGGCTTCCTGCAGCGTTTCTTCTGCCGGAAGTTCCAGTTGTTTGTTTTCAGGCGTCATATGGATAACTTCTAACTAGTTAGTATTGTAAGCGCAATCATTGAGGCGATGAAGTGAGAAACAGCATTCCCTCACGCATATCAACCCGGCTCATCCGAGCCATTGACTCGAGTCGGTGGTCCACGTCAGCGTGAGTCGTTGCGGATTGGGCTGTCTGCCTGGTCGACCGGAGACATGGGCACGCGGCGTCCTGGTGCAAATGTCAGGTCGTCGAAGAGCTGCTGCCACAGTGTGAGGATTCTATCCCTGCTAAAACGAACTAGTACCTCGGGAGCGCGAGACGCGAGTCGCTCTCGTTCCGCAACGTCACTCATGAGGCGATCCATCGCAGTGGCTAAGGCCTCAACATCTTGCGGGGGGACCAGAATACCGTCCACGCCATGACGAACAATATCGCCCGGCCCGGACGCACAATCGAAGCTCACAACAGGCAGTCCACAAGCCATAGCCTCGCACAACGCCAAGCCGAACCCCTCGAATCGCGATGAGAAGACGAACAGGTCGGCCTGACTTAAGGCTGGAAACGGGTTGGAAATCTCACCTGCAAAATGAACTTTGCCTGATATTTTCAGATCCTCAGCCCGTTTTTCCAGTTCCTGTTTCAATGGCCCGCCGCCGATTATTTCCACTGACCATTGCGGATGACGTTGAAAGATACGAGCAAATGCATCAAGCAACAAATCGAAGCCTTTTTGTGGCACCAGACGTCCCATTCCGACAATCACGCGTTTGTCTGTCTCCTGCTTGTGTCGAACTTGATTCTCAGGCTCGGGAGCAGCAATCAAGTCAGGGATGACCCGCCCTTTTATTTTGATCATCGCCTGAAAACGCGAGAGAGTGGATGGAGTAAGACAAATCAGTTCGTCAGCGAACGGATACACGAATCTGCGCAGCCGATTCCAAATGGGACCAATATCATAGAAGGTAGGATCAATGTGCTCACAGATCACCGTTGGTACGTTCAACAACCGAGTGGCCAGCACTGTCAGGACGTTGACCGCATCCATAAAGCTGACCACAATGTCAGGCTGCGAGTTACGAATGGCACGGCGAAGGCCCCGAATTCGGCGGATATTCAAAAGAATCGCATGTACAGGCGACTTAGCCACCCCAGCAAGTCCGAGATGCTGCACCTTGACCGCGGGATGAATAGGATATGCGGCCTCATGAGGATGACTGATTGTAAGAAGAGTTATTTCTTTGCCTTGCTCAGCCCACGCACTTGCCAGCATGCACATCACCCGTTCTGCACCTCCACGGGCGAGCGAGGAGATTACCAGGGTCGCGCGCATGTTGTTCAGGAAAATATCCGTTGAGCCAGCACAGAGGTGAGACTCGACCAACCTTGGCTGAAAAGCGTTGTGGACTTAGCTAACAAGAAATTCAAAATAAGCCTCGTTGTCCAACAACTATGACGCACCCTGATAAGAAGTGGTGCAACTAAAAGATTTAAGAAACCAATCCTGGAACATAAGGACAACCCACAGCAGATGGTGCCAGTTTTGAGCGCCGGCGAGGTGCTCGACCCATTTTTGCCGGATGGCTTTCACGTTAAGAAACCCGTGCTGGCCAAGGCTTTCAGCCGAGAGCAGGTCCTCGGCCCATTCGCGCAACGGCCCGCGAAGCCAGCTATCAATTGGCACGCCAAATCCCATCTTTGGTCGCTCGATCAGCTCCTGTGGCACGTACTTGTAGAGCACCTGCCGGAGGATCCACTTGCTGACTCCATTGCGAATTTTTAAATGTAGCGGCAGTTTCCATGTGAACTCGACCAGACGATGGTCGATTAGCGGAACTCTGGCCTCCAGGCTGACAGCCATACTCGCCCGATCGACTTTAACCAGTATGTCATCCGGCAGATAGTTAACCAGGTCAGTGAGCATCATCCGTTCTTCCATATTGTGCAACCATGAGGAATCGTGGATGAAGCGCGTGACTGTTTCGGGATCCCGAGAATCAAGCACGATGGCTGAGGGCGTCCAGTACGACAATGCCTGGACGTATATTGCATCGACGTCAGGCGAATCCAGAAACTGGGCAAATTTGTATGCCTTGTCGCCCACTGAGGACAATCTCTTAGCGCGCGGTATCACTGGGTTGAGCCAACTGTACGCTCGATCGAATCCTGAAGGCGGGAGCAAATGAATGAGCCGGCCTGCCATCCTGCGGACCGGCATGGGAGCCCATTTCACAGAATTCCAGATTGCACGAGTTCGGAAATACCGTCCATACCCGCCGAAGAGTTCGTCACCACCGTCTCCCGAGAGGCTCACGGTCACTTGGTCGCGCGCCAGCTTAGAAACCAGATAGGTTGGAATTTGGGAGGAATCGGCGAAAGGCTCGTCATAAGTGCGAGCCAGCAAAGGAATCACGTCCAGCGTTTGGCCTGCAGTCAGGTAGAGTTCTGTGTGGTCAGTTCCGAGATGTTGAGCTACGCGTTTGGCATGGCTGGCTTCGTTATATCGATCCTCATAGAAGCCGATGGTAAAAGTCTTGACCGGTCGACTGCTTTGCGCCTGCATCAAGGCCACTACCGTGCTCGAATCCACTCCGCCGGAGAGGAATGCCCCTAAAGGCACATCTGCGATCATGCGTAGGCGGATAGCGTCACTCAGCTTTTCCTCGAGCAGGGCGACGAGGTCGCGGTCATCGCTTTTCAAGCGCGAATCAAGACCAGTTTTAGCGATTTCACTTGCGGACCAGTAGCATAGTAGCTCGGGTTTTTTGTAGGGAGATTTCAGCTCCAGAATATGTCCCGGTGGGAGCTTTGAGATGCCTTGATAGATGCAATGTGGCGCCGGCACGTAACTGTGGCGCATGAATAGTGTCAATGCCTCTCGATCGATTTTGGGTTCGAATTGCGGGTACTCTTGAATTGCTTTTAGTTCAGAAGCAAATACGAAATCTCCATTGGCAAATCCATAATACAGAGGCTTGATCCCCAACCGATCGCGGACCAGAAAGAGTCGTTTCTCTTGACTATCCCAGAGAGCAAAGGCAAACATGCCCACGAATCGCCGGACGGCGGCTTCAAGGCCCCACCGCTCAACAGCTTCCAGCATCACTTCAGTATCGGAGTGACCCCTCCACTTGTATCCCGTGCCTAGTTCTCTCCTGATTTCTTCAAAGTTGTAAACTTCCCCGTTGAAAACGATCGTGTAACGACCTGATGCGGAGTCCATTGGTTGGTGCCCGGCGGGAGACAGATCGATAATGGATAGCCGGCGAAACGACAATCCGAGGCCGGTTGGACTGTCGTAGAAACATCCGGAATCGTCGGGCCCACGATGCGCCATGGCAGCTCCCATCTGTCTGAGAACTTCGGACGGATGCTGTGTTCCGCGCTTCGTCTGCCAAAATCCGGCAATGCCGCACATAACAGTAGATGGATAATCCGACTTCAGGACCGCAATCGAGCTATCGGTTAGAGAATAGCAAATTTCCCGTGGTCAGGTAGCGATTAGGCAGTCAATTGGATGATGAGGATGTTTAGTCCTTTTCGTCTCAGGCCCTGGTTTATTCAGGCTTTCGTCCCATCGGGAACATACGCTCATCGGGGGTCAAAAGCACCAACCAGCCCACCAGGCCAAACGCAATCAATTCAATGGCCAGAAAAAACATTTTCATAATGATGCTCGTGGGCAGCGTACCGGCAAAGAGCAGGAGGAATCCTGCGCCCATGAGACTTCCCACTTTTGCCAGGTACCTGGAAGGCGATGGCAACAGGCGATCGAGGATAAGACAAATGACAAGGGTGTCCAGGCTCAAACGCGCCGTCCAAGCTACCGCTGTACCCACAATTCCCATTTTTTGAGTGAGCACCCAAACCGTGAACATATACAACGGGAGCTCGACCAGATGAAGCTTGGCAGTCAGGTCCGGTCGTCCAGCGCTCTGCACCAGAGCAAAGGGCACGTGGGCGAGTGAATTCGCGAGCACGCCGGCAGCGAGCCAACGCAGCACTGAAGTGCCATTCTCAGCAAAGGATGCCCCCAGCCAAACTCGCAAGCCCTCCGGGGCAAGTGTGACTGCGATCAAAGTAATCGGCAAAACTAAAAGGAAGATATATTTCGAACTGCGGGCCAGCAACAAGCGCGTGCGCGGCGGATCTTCAGCAATGCTCAATGCAAAAGCTGGGAATAGAACTCCGGCCACAGCCGCTGGAATTACGGTAAGCCGGATAAGAGCGTCAAAGGGCGCCGTATAGTACGCAATCACGCTGGCTGACAACAATGTACCGATGACAAACCGGTCTAAATAAACCAAAATCGGGTTGATGACGTTGCTTACTGTCATCCAGCCGCCAAGTTTGACCACGGGCTTCACTGCGGACCGATCCAGAACAATATTGCTGCTGAGTGCCGGCATTGCTCGAAGGCAGGCGATCAAATGGACCACACAACCGATTAGTCGGCCCAGCACCAGCACCGCAGTTACCCATACCAGGCTCCGTGAAAAGGGCAAAACCAACAGAGGTCCCGCAAACGAGAATATGCTCATGGGTATGCGAATCAGGGTCACTACGCGGAAGCGTTGGAGGGCCTCCAGTATTCCCCGCAGCCCGGAAGTCAGCGTCACCAGAGGAATTGAAAGTGCCAGCAGGTAGAAACTGCGCAGGGTCTCTGCTCGCAAATCGACTGGGATTTTCAGGACTGTGTAAACAAGCCATCGAGAGAGAGCTAGAGTCGCCAGGCAGCCAATGCCTCCGAGAGCCAACATCAGCGACAATGATGTCCAGACCAATGCTGGTATGGCCTGCGCTTGTCTGGTTCCCAGCTTGTCCGCAATGAGCTTTGTAAGTGCTCGGCCCAGCCCCAAGTCAAAAAGGCTGAAGTAGCCGATCGCAATCCACGTTAAAGAAAGCACTCCAAAGCGAGTCACACCCAGGCCCTTAACCAGCAGGGGAATAGTGACCACAGCGACGGCGATCGGCGATAACTGGCCAAGAAGATTCCACAAAGTATTCTTTGCCAGCAATCGACCGCCCGTCAGATTCGGAATGCTTTGTGTGGCGCTCATCAAAACAGTCCGAATTGTGGCACAGAATCAGCCCGACAATCCCTGAAAGAGTGCGCATATCCACTCGGCAAGACTTGGTTACTTTGGTATGCGGGCTCACTCAACCGGCTTTAGCGCCTGTCGTATACGGGTGCTATAATTTCTGGCAATGTCTACCGCAACCAGGGTCTCTTCTACAGCTAATGCTAAAGATTTGCGCGCCAGAATTGAGGCGCGCAGGGCCAAAGTTGGAATTGTCGGCATGGGCTATGTCGGCCTTCCACTCGCCCTGCTTTTCAGTGAACGGGAATTCCCAGTCACAGGTTTCGACATTGATGCCAACAAGGTCAATGCACTAAATAGCGGCAAGTCATATATTTACCGCATTCCGGAGACTGAGATAGCCACAGCGCGAGAGAAGAATTTCAACGCCACTGCAGATTACAGTCATGCTGTAGACATGGACGCTATCATCATCTGCGTCCCGACGCCTCTGGACGAATATCGGGAACCCGATCTCAGCTACATTCAGGCGACGGCTAAAGCCATTGCCCCACACTTGCGCGCGGGACAGCTTATCGTCCTTGAAAGTACTACGTATCCGGGCACCACAGAAGAAGTCTTGATTCCGATTCTTGAAGGCGGCAACAACGCAGGGCTCACGGCTGCCCGAGAATCTTCAGACTCCGGCAATGTTTTCTTTGTGGCCTTCTCACCGGAACGTGAAGATCCCGGCAACGACACAGTCGCCCGTCGAGACATTCCCAAGGTTGTCGGAGGCTTGAACTCAGCCAGCAGCGAACTCGCTGGCGCTCTTTATCACTCCATCTTCAACCGCATTGTTCCTGTCTCGAGCCCGGCCGCCGCCGAGATGACCAAGCTGCTGGAGAATATTTATCGTTGCATCAATATCGCACTGGTAAACGAGCTGAAGATGCTTTCCCTGCGCATGGGCATCAACATCTGGGAGGTCATTGACGCCGCTGCCACCAAGCCCTTTGGCTTTCATCCCTTCTATCCCGGTCCTGGGCTGGGAGGTCACTGCATTCCCGTCGATCCGTTTTATTTATCGTGGAAGGCGAAAGAATTCGATTTTCAGGCGAAATTCATTGAACTGGCCGGCGAGATCAATACCTACATGCCTTATCACGTGGTGAACTCCGTGGCCTCGGCCCTCAACACCAGTAAAAAAGCGCTGAATGGATCAAAGATTCTGGTGCTTGGTCTGGCTTACAAAAAGGACATTGATGATCTTCGTGAGTCACCATCGCTGACCATCATCGAAGAACTGCAGCGTCGTGGCGCCAACGTCTTTTACAACGATCCCTACTTCCCAACCGTCGGTCGAGGCCGCAAGTACAATTTGCATATGACTTGTACGCCCCTGGAAAACCTCGGTCAGTATGACTGCGTGCTAATTGTCACCGACCACTCTGATTACGACTACCAGCGCATCGTGCGTGAATCGCAACTCGTAGTCGATACACGCAACGCCACACGCGGGATTCAGTCCGAGACGATTGTTCACTGCTAGTCGCACCCCTTGGTTGAGCCTCACGGTAGCAATACGCTGATTCCGGCCGCGCCCAGGGCAAACTGCTGGAAGAGTTGGCTCCAATCTTTCAGACCACGCAGCAGTGCCCCTCGTTCCACCTTTTCCGGTATCACGATGGTATCGCCAGGCATAAGCCTGAGAGTGTTGAAATTGTTAACGAGCAGATTCGTACTATGCTGATTGCTGACCGTCGCCCCGTTGGCCCGGAGCACAAAGGCGTGTCGTTTATCACCATCTCTCGTAACACCGCCGGCAAGCCTGATATAGTCAGCCACTGTCTTGCCCGGCTTGAAAATGAATGCACTGCTGTTGTAGACCGCGCCCATGACACTCACGGTGGCCGGGCGGAAAGGAATAAACAAGCGGTCTCCATCCTCCAGAACCATGTCCGGATAGGCGTCTACGCTGGTGGCATTGGGCTTCAATTCCAGAACGATGCGTCCGGTCGACCGTAAACGTTGCATCCTTGCCAGCAATTGCCGTTGAGTTGCCAGACGAAGCTGGTCTTCTGGCGTTACCGCCACAGTACTTTCAACTGTCTGTTGCAGACCGCCAACATAATCGTCCAGTCTGCGCTGCAGATCTTCACGGACAGACTCTCGCGTGAATTCAGAGCCAAACAGATAAGCCTGAGGCGTAACTCCACCCACGCGCACAACCACATGCCGCAGAGTCTCTCCAGGCTGAACTTGATAAATGCCCGCGGAACCGAACTCCCCTTCCAGACGCACGAACTTACTCTGCTGCGCTATAGGTACCTGCATGTCTGCCTGGGAAAAAATGGTTATCACGTCGCCGGCGCGCAACATCAGGTTCTGGCTGTCCTCACCCTCAATGGCTTTGCCTAGATTGAACGGCAGCAGGTGTGTGGTGAGATTGTTCGGATCAAGACGCTGAATGACGGCATATTCCCAGTTGATCTCTGCAGTGGAACGTTTGATTTGATTCTTGAGCTCTTCCTGCTTGAGTCGCTGGGCTTCTACTCTGCCAACGCGCTGCGCAAGATTTTGATCACCCAGCATGCTAGCCTGGTTGCCGCGCGATCCTGGCGGCAGGCTCGCGGGTGCGTTAAGCGTCGACGTCCCGGCCTGCTGCTGCGCCTCGGCAGACTGCTCTGTGGGCTCTTCAGTTTGAACCCTGTCGATTTCCGGATTCACTCCCAGGCGATTTTGCCGTTTCCAGTACTCTTCGGTAACCAGAAAGTCGCGGTTAGGAATCAGGTCTTTAACGCGCATTCCTTCATGCCACGGATAGCGCCCCGGCACGGCCACGTTGCCGCGCAGCGTCACGGCATTTTCGAATCTGGTTGAGATGTGCAAAAAGCGAACGATGTCGCCGTCCTGTAGTGGTTGTTTCAGGCCATCACTCGTCAGAGGAAACTGGTCGGCTTTGCGCATTTGACGCGCATCGATTCTCTCGATGATGGCCTGTTGTCCGGCCGCAATGCTCGTCAACCCCCCTGCATAGGCGATCACTTCGCCTAATGTGTCATGATCTCTCAACTCGTAAACCGCAGGAACATTAACGCTGCCCGCCATAGCGACCAGACGACCCACAGCCGGCACATAAATTACATCGCCCGGCATTAACGGCGCATCCTTCGATTTGTCCCCTTTCACGATCAGGTCGTAGAGATCAAAAGTGGTGATTACTTGTCCTGCTCTCTTAAGCTGTATCTGGCGCATCGAGCCCCGCTTAGCAGGACCACCGGAGGCGAATAGAGCATTTACCAACGTGCTCAGCGAACTGACAGTGTAAGTTCCAGGGCGCTTCACCTGTCCAACTACAAATACCTGGACGGAACGCAGCCGGCCCAGGGTCACGTCGAGATCAAAATTCTTGTAGTACCGCCCAATTGCTTGTTTCAAATAGTCAGTCAGCCGATCGTAACGCAGCCCGGCGACACTGATGGTCCCCACCGTCGGAACGTAGATAGAGCCTGTCCGATCGACAAGAGCCCGGTAATTGCTGATGTCAATCTGCCCCCATCCTCGTATCAACAGCTCATCGCCCGGACCAATCAAATAGTCAGGCGTTACTGGAACGTAATCCAGCGGCGCAAAAGTTGAAGGAACGCCCTGAAACAGATTCTGCCCAAAGATGGGGAGCTTATACCCAAGAGAACTGCCAACATACTCTTGAAATTCGATGTCAGGCTCAGACGGCAAGGCCAATTCGCTGGGCACTTGCCCGGAACGCGCCGCTGCCGGAGTTTGATCGATGCCAGTGTTGGTAATGTTGACCTTGGGCCGCTCTTGTACAGTGGGATATGGAGTTGTCCGCGGGAGATTGCCCGGCCCTTGCTGGTTCTGCGGATTTTGCTGGGTTTGCTGGTTCTCTAAGCCTCCGAGTTGTGCACTCGCAGGCAGATTCGCAATCAACATCAGAAACAGGAAGGTTAACACCCCTCCTGAACCAATCTTTTGATTTTGGCCACTTAGCAGAGCGGGATGATTCAAGAGATGCGGCTTCCTGACATGAATTTATCGGACGCTTGAGCTTGGCACGACGAAGGCAATGCGCCTATCCAACTTGTCTCGTTTTACTGAATACAGAACTATACTCCAGCCGCTTTTGATTTGTACAGAACATCTCTTTGCTTGGAGCCACCGAAAGCAATCATGCGTGGGAGTTCTCAGCGAACGTGAGTTTCCTGGTAGTATCGCTCCTTCCATTGACCGTTGCGTCTCACCCACACTTCACTGACCAGAACTCTCTTGAAACGTACTTGTGCCTTGGGGGGAAACTCTAACGTTATTTCATAAGTGACCAGAGCGGCGTCTGCACTAAGCGGGATCACTGTTAAGGCAAACAAGTGAAAATTGTTCACTACGGAGTTGTCGACTTCGGAGACAGCAACGGATTTCTTGCGCATGCCTTCGTTGTCGTCTTCCACAGCGGCAAAGTCATCGGCCAGCAGATCACTATAAGTTTGTTTGTTCCTGTTCTTAAATGCCTCCCATTCTGCCTTTACATTCGATTCCAGGATCTCTTTGAGCTTAGTTGCCCCTGATGCCGGCGCCTGCCGTTTTTCTTGTCCCGGCGTTTGAGCGCCGGCAGCTTGTTGCATAAACAGCAAGCCAGCCAGGGCACAGGCAACTGAACTACAACCGATGAATGGTCGCATTTCTTTCCTCCTGAGGTGTATGACCCGCTCGATAGCTACAGAATCCAGTTATACCCTTGATATGATTGATTCAGTAAGTGCGAAAGTGGCGGAATTGGCAGACGCACCAGACTTAGGATCTGGCGGGTAAAACCGTGGGGGTTCGAGTCCCCCCTTTCGCACCAGATATTTCTTCCTGTCATTCAAGCTCTTACAAAAGGGTTTCTCCACCAAACACAGAAAACCCGGATCGCTTGTGACCCGGGTTCCTGTCTTCTCTGAATTGCCTTCTGCTACTGCTGTGCGTACACCCCGATACAGCCGTTGGCGCTCTGCGT
>Ga0126376_10000247_pt1 | contig 25403 bp, 22 predicted proteins | sample PanSoiMetPlot_15_FD_92760 | JGI IMG/M metagenome (GOLD analysis project Ga0126376, IMG submission 92760) | Tropical forest soil microbial communities from Panama - MetaG Plot_15 | ecosystem: Environmental > Terrestrial > Soil > Tropical forest > Bulk soil | place: Panama | collected 2016-02-17 | reverse complement strand
GTTGTTGGTCTTGCCGTACCAGCGTCCGCTCTTGTGATAGACGCCGCTATCGGTGTTGACCCAAACCATGCCGGGCTGTGGCGGAGTCTGCGCAGCAGCTGTGGTTGCCGTGGATTTCGGCTTTGGCGTGCTCTCTGAGGCTGCGGATTTCGGCGCTGGAGGTGAAGAATTGTCGGTGGTCACTCGGGGTGATTGTGGAGCTGACGGTGCGCTTGCCGATGTTGACGAGGTCGCGGGTTGCGCACCCGAAGCATCGCTTGCGGCTTTGGCTTTGCCGGACTTCTTGGCTGGCGTTGCCTCCGTAGTGGTGGCGTTTGCGGCCGTTGTGGAGCTAGCTTCGTCCGCGGCTTTCGCCTTCTTGGACTTCTTAGCTGATTTCTGCTCGGCGCCCGCATTCGCCGCGCTCGCCGACTTCGAGTTGTCGTCAGCCTTGGCCTTCTTTGATTTCTTCGACTTCGTGGTCTTGGTGTCGTCACTGCTCGTCGAGGCTGTCGTACTGGTGGTTGCGGTTGTCGCGGAAGTATCAGCTTTCTTCTTCTTTGCCGCGGCTGCGAATGCTGGCGTGAATGCGAGGCAAACCACCAGCATCAGAATTGCCGTTAAGGATGTGGGACCCTTTCCTCGAAATGTCATAGATTTCTCCTGTGTAAGACGGTGGCGAGATGGGGCTTCCGGTTCAATTCCCGGCTACTTTGTGGACGAGAAGCACTTAATTCTTACTTGAGGCCACCACGAGCAACTCAATGGAACGCCTCTATGTTCGCTCTTCGGACCGCGTGTGGCCACTGTTTACTGTTACAGCGATTCAGTGAGGTTGCAGCCTACCTCGGGAAATGGAGCACTTTGTAACATGACAAGTTCGCCTACGCAAGAGCCATGATGACGATCTGGGGTGGCGCCAGCGAATCGCTGCAGGCATGAGGCTGAGGATGCAGGCCGAAAAGCGTTGTGAAGCTTAATGAGGATCCTTCTACATCAATGTCTACCGCACGCCGGAGGCCTTCGCGAAATCCGGTTTTGGAGGTGTACAGGCATCCTCAAACCATCGGCTGATGTAAATCTGGGCGTGTGCTTCTCCGCAGAAGTGGCGTGCTCCTTCCGCGTTCGCCGCCTGAGTGTTCCACTTAAGAACCGTGAGATCCGCGTTTCCGCACTGAATTACAAACCAATGGATAGGATGGCTGGTCTCTGTTCCACAGATCTCACATCTGAATTCCTGCAGCGCGGTCATACGTTCCTCGTGGAAAGATAGCGTGTTCCTCCCGCGCGCAATTACAGCGCAAGGGAAGCTCATTGTAACCGACGAAAGCGTTAAAACAGCAGTGCGCGTCCTGTGAGATCAAGACGCGCGACTCTTTAACGAGCTGTCTGGCTTAGGCGACTTTCTCCTTGGCGGTTCGCAAACACGCTGTGACTTCGCCGAGGACTTTGTCGTAGTCAGCGGTAGTGGCTCGTTCAACATGAATGCGAGCGCCCTTGATGCCCGCTTCTGTCACCAGCCGCTTGAAGTCGAATTGAATGAAATTCTCTATTTGTTGCCGCGTCAAGAAGGCGATGGGAACATTCGCGGACTGGCCGTTTGAGGTTTCGATCTTTACAAAGTACGGATACTCAGGCTGTTGCGCTTCAACATTCATGCAAAACACCTCCATTAGAGTGACGAAAGAGTCGCAGGGAATCTTCGCTTCTTAACTGGAAGTGGCGGCAAGGCGAATCTATCACAGTTCTTCAACAGAAAAGCTAAGGGGAAACTCGGGGACAACCTCGCGCCGACAAGAATCTTTCAAAGCGACAATTGAGAATTGATTCCCCGGAACGTTGGCAAAACGCAAACCATCGTGAGCGAGGCGCAGGAGATGGTGAATCGCGCGCTGGACTGACCAAGAGCCAGCGCGTCTGATCTTCAATTAAGCCTTCCGGTGGTTACTCCGCACTACTTTGGGCTTGCAGGGGGAGCAACTAGCATCTCGTCCATGAGCTTGTCCTCGACCACGTTGTAACCGGGAGGAACAACGAATAACGACGGGTCCGGGTCATTTGTGTTGACCTCGGTCAGACGGCTGGTGAAGTCGCCTGCCCACGGATCCGAATGCTTGGTCATCATCGTCGTTTTGAGGTCCTTCGAGTACCAGTTCTCGCTCACAATCTCGATCGGGCGCTCGTTATTAATCTCGCCCGCAGGAATCGTTGTCGTCAGACGCGTTCCCGTCGCGCGCACTCCTTCAAAGTCACGTTCGCCGAGGTTTTCGGACTTGGCATCTTCATGATTCATTTGCTTACCTTTTGCGGAATAAAACATGACATTCCGGTGACGTTCAGGACCCACGGCGGCATCTGGTGGCGGCGCGACAGCGATATTCATCACGCCAGGACCAACAGCGGCTGTGACGGGACCGGAAACATGTTTCACCTGGAATTCAGCAGCAAAGGGGAGCTTTCGCGCGATCTTTTTCTCCGGCTCCAACACATACCGCACCTTAGCGACGGGATCGCTGATCGTGATCAACGTAGGCACGTCTTGTGAGAGACCGGGAGGCAGGATGATCTCCGCCTCGGTTCGCACACGTCCGTCTTTGTCGCGCCACATCTTCGAGCTGCTCTCTTGGTGAATCCTATTGCCGTCGGCAAAGGTGCGTGTTGACTCGGTCCGCATCGTGCCGCTGAACGGAGCGCCTTTTACGACCTCATCGCTCATGGTGTCCAGTACTTTCACTCCAGCCACGCCGAAACCCTGCTCCATGGCAAGTCCAGGACCTCCCACTCGAGCGGTAAAAGTTTGCGTGAACTTTTTGGGCGGATCACCGCCTTGCTGCGACCAGGCCACCGAGCTCAGCGCGACGGTTAAAATGAATGCAACGACGGTGAGGATTCTCTGTTTCATTGCAGCTCCTTAATTATGTTGGTCACTCTGCATGACAAATGTTTTCACTACTTCGTGAATCGGACGGCGCGGGTCAGACCATCTGTTCCGACAATCACTTCGGCGTTCACGAAACCATTTCGGGCTAGCGGTCGATAGGCTCGTCCCACACTCGCTGCCGGCATTTCTAGCCGGATCACCTGCATCGGATCGCCGCAGCTAAACGGATCGCAGTACATCAAGCTATCGAACTGAGCGAGAGGCCAATCCATGCTTACAGTGGGTAACTTCTCCACAAACCTGTCCGCGGGACGATGTTGGTTGCGTGTACGAACAGCTCTGCGAGGACGCGTCGTCTCTTGAGGTGTCGGCGTCGCCGGATGCACATCGAGAATCCTGTTGGCGACCATCGGCAACGGCATCGGAGGCCGTGGTGCTCGCAACTTCCAATATCCGAATGCGATCAGTACAACAACCATTGTTACTGCAGTTGCCGGAGCTAGCCACATCCAGGCGGAGTTCTTACGCTGGATGCGCTTCTCAAAGCTGGTAAGGATGCGAGTCCGCAGTTGCGCAGGGGGCTCAGCCTCCGCTGCAGACAATCTCAACAGAGCCTGAGCTCTTGCAGCCGTGTCGACTGTCACGGGGAGCTGATGATCGTTTCCTTCTTGCCATTTCGAAGACGTCATGGCAACAACACCTCAGTCAAATGCGGATTTGCTTTTTCCTCTCGACCAAGTCGCTGTCTCAGTTTCTCAGCAAGCAATGCATGCGCGCGATGCAATCGTGAACGCACTGTTCCTACCGAACAGTCGATTTGCCTGGCAGCGGCTTCATACGTCATCTCACATAGCCCGCAGAGCGTTATCACTTCGCGATACTTCACAGGCAAGCTCATGACCGCTTTCCGTACCTCAGCCAGGGTCTCTGCATGCTCCAGCTTCTCCTGGACAGTCGCATCTCCATTGCTGATAACGCTTTCCAGGTCTTCCAGCTGAGACGTGAACCATCGCAATTTCCAACGCAGATGCCGTAGCACGAGCTTTCTTGTAATTCCCAAGGCAAAGTTCAAGACGTTCCCGCGTGTTCCATCAAACTCTTCGGCCGCGCCCAGCAGCTTAAGAAAAGCTTCGTGCACCATGTCTTCAGCCTGAGCCCGCTCGCCTAGCATGTGAAACGCAAAACGATAGAGCGGTCCGGCAAGTTCGTCATAAAGCTGTGCAAACGCCTCCTTGTCGCCACGAACAGCCCGATGCAACAGCAGGTTTTGAGTCTCAGTCTTGTCCACGGCGCGGTTGCCGCTCTGGATTGAGAGCGCGCGTTTGTTCATCCCGTATTCGCTTAGCACAAAGAGAAAGTTCCAAAAGTTAGACGGAGCTGTTCTGCGTTTGTATTGGAGCCGCCCATATCGGAGTGCGAGATGAGTCTTGCCATTCGGGACCAGGTACTTGAGACGACCAGAGTTCCGAATTCCTCCCGTACTACGGAACGCGTGTGCGTTGCCTGGTTGAACTACGCGGCAAAGGATCAGTCGGTGCCCTGTAGTTAGTCCTCAGCGCTGCCAAATCTACCAGTCTTTAAAAATCAACGAATCCCTTTGCCCGGTTTTGTACACTCCAGTGCTCTGCACCAAAGCTGTGACGCTTGCGTACTCTGGCGACGCAAGTAAGAACTGGAGACAATGCGATCCAACTAGTTTGGTACCGCCCGCAATCAGCGCCGATTTGGGCATTTTCGGCGGGTTTCTCGCGCTTGCTCACGAGGCGCAGCGACGATCGATGTTACGTCAGTAACTAGGGATGAGCGGTATTACATAACTATTACACAGCTCTTCTTGCCCGGTTGTTATGTTGAAAGGTGCTGTCCACTCGGCAAACGGAGACTATGAGCGCAATCATCACACCCGACAATCTTACGAAGCCAGCCGTTTCGCAGGTGTACACAGCGAAGCGGGGCAAGATTAACTGGTACACCGCCTTCGTGATGGCGGTTTTTCATATTGGGGCAGTCGCGGCGCTGTTCATGTTCAGTTGGAAGGCTCTGCTGGTTACTGCAATTCTTTGGTATTTCTCTCTCAGTTTCGGAATCGGAATGGGTTATCACCGGCTGCTGACGCACCGTGGATACAAGGTTCCAAAATGGGTCGAATATTTTCTCACCACCTGTGCCACTCTCGCTCTTGAAGGTGGACCGATCTTCTGGGTAGGCACGCACCGCATACATCATCAGACAAGCGATAGGGAAGGCGATCCGCACAGCCCGCGCGATGGCGGCTGGTGGGCGCACATGGGATGGATCATCAGTGGCGAAGTTCTGCATCATGGCAATCCCGAACTTGAACGCTATACTCCCGATCTTCGTCGCGATAAGTACCACGCCTGGCTTAGCAAGTGGCACTGGGTTCCGCTAACGACGCTTGGATTGATTCTGCTCGCTGTCGGCGGATGGACCTACGTGATGTGGGGCATCTTCTTCCGTGTGACTGTCGGACTTCATGCTACGTGGCTCGTGAATTCAGCAACGCATATGTGGGGTAGCCGCCGGTTCATCACCAAAGACGACTCAACCAACAACTGGTGGGTAGCTATGGTGACTTTCGGCGAGGGATGGCATAACAATCATCACGCGCACCCGGTGTCCGCACGCCACGGACTTGCCTGGTACGAAATCGATTTGAATTACTATGGCATTTGCATGCTGAAAGCGCTCGGCTTGGCAAAGGAGATCAAAGTCGTCGACATGCCCAAGAAGCTGCGCGAGCAGGAAGAGAAGCTCGCTGCCGCAAAGCCGGAGTTGGTTTCCGCTTAGAGGTCTCCTCCCTCGGGTAGTACCATATAGTTCCGGTCGCATTCGCGGCCGGAACTTTTCTTTTCTATGGTCTCATCTCGTAAGTTGCGCTTCCCAAGTATTGTCATCCTGAGCCCCTCCTTTGACGAAGGACCTCCCGCGATGCATCGCGCTTGAATGCTGCCGAGCGGGCTTTTTGGCGAGAAATCAGATTCTTGGTTTTGATGCCAGAAGAACCGGGGTCACCGGCCGAAAAGCCACTACAACGTATGGACACCTTAAACATCGCGGGAACACAGGATGACACTGTATTGATAGCCGAATGGCTGCGTGCGCGCAGCTCTTGGCTTGTGAGTCTGCGCTACACTCAATCCCAAGGTCCCTGTATGCGCGTTACCAGCCGCCGCAAAGCGATTGCCTTCTTCATCACGCTGAGTTCGTGTGCAATCGCGGTGGCGGTCACGCTGAACGTCAGCTGGATCGTGCTCAACTGGCGCGAGCTTGGGATACTGATCTTCGGCGTCATCTTCTTCGGTATCGTGATCGCCGGATTAGTGCTGAACACGATCTTCCTGGTTCGGGAGGTTCGCCGAAACGAAAAGCAGGACAGCTTTCTGCATGCTGTCACTCATGAACTGAAGACTCCCCTGACTTCCATTCGCCTTTACCTTCAGACGCTGCAAAGCCGCAAAGTCGACGAGGAACAGCGGAATGAGTTTTACCGCGTCATGCTCTCCGATTCGGACCGCTTGCTGAAGACCGTGGAGCAAGTACTGCAAGCCGCCGAGCTTGGGCACAGTCGTGACAAGCTCGAAGATATCGTCGATATGGAGAAACTCGTGCGCGAATGTCTTGAGGAAGCGCGCACGCATCACCATCTGTCAGCCGAGTCCATGCGCTTGCTGGTCGAGAACAGCGAAGGTCCGCCAAAAGTGACCGCCAATCGCGAAGAGTTACGCTCTGCGATCTCCAACATTCTCGACAACGCAATCAAGTACTCTGGCGAGAAAGTCGATATCGAGGTGCGATTACGGGCCGAAGCTGACAAGAATGTCTCAGTGCGCGTGCGCGACAATGGCATTGGAATTCCGCGGAGTGAACTCAAGCAAGTCTTCAAACGCTTCTATCGCGTTGCTGACCGCGAAGTGGCGCGGGTGAAGGGCAGCGGCCTTGGACTATTCATCGTGCGCAGCATCGCCAAGAAGTACGGCGGAAACGCCTTCGCTGAGAGTGAAGGACCAGGCCGCGGTGCAACCATCATTCTGCAACTCCCGCGAGCTGTATGAGTCGAGTGCTGATCGTAGAGGATGAAGAGCATCTCGCTCGCGGACTCAAATTTAACCTTGAGGCCGAAGGCATCGATGCCGAGGTCGTAGGCGATGGCGAAAGCGGCCTTCAGCGGCTGTTGCACGCCGACAGTGGAATCGACGCGGTGATTCTCGACGTAATGCTGCCCGGCATCTCGGGCTTCGAAGTCGTTTCCCAACTTCGGAATGCGAAACAGTATGTTCCTGTTTTGATGCTTACAGCTCGGGGCCGTCCAGAGGACGTTTTGCAGGGGTTCGAGGCTGGTGTCGACGACTATCTTGCAAAACCGTTTGAGCTGGCCATTCTCGTCGCCCGGCTTCGCGGTCTCTTGCGTCGCAAGCAATGGGCGAGTGGTGCGGGGTCTAACTCTTCTCAAGAGGTGGCTTCGAATCCAGAAGAACCCAGCACATTTTCTTTCGATGGTAAGAGCATCGATTTCACAACGCTGGAGCTGCGGCTAAAGAGGGAGACGATTCAGCTCACCGTGATGGAAGCGGACCTTCTACGACATCTAATTCGAAACGAAGGGAAGGCCGTGTCGCGCAAATCGATTCTTGAAGACGTGTGGTCGCTGCGCGAGGACACGGACACGCGAGCGATCGACAACTTCATCGTACGCTTGAGGCGTTACATTGAAACGATTCCGTCGAAGCCCAAACACGTGTTAACAGTTCGCGGTGTGGGTTACAAGTTCATCGCGAATCCAAAGTGAAAGCTACTTGAGCTTCGATATCTCGGCAGCTGCCTGATCAATCAGTTCAGCTTCTGCCCGCAGTACCTTCGCAACGTTCAACACCTGCTCTTCTGCCTCTGTGTAGCGTTTCTCTTCGATAGCCTCGCGCACTCCCGGCATCGTTTTCGGCGCGTACCCCGTGTACCAGCCTGGAGCGTAAATCTGGTGTTTGTACCAAGAACGACGAGGGAGGCCCTGATCTAATGTGAGGCGCCGCTCGCTTTGCAGCAGTAAACGGTTCAGGGCTTCCAGGCTGGCGTTTGCGTCTGCCTTCTGCAATCCCGATGAGGCGTTTTGATACTTCTCGGCGCTGCTGCTCAGTACGGAAATCGCGTTGTCGAGCGGTGCGAAGTTAATGAAAGGTGGGACCTCCGCGCGTTTCGGTGGAACAGTTGCATGCCGCGGATCGGAGGTCGCAGCGTACACGCCGTCGTCAAGTCTCTGGTTCGTCTCGTTGGCTTCGTCCTGCTGATCCTTCAAGAGCTTTTTCAGTTCGTCAGCGTACTTTCTCATTGTGTCTGCGAAGTCGGTGAACTGAAAAGGTAGAACATCCGCATCGGCGAAGCGCATCACCATTGTGCCGATGGTCTGCGAGAGTACACGAGAGTAGACGAAGTCCGAGTCGGAGAAGTGGGTGTACCAATAGAAGTCATCATAGATGGAGTGATAGATGCCTTCATTGTCCTCGCCAGCGTAGCCGATGTTGAGCGAGGCTACGCCGAGATGATCGAGAAATGTAGTGAAGTCGGTGCCGGAGCCAAGCGGATCGATGCGCAGATCGGCGCGCTTTCTCGCCTCACTACGGTCATCCACACTGCCTTTCTCGATTTTCGACGCTTGTTTTCGCTTCCATACTGAAATTTGCTTTTCAGGATCCTGCACATCTTTGGCGACTTCGTTGACGAATGCTTCGAGCGAATGCGATCCGCCAGTGTCGAGATATCCGCGAGTGTTGGCATCGCTGTTGATATAGATCGCGGCGTGTTGCTGAAGTTCCTGCCCGTGGTATTCGGCCCATTCCGTGGAACCGAGCAGCATGGGCTCTTCGCCGTCCCATGCGCAGTAAACGATAGTGCGCTTCGGCTTCCAGCCCTGCTTGAGCAGCAAGGAGAGAGCACGCGCTTCTTCCAGCAGCGCAATCTGTCCCGAAACGGGATCTTCGGCGCCGTTCACCCACGCATCGTGATGGTTGCCCCGAACAATCCAGGTGTCTGGCTCGGTAGCTCCGGGAATCTTGAAGACGACGTCGTAGACAGGCTTGATGTCCCAGTTCGCTGCCACGCGCAGATGAACCTTCGCAGGACCGGAACCGACGTGGTAGGGCAGCGGTAATGCGCCTCGCCATTCCTGTGGCGCCATTGGTCCACCTAGTGCTTGTAGCAAAGGTTGAGCGTCGCCATAGGAGATCGGCAGAACTGGAATCTTTGTAATCGTCTCTGCGTCTTCGCGGCGTAGGCGCTTTGCGTCGGTGGTTGCACCGACTCCCGGCGTGAGCGGATCACCCGGATAGTGCACGAAGTCCATCACGCTGCCGCGCTGCACGCCGTCCTTCGGTCGCATCGGACCTTCCGGGAACACGGGCTCCTGGAAGTAGCCATCGTCGCGGGGATCGGAATAGATCAGGCAGCCAACCGCGCCATGTTCGTATGCCACCTTCGGCTTGATGCCTCGCCATGAGTTCCCATACTTGGCGATAACGATCGCGCCCTTGACAGAGACGTTTAGTCGTTCGAGGCGCTCATAGTCCCTTGGCAATCCATAGTTAACGAAGACAAGCGGAGCCGTAACGTCACCATCAATTGAATAGGCGTTGTAAGTCGGCAATTGCTCCGACTTCTGCCCGCTGGTTGGATCAACACCCAGTGCCGGTTCCTCCAGCTTGGCGCGGAACTGCGTAGGAGCGACCATCTCGACAAGGCGGTCTTTCGGTGTTGGAAACAAGACGTGGAAAGTCTCGATGTGAGCATCCAGTCCCCATTCCTTGAATTTGCTGAGAATCCACTCGGCATTGTCCTTGTCGTACGGGGAGCCAACATGGTGCGGACGAGCGCTTAGCCGCTGCATGTACTTGCGCTGCAGAGCGGAGTCGGGAATCGCTCGGAACTTCGTCTCCCAGTCACGTTCCGTTTGGGCAGATGGCTGGCGGTAGCCAAAGAACGTGTCATTTTGTGCGGCGTTGATCGGGAACAGAGGTATCAGGGCAAGCAGGACTGCAAGGGTAATCCTTCGCATCGAGCCTCAATGAAGAAAAGTGTTGGGCGGAAATTGTAAATCACGGTTCACCGTTGCCAATGACGACACTCCGATGAAACGGAGCGCCCGGGCGCTCCCGATGCTTTGCGCTTGACGCTCTGCGCCTCCTTTGGACCTTGAGAAGATACTGCCCTAACCATGGGAGCGTTGGTACAATCCTCGCTTTCCCCGCATTTAAGAGCCTTGAGGGAGTCGAAGCGGTACCCAGGAGGGTCCCTTGCCAAAGTCCACCCGTGTGGACCAACGGGCTGCAAAGTCAGAGACAGCTACGCTTGACAGCGAGCCGGCTGTCCAGACCAAACGCGTAGCGACGAAGGAAGAGGAACGGCTGTATTCGCCGTTCAAAGGATTCGTTCCGCCCTGGCGGCGCTGGGGACCATATCTGAGCGCCCGATCATGGGGAACTGTACGCGAAGCCTACAGTCCCGCTGGCGACGCGTGGAACTACCTCAGCCACGACAAGGCTCGCAGCAAAGCCTATCGCTGGGGTGAGGACGCTATCGCTGGCATATGCGACCGCTATCAAATCCTCTGCTTCGGGCTCGCGCTTTGGAATGGACGCGATCCCATCCTCAAAGAACGATTCTTTGGCCTTTCCTCTCCGGAAGGCAATCGTGGTGAGGACGTAAAGGAGTATTACTTTTATCTCGACAATACTCCAACGCACAGCCACATGAAGATGCTGTACAAGTATCCGCAAGCAGAATTCCCGTATGCGGAACTTGTTGAGGAGAATCGGCGACGCGGAGGCAGCGGTTCGGAACATGAGCTCATCGACACCGGCGTGTTTGACGAGGATCGCTATTTCGACGTCTTTGCCGAGTTCGCGAAGGCCGATGCAGAAGACATCTGTATAAAGATCGAAGCATTCAACCGCGGGCCTGATGAAGCCGAACTTCATTTGATTCCCACGTTGTGGTTCCGGAATACTTGGGGATGGACCGATCCTGCAGGACGCGAGCCAACCATCCTGCGCGGCATTGAAGACGAGTGCTCTGTCCTCTGGGCTGACGATAGCGGCGGCGACCGGCTGCACAACCTGATCTTCGAGTATTCAGTGGGCAATCGTTTTCTGTACGGTCCAAAAGGCGCTGAACTCCTGTTCACTAACAACGACACAAACGCTGAGCGAGTGTACGGTCCGGGAAATATCAGTCGAAGGCGGCACACTAAGGATGCCTTCCATCGCTACATCATCAACGGTGAAGACTGCATAAATCACGACGAGCTCGGTACAAAAGCTTGCATGGTCTATCGAGCGAATGTGCCTGCCGGCAAGTCGCATGTTCTATATCTGCGCTTGACTCCGGATCACCGAAAGTCCCCGCTAAAGGACATCGAGGATGTTTTTGAAGCGCGGCGCCGCGAGGCGGATGAGTTTTACGAGTCCATCCATCCGGCCCGCTCCGACGAAGAAGAAAAGATGATTCAGCGGCAGGCATTCGCTGGGATGCTGTGGAGCAAACAGATATATCTCTTCGACGTCAGCCTTTGGCTCGAAGGCGACAATCGAAAATTTCCACCAGCACAGTCGCGCAAGACGATCCGCAATCACCATTGGCGACACTTGAATTCCATGCGCATTTTGTCGGTGCCGGACAACTGGGAGTATCCATGGTTTGCTGCCTGGGACTTAGCCTTCCAATGCACGACCCTGGCGCTCGTAGATCCGGAGTTCGCGAAAGAAAACCTGTGGGTGATGCTGTTCGAGCAGTTCCAACACCCCAACGGACAGATTCCTGCGTACGAATGGGAGTTCTCCGATCTGAATCCGCCGGTGCATGCGTGGGCGGTCTGGCGCGTCTACAACCGAGATCTGGAACGTCACGGTGTCGGCGACAAGAAGTTTTTGGAGAAGTGTTTCCACAAACTTCTCATCAACTTCGCATGGTGGGTGAACAAGGTCGACAGCCAGGGCAACAATGTCTTCGAAGGTGGCTTCCTCGGACTCGACAACATCGCCGTCATCGATCGCAGTGAGCGCCTGCCCGGCGGAGCCGTTCTCGAACAATCCGACGCCACCGGATGGATGGGATTCTTCTGCCTTTACTTGATGCGCATCGCGCTGGAGCTGGCGCAAGAGAACAAGGTTTACGAGAGCCTCGCCATCAAGTTCTTCGAGCACTTTATCTATATCGGCTCTGCGATGAAGCACATGGGCGGCCGGCGTTACACGCTGTGGGACGAACGCGAAGGCTTCTTCTATGACGTGCTGCGGCTGCCGAGCGGTGAGTTCCACAAATTCCGTGTGCGTTCGCTGGTCGGGTTAATCCCGATGTATGCGACGGAAGTCGTAAATTCGCGCGAACTCAATCGGCATCAGGAGTTTCTCTCAAGCGTGAAGTGGTTTTTGAGCGAGCGCCCCGATCTGGCGGTTGGCTGTTATACCGATGCGCGCGAGAACACAGAGCTGCACGTGCTCTCTATCCTGGAGGAGCATCAACTCAGGGCAATCCTCGAGCGTCTGTGGGACGAGAATGAGTTCCTCTCAGACTATGGGATTCGGAGCCTCTCGAAGTACCATGAGCAACACCCATTCCGTTTCGGGAACAGTGAAGTGCGCTATGAGCCCGCGGAGGCCGACACTAAGATCAAGGGTGGGAATTCCAACTGGCGCGGGCCGATCTGGTTTCCAACCTCATACCTGCTGATTCGCTCACTTAAGAAGTTTGGCGATGCCATGGGCCCGCATTGGGGAATCTATCGGGATGGCAACCTGGTTACTCCCGCAATTATGGCCGAGGAGATTGCCAATCGCATGAACAATTTGTTCAAGCGTGACGAAAGAGGCCATCGTCCCATAAACGGAAACATCTCAAAATTTCACAATGACCCTCATTGGCGTGACTACTTGCTCTTCTACGAATACTTCCACGGAGACACGGGCGCAGGACTCGGAGCAAGTCATCAAACCGGATGGACCGGGCTCGTCGCGAATCTGATTCACGAGTGGCGTCGATAGACAGTTTTCGATCCGCAGGACGGCCAACTAGGATGAACGTCCGCGGGTAGCAATCATCAAACCTACGCCCGCGAGTACAATGACGCCGCTGATGGCAGGAGAGATCTTCTCCTGGGTGCGAGTTTCTACACCTAGCGATATATCCCCCGCCTTAACTCCGTGCTTCTCCGTGTGCGGAATCGGAACGAATAGAAGCGCTACTCCTACGATCACGGCGAGCAAGCCCAACCAGAACAAAGCTTTCATAGAATCACTCTCCTCATTCCTGCCCTAACTTCTCCCCCCCAAACAATCCATTTCAAAGGATAGAAGGGAGGATAGCCTGTTGCGGTTGTTAGTGGCGACGAACAAAGGATGACGATGATCAATTCGAAGGAAGTCTCTCTTTCGCGACGCAAGTGGCTGAGCCTGGCGGCCACAGCTTCGGTGGGTTCGGGACTGATAGGTGCAACACGAGTAATCGGGCAAACGGGAGCAACTTCCAGCAACTCCGGCCACGATCTCGGAACGCGCACGTACAACATCCGAGCATTCGGCGCAAAAGGTGATGGCGTAACTCTCGATACTGCAGCCGTGCAGGGCGCGATTGATGCCTGCAACAAGGACCAGGGTGGAACAGTGCTTGTGCCCGCTGGCGTCTTCGTGATCGGCACGATCGAGATGAAGAGCAATGTAACGCTCCATATCGCGGCTCAGGGAAAATTGCTGGGCAGTGCCGATGGCAAGCAATATCACGCCGCAGACGCGATTCCGCTCAGCGGAGATTCGACCCTCAACGATGGCAACGTTGGGCTCATCTTCGCAGTGAAAGCCGAGAACTTTACGATTGAAGGTCCGGGAACGATCGAGGGCCAGGGTTTCCAGTTTCACAGTCCGACTCGTGGCGCGCTCCCGCCGTCTGGGCGCGGTGGCAATGATCGTCCTTATCACCTTCTCTTTCATCAGTGCAAGAACATTGCGGTGCGCGACATCACGCTGCTCGAGAGTGCATATCATTCCGTTCGTATTATCCAATCCAGTTACGTGAATCTGACCGGCATTCATATTCATAATCGAGTCAACGGTAATAACGACGGCTTCCACTTCATCAGCGCCCAACATGTGCACATCAGCAACTGTACGGTCGAATGCCAGGACGATGCATGCGCTCTGTTCGGAAGTTGCAAATATGTCACTGTAACGAACTGTTCGTTCACCACACGCTGGTCTGTGTTCCGTTTTGGAGGCGGCGAGGCCGAGAACATTGCTGTCTCGAATTGCCTGATTTACGAAACGTATGGATGTCCCATCAAGATGCACGCTGGACCAGGAGCCCGTTTTGAGAACATGTCGTTCTCCAATTTGGTAATGAAGGATGTTACTGGCCCGATTTCGATCAACGTTGGCCAGCAGCCGAGACGCTCACAGACGGCTCCTTCGACTATTGGCGGGACTGCTCCTGCTCGAGCGGAAACCAGACCACCCGACTCGAGACCGGGGGGAGTCGTTCGCAACATTTCTTTCAGCAATATTCACGCCACAGTCGTCGTGCCGGTGCAGTTGGCGGATGTGCCGTTCACGAGTGCGTATCGGCCTGGAGAAGTGAAATCGTGTATTTCATTGAACTGTGTCGAGGGGACGCTTGAAAAGATCACCTTCGACGATGTGCACGTGACTTTCCCTGGCGGTGGTTTCGCGGAGGAGGCAGCTCTGCGGGATGTTCCCAAAGTGGCGGGCGAGTATTTCGAAACGGGAATCTTACCCTCCTACGCGCTATTCGTTCGCAAGGTACGAGGACTGACCCTGAGCAACGTGCGATTTGAGGTTGTGAGTACCGAGGCTCGTCCGGCGGTAGTCTTCGATCATGTGAACGATGCAGCGGTGAATGGCTTCAGTGTGCAGGGAACGAAAGAATCCGAATCGACGCTTCGCTTCATCGATTCACGTAATGTGTTGATGACCGCCGCACGCTTGCTGACTCCCGCGCCAATATTCCTTCAGGTGGAAGGCGGGGAAAGCGGCAGCATTACGATTGATGGAGGCGATTTGTCGAGGGCGTCATCAGCCCTGGCGTTCAAGGCCGGCGCTGCACAGAAGGCTGTGAAGCTGAGAACGTGAAACGTTCTGATGTGGGGAAGGGCATCGGCTTTACCCGTGCCGCTGAAGCGACCTCAATTTTTACGGCTTTAGCCGCTGAGGTGATTTCTGCGTTTGTAACTGGCACAGTGCTGCTACTGGCAGAAAGTACCGCAGCGGCTAAAGCCGGAACTCTTATGTGCTGCTTTACTGCCTGCACGCTAAAGCCGATGCCCTTCCTACAACTGCCCGCTATTGAGCCCCTGAACCCTGCGCTCCCAAAAGCGTGGGATTTCGCGGGAATTTGAAATAAGGTAACCGCACAGGGCCACCCGGTGCCGGCAGCTCAATTTGATCGGCTCGCTTGCTTGGATCCGGCAAGAAAGCTTGCGCGGCGCCCGAAGTATCAAAGTCGTCCTGATCGACTCCATCGCCGCTCACGCCGAAGCCTCCCACCATTACGCCGTTCTTGTAGAGCGGCGTGCTGCCTGGAAAGAAAACGATTCCATTCTGGAACTGATTCGGTGGTTGATGTCCGTTTGTGCAGGGATGCGCGATGTCGAACAGGAACAAGTTAAAGAATGGTCCGGCAGGATTAGCGTCGATGCCTGGAGGGAAGAATGGCTGGGCTCCGAAGCTGATGGTTCGGTTCGTTACGGCAGTTCCAGGAGGCACGCCGGGCATGTCCTGCGGATCGACTGCTGAGCTGGAGAAATAAATAACATTTCTTGCTTTTGCGACTGCCACGTCGGCGGAGAAGATCGTCGCATCCGGCATCCGATAAAGCGCGAGCAAATCGCCGTTGAGATCTGCAATGGCAAAGATGAAGCGTGCTGGTGATCCATCGGGCAAGCGAATCACAGCGCGCTCGTTGTTAGCTACGGAGATGGCTGTATCAACAATGCTGTTGACGTCCTGCAGAGTCAGGCCATTTGCTCCAGCCTTTCGTGCGATCAGATCTCCATCGGGTGCTGGTCCAGGGCTGTCAATCGGCCCAATGTGGAACGCTCCATTCGCCGTACCCGCGGTAATGCCGGGCGGAGCCACTTGATTCTGCACGAACGGCAGCGCAATGCCGCCGATAATTACCACACCAGGAGGAGCGGGACTGGGTATTAAGCCGGCGCCCACAATGCCGGAAAACGCCGCGTACTCGTCAGCATCGTTGCTGGCACCTGCCACCCCAACACCGCCGGCTAGCTTTCCATTTTTGAAGATAGGAACTCCGCCGCCGAGAACCGCATTGGGATCGGAATCGAATAGATTGGCCTTGCCGGTCACAATCCCGGTCCCGTTGGTGCTTCCATCGATCGAGCGAGATGGAGGAAGAGCTTTGCCGGGCAGGTAATTCGTATTGAATGAACATCCGCGATTTGTGTTCTCGATGCCGTATAGATCGGCGTTGGGAACATTCGTGATTCCGGGTGGGAAGTGTATGCCGCTGATATACCGTACGGTGCGCGATGACAGCGGCGCCTGATCATTCGAGAAAAAAGATGCCGTGCGCGCCAACCCTACCGCGAGTTCGCGCGTGTCCGTCGCCAGTCCGAAGTTGCCGATCGCAGTCGCCGGCGTGCCGGGCTTCACGTACAGCGCCAGAATATTTCCTTGGCGATTCGTAACTGCCACTGCAACCGGGAGGTTTAGCGCCGCCGCCGCGGCGATCACCACCTTCTGAACGTCCTGCGCCGTAAGTTGATCCGCGTTGGTTTGCTGGCCCGGAGGAGGAGCGGGTGCCGGCTGCGGCTGGTCGCCGCCTCCGCACGAGATGATCGAGATCAGGACCGCGAGGCAGGCCGACTGAAGAACACGCTTACTCATCTGAATTTAGGCCGGGGGAAAGGTGCAGGGAAGTTTAGCTAGTTGGCGGTAAGTCCACAATAGCAATGTGGATGACCGACAATTCACGAGCTCTTGATAAACATCATTTACCATCGCTGGCTATGAAAAAACCTCTGCTCGGGGTAGTGCTCATCCTCTGTACGGGCGGTCTTGGATTCAAGATTCTTCAGGGTTTCTCAGACAAAAGCGGGCGGTTGGTTCTACCCAGCAGCAAACTGCTGCTGGATTCGGTTCCCGGCAATCCGCAACCTACAAACGGTTTCCCGACGGCGATGGCTCTGTCTCCGGACGGCAAATATCTGGCCTTGCTCAATGATGGCTACGGCACATTTGAGTCGGATTACAAGCAGTCGATTGCCGTTCTGAACCTCGCGACTAACAAGCTTACAGACTTTCCCGACGCCCGCCTCGAGCGGCATGCCCACCAGACGTACTTCTGCGGATTGACCTTCAGTGCTGATGGCAAGAAGGTCTACGCCAGCATGAGTTCTATGACCGATCCGGCAGGAAAGGATGCCGGCAACACTGGCAGCGGGATAGCCACGTATGACTTCGCTGATGGAAGCATCTCGGCCTCAGGATTCATTCGTTTTCCTGCGTCCGGACGGCCTGCTCGTGCGAAGACGGCGCCTGAGGATCCCGACGAGGAGCCCAGTTCTGGTCCGGGCTTCACGGTGCCATTCCCCACCGGTATTACTTCGTTCACGCAGGAGGGCAAGGAACTGCTCCTGGTTGCGGACAATCTGTCTGACGCTGCCGAGATCGTAGATCCAGCTTCGCAGGAGGTTCGCCGCATTGATCTCGCGGTCTATCGTGCTGTGCCCGGCTCGTATCCTTTCGCGACCTTAGCGACAAAAGACGGCAGTACCGGGTACGTGAGCCTATGGAACGCTTCTCGTGTCGCCGAGCTCGATCTCGCGAGTGGCAAGCTAAAACGGATGCTCGAGCTTCGCCTCCCTTCCCAGGTCGAGAAGGCAGGCTCGCATCCGACGGCGCTTCAGCTTAGCCCTGATGAGAAACGACTCTATGTCGCGTTAGCCAATACAGATGAAGTTGCTGTCATCGAACGCGCGAGTGGAAATGTCTTTTATCTCAGCACAAAGCTTCCGGAGCAGCGCTATGGAGGCAACTTCCCGATTGCCCTGGCAATAACTCCGGACGGCAACAGGCTTTTTGCAGCAAATGCGAGCTCCGATGCAGTCGCGGTTTTTGATAATCCCCGTCCCAATTCGAAACCACGCGGGTTTATTCCCACCGAATGGTATCCCACTGCGCTTGCCGTGCATAACGGCGAGCTCTTCATCGCTACGGGGAAAGGGAAGGGAACTGGTCCCAATAAGGGACTCGCCGGCAAAGTCGATGGTAAGGATCGCACGGGTTACATCGGCACTCTGCTGCATGGATCGCTGGCGCACCTGCCGATCGCAGATATCAATTCACGTCTCGCGAATTGGACTGAAGAGGTTATGGCCAGCAATCTAATGCGCGCTAACTCAGACCAGATCGCCTTCACGACCGGCCGCAATCCGATCAAGCACGTGATCTATGTAATTAAGGAAAATCGCACGTATGACCAGATTCTTGGCGATCTCGAAGCAGGCGATGGCGATCGTTCGTTGGTGATGTATGGAGAAGACATCACTCCCAACCAGCACAAGCTGGCACGGCAATTCGGCGTGCTCGACAATTTCTACGACAGCGGAGAGGTCTCTGGGGACGGTCACGTTTGGTCGAATGCAGCCATCACGAGTGACTACACCGAACAGACTTGGCAAATCGCGTATCGCAGCAGAGAACGAACCTACGATTTCGAAGGCGTAGTCGACGATCGTTACCCAATTCAGGAGCACATTCCGGATGTCAACGAGCCTGGAACAGGCTACTTGTGGGGCAATCTGGCGCGACACGAAGTTACATATCGCCATTACGGCGAGTTCATCTCTACAAAGTTCTGCAGTCAACGGCAGACGCAGGCGATGCCTCAAGAGGGAACGCCGCTGCCTCAAGGCCCAGCTTGCCCAATCAACTCGATCAAGCCGGGGGATGCACTACCCGATTATCTGGGAGAGCCGCACGGAAGCAAGAGTCCGTGGCCTTGGGAGATACCAATCATCTCCCAAAACATTGCCGTAAAGCCTGAGCTTGAGGGCCACTTCGATCCACGGTTTCCCGATTTCAATCTGAACTTTCCCGACCAGCTTCGCGCCGACGAATTTCTCAATGAGTTCAACCAGTTTGTTGCACAGCGTAAAGGCGGTCGCGACACGATGCCGCAATTTATTCTCTTGCGTCTGCCGAACGACCACACCTCGGGAACCAAACCGGGAATTGCGACTCCTGCCGCTGCCGTTGCCGACAACGATCTCGCGCTCGGTCGTGTGGTCGAGGCTGTTTCGCACAGCCCATACTGGCAGGACACTGCGATCTTCGTCCTCGAAGACGACGCGCAAAATGGCGCAGATCACGTGGATGCACATCGCAGCATCGCCTGGGCGATCAGCCGGTTTTCGCCTCGGCATACTACGCCATTTGTCGATCACACCTTCTACACGACCGTGAACATGGTTCACACCATCGAGACCCTTCTCGGTGTTCCGCCGATGAACAACAACGATTCCAAGGCGGCGGTGATGGCGCCCATGTTCTCAGGAAAAGGTGATCAGCCGCCGTTCACTGCCGATACGCGGAATCGCGAGAATGGCCTCTTGTACAAGATGAATCCGCCGAAAGGACCTGACGCAAAGCAGTCAGCGCAGCTCGACTTCTCGCGTGAAGATGCAGCCGATGTGGGTGTACTGAACGCGATTCTCTGGCGTGATCGAATGGGTAATCGGCCGATGCCAGGAACGCCGGGTGCCGAGTTTAAATAGAACTGTGGGAGACGCAGCATCCTGCGTCTCCCACGGCAAACGTTACGCGCCAGCCATCACGATGGGCATCGTAGGCGTCTGGCTGCCGCCTTCTGGCTCGATCGTCACCGCGAACATTTTGGGCGCAGCCTTGTCCATGTTCGGCATGATCATCGAGGCATTGCCCTGCGCGTCTGGCTTGAAGGTCCCGAACGGCATTGGCACCGAGCCGCTCGCTGGGATCAGCCACAACTGATAGACCTTTTGGGGCGGCAGCGCTGGCAAATGTTGGGCGGTGAAGACCAGAGTTCCAGTCTTCTGCATGTAGCTCGCCCGTCCTTCCGGAACTGGCTGCGACTTGGTTGCCACCAACGAGAAGTGGCTCGATTCAGGCGAAGTAAGCGTATCGAGAACTAGTTGAGCGCGTTCCAAGTCTGCTTGGCGCTGCGCTGAGGACTGCTGCGCCACGTCGAGCTTGCGCCGCAGACTCGTGTTTTCACGCCACAGCATCAGTCCAAAGATGGCCAGCAAAACCGCGGCGAACGACGGCACAAAGCTCCACCATGGCCGATGCATCACCACTGCCTTGGAGCGACGTGGCTCAGCCTTGACTGCCTTCAGCAATCGCTCGCGGGAACGCTGCGGTGGCGTCGGTCCTACGCTCGACAGAGCCAGCAAGGCCATATCGGAATTCAAATCGCCCAATTCGCGACGGCATTCGGGGCAATCGTCGAGATGACGGCGCACCTCTAACTCCTGCTGCTCAGGCAGTTCGCGCAGGGCGTACAGCACCAGATCGTCGGTGATCTGCTGATGGTCTTTCATGCGGCGAGTGCCTTTCTGAGCGTTAGTAATGCAGACCGAATCCGCGTCTTGACTGTCCCCAGCGGTTCGCCTGTCTTGCTTGCAATCTCTGAGTGCGTGAGCCCCTCGAAAAATGCCATCTCCAACGGCTTGCGCTGCTCCACAGGTAATCGCTCCACGACGGCTCGAATTTTCGCAATCGCCATGTTGCGATCCGTTGTCTGTTCGAGGCGCGTATCCACCGCGACGATGACGTCTTCAATATCCGATTCAGGACGGCGACGGCGCAGGAGGTCAATCGCGCGATGACGCGTAATCACCGCGAGCCAGGCCCCGAGGCTGCCGCGATTGGAATCGAACGTCTGCGGATTCCGCCAAAGTTGGAGAAATATTTCCTGCAAAATGTCTTCCGCCTGTGTGGTCTCACCCAACACGCGCAACGCTACTGAATAAACTACCTGCGAGTAACGGTCGTGTAGAGTGGCGAGCGCGTCCTCATCACCTGCCCGGATTCTCGATATCAGCATGGAATCCGTTACTTGCGGCTGATCTTTGGCGCTCGGCGCCGTGCTCATTTCCTCTCCCTAAGAACGAGGCGGTCTGGCGGTCGGATTTACGGCTGGCTTGCTGGAATTCGAGATTCTACCTCAGCAAGGGTAACCAAGGTAACGGAACCCTATGATTTACCGAGGACGGCGTTCAGCAGGGCTGCCAGGCGAATTCCCGCTTTTGTAAGTTGCTCCTCGGCAATCGGGTGGGAGACGTTGTCGTAGCGTTCCCCCAGCACCATGTGCAGGTCGGCCAGGCGCTTGGCAATGTGATTATTGTCGGAACAGGACGTCGCCTGGGGATTGAGGTCGCGCGGCAGGTTTGCCGGCAGCGCACGATAGGCGCCAACGGCTAAGTCGTGGCCTTCCCACGCCCAGTCGGCAGCTTGACCCGAGTTCCAGCGCTGGAAGCGCGGACGGAAGCGAGAGTCCAGGAACTCGGCAAACTCTTCGACGGGCATGTCGTGCGAAGCCAACATGCTCTGCGGAATTCCTGTATCCCACACCGAGTGCAGATTGGGAAAATATTCCTCTCTTTGCGGGTTAGTCACGCGGGGCTCTTCACCTTCGAATTCCACTGGAACGCAGTTGCCGCCCTCATCCCCGTTGGTTTCATCGTGCAGAGGCTGGTGAATGTCTCCCAGAAAATGAATCAGGAAGCGCAGAGCGTCAGCACGAGTTTTCGCGTCGGTGCTGGTTTTGAGCTGCTGCGTGTACTTGTTGATCGCGTCGACGATGCAGCCCTGCTTGCAGAATTCTGTGATTTCGTATTTGTCGCGCGTAGCGTTGAGAGGAATGTTTATGTAGTGCAGTGGGCCAGTGTCCGGCTGTTCGGCTCGGACATCGTCAGCCCAACTCGAAAACTCAACCATCGGCGGTAGCCCCGACGAGCGGCAGAAATGACGCAGCGTAGCCGCCACCGGACTTGCAGCCAGGATGGCATTCACCTGACTCGCAACCTGCGGCTGAAGGTGCTTCATGGCGATCAAAGCAACGATTTGATGGCCTTCACAGCCCCAGGCATTTGCCGGTAGGGGCGCAAGAGAAATTAAGAAAAGTGCAAGAGAGCACAGCAGGCGTTTGATCATCATCGGCGAAATTCTATAGCAGCGGTTGGAAGGGCGACGCGACTCCGACAACTATCTCGGAAAAAAAGCGTCTTAATTCATATGGGGAATTCGGACGTACTTGTTCCTTCGTTAGCAATACTTAACAAGACCAAATGTCGATAATGTCAGTTAGGGGCATCTAAAGAGCAGATTGCTTTCGAGCCTGTTCAATGCGGCGGCCGTAGGTAAAGCGGCAAAGGTCCTGGCGCTACAGCGCCAACGTGCCAGTAATCCGCCCATTCTGCGGTTCTTCGCGCATTGGGGCGGTATAGGCCTGGTTCCGCTCGCGATCCTCGACAGCTCTCCCATTCCCACTTTCGGCAGCCTCGACATTCTCACGGCGTTCCTTTCCGCTCGGCATAGCGATCTGTGGTTGTACTACGCGAGCATGGCCACACTGGGATCGATGATCGGGTCGTTTCTAACCTACAAGCTCGGCCAGAAGACCGGTTTCGCCTGGATCGAGAAGAAGTTCGGCGCTCGCCGCTCCCACCAAGTGGAGTACGCACTCGAGCGCTGGGGATCGGGCGCAATCTTTGTCTCCACGGTTTCGCCTCCACCGTGTCCAACGTCGATGTTCCTGTTAGCTGCCGGCGCATTTGGGTACAGGATGCGCAAGTTCTTTCTAGCTGTGTTCCTCGGACGGGCCATTCGTTACGGGCTGCTCACGATCATTGCTGCTCATTATGGCCGTCGCATCGTGCGTTACATGCGTCATCCTGGGCAGTATCTCTGGCTGTCACTCGGCGTGACTCTGCTAATCATCGCAGCGACTGGAGCCTTCCTCATGCTCAGAAAGCCGGCGTCGCTTCCGGATGAACGTCTCCCGGATGTAAGCTGATCTTGAGTAATGTGACGAGGTTAGCTTGTCGGGAGCGGTGTGATCTGCTCCCCGGGCTTCCTGATTCCAAGACGAATCGGGCGCGGTGGTCCTGTTTTGGGAATCGTCACCTCGGCCCACCATTCACTGTGGGAAAGCGGATCTCGCGACCAGTGCCATCCCGGCACGTTCGTCGCATTTTCAGGAATGAAAAAGTCAATCTGGTCCTGAAGAAAGACGCGAGAGACGCCTTCTCCATCACGGCTGTATTGTGCGGTGAGATTACTCTTCGGGTCAGCGATGGCCACGAGTTTGCCATCGTGCACTTCAAGGCGCACTGGCTTGGACTCCCATACCGGAGAGTAGCGTGCGCTTCCCGAGTGCGGACCGGGAGTCAGCTGTGCCGCCGCTCTACCTGACTTCGTAGCGGGAGTTTCGTTCCGGAGGTCCTCCACAAGCGGCTTTTCTTGGAATAGGCCGGGGGTATCGAGTTCCACTTGCAAGGCGGCATAACGTCCACGAATCGGCAGGTCTGGATCGTAATATCCCACCTTGACCCATACACGCGGGCGTGTGGCTCGATCATGAGCAAACTTCGCTGCAAGACTCCCGACGATCATCAGTTGCAGCAGGCCAACCAGCAATCCCTTTGCGACTCCAGATTTCATGCGCCTGGCTCCGCTATTTGTGCGATCAATTTCTTACGAGTTTTCTCCAGGAAATAGCCAATCACCAGGAACAGAACACCAAAGCCGATCAGACTCACGGAACGGCCGAGTTTATCGAGCAGGTCCGAGAAGTAGAAGCAGACAAGGGTGATGACAAACATCACCATCCCGAGGTTTACGCGATTCTTAATGCGATCGTGCACTCCCCATGCGATCAGTCCAATCGAGCCGAGAGCTCCCCAGACGTACGGCCCAATCGTGTACCAGGCATACAGTCCGAGCGGAAGGTCTGTAGTACGAAGGCGGAATGGCAGATGACCAAGAACAACCAACCACAAAGCTGCCGGTACGGTTGGCCAAGAGTCTTTTCCCCGTAGAAGGAAGGCCACACAGACCGGACCCAGAAGAGCAACGATCCAGCCAATGATGCGAAGGTGGGCAGGTATACTCTCGCGTTCGAACCAGCTCCCCTCAAATGCGAGAAACAGGTATGAGGGAATGAAGACTAATCCACCGATCCAATTCAAAGCTTTGCGCAGTGTGCCATCGACCTCAGCAGAACGTGCAGCGAGATAGACGATCGCCAGCAACATAACGCCTTCCACCCCAACCTGCTCGCCACCGCTAAGCCGCTTCGTTGCCACTTCCCATTCGCTGACCAACCATGCTGGTGTCAGAACCGCCGCCAAAGCTGCCTGCGGCCAATCCCGAAGGAGCAGCCAGGCGATCCATGCTCCAACTGCCCAGAGAAGGATTCCGGATGGCCAATGCTCCTGAAGGTTGAATATCTGTCCGGAAAGGAAGATTCCTGCGCCGCACGCGATTGTCCCAACCGTGTGCATGGCCGAAGAGAGGTTCGGGGAACGTTCTCGGGTAATCACTCCGACCAGGTGCAGGAGTCCCACCATGAACATGACCAGCGCGAAACGAATGGCCAGAGACATGTTTTCCCAATGGGCAGCAACAAAGAGCAAAATGCCCGTCGCCAGCATGAGTGAGCCGAAGACAACGGCAATCAACATTGGCCAATTGCGAGTACTCGGAGCCGCGATACCTCGCTCGAAGGAGCGGATGCGCTCCGCTGTGGCAGCATCGATGACTCGAGCCTGAATCCAGCGTTGAAGCTGGGGTTCCAATCGAAGGGGCATGCTTGGCGTGAACATAGCTCAGAAAGGGAGGACAGTCCAGAGTACGAGAGCCGGGCGAATCTAGCTGTTGCGTCTCTGAAAAAACAAGGGTCTAAGTTGTTGGCTCGATAGTGCGCGGACAAGCGCATCCAATACGATGAGTTATCGCAGTATGCAGCAATACTTGCCGACTAAGCCGCTTCGCGACTCTCGATCCCATCGTTCCTTGTTCCGGAAGCGTCTTCTAGAACTCGCGAAGCCCAGCTATCCCCATCTGGTCGGAATATTCCTGCTGGGCATGATCTCTGTGCCGCTGTCTATGCTGATGCCTCTGCCTTTGAAGATCGCGGTCGATAACGTAATCGGGAACCAGCCTTTGCCACAGTTTCTCGACCGTCTGGTCCCATCAAGTGTTGCGAGTTCCACAACAGAGAACCTGATCGTCGTGCTGGTTGTTCTCGTCGGACTCGCGGTGCTCAGCAATCTGCAAACGCTGGCTTCCTGGCTACTGCAGACATACACGGGCGAGCGCCTGGTATTTGAACTCCGCAGTCGTTTGTTCTGGCATGCGCAGCGCTTGAGCCTGGCAACACACGATCGCCGGGGAGTAAACGACATCAGCTACCGCATCCAGCATGATGCGCCCGCGATCCAGTACATTTTCATCCAGGGGGTGCT
>Ga0126376_10000246_pt1 | contig 25455 bp, 17 predicted proteins | sample PanSoiMetPlot_15_FD_92760 | JGI IMG/M metagenome (GOLD analysis project Ga0126376, IMG submission 92760) | Tropical forest soil microbial communities from Panama - MetaG Plot_15 | ecosystem: Environmental > Terrestrial > Soil > Tropical forest > Bulk soil | place: Panama | collected 2016-02-17 | reverse complement strand
GTTTCTTGAGAAGTTTCTTGAGACGGAAAGCGAGAAGGCGTCAAGAGTAACGCCAGCGTGAGTAGCGAAACGAAAATTTTCATAGTGTTTAAGCGCGGGCGCCGTTGGCGACGAGCCCGCCGGCCTTTTCCAGTTGCTGTGCGCGTCGACGTCGCACGATCAGCACGATCAGCGAGGTGATTCCGACCACGAGACTGATCAACTGCGAAGTTGAGAGTCCGGTTAGAGTGGTCAAGCCGAGTATGTCGCCGCGTGGATCGTCGCGCACGAATTCTATAGCAAAGCGGATGGCTGAGTAGAGCAAGGCGTAAGCAAGAATGACCTGGCCGCTGAAGCGTTTGCGTTTGTGCAGCCACAGGAGAAAGAAAAAGACGAGCAACATCGCAAACGACTCGTATAGCTGCGTCGGATGCAGATAGCTGTCGGTCGGCACGCCGGTGATTTCGTGGCCCAACTCGGTAAACTTTACGCCCCAGGGCAGTGACGTTGGTTTGCCCCAGCAACAACCGGCAGCGAAACAGCCCTGGCGGCCGAAGAAGTTGCCGATGGCGATTCCCGGCGCGCACGCGTCCGCGGTTTTCCACCAGGGGAGTTGGTAACGTTTCATCAGGAAGTAGCCCACGGCGACGGCGCCTAGCAGACCACCGAAAAAGACACCGCCTGAACGCAGGAAGTCGAGCGAAATGAGTTGCAGCGGATGATCGCGATATTCAGGTTCGGTGAAGAACATCAGGATCTTCGAGCCGACCAGTCCGCCGAGCAACATCCATAAACTCAGGTCGTAGATTCGCTCGCGCGGCAGTCCATCGCGCGCGGCGAGCCTCGTCGCGATCAGGATGGCGCAGAGAAATGCGATGGCGAGAAAGACGCCATAAGTGTTGATGGGGAAATTGCCGATACGAATAATTTCCGGGTACATACTTTAAAACAGCCACGGATTTACGCGGATGAACGCAGATCAGAATCAGCCTTTTTCGCATTTGTCCGCGTAGATCTGTGGCTAAATATTAGATCATAAGCGAGCAACAGAGCGCCGACAGTAATGCTTGCGTCGGCCAGGTTGAATGTGGGCCAATGATATTGACCCGCATGCAGGACGATGAAATCGATCACGTAGCCGAGACGTGCGCGATCCGTCAGGTTGCCGCCGATGCCGGCGAGCAGGAGCGCACAAGCCCCGAGCACGCGGTCGTCGTTTCGCGGCGTGCGCATGAAGTAATACAAAACTGCAATCGCAGCGAGCACCGCGAGCACCACGAAGAACCAGCGGCCAAACGAGCCGCCTTCCTGTAACTGTCCAAACGCGATACCCGGGTTTTCAGTGTAAATGAACTGAAAGAAACCCCGGATGATCACGCGTTCTTCACCGAAGCGCAGCGTCTTGACCGCCCACGCCTTCGACGCCTGGTCGGCCATGAAAATGCCGAGCGCCGCCAGCAGATACCCAGCGCGCCACGCGAACCGCGCTCGGACATTGCTCGCATTGTTGATCTCTGTTGCCAATATATGTCCTATAGGACCTATTCTCCGCCCTCAATCTCCTTCAGCGCGGCGACGCAGCGCTCGCAGACCGTTGGATAAGTCTCCGATTCACCGACGCGCGTCGAATAGTTCCAACACCGCTCGCATTTCGTGCCGTCTGCGCCCGTGATCGTGATGGAAACGCCTGCATCTGCGCCCAAGTTCCCAAGCTCGACCTGCGAAACGATGAACAAATAGCGCAGATCCTTTTGATGCTTTTGCAGCAACTCGAGCGCACTGCCCGATGCATTCAGGATCACTTTTGCCTCCAGCGAACTGCCGATGCGCTTCGCTACCCGCGCCTCTTCCAGCGCCCGCAGCACCTCGTCGCGAATGGCATACAGTCGTTCCCACTCAACGAGCAAAGCGTCGTGATTCTCATCACTCGTAGTTGGTAGAAGCGCCAGATGGATTGACTCTTCCTTGCGGTCCGGCAAGTTTTCCCAGATCTCGTCCGCTGTAAACACGAGGATCGGCCCGAGCATACGCGCGAGCGCATCGCCGATTTGCAACAGCACAGTCTGCGCGGAACGACGCGCCTTGTTGCGCGGTGCGAACGTGTAAAGACGATCCTTGATGATGTCGAAGTAACGCGCGGAAAGCGTCACCGTCGCGAAGCTGTACAAAGCGCGATAGACGTTGTGAAACTCGTAAGCTTCATATGCAGCCCACACTTCTTTCGTGACGCGATTCAGTTCCGCCAGCGCCCAGCGATCGATCTCTTCCATCTCCTCGACCGCCACGCTGTCGCGCTCAGGATCGAAACCGTCAAGATTTCCGAGCGCGAAGCGCGCGGTGTTGCGCAACTTCCGATACCCGTCCATCACGCGCTGGAAAGTCTCGTCGGACCCGCGCATGTCGTCGAAATAGTTTGACGACGCACACCAGAGACGAATGATCTCCGCGCCCGATTGTTTGATCACTTTGTCAGGCTCGATCGCATTGCCTGCAGACTTGTGCATCGCGCGGCCTTGCGCATCGAGCGTCCAGCCGTGTGTGACCACGGTGTCATAAGGCGCGCGATCGTGAGCCGCGATTCCCACCATCAACGATGAATTAAACCAGCCGCGAAACTGATCGCCACCTTCGAGGTAAACATCGGCCGGCCAGCGCAGTTCAGGGCGATTCTCGAGCACGGCAACCGACGATGTGCCACTGTCAAACCACACGTCGAGAATGTCGCGTTCCTTGGTCCACTCCTGCGCACCGCAGCCCTTGCAAGTGAAACCTTCAGGCAACAGATCCTTCGCGTCATGCGTGTACCACGCATCGCCCGACTCTTTCTCGAAGATGTCGGCGACGTAATTGATCACCACCGGATCCGCAACGGCATCGTTGCACTGCGCGCAGTAGAAAACAGGAATATTGACGCCCCAAACACGTTGTCGCGAGACACACCAGTCAGGTCTGCCTTTCAACATGTTGCGCATGCGATCGACGCCCCACGCAGGAATCCATTTGACACGTTCAGTCTCAGCGATCGCCGTGGCGCGAAGAGATCTTGCGGGAGTTTCGGACAGGTTATCGGTGAAATTGGTCAGATCGCGGCCGTCTTCATCCTTCTCGACCACGTCCCTGTTTACCTGGTCCATCGCGATGAACCACTGCGGCGTGGCGCGAAAAATCACCGGGTTCTTGCAACGCCAGCAATGCGGATAACGATGGTCGTACTTCTCGCTGAAGAGCAGCACGCCACGCTCGCGCATGAACTCAACAATGCCGTCGTTCGCGTCAAACACGCGCTGACCGGCGAAGTGCTCGACTTCGGGCGTGAAGCGTCCCGCGTTGTCGACCGGACAGTAGATCTCCAAACCGTAGCGTTTGCCGATCACGAAGTCGTCGTGACCATGACCCGGCGCAGTATGAACGCAACCCGTACCCGCCTTACCGTCGGTCTTTTTCTGCGCCTCGCTGACGTCGAGCTCGGTTTCGGCGTCGGATTCACCGCCGAGCGTGACGTGCTCGCCAACCATCAACAGCGACCGGCGATCGAGCCACGCATGACGGCATTCGAGTCGATCGAGTCTTGAGCCGGGGAAGCGCGCGATTACTTTCGGTTCGCCAAGCCCGCACTTCGCTGACACCGCTTCAACGAGCTCGCTCGCGACGATAAAAACCTCGTCACCATTTTCAAACGCAGCGTATTCAAAATCAGGATGCACTGCGATCCCCAGGTTCGCGGGCAAGGTCCACGGCGTGGTGGTCCAGATCACAACGAAAACTTTGCGCCCTGCAAGTGCGGGATCGATCAACGCCGGATCGCTTTGCAGCGGAAACTTTACGTAGACCGATGGGCTCGCGTGCTGGTGATATTCGACTTCAGCTTCCGCGAGCGCCGTCTGATCTCTGATACACCAGTAAACAGGGCGCGCGCCTTTGTAAACCCAACCTCGTTCGACGAAGCGAGCGAACATGCGTGCAGTCTCGGCTTCGTAGTGATTCGACATCGTGAGGTACGGATTGTCCCACTCACCGAGAATGCCGAGGCGTTTGAAGTCGCGCGTTTGGCTCTTCAACGCGTTCTCAGCATGCTCGCGACAGATGCGGCGAAAAGTCTCGGCGCTCAAGTCGGTCTTCTTCTTACCCTTTTTTTCGAGGGCTTTTTCGACGTGCGTTTCGATTGGCAGACCGTGGCAGTCGTAACCGGGAACGTACGGCGAGTCGTAGCCCATCATCGTGCGCGATTTGACGATGAAGTCTTTGAGAATCTTGTTCATCGCGGTGCCGAGATGGATGTCGGCATTCGCGTACGGCGGGCCGTCGTGGAGAATAAACTTCGGACGACCTTCACCCGCGCGGCGGATCAGGTGATAGAGGTCGAGCTTGTTCCACTTCTCCAGTCGCACGGGTTCGCTTTGCGCGAGATTGGCTTTCTGCGCGAAGGCGGTCTTCGGCAAATTGATGGTTTTCTTCAGATCTAACGGGGTTTCTGTCGACATAAATTTGAATCCGCAATACTAGCAAAGGACAATCAAAAACCCGAGCCATCGAGGATGATTGGCTCGGGTTTGCTTGCTCTTTGTGAAATTGACTCAACCGATAAACATCTCATCCTCGCCGTAAGTTTGATTAATGGGCTTCGGCATCGGGGCCACGAGAACTTCGAGACCGCGGCGGAAGCCCGCCATAATCGCGGCCAACTCACGGGCCGGCTCTATGACCTTCGATTGCACAAAGTCAGTAGTTAAAGCTACCTGCTTTTGCGTCCGATCGATGGTTCGGCTCACAAGCTCGACTTTATCGCGTGCCTCGACGGCCGTGTCGCTCACTAGCGCCCGCAGTTCGCTGATTTCACTCTTGACGATCGCCAGCGTCTCGGAAAAGTGCATCGTCGCGGTCGAGAGATGACCCGAAACAGCGCTGAACTGTTCCGCGATCAGTTTCCCCTGGACCGCGATCTGCTTGCCCTGCTCGCTCATCGCGGTAACACGTTCGAGCAGCGGCTCCATCTTACTTTCCATCCGGTTCACTGATTTCACCGCTCGATTCACAAACATTGCGATCGCAACCATCGCGATCGCAATCACGATAAACGACGCAGCAATAATCACCATGACCCAAAACATCGGGTCGCGAGTGCTCATCTGGAAAAGCGCTGCGAGATACATTTCCGGCAATTACCTAGTTGGTTTTCTCACCGTAGTTCGGAGCGGCATCGATGCGGCCCGACATCTCGGTCTTCCGTTTTTCTTCCTGATAAGCCTTCTTGCCGGCATCGATTGCCGCACTCAGCGTTCCACCCTGGCGTACGGCTGCGTCGCGCGCGGACTGGGCCACTTCGGTGACTCTCTCCGCGGCCTGTGAATAAAGCTCAGCCGCGCGACCACGTGTCGCTTCATAGTACTCGCCGGCCCGGTCGCCCAACTGCTGGGCTGCCTCACGAGACCGGTCGATACCTTTTCTGGTGGCGTCCGCGATGTCGCCGCGCAATTCCTGGCCCGACTTAGGCGCGAAAAGCAGCGCGAGAATGGCTCCGATGCCGCCGCCGATAAGTAGATAAGTTAATCTGGTTGAGATGCTGTCGCCGCTATCTCGCCGATAATCGTCATGTCCCATTTTCTGGGTCCTTTCTTTGAAAGCGAAGCCCTATTACTTCGCTGGTTTACGTAAAGATTACGAGGCGTTGGACTATAGCAGCAGGCGCAGCTTTTGCCAAGAATAGGTCCTATAAGTCCTATCGGACCTATTCAGACTTGCCATTGTACTGCTCGAGCTTGCGATAGAGCGTCTTGCGGCCGATGCCGAGGGCGCGGGCGGCGTGAGATTTGTCTCCCTCGGTGTAGTCAAGCGTGGCTTCGATGGCCTGGCGTTCAATCTCCTCCATCGACGAGGGAACGGTGATCTCGAACGTGGTTGTGCGGCCCTCACTGGCAGCTTTGGCGCGTTCGACTTTGATCCGGTCGCGTTCCTGCAGCGCGATTTTGCTGATCGCGTCGGGCAGGTCTTCAAGCTCGATCTGGCGCCCGGAAGCGATGATCACGGCACGTTCGACGGCATTCTCGAGCTCGCGCACATTGCCGGGCCATTCGTAGGTGATCAACGCCTGCAACGCGTCTTTCGAAATGCCGGAGATGAAGCGACCAGTTTTCTGTTTGTAGTGTTCCAGGAAATGGATCACGAGCGGATGAATGTCTTCAGGCCTCTCACGCAGCGGCGGCAACTTAATCGGAAACACTGAAAGCCGGTAGAACAGATCCTGCCGAAAACTGCCGAGCTCAACCGCGCGTTTCAAGTCGACATTCGACGCAGCAACAACGCGAACATCAGTCTTGATCACTTCACTGCCGCCGACGCGCGTGAGCTCTCCGTCTTGCAACACGCGCAGCAGTTTCACCTGCGCCGACGGGCTCATCTCTCCGACTTCGTCAAGAAACAACGTGCCGCCATTCGCTTCTTCAAAGCGCCCGCGACGCAACGCGCGCGCATCAGTGAACGCACCTTTCTCGTGCCCGAAGAGCTCCGACTCGAGTAACGTCTCCGGAATCGCACCGCAGTTGAGTTTGACGTAAGGCTGATCCTCGCGGCCAGAGTTATAGTGAATTAAATTCGCGAGCAACTCCTTGCCCGTGCCTGATTCGCCTTCGATCAAAACCGTCGTCTGCGTGTCGGCAACACTCAACGCCAGCTCGATTGCGCGACGAATCGCGAGGGTTTGACCGATGATCCGCTCTTCGCCGTAGCGGTCGTGCAGCGCGCTGCGCAGGTGCATGATTTCCGCTGACAACTGATCGCGCTCGAGTGCCGTGCCGATCTGATCCGCGATGCCCTCGACCAGCGCCACTTCGTGATCGTCAAATCCTTCGCGCGCCTGACTCCAAACGAGTCCGAGCAGTCCAAACGTGTGTCCGCCGACTCTGACCGGCGCCACGAGCGCCGCCCGACCACCGAGGATCTGGTTGAACGCGAATCGCCACGAAAGCGGCAAGTCAGTCTCGAGCAGGCGCATCGTCTTGCCCTGCGCCAGCACTTCCACCATCGCCGGAAACGCAGTCACGTCGAGCGACTGTCCGTAAACGTCAAACAAACCCTGGACCGAACCGATCGTCGCTTCAGGCGCGGCTTTGAAAGCGGCGAGACTGATGCGGCCGCCGGCCGGATCGAGCACGCCGAGCGCCGAATAGTCAGCGCCAACTAGCGCGATCGCGCGCTCGAGCACGAGCGACGACACTTCGCGAAAATCGGAGCGTGCATTCAGTGCATTTGCGATCGAAAGCAGCGCGCGCTTCGTTTCCGCTTCGCGTTCTTTGTCAGTGTAGAGACGCGTGTATTGATACCCGATCGCGATCTGCCCCGCGATCGATTGCAGAAACGAGACTTCATCGTCAAGCCACTCGCGTGGCGTGCGCGTTGTGTGCAGGCCAACCAGGCCGAGAACATCGTCACCCAACGTCACCGGCACGACGAGCAGCGAACGAGTGCCCAGACTCGCGGCCAGGTACCTGACTTTTTGGTCGAGACCGGCGGCGGAAATATCGTCAAGGCGGATCGGTTTTTTGAGGTCGACGTGTTCTGAAAGTTGTTTCAGGTCGAGGGGAACAACGGTTCCCAGGCTTGACGGCACGTCGTTCGATGCGCGCCACTCGTGGCTGATGCGCAGCTCGCTGGCCGATTTCAACTGAATCACGTCACAGCGATCGACGTTCATCATGCGGCCCAGCTCAGAGACGATTACCGTCAGAAAACGATCTAGATTGATAGCGTGCGGCAGAGTCATCGCGAGGCGATTGATAATCCCCTCGCGCGCCTCGTGCATTTTGATCTTACGTTCCAGAGAAAGAGATTGGGCGCTGTTCGACATCTTCTGGCGGAGAGGATAGACGATGCGGCTTCAGTATTACAATTGCCACGGCCAAGAGTGCCTCATATAATCACTCCATGCCGATTTACGAGTACGAATGCAGAAAATGCGGAGCCCACACCGAGGCGTTTCAGAAACTGAGCGACAAGCCCCTCACGAAGTGTCGCAAGTGTGGCGGCAAGTTGGAGAAGAAGCTTTCAGCTCCTGCCATTCAGTTCAAGGGCTCCGGCTGGTACGTAACTGATTACGCCGGCAAGACAACTAAAGGCGAGAAGGCAGAATCCGAGTCAACATCGGAATCAAAATCTGAAAAGACCGAGAAGAAGACCAAAGAGAGCTCCTCCGCTAAAAAGAGTGCCGACAAGCCTTCATCCTCCAAGGCCTCAACAGGCGATTAGCGTTTCAGGTGTTAAAACATGGGTTCCGCAACGTCTTCAGAGCCACCAGCCCGAGGATCTCGAACGCGAGTGCTGCTTGCGCTGCTCGTGACCGGAGTGCTGGCTGTCTCGATTGCAGGCCAGTCGGGTTATCGACCGCACGCGAATGCTTCGGGCGGCGTGATGGTCGGAATCGTTGCGCGTCGCGACGATAACAAGCCCGCACCGATTACCAGCAAAGAGCTTTCCATTTACGATAACGGCGTCGAACAAGCGATTCGCAACTTCACACCCGATCCATCGCCGGCGCGCATCGTCCTGCTCGTCGACAACTCGCTGACCATCCGCGCAGACGTCGACAAGTTGGAACAAGCGGCGCGCGAGTTTGCGTACGAGATCTACGAAGGCGACAAGCTGCTGATCGTCGGCTATGACGAGCATGCAGAGATCGTTTCCGATTGGACCGACAATGCGAAGTCGATTGAATCGTCGTTGAAACTGTTTCGCAAGAAAGGCCAGCCGTATTTATTCGACGCGATTCGCGCCGTAGTAGCGGAAGCCTTGCGACCGATGCAGAACTCGAAGCGCATCATCGTCGTGATCAGCGACGGTCTCGACCGCGGTAGCAAAGCGACGTTCGAACAGACCATCGCCGAGCTGCAACAAGAGAACATCATGGTCTATGCCGTCCAGGCAGTCGATCGCACGCGCGGCGCGATCCGGCGCGACGTGCCGAAGCCGAAAGTCGTGATTGACAAACTGGCGGAAGGAACCGGTGGACAGATCTTCTCGATTGATGAACCACAGGTAGCGGCGAAGGCGATCTGCGACGAGTTGCGACAGAATCGTTACGTGTTGTCGTACGTGCCGTCGAGTGCACCGTTCGGGCAGGCGCGCAGTTTGTTGGTAGTCGGAAACGAAGGAATTACTGTCAGATCCAAGTCAATGCAACAACCAAATTAGTGTCGCGAGTATAAGTAGAAGAGTCCCGCCATAATCAAAAGAATCAGCATCTCCATAAAGACGAAGAAGCTGAGTACAAACGTTCCGTCATCGAGAAACGAGTTGGAATAGGCGACGTACGTGCCCATCACGAGGCCGCCGATTATCCAGATCAACTGACGTTTCCGATCCCACACTTACTTTTCTCTCAACACGCCAGACAGCCAGTGCATCACGTTGAGCACGTATTGCCTGTCGTCATTTCCCGGCACGTTCATGCCCATCGCATGTTTGTTGGGACCTGAGACCTGGGCCGAAAGCATCGCGGCTTCGCCCTGGACCAGCACGCGCCCTTTGCCAAACTTCAGCGCGACGGCTTGCGCGCGTCCGGCTGCGGAGACGGATTCTTTCGAGTCGTACGTGGGACGGTCAAAGGCAGTATCTGACAACAGCAGGATACCGGCGCTGCCTTCCGGTCCTTTCAACGATTGGCCAGTGAAACTACGCAACAAGTTGAGCCGCTCTTTTTCTCCACGGCCTTCGGAGATCGGGTGATTTGCCAGCAGTTTGTTTTCACGCGAGAAGATCAGATGCGAAGGACTGCCGGCGACGGAGTTCTGCGGATCGAACGTGTAACCCTTGCTCATCTCGACTCCGAAACTGCTTGCGAGTGTCGATGCCGCGCCACCGAAAGGAGCGTGATCGGCAATCAGCAACAGTGCACCGCCGCCCTTCACCCAGTCTTGTACAGCCTGGATCTCCTGGTCAGTGAATGCGGATTTATCAGCGCCTTCGTCGTCGTCTTCTTCGGCGCCGAGAGCGTTGGCGATCACGAGGACCCTGGCGCTGTTGAGTGTGGTTTTGGTGAACGGCTGGCGATTGCGAACCACGCGATAGCCGTCGTTCGACAGCAGATCGACAAATGGTTTGTAGCGACCGTCGGTGGTGTGAAAGTTGTGATGCGCTTCATCAAACATCACGCGCGGGCCTTCGCGTTTGTACGCCGGGTTCTCGACCGAGGTGTTGAATTCGAGGTCAGGGCTTTGCTGGGCGATGGCGGCAGAGATAAGGAAGGCAAGCGCAAAAATAGCAGCCAAAAGCTTCATGGAAAATAGGTCCTATAGGTCCCATAGGACCTATTTAAATTTTGGATCTTAATTTTGACAACCGCTCCGCAGCGCGATTGAGCGTTTCGTCTTTCTTGCAGAAGCAGAAGCGCACCTGTTGCGCGCCGAGCGCGGCGTTGCTGTAGAAGCTCGAGCCGGGGACACAGGCCACGCCAATCTCTCGGATCAAGTGCCTCGTAAACTCCACATCATCCGAAAACCCAAACGCCGAAGTGTCGGTCATGATGTAGTAAGCACCGTCCGGCACGAATGTCTTGAACCCAGCCTGCTCCAGTACCGGCAACAGCACATCTCGACGTGCCTGATACTCGCGCTGCAACGTCTCGTAGTACTCCGGCGCCAACGACAAAGCATACGCGCCCGCGGCTTGCAGCGGCGCTGCCGCGCCGACAGTCAGGAAGTCATGCACTTTGCGAATGCCACTCGTGATCTCCGGCGGCGCGATGCAGTAACCGACACGCCAGCCAGTGACCGAATAAGTTTTCGACATCGAGTTCACGACGACCGTGCGTTCTCGCATACGAGGGAGTTGGGCCATCGAGATGTGTTTGATCTCCGCGCCGTCGCGTGGGTAAAGAATGTGCTCGTAGATCTCATCCGTGAAGCACAGCGCATCGAACTCCTGGCAGAGCCCGGCGATGAATTCCATCTCGTCGCGCGTGAAAACTTTGCCGGTCGGATTGTTTGGATTGCAGACGATGATCGCTTTCGTCTTTTTGTTGAACGTCGCTCGCAACTCGTCGCGATCGAAACTCCAGTCAGGCGCGCGCAACGGCACGTACCGCGGTTGCGCGTCAGAGAGGATTGCGTCAGGCGCATAGTTCTCGTAGTACGGCTCAAACACGATCACTTCCTCGCCCGGATCGACAGTCGCCATCATCGCCGCGATCATGCCTTCAGTTGAACCGCAGGTGACCGTGATTTCCGTTTCCGGATCGATCTCGAGGCCGAGATAAGTGAGCGTCTTGCGGGCGATCGCGTCGCGAAAGTCTTTCGAACCCCACGTGATCGCGTATTGATTTATGTCCTGATCGATCGCTTCCATCGCGCGGCGCTTGATGTCAACGGGCGCGGAGAAATCCGGAAAGCCCTGCGACAGATTGACCGCGCCGTACTTCATCGCCTCGCGCGTCATTTCGCGAATCACCGACTCGGTGAACAGACTCGCCTTGCGCGATACGTGCCGACTTTTCGAGATTGAGGGTGTAGTCATGGTCTTTTCACACGAAGGCCTCAAAAGTACACAAAACGACTTCGGTAAGCAATTTTACGGGATGATCTGCTCGCCGGCGGCTTCGCGTTTCAACTGTTCGAGGATTGAGCGAATCGCGGCCGCATAGCTGCCGTTCGGCGCCAACTCCAGATATTTCTCATACGCCGCGACAGCTTCCTTCGGCTTTTCGATCTTTTCGTAGGCGGCGCCGAGCATCTGGTAGATGACCGGCTCGCTATCGGAAAGTTGAGCCAACGCCTTTTTGTATTCGACAATCGCTTCGGCATGCTGTCCTTTGTCTTCCAGCACTCGGGCGATGCCGACGTAAGCTTCGGGTTGAATGCCGCCGCCTTCCCTGATTGCCCGCCGAAAAGAGCGAATCGCATCGTCACTGAATGCTTCTTCGCGATAGATGCGCCCTTCAACTGCCGAGGCTTCGGCGTACAAAGGCCTGGTGCGTCGCGCGGCTTCGATCTCGGCGTGTGCCTGTTTGAACTCGTTGACGTCCATCAACACTCGCGCGAGGCCGACGTGCGCCGCGGGAAACGCAGACCTCAGTTTGATCGCGTCACGATAGAGATCGGCGGCTTTCTGTAACGACGCATCGTCGCGTGCTGTTTCGCGCGCGGTTTCGGCTTCCTGAAACTTCAGCTCCGCTTCGTCAGTAGTGGTTAAAAGCTTGACTGCGAGCGCGTGGCGGCCGGGAAGTAAGGGAGTGACAGTTTCCTTGAAACCATTCGCGCGAAGGCGCACTGAGTGTCGACCAGCAGAGACTTTATTGAGGATTAACTTTCCTGATGCGTCGGTATTTCCACGTCTGATGTCGTCGATCCAAACGATCGCATTCGGTTCCGTGGTAATCGTTAGCGCTGTCTGAGCATTCGCCGCCGGCACGGCAAGAAAGAATAAGGCGACAAAAACCCCTAATCTCATGATTACTCTTCTTCGCTACCACCGGTCACTCGTCGCTTCCGCACCTCCGGATTGTTGTCCGGAACAGCACGTGAACCAACTTCTGGCCGGAACTTTCCGTCCTGATCGTACAAGCGCAGGTACTGCAAACGATTCCGCACCACGCCCTGGACGTACCCGCGCGTTTCTTTGATCGGAACAGCTTCCGCCCACTCATCGATCTCGAGTGGCAACGATGCCTTCCATTGAACTGCGCGACCTGGACCAGCATTGTACGCAGCCGCCACATACTCGATGCGTCCAAACTTGTCGATCTGATCGCGGAGATACGCAGTGCCGAGTTGAATATTCAAGCGCGGCTCGTAAAGCGATTCGGCAGTAATCTCACGACTCACGCCGTACTTTCGCGCCGTCAGCCTGCCTGTCGGCACGAGCACCTGCATCAGTCCGTAAGCATTCGCGCTTGAACGCGCGCGCGTTGTGAAGATCGTCTCTTGCCGGATTAGACCAGCGACTTGATACGGGTCGAGATTTCGCGCCTTCGACTCCTGCGCGATGATGTCCCAGTAAGCCAGTGGATAAAACACGTCCCACTGCTCGCGCGTCATCTCCTCCGGTTTCATTTGCGAGTAATCGGGGAAGCTGCGTCGCAGCGCATTCAGAGCGCGCACGTTGTCGTCATCGGAACGATAAATCTTCGCAAGCGCGAGATTGATTTTCGGACTGTCAGGAGCCTTCTCGCCGGCCTTCGCCAGTTCTTTCTGCGCCCAATCGTCGAGCCCGATGTTCGACAACTGATCGGCCTTGATGATGCGCGCGTCTTCTTCCGGTCCGGCCGTTTCTTCCGCGACGGTAACTGTTTTCAGGTTAGCGACGGCACGCGCGACGATCGAATCCGGAGCGAATGTTTTAGGGGGCGTGGTTCGACTCAGAACATCCAGGCGTTGCTTGGCAAGATAGCCGTACCAGTTCGCGTCGTAACGCGCCTGCATCGCTTCGTAAAGCGCCCGCGCTTCGGCGAGCTTACCAGCCCGTTCGGAATCGCGCGCGGCCCAGTAACCGGCGCGGCCGCGATTGTCAGTGTTTCTGTCAGCGTAGTAAGCGAGATGCTCGGTGAGCATTCGCGACGACTCTGAGAAGTTCTTCGCGTCATGCGAAAGCCACGCCAGATCGAATTGCGTTTGCGCCACTTCGATGGAACTCCCGAAGTTGTTGACGGCGCTCTTCATGAAATACAGAGCGTCAACTGTGTTCTTTGCTTCCTGCGCGATCTGGCCCAGCGCGACGAATGCCCTGGGTGTGAAGTTGCTGTTTGGAAACGTGCGGCGCAACTCTTCGACAGTCGCTCGTGCCTGTTCCCACTGTTTCGCGCGACCGTAAGTTTGCGCGAGATAGAAGAGTGCCTCGGCTCGAGTCTCGGCAGCGGATGTTGGAATGGCGGTTAATGCAGAAACAGCATCCGGAGTTTTGCGCGCGTTGTAAGCTGCGATACCACGTCGCAGTTGGTTTTCGGGCGTCGCGGTTGCGGGAAACTTAGCGAACGCGTCGCCATACGCGGTCATCGCATCCGCGAATCGTTTTGCCGAGTACAGACGATCGGCGCGCGTGATTGCTTCTTCAGTGGTGGCCGGAGACGTCGCTGAGCCGAGTCGGGTGATGGCTGTCGCAGCTTCCACACTTTCGGTGGATTCGGGAGCGAAGAAGTAAAGCCGTCGATACGACGCGAGCGCGTGATTCTGATCCGAAGACTGTTCGTAAGCTTTAGCCGTTACGAGCAACGCTGCCGCGTCATCCGCCTGTGTGAAATCTTTCAGAAGTAACGGCACGGCTGCGGCGTCGCTGCCTTTCATCATCAAGTCCGCCACTCGCAGCGCCGCGTCGCGAGCGCGCAGTGACGTCGGATACTCCTGCAGCAACTGCTGGTAGACTGCCCGTGCTTCCTGAGTTCTTCCGGCCTGCTCGAGCGCGCCGGCGCGCAGGAAGAGCGCGTAGTCGGCCAGCGAGGTCTGTTCGCTAATCTGCTTGGTATCGAGAAGAGAGGCAGCGCCGGCGAAGTCCCGGGCGTTGAGTTCTATTCTGGCGCGCAGCAGGCGAGCGAGCGCCGCAGTCTTTGTTCGTGGAAACTGATTTTCAATGCCCGCGACGGCATCTTCCGCTGGCAGCACGTCGTTGCGCGTCATGCTGCGCAACTGGTCGAGAGCTTTTTGTTCCCCGAGAGTTTGCGGGCGAGTGAGGCAGCTCGCGCTCATCAAAAATGGGAGCGAGCAAACAGCGACCAGAACAACACCAATGAAAATCAGAAGTAAACGATGCTTGGCCACTTTCCAAATACTGCTTTAACTACGCGTTGACCGTTGCGCCGGGATAATTCGCGCCGAGTTTTGAAACATCACCCTCGGCCAGGGTGTTTACGAGTTCGCCATGGAAATAATCATAACGAGCCGCGACTTCCGCTTTCACGCGCTTGTCGTACATCTCGCGCGAGCGATCGATGTACTCACGCAAACGATCGTACAGGTCGTGTTCGATTCGTCCTTCCGCGACCTTCTGCTCGTTGTACAACTTGATCTCGGAAATTAGCAACCGTGCAAACCGCCGCGCGTCGTTGTGTAGACGCCTCTCTTCTTCGCCGTGGACTTCCACGGGCAGCTCAGCATCCTGACCATAACGCCGGCGCGGAGTTGATGGTGCGGCTTCTGGTTCAGAAGGCGTGGTCCACGTTTCTTCGACCGGCGCGGCTTCAACTGGCGGCGCTTCAAAAACCCCAGCCGGTTCGTCATCTGCAACCGGTTCGACGAGTGACTCGGGTTCCGCAACGATCGGCTGATAACCCTGAATCGTGTCCGAGAATGCCGGTTCGACGGGCGCTGCGGGCGGCTCTGAGTATTCGCTGATCGGTGCGTACGACGGCTCCGGTTCCGGAGCAGGCGCAGGGGCAGGTGCTTCTTCGGCGACTCGCTTCGGCGCGGCCGCAGTACGTGAAGCCGACAGGAGTTCCACCGCCATTCCGGCCACCGTCACGAGCGTTTCGAGTGCTTCAAGACTGATCGAATCTGAATCGAGACCGGCCGAGTCAGCATAAAGAACCGCCACAGCGCGTCCCCGGACGATGAGTGGAATCGAGACAATCCGTTGCGCGGGCTCTTCGCCCAGCCGGTTCAGCAAAAGGTGATCTTCCGAATGCGAACCCGGGCCGCCGCTCCAGGTTTCGAGTCCCTTTGCAGCGCTGCCGACAACAGTGTCGGCACTCAACGACAATGAGATCTGTTGAATTGCTTCGTCGCCCACGGTTCCTTCGAAACCGCGACCACGCCACCCGGTTGCCTGCTCGCCTTTAATAACGAAGAAAGCGACGCGCGGCGCAAACGACGACGCGCGATTGACGAGTGCTTTGAGAATTTCAGCTTGCGATTTCTGCTCGTTTATTTCGGCAATAGCCGCCTTCACGATGGCCATATCGCTGGAAGCCTTCGCGCGCGACGACTCGGAAGCGGCCAGTTCGACGCCACGTTCGTGAGCGGCGTGCAGGTGTTCGGTGATGGCGGCGACAAGGCTGCCTTCCATTTGCACATCTGCCTGCCGGTCAAGAAAAGTCGTAAGCGACTCGTTGAGTAAACTTTGCAGGGTGGTTATCTCCTGCTTGACGGCACTCATGCGACTTTCGAGATAACTCTCAATTTCACGCCGCAAACTATCTTCAAGATGTCCGTTGACCACAGCTCGCTCCTCCGTGTCGTGGTGTTGATTTGATGAACCTCAAGGTCTTCAGGTAGGGATTTCTAACCCTGGGTTGACTATCCGCAATGGAGTGTCTCGCAGGGGCCGCAAGAACTCTGGGTGTGATTATGAACGGCTGGTAATCAGCTAGTCAAGAAATCGTTTTCTCAACCGGGGTCGGGGTACTGAGACGGATTCTTTTCGCCAAAACGCCTCCTCTGGTAATCTAACGGATCGAGCCGATAGTCGTCTACTACTAAATATGCCGCCAACCATACTCATTGCGGAGGACTACGACGACAATCGTGAGCTCCTGCGCATACTTCTGTCTGGAGCCAATTATCACGTTCGCGAGGCGAGGAACGGGCAGGAATGCCTCGATTTGGCCTGTGAAAACCCGCCGGACTTGATAATGGTGGACCTTTCAATGCCGGAATTGGACGGCTGGGAAGTGTTCAAAGCACTCAAGGCCAACGACGCTACCGCGCACATTCCCTGCGTGGCGGTGACCGCACACACCGACCGCGACCGGGTCCGCGCCCTGCAATCAGGGTTCAGCGACTTTGTAGGAAAGCCCTTTAAAACCGAAGAGCTGCTGATGACTGTCGCCCGGCTGGTGGGCAAGAGTCTTTCCCAAGAACCTTTATAGGTCCTATAGGTCCTATTGGACCTATGTTTACCTCTCGCGGTAGATCGTGCCGCCCTTCATCACGAATCGTACGCGTCGCAGTGCCTCGACGTCGTGCGTCGGATCTCCTTCGACCGCGATCAAATCCGCCAGCAATCCCGACTTAACCGCTCCGACCTTGTCCGACATGTGTAGCACTCGCGCATTAACCGAAGTCGCCGAGCGCAGCACGTCGATCAGCGGCATCCCAAACTTCACCATCGCCTCGAGCTCGCGGGCGTTGTCGCCATGCGCAAACACGCCGACGTCGCTGCCGCTCGCGATCGTCACCCCTGCATCGAGTGCTGCTTTGAACGCTGCTTTCTTGCGCTCGATATTCGCGCCGCTGGCGATCGCGAGTGTCGGACAGAGCGCCACGTTGTGCTCCTTCATTAACCGGAAAACCTCCGGCGTACCGCCATCACCGTGTTCGATCGTTTCCACACCGGCGAGTGCCGCACGACGCATTCCTTCGGTGGTGGTGGCGTGTGCAGCCACGGGAATGTTCGCGCTCTTGGCCGTTTCGACCACGAGCTTGATCTCGTCGAGCGAGAACGTTGGCGCCGCTCCTGACCTGCCCCAACGATAATCAGCGTAGATCTTGATCCAGTCAGCGCCGTGTCCGATCTGATCGCGCACGACGCGTGTCAGACTATCGATGCCGTCGGCTTCCTCAGCGCCCTGCGGCACGGTCCACTCGGACGCATATCCTTTTGGTCCATAACTGCCGGTGGCAACAATCGCGCGCGTAACGACGATCATGCGCGGCCCTGGAATGATGCCTTGCTCGACGGCTTGTTTCAGACCAACGTCGGCGTAGCCGGCGCCTTCCGTGCCCAGATCGCGAATGGTCGTGAAGCCGGCCTGTAGCGTGTTGCGCAAGTGATTGGTGGCTCGCGCGACACGCAGGCTCAAAGACTCTTTCGCGACCTGATCGTTCCAGACAGTTTCAGAGTATGGATGGAGCAAAATGTGCGAATGCGCCTCGATCAGTCCCGGCATCAAAGTGAGCCCGGGGAGATCGATCACTTTCGTGCCTACGGGCGGCGGCACGAATGTGCCGGGTGGTCCAACTGCTTCGATCTTCTCACCGCGAACGAGCACCACCCAGTCGTCGTGTACCTGCGCCGACTCACCGTCAAAGACGTGAGCCGGCTTGAGCAAATACACTGTTTCAGGCGCTGCGGTCTGCTGTCTCTGATAGTTCGGAAAAACCATGGTCAAACAGAGCAGTAACAGGATCGAGAGTCGCATTGCGATCTACTTCTCCGAGATGACTACTTGTTGAATGGTGGGTGGCAGCGGATAAATCGTGCTGCGTGAGAATCCCGCGTTCGCAGCCATTCGTTCCAACTCGGCAAACGTGTACGCATCACCCGACGGCGTTCCCGTCAACATCATCATGCTGAAGCCGGCGGCATCAGGAGGCGTGACCCGATCATCGTTCGGAACAAACTCCAGAGTCACTGCGCGACCGCCATCTGCAAGCGCCGCGTGTACTTTGCGTAATAACGTTTCGCAAGTCGGAGCGTCGAAGTGATGAAGAAAGTTAGTCACTAGAACCAGATCGTAACCAGTACCAAACTCGACGTCGAAAGCGCTGCCTCCGATCGTCTTGTATCGATCCGCAACTCCCATTTTCTGCGCGTTCTCTTTTGCCACTTCAAGCACGGCTTTCCAGTCGAGCGCGGTGATTTCAGCCTGCGGATTGTTAGTAGCGAAGTTGATGCCGAAGAGACCATGGCCGGCGGCGATGTCGAGAATCTTTAGTTTGCGATCCGCGTTCGGATCGACAAGTTTCGCCATCAACTGAGCAGGCATTGCCATCATCGGCGCCATGCCGCGCGCGAACTTTACCCAGATCGGATGGTCTGGTCCAATCGTGCCATCGTTCTCCATCGCAGTGCCGCCTTTGCGAACGGCCTCGGTCATGTGTTCAGCGCCTGCGGTCAACATCGGCGAACAGAGAAACTCGGTTGCACCGCCGATATACGCGGGCGAACGCTTGTCGAGAAACACCGACGAATCAAGAGTCAATCCGTAGTGACCGTCTTTCTTGGTGAGCATTTCCATGATCGTGAGGTAATCGCAGAGAACGCGCATTCCCTTTTCAGAAGCCTGGCACCGCTTCGCGATCTCGGCGGGAGTCGTGTTGCCTTCGCCGATCGCGGTGAAGACTTCGAGTTCGATTCCGGTTTTTAAAGCCTCAGTACGCATGTGCGCGTTGATCGTTTGGAAGAATAATTGTGGTGATGGTTGCGGGGCTGCGGAAGTAGACATGAAAAGACCTCTCTTAATTTGTGTAAAACTGCGCGCCAATCCTACCGAATTGGCTCGCGCAAAACCATCTCCGCCACGGCTGCGGCCATGTTTGCGGCTTCAGGATGACTGCGACGCAAACCCGCGATCTGCAGCAGCGCCTCGCCAGTGCGCGAAAACATCCGAAACAGATCACCCTCTTCAGCGCGAGTTTCACTGACGATTTGCGACCACTCGGCGCCGGCGGCCCAACGCACTGCGGCGCCGGCTGCAGAGAAGTTCAACTCCGGCGCCGGCTCGAGCCCGTACTGCCATTCCTCACTCGAGACTTTGAAGCCGATTTCTTCGAAACGCGACAGCGCATCCAGCATGTCATCGTTCAGTTCGAGCTCGCCGTAGTCACGATCTTCATCGGCAGTGAGTGCCGCCATGATTCCCGTGAGTTGTTTGGGCTCGAGTGAGTTGAAGAGACCGTTTTCGAGTGCCTCGCCGACGAGCAGCGGTCGATCGATATGCAGGTCCGCCAGCCAACGCCCGCGCTCGGTCACCCTTTCCGCTTCGTAATCGAGATAGCCAAACACGGAGAGCACCTTCGCGCGTTGCTCAAACGGTGTCCATACTTCGTCGCGCAGCGCTTCCATCCGGCGCGACGCCCGTTCGAAGTCTTCCGCCGTCGTATGAAGTTGCCAAACGATTTCGGTGCAGCGCTGTTTGTCAGCACTCACGGGAAGCAGGTTCTCGATCGAGTCGTCGATGATTTTCAACGCGTCGACTTCTTCGGCATCGGCGTCGCGGAGACGAGGTTCCGCGAGGACGAGCTCACGGCCTCGTTCACGAATCTCATCAAAAGCGCGTTCGATATCTTGCTCGCGTAGTCGATAGACGGGCGAATAAACACGCCCGATCCGCTCCTGCGGAAAACTGACGTTACTGCCGTCTTCACGAAAACCACGCACGCTTCCATCACGCTTCTCGGTCACCATCACGAGTCGCCGGCCGGAGCGACCGACACCGACTACGCGTCCAGGTTTAACGACTTCGTTGACCCAGCGATGAAAGACTTCAGCACGAGTTTGCGGCTTTGCTTCCTGTAAACGCGCACGAATACCGAGCAGTCGCTCCAAGCCAAGGACGACTGAAATCGACAGATCGCAACCAGCATCTCTCAGTGTGTCTTTTATCTTCTGTTCGCTTTCATCACGACTGTGCTCAAGTTGTGCAATCTGGCGAGCCGAATCGCGATACGCAAAGCTGCGTCCGGCAATCTCACGCACTGAAGCGAAACTTCCGTATGCGTCCAGCAGGTTGAGTAAGGTGGTGTAGGTCGCGCGAAACTGGCTGACCAATGCATCCGGCGGCGTCTTCAAGAGGTGGGCAATGCGTTCCGGATCCTGATGGATTCCGGGTGCAGCGATCACGAACCCGACATTGTCTCGTCCACGTCGCCCGGCGCGTCCCGTCATCTGCTGCAACTCTGACGCTGACAACGGTCGCCAGCCACCCGCGGTGCGCGCGTCAGCGCCGGTGAGCACCACTGTGCGCGCGGGAAAGTCGACGCCGGCAGCGACGGTCGCAGTGGCGAAGATCGCATCGAGTAAACCGGCGCTCATCAGTTTTTCGATCACCAGTTTCCACGCGGGGATGTGACCCGCGTGATGCGACGCGACACCGCCGCGAATGATCGTGTCCCAGTGACGATGACCGCGCACTTCGGCGTGCTGCTCAACGAAAGCGCGCATGAAGTCGCGCCGCTCCTCACGGCGACTGTCGTTAGGATCGCGTCGCGATAGTGCGGCCTCCGACGCTGCTTGATCGCAGCGACGTCGCGTCGGCAGAAAAACGATCGCAGGCAGCAAGTTGTAACCTTCGAGTGTCGCGAGCAGCGTGGCCGGCGGCATCTCGGGCATGCGTTGTTTCTTGTCGTGTGATCCGCGTTCATCGGTGTTCATCCGCGACACCAATCGTCGATCTGGGAGTAACACCGCGGAGCGCAAAGGCACGGGCCGCTTCGGTGGTCCAGTGATGACGCCGCAACGCACGCCACGTACTTCCTCGAGCCACAAAGCAAACTCGTGTGCGTTGCCAATCGTCGCTGACAACAGCAACAGTCGAATGCGCGGTGGGGTCAAAATAATCGCTTCTTCCCAAACATGACCGCGCTCTTCGTCCGCGAGGTAGTGTGCTTCGTCAAGCACAACGAGGTCGGCAGTGACTTCACTGCCACCGCGCAGAGAGTCGAAGAGTTGATTGCGATAGATCTCGGTTGTGCCAACGATCAACGGCGCGTCGGAATTCTCCTTGCGATCGCCCGTCAGTATTCCCACCTGCTCGGCGCCAAACTCGTCGATGAACTCCTGGTACTTCGAATTTGTAAGCGCCTTCAACGGCGTGGTGTACCAGGCGCGACGCCCATTCTCCAGCAGCCGGCGAATCTCCTCGCGCGCAATCCACGTTTTGCCGCTGCCGGTCGGCGCGGTCACGAGCACGTCTTCGAATTCCAGCAGGGACAGGGCTTCGACTTGAAACGGGTCGGGCTTGAACGGAGCAGCGCGAGGGGTGCCGATGCCTTCGAGCAGGCGTTTGATTTCGCCCGACTGCGGAACAACGCGCGCCAGAGGTTCGTTAGCGACGTGGTGGCCGGGTTTTCGACCCGGTTTTTCGGAGCGATACCGGTCGCGTGACCGGCGTTTATTCCACGGTTTTCGGCTATTTCTGGGCACTATTTATTCACTCGGAGCCATTCTAACTTTGCCGTTGTGGCCTGCGAAGTGCTAACGCAAACCCTGAGAGTTACAATGGCGTCTAACCAGGGATACCGAAAGTAGAAAAATGGCGCAGTTGTTCGAAAAATTTGAAGTAAATCGCGACCCCCGATGGAAAGTACTGACACGGCTGGTCGGCGCTTCATTCATCCTGCATCTGGCGCTGCTGTGGATGGTTGTCTACGTTCCCGCATTGCGCGATACGTTGAATATCGTCGCGCTCGTCGCGGGCACCAAGTTTGTAGATAAAGCATACGATCCGACTCGACTCGCGGACGACGTGCAGTGGGTTCAAATGGGTGAAAAGTTTCGCTATCCGGATGGGTACTTCACGCCTGACGGCCAGGTTGCGGCTGAGATGCCGCCGCCGGCTGGAATGTCAGCAGAACTAGCTGCGTTTGCTCCGAAGATCATTTCGCTGGCGTCGTCCGAAAAGAATGTTCCGCCTGAAGCGTCGCCTTCGCCGAGTCCTGAAACGAGTCCTTCGCCGGGAGCGAGTCCGTCTGCCTCGGCGTCACCATCTGCCGCTGTCGCTCAGGCGAGTCCCGCGAGCTCCCCGTTGACTCCGCAAGAACAGGCGCAGGATCAACTCGACAAAGTTGCGGCAGAGAACAAGGTCACGCTGCCTGATGAGACTCAGATTAATAAAAAGCCATTGAAGGATTTTGCGACCTACGCAAACGATCAGAAAAAGCAGGGCAAGTTGGATCTCGACAAGCCTTTTGAGGTCGTGATTGAAGCCCAGTTGGATGAAAACGGAAAACTGAAAAACCCGGTCGTCAAAGGATCCGGCGACAAGAACCTGGTTGATCTATTCCTCAAAATGGTTGGGGCCGTGAACGACAGCGGCTTTTTGATCTACCTCCAGCCGATTAGTAAAGATAATCCTGGCGCGACAGTGAAGATCACTGTCAAGCAGGGAGAGAAAGAAGTGCTGGCATCGGTGGAATCGGAGACGTCGACGCCGCAGCGAGCGGAGTCACTCGCCAAAGCCCTCAACAGCCTTCTCTACTTCGGCGCGAAATCGCGAGAGGGAAAAGATGAAGCAGAGTTGATGAAGAATTCGAATGCAACGCCGGATGGGAAACGCGTGGTAGTTAACTTCTCAATGCCGCGACAGAGCATCGTCGACATGATCAAGAAACAACTGGAGCCCGGCGCCTGAAGCTTCTCTGCGTCTTTGCGCCTTTGCGGGAAACATTCTTAGAAATTAAAATCAAACCGACTTTTTGCTTGGAGCTACTTATTAGATATGAGTTTCGATAAATTCCTTACTAAAGTTTTCGGCAGCAGCAATCAGCGCTTCCTGAAATCGATCACACCCATGGTCCAGGAGATCAACTCGCTCGAGTCGTCGATGAAGGCGTTGTCCGACGACCAACTGCGCGCGAAGACTGCGGAGTTCAAAGAGCGCGTCCAACGTGCCGTCGGTGACACGACCGACAAGGAAGAGCGCAAGCGTCGCGAGCGGGCGGCGCTCGATGAGATCTTGCCTGAGGCTTTTGCTGTCGTTCGCGAGGCGAGTGTCCGTACAACGAGCATGCGTCACTTCGACGTCCAGTTGATCGGCGGCATCATCCTGCACCAGGGCAAAATCGCGGAGATGCGCACAGGCGAAGGTAAAACGCTCGTCGCTACTTTGCCTGCGTACTTGAATGCACTCACCGGTCGCGGCGGAGTTCACGTTGTGACTGTGAACGACTATCTCGCTTCGCGCGACGCGGAGTGGATGGGTCAGATCCATCGTTTCCTGGGTCTTGAAGTCGGCTGTATCCAGAACGACATGGACGACTTCGAGCGCCAGGCTGCCTACGCCGCGGATATCACTTACGGAACGAACAACGAGTTTGGTTTCGACTACCTGCGCGACAACATGAAGTTTGACCTGGCCACGTGCGTGCAGCGTGGTCACTACTTCGCGATCGTCGACGAGGTTGACTCGATTTTGATCGACGAGGCTCGTACGCCGTTGATCATTTCCGGTCCGTCAGACGAGGCCACTGACAAGTACAAAAATGCCGACGCAATTATTCCCCATCTGAAAAAAGGCGAAGACATCGACGGCAAGAAGACCGGCGACTACGTCGTTGACGAAAAGGCGCACACGGCAGTGCTCACGGAAGAAGGCGTTGACAAAGCTGAGCGGCTGCTCGGTGTCGGCAATCTGTATGATCCGGGGAACATGGAATTGCTCCACTGCGTCGAGCAGGCCTTGAAAGCTCACACGCTTTACAAGTTGGACCATCAATACGTGGTCCAGGACGGCGAAGTGATCATCGTCGACGACTTCACCGGTCGTTTGATGAAAGGTCGACGTTGGTCTGACGGATTGCACCAGGCTGTTGAAGCCAAAGAGGGCGTCGAGATTGAGAAAGAAAACCAGACTCTAGCCACCATCACCCTCCAGAACTACTTCCGTCTTTACGAAAAACTGTCAGGCATGACTGGTACCGCGGAAACGGAAGCTGCGGAGTTTGCTTCGACGTACAAACTCGACGTTATCGTTATCCCGACGCATATGCCGATGATTCGTACGGATTTTCCTGACGTGATCTATCGCACGTTGCCGGAAAAGTGGGACGCAGTGATCGACGAGATCAAGGAGTGCTACGAAAAAGGCCAACCGGCGTTGGTCGGTACGGTTTCGGTCGAGAATTCCGAGTTGATCTCGCGGCGGCTGGTGAAAGAGAAGGTGCCGCACAACGTGCTCAACGCGAAGTATCACGAGCGCGAGGCGGAGATCGTAGCCCAGGCTGGACGAAAGGGTTCAGTGACTATCGCGACCAACATGGCCGGCCGTGGTACGGACATTCTTCTCGGCGGCAATCCCGACTTCATGGCGCGTGAGTTTTTGAAGAAGGACGAACTCGATCCTGACGAGGCGACGGACGAGCAGTGGCGCGTTGCTTACTCACAAGCAAAAAGGATTGTTGAAGACGAGCACAACGAAGTGGTGGCGCTTGGCGGTCTGCACATCCTGGGCACCGAACGCCACGAGTCACGCCGCATCGACAATCAGCTCCGCGGACGTGCCGGTCGTCAGGGTGACCCCGGCTCGTCGAGATTCTTCCTTTCGCTCGAAGACGATCTGATGCGCATCTTTGCGGGCGACAAGGTCAAGGCGTTGATGCAGCGTCTCGGCATGGAAAAAGGCGTCGCGATTGAGTCGAAGATGGTTTCGAAGCGAATCGCGGCCGCCCAGAAGTCAGTTGAAGGACGAAACTTCGAAGCTCGCAAACACTTGCTTGAATACGACGACGTCATGAACAGGCAGCGTGAGACGATCTATGGTTTGCGCCGCCAGTTGATGGAAGAACCGGATCAACGCGAGTACCTGATGGGTGATCCGCCGACTGCGGGCGTTGCTTACGATCTGTTATCGGACATCACGCGGCAGTATCTCAATCCGGATGTATCGCCGGACGACTGGGACGTCGAGAACTACAAGATCCAGATCAAGACCATCTACGACTTCGACGCAGACAGCGAGGGCATCGATATCCCCAACATGACGTCGCAGGAAGTGACCGACGCGATTTGGGAACGACTAAAAGTTAAATACGAAAAGAAGGAAGAGCAGATTGGACCAGAAGCGATGCGCACCTACGAGCGCATCATCATGCTCAACATCATCGATGCGCAGTGGAAGGACCACCTGCT
>Ga0126376_10000244_pt1 | contig 25605 bp, 27 predicted proteins | sample PanSoiMetPlot_15_FD_92760 | JGI IMG/M metagenome (GOLD analysis project Ga0126376, IMG submission 92760) | Tropical forest soil microbial communities from Panama - MetaG Plot_15 | ecosystem: Environmental > Terrestrial > Soil > Tropical forest > Bulk soil | place: Panama | collected 2016-02-17 | reverse complement strand
TGGCGATGGAGTTGCTCCCCACGTATTGCAAGACCAGGAGACTCCCTTGATCGTAATCGTCTTGCTCGCCGCCATTCTCATGCTCGTAGGGATTACTGCTGTCAGCGCGCTCGATTTCACGAACGGCACGCGGCGCTAGGGCTGGGTTCTTGGCTAGGTTTTTCCAGATTCTGCCCCCGCGAAGCCACCCCAGGCATCTTTCCCACCACTTTTCCGCTTGAGAAGGTACTATTCTTTGCCCTCGCCATAGAAAGGGGTCAGCGCATCGCATGTCTGGAAAGAGAGAATATGGCCGGGGACTGCGCGTCATCGCCGCGTTCAAGCTGGTAAAAGCAGTTGCACTGATTGCCTTAGGCGTGGGTGCACTCCGTCTGCTTCACAAAGATGTGGCGGCGATTGCGGAGCACTGGATCAACATGTTCCAAGTGGATCCGCACAACCACTTCATCGATCTGTTGCTGGCAAAGCTTTCGAATGTGGATGACCACCGGCTGAAAGAGTTAAGCATAGGTACGTTTGTGTACGCGGGGATTTTTCTCGTGGAAGGCGTGGGCCTGGCTTTGCAAAAACGCTGGGCTGAGTATTTCACGATTATCACGACCAGCTCCCTTTTGCCGATTGAAATGTATGAGCTTGTGCGTCGCGTGAGCATCGGCAGGTGCCTGGCGCTGGCGATTAACCTTGCGGTGGTCGCTTATTTGATTTTCGAGTTGAAGAAGCACAAATGATCAAGGAGAAAAGCAGATCCTTCCACTCCAAGCTGCGGAGGACCGCGGCTTGGGGGTCGGGATGACAGTGAGTGGTTTTGCGCGTTACACAAAAATGAGGCGGCGAGTGCTCGCCGCCTCACACTGGAATTCGGCCACTGATTCGACGCCAAGCTGTCCGCGCGGGTACACCCTGTCGTGACCGACAGGATGCACCATGCTGCGCTCCTACAAAGAACGAATTAAGGAAGCGTGAGCGTAACACCTTCGCGGACGATAGCCGCTTTCTCGACCCCTTGGTAGCGGTAAATCACCACCAGAAACTTATCCGCGCCGACGGCCAGATCGCCGCCCATCGCGCTGTTGGTTACGACCAAACTGATTTGGCCGTCGCGCATTCTGCTGCGTACAACTTCCGTCACGTTGACGGTGCTTGCCTGCCATCCGTAGTAAGCGCGAACAATTCGGACGCCAGGATAATCATCCCTGCCGCGGTCGCCGTAGCTGCCTGGGCGATCGTCCCAGTCGTTGCGCGCGAACACGTTGAAGGTGCGCACATCGATGAAGCCGCCTTCCTTGAAATCGAATTCGCGTTCTTCATTTCTGCGGTTCCTGGCCCAGATGCGCAGATGCTTGTCAGCGCCGACGGCCGGATCGCCGCCCATAGTCTGGTTGTTGACGGCAACACGGCCATTGACGCCACCGCGGCTGACGAGGTCTTTCACGATATCGGTGACATCATTGCGTTGAGTTCTGGTGCCGTACTCAGCGCGCATGATGAGCCAGCCATCATCCTGGGCGCCTGTCGGCATGCTGAGAAAGGTGATTCCCGCGGCTGCGAAAAGCGCCGCAAGAATAAAAATCGCATAGCGAGTGGACAGCTTCATTCGAGACTCCTCCGGCGGAACGCCTCCGCCTAGTTTTCTTCAATCTAAGCCATAACGGCAAACACAGAACGCCCAAAGGAAGTGCGATTGTCCTAATCGTCCATACCTGTTTGGAGCAACTTTCGCTCCTGGCTGATGGTGATAACGGAACGATGTGCAAGTCGTTTAACTCGGTCAATACGGGCTAAGGCAATATCCAGGGAGATCCCACATGAGCAAAGTGTCCGTTCTAGCGATTTTCCTCGCGGGCAATAATATTGTTGCGTTCGCTCAAAACAACCAGCCCAAACCGGCGTACGACTTTTCCATATCGCGCGAGGAAAAAATCAAACTCGCCGAGAGCGCCGCTCCTCCTGAAATCTCAAGCAAAGCTTCGGTTTATGTACTGGAACGTAGCGGGTACATAAAGACATGCGAAGGAACCAACGGATTTACCTGTTTCGTGGACAGGCAGACGCCGTGGAACTCGGAACCTACCTGTTTCGACGCGGAGGGGAGTGCGACGACTCTTCCAACCCGATTGTTCGCGGAAGAGGAACGGGCCAAAGGCAAGAGCGAAGACGAAATCAAGACGGAAATCGACGCAGGGTACCGGAAGGGGAGATTTAAGACGCCCACCAAGCCCGGCATTGTTTATATGCTGTCGGACAGTACTTCGCTTTTGGTGAACGACAAAATCGTGCACGCGCCGCCTCACCTCATGTTTGATGCACCGTACGCGACGGAGAAGGACCTTGGTTCCCCGCCGCCAGGCCTGAGCATGCTGCGAATCCTTAGGGCCGGACAGCCGGATGCATACATCATTGTTTTTCCCAAGGCCGCGGAGCATCCCGCGCACTAGAACGGACAGGGAAAACGTCCTGCGAGAAAGGACTTCTTCCCCAGACTCATTCCCCTGCCAGCGGCAAACCGCAATTGGGGCGCAGTTTCTCTTTCCTTGAATTTGCAAATCATAGGCGGTTCCCTCATCATTAATGGTTTGTTTCGGGCCGCAGCGCGCTTCCGCTGCTGCAATCCTCGATTCAAATTCATATTTTCATGGCTGAGCCAAGGGGGTTTCTGGCCGAGCACTTACAGGTCATGGAAAAAGCAGATTCCTCGCTTTGCGAGGAATGGCAATTCAGTAAGTCTGGGCAACGCCCAAAGGAGCGGCATGCAAAAGCCAGCTAAGATCGCGCCCGCGAAAGGGAAACTGGGCATTTTGATGCCGGGAATGGGCGCCGTCAGCACCACGTTTATGGCGGGAGTCGAACTCATTCGGCGCAACAAAGCGTGTCCCGTGGGATCGCTCACGCAGATGGGCACGATTCGCCTGGGCAAGCGGACGGAGGGACGATCGCCGCTCATTAAGAAATTCGTCTCGCTGGCGGACCCGAAAGATCTCGTATTTGGCGGATGGGACATCTTCAAGGACAACGCATACCAGGCGGCGGCGAAGGCCGGCGTGCTCAACCACGAACATCTCGCACATGTGAAAATGTTTCTCGCTGACATTCGGCCGATGAAGGCGGCGTTCGACCACGAGTACGTGAAGCGCCTGGAAGGCTCGCACGTCAAGAAAGCAAAAAACAAATACGAGCTGGCGCTGCAAATCAAGGAAGACATTGCGAATTTCAAAAGGGAGAGGAGGGTTTCGCGGTTGGTGACCTGCTGGTGCGGGTCGACGGAAGTATTTATCAAGCCGGAGGAAGTGCACTCGACGCCCGAGAAATTTGTCGAGGCGATGAAGAACAATCATCCGGCGATTGCGCCGTCGATGCTATATGCGTGGGCTTCGGTGACGAGCGGAGTTCCCTTCGCGAATGGCGCGCCGAACTTGACCGTGGACATTCCGGCGATTCAAGAACTGGCACACGACAACAACGTCGCGATCTGCGGAAAAGATTTCAAGACTGGGCAGACGCTGATGAAGACGATTCTTGCGCCGGGATTCAAGGCGCGGATGCTAGGCCTCGAAGGCTGGTATTCAACGAACATCTTGGGAAACCGCGACGGCGAAGTGCTGGATGATCCCGGCTCGTTCAAGACCAAGGAAGAATCGAAGTTGGGCGCGCTCGAATATATTTTGCAGCCGCAGCTTTACCCCACGCTCTACAGGAAGATTCATCACAAGGTGCGCATCAACTACTATCCGCCGCGCGGGGACAACAAAGAAGGCTGGGACAACATTGATATTTTCGGCTGGCTCGGCTACCCGATGCAGATCAAGGTGGACTTCCTTTGCCGCGACTCGATTCTCGCCGCGCCGATCGTGCTCGACCTGGTTTTGTTTCTCGATCTGGCGCAGCGCGCGGGGATGCGCGGGATCCAGGAATGGCTGAGCTTCTACTTCAAGTCGCCCATGACCGCGCCGGGCCTTTATCCCGAGCACGACCTTTTCATCCAGTCCATGAAGCTGAAGAACACGCTGCGCTGGATGATGGGCGAGGATTTGATTACGCACTTGGGGCAGGAATATTACGACTAGCTGAGAATCGTACTCCTGTCTTGACTCGTTTACTTCTTCGCAATAACCTCCGCCTATCCCAGGACATCATTAACTCTCGCTTTGTTGGCAGGGGGCAGAATGCAAATCTTCATCATAGGCGCTACGTTTATTTTGGGTATTGGCGTTGTGATCGTCGGCCTGATTGCTTTTTTCAAAGGCCTTCAGGGAGGCACGGCATCGGCGAAGGTTCTGGGGGTAGAGGTTTCCGGAAAGGGTGGAGCGCTGGTTCTCGTCGTGGGACTGGTCCTCGTCTTGTCTGGATTTGGCTGGGCTACGAGCCAGAAGCAAACCGCTCAAGCCAAGCAGGAAAAGGTTGCGTGTGTCAGGGAAAAGAACGATGTTGTCGCAGACGCCCGCAACCTGCATGCACAGCTGCAACAAGAAATACAGCTTCGTCAGGACCTCGTCAAACAGCTTCCTGAAGCATCCCGCCGCCAACTGGAGGTACAGCGCCCGGATTTAGTGCAAATCAAGCCGGCGCAGATTTCTCCAAAACTGCTAGAGGAATTCCAGAAACCAACTACCATGAACCATTGACGATTCCAAAGGAGACTCAGTCGTTGGCGGTGGCTTGGGTGCCAGACTTGGCGTCGACGGCGTCCAGAACCCGGGTTGAATACACTAGCGCCGCTCCTGCATTCATGCCTACCGCAACGCCAAGTGCCTCGGCGATTTCTTCCTTGCTTGCTCCGGCCTTTAGCGCTGCTTCAGTGTGGTGAACGATACAACCGTCACACTTTGTGGTGATGGCGACTGCAAGCGAAATGAGCTGCCGAGTCTTTTCACCAAGTTTGGAATTCGCGGAGTTGGCAGCACTCAGAGTCTGATAGCCTTTGACGGTATCCGGTGAGAGTTTCATCAACTCGCCGACCCCTGCTCCAAACTGCTGGTGGTATTTGTTCCAGTCGATCATCATGTTTTTCTCTCCTGTAATGGGGACTGACAAGTGGCCCGCATTATACTCGCGGCGTGCGCGAATATGGTATCTTCTCCAGTTCGTCCTTGGCCTGCCTGAGACCAGGGAGTACCAGCAAAGCGGTGCAGCCCATTCCTTTCATGCCCGCACAAGAAGCTTCGTAGGGACGCAGCTAGAGCTCGCCCCTACAACGACAAGAAGTTGACCAAGGAGCAAGGAGTCGTTTCCATGAAGAGTTCGTACAACGAGAATCCCGTCCCGGCCGACGGAAAAGCGATTGGCTACAGCGGCGGAGAATTGCAAGTGCCGGATGCGCCGATCATTCCTTTTATCGAAGGCGACGGCACGGGGCGGGACATCTGGAAGGCGTCGCGGCGCGTGTTTGACGCGGCCGTGGAGCAAGCTTACGCCGGAAAACGGCGCGTGGCGTGGTTTGAAGTTTTTGCGGGTGAGAAGGCATTCAATACCTTCAAAGAATGGCTGCCCAACGATACAGTTGATGCGATTCGCGATTTTCGCATCGCGATCAAGGGGCCGCTGACAACGCCGGTAGGCGGCGGCATTCGCTCGCTGAACGTGACGCTGCGGCAAGTACTCGATTTGTATTCTTGCGAGCGTCCTGTGCGCTATTTCCCGGGGGTTCCCTCCCCGGTTCGCGCGCCGGAAAAGATGGATGTGGTGATTTTCCGCGAGAACACCGAGGACGTGTACATCGGGATTGAGTGGAAGTCTGGAACGCTACAAGTGAAGAAGCTGCTGGAATTCTTGAACAACGAAATGTTGAAAGACGGAAAGAAGCAGGTGCGCTGGGATTCCGGCGTGGGCATCAAGCCGATTTCGCCGACGGGAACGAAACGGCTGGTGCGGCGCGCGATCCAGTATGCGCTGGCGCATGGACGGAAAAGCGTCACGCTCGTGCACAAGGGAAACATTCAGAAATTTACGGAAGGCGCGTTTCGCGATTGGGGCTACGAACTAGCGCGCGAAGAGTTTCGCGCGCGGACGGTGACAGAACGAGAGAGCTGGATCCTTGACAACAAGGACAAGAATCCGGCGCTGACGGTCGAGCAAAATGCGGCGATGATCGAGCCGGGGCTCGAGCGAGCAACTGACGCCTTCAAGAAAACCGCGTCTGACGAAGTGAAGAAAACACTCGATGCGATCGGTCCGACGCACGGCAAAGGTCAGTGGAAGCAGAAGCTGATGATCAATGACCGCATCGCCGATTCCGTGTTTCAGCAGGTGCTGATGCGCGCGGACGAGTACAGCGTGCTCGCGACTTCCAATTTAAATGGCGATTATCTTTCTGATGCGTGCGCAGCGCAGGTCGGCGGACTGGGCATGGCGCCGGGCTCCAACATCGGCGACGGCTACGGCGTGTTCGAAGCGACGCACGGAACTGCTCCGAAGTATGCGGACAAGGACGTCATCAACCCGAGTTCGGTGATGCTTTCGGGCGCGATGATGTTTGAGTTTTTGGGATGGAAGGAAACCGCGAAGCTGATCGAACATGGCATCGCGCGTACGATTCAGCAAAAGCGCGTGACGTACGATTTGGAGCGGCTGATGGCCGGGGCGACGAAGCTTGGTACTTCTGCGTTTGCGTCAGCGATCATCGAAAACATGCAAGGCGCGGCAGCCGCAAGACGGTAAGTCACTCTTTCAAGGAATGGAAGAAGCAGTTTCTAGTAGCCCGTGAAGAATGCTTTTTGCGGATTCCGGTTCGAATGATGTGGTGAACGTGGTTTTGGGACGCCACCTAAGCCTCGCAGAATCAGAAGCTTATAGGAACGGGCGCACCGTCACCCGGATCGCTGGCCAGCCGAAAGCTCATTTGCGGTCGAAAGTCGTTTGCCGGGTTTAAAAAGCTGCCCGCGGATGCGTGGGCGCTGCAAGAGGAAACGACTTTAGACACATTGCTGTGAAAGACAGACTCTCAAACGAAGAGGAGAGGTCATGCGGAAGAAAGTGACGGTGGTGGGAGGCGGTTTCGTGGGATCGACCACGGCGCAGCGCATCGTGGACATGGAACTGGCTGACGCGGTGTTGACGGATATTTTGGACGGGCCACCGGCCGGAAAAGGTTTGGATATGCTGGAATCCGGGCCGATTACGCAAACCGACTCGCACGCGGTGGGCATTTCGACGGCGAACGGAGATTATTCCGCAACAGCGAACAGCGATGTGGTCGTGATCACTGCCGGATTTCCACGCAAGCCCGGGATGAGCCGCGACGATTTGCTGAAGGCGAACTACGACGTGGTGAAAGGCGTGGTCGAGGAGATTGTGAAGCATTCGCCGAACTGCATCCTCATCATGGTCACGAATCCCCTGGACGCGATGGCGCAGGCCGCGCTGCGAGTCAGCAAGTTCCCCAAAAACCGCGTGATCGGGATGGCAGGCGTGCTGGACTCGGCGAGAATGAGTTCGTTTGTGGCGATGGAATGCAAGGTGAGCGTGGAAAACGTGCACTCCTTCGTGCTCGGCGGACACGGCGATGACATGGTGCCGCTGCCGCGGTATTCCACGGTGGCGGGAATTCCCCTCCCCGACCTGCTGCCGAAGGAGCGTATTGACGCGATTGTGGAACGCACGCGCAAGGGCGGTGCGGAAATTGTGAATTTGTTGAAGACGGGTTCGGCATACTACGCGCCGTCGGCGGCAGCCGTGGAAATGGTCGAAGCGATTTTGAAAGACAAGAAGAAGATACTGCCCTGCTGCGTCTACTTGGAGGGCGAGTACGGAATCAAGGGACTGTTCGTTGGCGTTCCGGTAAAATTGGGCGCGAAGGGCGTAGAAGAAATCATTCAGATTAAATTGACACCTGACGAGAATGCGGCACTACAAAAGTCGGCGGCTTCGGTCAAAGAGTTGGTAACGGTTCTAGGGCTGTGAGGTGGTAGCTTGTCTTCGCTGATTTGGGGTGAGGAGGCTGCTGATGAAGTCCTCGAAGTTCGTCGTTCATTACCATGTGCTGATTCTATCTTTGCTTTTGATGGCCATGCCGTTTTACCACCAGGCGACCGGCCGCGAGATGCAGGCAGCAGTGAAAATCAACCTCGATTCTGTCGCTGGGATCGCTGGAATGCTCGGCCTCGCCACGTTCGTTGGAATCACCATTCTCAACCGAAGACTTACAGCGCTGGAAAAAGCCGTTGCGGCAAAGAATCGACAACAATGAGAAGGCGGGGCGGGAGATGAGAAACTTCAAGGCGGTCTTTCTTGCGGGCATGATTGGGATTTTTGGAGCGCTGTTGGCAAAAAACGGCGGGGGCGAGACGAAACCGGTGCGCATGGCACTCGTGAAAATGCCTTATGTCGGCGAGCGGAATGTTCCTGATACTTCACGGGGGCCGGATTATTTGGAAGAAGGCGGCATTCGCAAGCTGCTGGAGCAGCAAGGCGTGCAGGTGACGCCGACCGCAACGGTGGCGCTGACGGCGGAAGAAGAAAAAGCCTACGGTTCCTGGAATCACCTGGCGCTGGCAAGCGGTGACATGTCGAAGCTCGTTGCGGAAGAGCGGAGGAAAGGCAATCTCCCGATTGGGCTGCTTGCAAATTGCAATGGTCTACTGGGCATGCTCAGTGGGTTGCAACATTCGGGGCCGACCGCAAAGCCGTTGCGTGTGGGCATGGTGTTCATTGACGCGCACGGAGATTTCAACACGCCGGAGACGACGCTGAGCGGGATGCTTGGCGGAATGCCGGTTGCCATTGCGGCCGGGCAGTGCCTGACGCGCATGCGGATGAAGGCCGGACTCGAGCCCGCGCTGCCGACGCGGCACATTGTCGAAGTTTGCGTGCGCGACACCGATCCGCTCGAGCAGGAATTGCTGGATCGCTCGGAGATTCAGCAACTCACTCTGGAGGATGTGCGCACGCGCTCGGCGAATTTGCATCGCGAGATGAAACGACTGTCGGCGCTTACCGATGTGATTTACGTTCACGTGGACATGGATGGGCTCGACCCTAAGGAAGTGCCGGGCGTTGCGCTGCCAGTGCCGAACGGGCCGACAAGCGTGGAGCTGGCGGCCGCGATAACGGAAATGTTCAAGTACGAAAAGGTCGGCGCGTTCGGCGTGGCGGCGATGCCCTATGATGATCACGACAAGACCGGGATCTCGCGGCAGGCTGCGTACAATCTCATTTTGGGAGCAGTGCAGGGCGTGCAGCAGCGGAAGAGCGAATAGTTTAGTTCAGTAAAAAAGCAGACCCCACGCTGCGCTCGGGATGACATCTCTCAGCTAGCTTCCTCAAGCGGCGCACTCGCCGCGGCCGAGCTTGAGGGAGAACGCTTCCGCATCGCCCCAATCGAGAAAAATGTCTTCGGTGGAGTGGGTGACTTCAGTAAACGGGCGCAGACGCTCGACGATTGATTTGTCGGGCGTGCGGCCCACCCAGGCGTTGAAGGATTCGCCGAGATGGCGGTCCTGCTGATAAAAAGCGACAAGTTCGCGGATGATTGCGGGAATCGGACGCGCGGGAACGGGCATGATTTGGCGTCCGAAGCGCGCGCCATCCGCGTTCACCTTGCCACCGAGAAGCAGCTGATAGTAAGGCGCCTGCTTTTCTTCAATCTTTCGAACGTTTCCGTAAAAGCCGATGTCGGCGATGTGATGCTGGCCGCAGGAATTGGGGCAGCCGCTAATCTTTATGCGGAGACTCTTGATTTCGGGATCGTCGTACCCCTCGAGTGCGCGTGAAAGTTCGTCGGCTAGCGTGAGCGAACGCGTGATGCCAAGATTGCAAGTGGTGGCTCCGGGGCAGCCGGTGACGTCGGAAATGGTGCGCGCGCCGGGAATCGCCAAGTCGAGCTCACGAAGCTCGTCGTAAATCGCACGTATGCGGTCGAAGGGAACCCAGGGAATCACGAGGTCCTGGTTGATGGCAATGCGGACGCCTGCGAGATCGTGGATTTCAAGAAGGCTCGCGAGGCCGCGCATCTGGCGGCTATAAAAGGTCCCGGACGGAAGCTTGATCCAAATGGCGCCATAGCCCGTCTGGCGCTGGGGCATCAGATTGTGTTCGGCCCAGTGGTCGTAGTCGGCATCAGACGCAGGATTGGACAAACTGAGCGTCAGGGGTTGCGGAGAGATGTTGACAAGCGCGGGGCGCTGAATCGGAGAAGGGATGGTGAAAACCTCGGCGGGTGCCCGGGAGGTTTTGCGTTTTTCAAAAATCAAGCGGCGAAGCTCTTCGATTCCCTTTTCGCGAAGAACGAATTTCAGGCGCGCCTTGAATTTGTTCCTGCGATTGCCGGTTTCGCTGAAGACGCGCAGAACAGCTTCGATGGTGGGGAGCAACTCTTCTTCCGGCAGAAACTCCGCCAAGACTGCGGATTCGGTCGGCAAGCTCCCCAACCCGCCTCCGACGAGAACTTTGAAACCGCGGCGCGCCGTGCCATTCGAACCGCGCACTTGGGCGATCAGCCCCACGTCGTGGATGCCGGCAACAGCACAGCCACCATCATCGGCACACCCGGAGAAGGCGATTTTGAATTTGCGAGGCAAATCGTGAAAATCCGGATGCCGCAAGAGGTAGCGCGAAACACCTAAAGCGTAGGGCGTGACGTCAAACGCCTCGCCGGGGCAGATTCCTGCAACGGGGCAAGCAGTAACGTTGCGTACGGTGTTGCCACAGGCTTCGCGCGTGGTTAGCCCGCAATCGGCAAGCAAGCGCATTGCGGCGGGTACGTTTTCGAGTTTGACGAAATGAAACTGGACATTTTCGCGAGTGGTGAGATGGCCGCGGCCTGTGGAGTACTCGTCGGCAATTCGGGCCAGGACCCGAAGCTGTGACGGCTTCACGACACCCGCCGCGACTTTCACGCGCAGCATCTGGAACCCGGGTTGGCGCTGGCCATACGTGCCGTGCTTCAAACGGAACGGGCGGAACTGTTCTTCCGTGATTTCGCCGCGCCGAAGCTGCTGGGCGCGCTCTTCAAACCTTGCGATCTCCGCTTCAATAGCTTCGCGGCTGTGCCTTTCTTCGATTTCACTGGCAGTGGCAACGGTCATAAAGTTGTGCCCCCCATCCGTCCCCTTGATGGAACCTTCGCCCGAAAAATAAAAAAAGCCCACCTGCCAGTTTCTCTGGCACGTGGGCTTCGGAACTTGATGATTAGACTAGGCTAAGTCCGGAAACTCCTCTGGCCAGAGATGGGTGTCATTTGACACATAGCGCAACAGGCGCAGGGACAACACATCATCTGGCAGCGGTTCATCATGAACAAGCAGGATACTTTCCGGGGCCTCCCCTGTCAAAGGGAAACCCTCGCAAACATTAGATGCACGGCATGCAAAAAAGTAATCAAAGCCCGGGCGTGTCCCAGAGCCATTTACTGCGGTTTTGAAGCCGGAGTTGTCGCTTTAGGCGCCGCGGGCTTGGCTGCTGCGGCCTTGGCGGGCACCGCCGCGGCCGCGCCGACGATGGTGGCGTGCTTGATGACGTCCAGCTTGGGGTATTTGCTGTCGAGATAGGCCTTCCCGAGTCTCGAGATCTGGTCCTGCTCGTTTGTGGGTTGGTCGCCATACTGGTCGTAGAGCATTTCCACCACTTTCATTCCTCCAGCATCAATGGTCGCGAAGGGCGCAAATCCCTGCGAATCCAGGAAAGAATTGTCCTTGAAGCTGATGAAGATTTGAGTGGAACGTGAATTGGGCTGCGAGGCCTTAGCATAGGTCACGAAGCCGCGCTTGTTGCTCTGCGTCACGGGATCGTCCTGGATGTCGGCATTGCGCCAGGCGGCATTCACGGCCGGGTAGGAGCTGATGCCGAACTGCACGACGAAACCAGGAACGGCGCGGTACACGACCATGTTGTCGTAATAATGATGCTTTACGAGATTGTAGAAGCGATCCACGCCAATGGGCGCCCATGCGCGGGTGACGTCCATGGTGAAATCGCCGCGCGTGGTTTCGAATGTGACTTGGAACTTTTCGGGAGCCTTCTCTTTAAGCATCGCAGGACGCAGCAAGGTCCGATCGTAGCTTGTTGTGGCGGATTTTCCGCTTGCGCCGGCGTTTGGTTTCGGCTTCGCCGGGGCCTGCTCGGGGGTTTGCGCAAGTGTTTGCGTTACAAACGCAAATGAAGCAACGACAATTAGCGTCACGAACTTTTTCATCGCGATTCCTCTCTGCTGTTAGATTCACGCTGCAAACTTGGAAACCTATTTGCGCGGCCGCTTGGAGAGCTCCTGGCCGACGCGCCCTACTTCCGCCATTACTCGCAAGGTATTTTCGCCGAGAATCTTCTTTACGTCACCTTCGGAATATCCTTTTCTTAGAAGCGCGTCAGTGATTTTTGGAAGCTTCGAGGCGTCCTCCATGCCGTAAGGCATGTTGGCGCCGTCAAAATCGGAGCCCAAGCCGACGTGATCGACGCCCGCAACTTTCACGGCGTAGTCGATGTGCTCGATGATTTTTGTCCAGTCCACGCGCGGGAGCTTGCCTTGCTCTACATATTCACGCGTTAGGCGGTCGCCTTCGAGAAGCTGGCAAGCTTCATTGTCGCCGCAGCGCTTCTGCACTTCTTGGCCGATGGCTTTGTTGATTTCGGGATTCGCTTTTTCGGCATTGCGGAATTCCTGGCTCAGGAAGCCGACGTGATAATTGATTTGGACCACCCCGCCTTTGGCGGCCAGGTCCTTCATCATTTGGTCGGTCATGTTGCGCGGAGCGTCACAGATTGCGCGGCACGAGGAGTGTGAAGCAATCATCGGAGCTTTGCTGATTTCGAGAGCGTCGTAGAAAGTCTTGTCGCTGACGTGGGAAATGTCCACGATGACGCCCAAGCGGTTCATTTCGCGGACGACGTCTTTGCCGAAATCGGTAAGACCGTTGTGCGCGGGCTTGTCGGTGGAGGAATCCGCCCACTCGTCGTTACCGCTATGGGTCAACGTCATGTAGCGTACCCCGAGACTGGCGAATTTGCGCAGCACGTCGAGGTCGGAGTTGATCATGTGGCCACCCTCGACGCCCATCAAAGCGGCTATCTTGCCTTCTTGGTGCGAGGCGCGGACTTCGGCGGCTGTTGTTGCCAAAGAGACATCCTTCGGGTGGGTCCGTACTTGGTCGCGAACGGCTTCGATCTGCGCGAGCGCGCGGCTCACGGCGTCGGTTCCTGTGATTTTGCTGGGAAGCCAGATGGAAAAGAAAATTGCGTCCAGCCCGCCTTCACGCATTCGAGGAAGATCGATGCTGCCCTCCGCGTGCCGTTGCGCTATGTCAAACTTGCCGTCCAGGAAGCGCTGCGTGGTGTCATCGTGAGTGTCCACAACGATCGAGGAAAAGTGCAGTTTCTTCGCGCGCGCGGAGATATCGTCAGATTTCATCCCCACCGCCAGCAAACCAGCAGCTGCAACACAGAGCGCGGTCCTGAGCAAGATTCGGGACATCTCAATTTCCCATTTCTCCATGAAACGGCAAGGGCTTATGGTGCTTGCAGTTCCCTACTGACTCTTTCGGTCTGCTCCATCACGCGCAGCAAATTGCCGCCGAGGATTTTGCGAATGTCGTCGTCTTTATAGCCTTTGCGCATCAAAGCTTCGGTGATTTTCGGGAGCTTGGAGCAATCTTCCATGCCGTCCGGCATGGTCGCGCCGTCAAAGTCTGAGCCAAGACCGACATGATCGGGCCCGACGAGTTTCACGACGTGGTCGATGTGATCGATGATTCGTTCCCAGCTCACACGTGGCAGGGCCCCCGACGACTCCATTTGCTCCTGGAGGTCCCTCAATTTGCGGCTGGCACAATCGCTGTCTTCCCCGCATTCCTTCGAAATTTTGTCTGCGGCCGCGACGACCCCACCAGAGACTCTGTCATAAGCGTCTTTGTAGGCCTGATCGATGAAACTCCGCTCGTAGTTGATCTGGATGACGCCGCCTTTTGCAGCCAGCGCCTTGATCATGTCGTCGGACATGTCGCGCGGATGGTTACACAGAGCGCGGCAGGAAGAGTGAGAAGCAATGAGCGGAGCTTTGCTGACTTCAAGCGCGTCGTAGAAGGTTTTGTCGCTAACGTGAGAAATGTCCACCATGATTCTCTGGCGGTTCATTTCGCGGACGATGTCTCTGCCGAAATCGGTGAGGCCGTTGTGCACCGGCTTGTCAGTCGAAGAGTCTGCCCATTCATCATTATAGAAATGCGAGAGCGTCATGTAGCGGACGCCCAGATCTCCGAACATTCGAAGCACGCGGACGTCGTTGCCAATCATGTGGCCGCCTTCAACGCCGATGAGGGCAGCGATTTTTCCTTGTGCGTAGGCGCGGCGGACTTCTTCGGCGGTGCGGCAAAAGGCCAGATCCTTTGAATATTTGGCGACATTCTCGTGAACGGCATCAATTTGGTCGAGCGCTTTCTGCACCGCCGGAGGGCCCGTGATGCGACCATCGATCCAGATGGAAAAGAAAATCGCGTTCATGCCGCCTTCGCGCATGCGCGGAATATCCACGTGGCCGTCGGGATTGCGCTTGCCGAGATCGAAGTTTTTGGAGAAAAAACGCTGCGTGGTGTCGTCGTGCGTATCGAGCACGATGGAAGAGAAATCCAGCTTATGGGCGCGCGCGGCAATGTCGTCGGCGTTTGCGGGTATGTTTAGCCGCGAACCTGTCAGAAAAACGGCACACAGACACAAACCCATGGCGAGACGCAGGCTAAATCGGGTCACGTTGTGCTCCTCGGAACAATGAGAAGAATGCACTCTTAAAAATGTCCGTGAGATTCTAACTCAGATAGCGCACAGTGGCACGCGGCAAAAGCAGCGCGATCAACCGACGCCGCCGGAGACGGTTTCCGGGCGTTCGGTGAACGCCGTTTTAATATAGTCCGCATTGGCCTGCGCGATGACTTCCAGCCCGATTTGTTTCGGGCAAGCTGCTTCGCATTCGCCGATGTTCGTGCAATTGGCAAAGCCTTCGCGATTCATCTGCCGCACCATGGCCAACGCGCGGCGGTCGCGTTCCGCCTGCCCTTGCGGAAGATGCGCGAGGTGCGAAATCTTTGCGCTCACGAATAATGCCGCGGCCGCGTTCGGGCAGGCGGCCACGCACGCTCCGCAGCCGATGCATGCGGCCGCGTCCATCGCGAGATCGGCGTCCTGTTTTTGGACGGGAATGGCGTTTCCGTCCGGCGCGCTCCCGGTGGGCACGGAAATAAATCCGCCCACAGCGATGATGCGGTCGAAAGACGATCGATTCACGACCAGGTCTTTTACCACCGGAAACGCTGCGGCGCGCCAAGGCTCGAGGTAGAGTTCATCGCCATCCTTGAAGTGCCGCATGTGCAACTGGCAAACCGTGGTGCCCTTGAAACCGCCGTGGGCCTTGCCATTGATCATAAAGCCGCACATGCCGCAGATGCCTTCGCGGCAATCATGATCGAAAGCGATGGGGTCCTCGCCCTTCTCGATCAGCCCCTCGTTGAGCACATCCAACATTTCGAGGAACGACATGTGCTCGTTCACTCCGGGAACTTCGTAGCGAACCATGCGCCCCTGGTCCTGCGCATTTTTCTGCCGCCACACGTGGAGTGTCAGTTTCATCTCACTTGTAACTCCGCTGCGAGGGCTTCACATAATTGAAGACCAGAGGCTCCTTGGTCAGCGAAGCCGGACGACCCGCGCCCTGGAATTGCCACGCAGCCACGTAAGCATAGTTGGCATCGTCGCGCAAAGCTTCGCCGTCGGGCGTCTGGTATTCCTCGCGGAAATGCCCGCCGCAGGATTCGTTGCGCTGCAGCGCATCCGTGCACATCAATTCTCCTAGTTCGAAGAAGTCGGCCACGCGGCCGGCTTTCTCGAGGGACTGGTTGAACTCCTCGTTCGAGCCCAGCACACGCACATTTCTCCAGTAATCTTCGCGCAGCTCGGCGACCATGCCGGCGGCTTTCTTCAAACCGGCCGCGTTGCGCGACATGCCGCTGTATTCCCACAAGATTTTGCCGAGCTCGCGATGGTAAGAGTCCACGGTACGCTTGCCGCTCGCGTTCAGAAGCTTCCTGGTGATGGCGTTCGCGTTGGCGACGGCCTCTTGTACCGCTGGAGCATCTTCTGAATATTTTTCGTGCTTGGTGTTCGCCAAGTAGCACCCGATGGTGTACGGAACAATGAAATAGCCGTCCGCGAGCCCCTGCATCAGCGCGCTGGCCCCCAGCCGGTTCGCACCATGATCGGAAAAATTCGCTTCGCCGAGCACGAACAGCCCCGGGATGGTGGACATTAAGTTGTAATCAACCCACAGACCCCCCATGGTGTAGTGCGTCGCAGGAAAAATGCGCATCGGCACTTTGTACGGGTCTTCGCCAGTGATGCGCTCGTACATCTCGAAGAGGTTGCCGTACCGCTCCGCAATTTTCTGCGCGCCCAGTCGCTTGAGGGCATCCGAAAAATCGAGAAAAACGCCCAGTCCCGTTTCCCCGACGCCGCGGCCTTCGTCGCACACCGCCTTCGCGGCGCGGGAAGCGATGTCGCGCGGCACCAGGTTGCCAAAGCTTGGGTAGCGGCGCTCGAGATAGTAGTCACGCTGGTCTTCGGGAATCGAAGCCGGATTGCGTTTGTCGCCGGCACTTTTGGGCACCCAGATGCGGCCGTCGTTACGCAACGACTCGGACATGAGCGTGAGCTTCGATTGATAGTCGCCAGAGACGGGAATGCAAGTGGGATGAATCTGGGTAAAGCAGGGATTCGCAAACAGCGCTCCGCGTTTGTACGCGCGCCAGATTGCCGTAGCGTTGCTCCCCTTGGCGTTCGTAGAAAGATAAAAGACGTTGCCGTAACCGCCGGTGGCAAGAACTACTGCGTCTCCAAGGTGTACGCTCACCTTGCCGTCGTTGAGGCTCCGCGTGACGATCCCGCGCGCATGTCCGTCGATTACAATCAAGTCGAGCATTTCCGTGCGCGGGTACATCTTCACGCTGCCCAGCCCCACCTGCCGCTCCAGCGCCTGGTAGGCGCCAAGCAAAAGCTGCTGACCCGTTTGCCCACGCGCATAAAAGGTCCGGGAAACCTGCGCTCCGCCGAACGAACGATTGTCCAGCAGTCCGCCGTACTCTCTTGCGAACGGAACTCCTTGCGCCACGCACTGGTCGATGATGTTTACGCTCACTTGCGCAAGGCGGTAGACGTTGGCTTCGCGCGAACGAAAGTCCCCGCCCTTTACCGTGTCGTAGAACAGCCGGTATACGCTGTCGCCGTCGTTGTGATAATTCTTCGCGGCGTTGATGCCGCCCTGTGCGGCGATTGAATGCGCGCGACGCGGCGAATCCTGAAAGCAGAAACAATCGACGCGGTAGCCCAACTCTCCAAGGCTCGCCGCGGCCGAACCGCCTGCAAGACCTGTGCCCACCATAATGATTGTAAATTTTCGTTTATTTGCCGGATTGACCAGCTTCAGCCCAAACTTATGCGTTTCCCACGATTTTTCGATGGGCCCGGCAGGGACATTGGAAATCAATTCCATCTGTCAGCTTTTCCTTATACCGGCTTGATAAAGCCGGCCAGCACGGAGACAGGAATCGAGATGTAGCCAGCGGCAATCACGATCGCCACGACCTTGGCCGACTGCCGGATCCAAGGCGTGTACACCGGATGGCTAAAACCGAGGGACTGAAACATACTCCACAGGCCATGGTAGAGGTGGTAGCACAGCATGGTCATCGCGATGATGTAGAACACGGAAGACGGCCAAAACTGAAATCCGGTGACCACGTTGTTGTACACGTTGTGCTCATCAAATGGGCCGCCCGGATGGACGGTGCCAAAGGTAAAATTCAGTAGATGGTAAATCACAAAAGCCAGAATGATTGGCCCGCTCCATGTCATGGTGCGCGAGGCGTACGTGGAATGCAGGTTGGACTTCTTCACATACGGAACCGGGCGAGCGGCGCGCTGTAGCCTCCATAGCGCGAACGACGCCCAGATATGCAAGAACACCGACACCAGAACGGTGATGCGAGCGCCCCACAGCATCGACGGAAAGCTTCGTAACATTTCCGAGTAATGATTGATTTTCTCCGGTGGCTCGTAGATTTGCAGATTCCCAAGAAGGTGCCCGACGATGAAGCCGAACAGAATGAATCCTGTGACGGCCATGACAGCTTTTTTGCCGACAGTGGTATCCCAGAAGCGCAGCCGTGCCATCGGGAAATTAGCGGTGGCGCTCATTCATGACACCTGTGCCAGCAGAAAAGCGTCGGTTTCAAAAAATAGTCAGTGATGCGCGGAAGAAAAATCAGGCGAGGCCGAGTTGCCGTGTCAGACATGCCCTCTCCGCCGCGGGATTGCTGGCTGGTTCGCGCTTGACGACCCGAAGGAGCGATTTGAGAATCGCGGCTAAAACAGTATAGGCAGATGTATCCGGCGATGCAAACGGACCTGTCCGATGGGACGGTTTTTTGCGAATAACAATGCGCTAGACTTTTCTTGAGGGTGTGCGCCACGCCGCTTGAAAATAGAGTCGTCGTCACAACGGGATACACCGCGTCTGAGCCCTTCCTGGTTGCACTCCCTAAGTTTCGAGGAATCGCCATGAGCTCGATTCTCGGCCTTGTTTCGGAACTGGAACGTATTGCCCGCGCTCTCGATGGGGATGGCGCAGACGCGGTGCAACCGTCCCTCCCGGCGATTGCGGGAAAGATCGCAAAGATTATTGGAGTCCGCGACGAGGAAGTCGCCGTCCTGGCAGTCTCCAAGCGCTGGAAACATCTGCATTTTCTGGTGCCGGAGGCGCTGAAAAGCGTGGGCTTCATCCCGCTATCCAGCAATTCCGCCCTCGCAGCCAAGACCGCGCGCGAAAGCCGCCCGGAAATTGACAATAACTTCAGCGCCGCGCGTCACGCGCTTGTTTTCGAAAACATAAAGCTTACCAGCGAAAGCCTGGATCCAATCCAGAAAATTATCAGCGCACCCATTCTTTTCGACAGCAGAGTCGTCGGCGTCATTCAGGTCAGCCGCAAGGGTGCGACGGCAGCCGCCGCCGGAGCGGATTTCACCGCGGAGCATCTCGGGAATCTGCTTGCCCTGTGCAAACCGCTGGGAAGGTTCGTCCACCGCGCCGCCGGGGAGTAGTCAGAGTCGCGTTGCCCGAAACGGTTGTTAACTGCCGTTCATAATTCCAGCGGACACTCGAACGCGCCCCCAAAATGCATTGACACTCGAATACCTTCTTGTTACTTTTGCGTTGCCCTTAATTTTTTTGCTCTCAATCCAGTCAGGGAGGCCCGAAAAACCGGCACCATGGCGTTTGTCGCGAAGAAGATCTTCCTCACGAAAGGCGTCGGGAAACATCGGGAAAGGCTCTCCAGCTTCGAATTGGCCCTGCGCAATGCGGGCATCGCCGCCTGCAACATTGTTCGCGTTTCCTCCATCTTTCCTCCCAATTGCAAATTGATTTCTCGAAGCGAAGGATTGAAACATCTCAAGCCCGGCCAAGTGGCGTTTACGGTTATCAGCGAGAATTCGACGAAAGAGCCGCACCGCCTCATCGCGGCTAGCATCGGCCTTGCCCTGCCGAGCGACAAAACCATGTACGGATATCTTTCCGAGCATCACTCGTTCGGAGAAACGGAAGAAGTCGCGGGAGAATATGCCGAAGAGCTGGCTGCGGAAATGCTCGCCACCACACTGAACGTGGAATTCGATCCGGATTTGTCGTTCGACGAGAAAAAAGAGGTTTACCGCATCTCAAATAAAATCGTGCGCACCATGAACATCACGCAATCCGCTGTGGGCGACAAACGCGGGCTCTGGACCACGGTGCTGGGCGCTGCCATCTTGATTGGCGAAGACGACTAAGTCACGGGAGGGTGCGTTAGGCATCCAAATCGTAGGCAGTCTTCAGCCACTTCTTTACTTCTACATCGATTTGCGAAGCGGAAGTCAGCTCAATCCGGTGCGTGATGCGGTCTTTCTTCGCTAGTCCGCCTGTATCAACCAAGCGCTTCGGCAGTTTTCCTTGGTAGTGCGTCAGCGCAAAACCAAAATCAACGCGGGAATTCGTTGTCGGCTTTATCTGAGCAAAAACATGTTCGCGATACAGGGGGACGATGGTTTTGCAAGGGCAAACTTTTACGTCGTCTCCCATCGACCTTCCCAGTTTTAGCAACTCTTCAAAGATCGGGCGCAATTTTTCTTTTGGGCCGGCGTATTGCTCTTCCACATATTTCGCGGCGATCTTCAGATAGACTTCCGGCGAATCGTCTTCACCCTTGCCCTCCGCGCGCTCCGCGATCCACCACGCGCTGTTGGTTCCCAGTTTGTGCTTGGTCTTCAGCCATTCGCGGCGCGATTTCTCCTCTTTTGGCCCTTCTTTCTTCACCAACGCGAGCCATTCCTCGAGCGAGCGGCCGGTCTTACTCTTCAACTCCGCAACCCACTTCTGCACCATGGCCACGCCCGGATGCACGTCGTAAAGAGCTTGCGTCTTTGCTTTAGCCATCATTTCAACTCCCCGCAGCAACTTCTTTCTTCACCAACGCCGCAATAACGAGCCCCATCAAGGTAAAGCCAATGATCTGCGTGACCATATAGCCGGCGACGTACTTCCCGGGAAAATCGTACCAATTCCAGTACTCGACGTTCGTTGTCACCGAGGCAAGCGCGCCGAGGATGACCACGAATCCTACGCGCTGACTGTAGTTTCTTCCCGCAGCGGCATAGGAAAGCAACCACGCCGCAAGCAAGCCTTCCAGAATGTTCAGGGCACCCTCTCGGGCTAGCAGCACTCCAAAGCTGAATGAGCCCGACGGCGGGTGGTAAATCAGGATACCATGCGGCGACTGTGCGTATTTCTTCATCCACTCTGGCATGGCAGCGTTGCGCTGCTCGGCAGTCGGCTTTGGCCCCAGTCCCAAACCTGGATAGAGATAAACTCCGGCCTGCGGTATCACCGACTGCATCGCGTTGAGCACCTGCGCTTCGTTCGGGATTTCGCCCACTCCCATTTCACCAAGCGGCAAGAACTCATGCGCTACAAACAACCAGACAAACATCGTCAGCCCAGCGAGGATTCCCGCAATCACGACGCGCTTTGCCATCCGTCCTCCTTGCCTGCCCATAACCTGCCGCTGTCTCGCTACTGTTTGCCCGAATCGCGCCCGCCCAAGTTTGCCATCATATCGTCCATGCGCTTTTGCACTTCTTCTATACCTAATTCTTCGACGACTGTCGCCAGAGCCCAAAGGTGTCCGTAAGGATCACGCACCCAGCCGTAGCGGTCGCCCCAAAAACAATCGCTCACCGGAAGAACCGGTGTTGCGCCTGCGTCGATCGCCCGCGTATAGGCCGCGTCCACGTCTTCCACGAGAATCTCCAGCAGCGTCGAGGTGCCGCCAAGTGACTGCGGGGAACGCAACACGATGGTGTCGTCGATGCTGTTGGATTTGAATGGCGACGCTTCGTCTGTCACCATCACGAACGACTTGCCTATGCGAAGGTGAACGTGCATTCCCATGCCGGCCGGCAATGGCGAACGGTACAATTCCACGGCCCCCAGCGCCCGCTTATAAAACTCCACGGCCTCAGCAGCATTTCGAACGATCAGGTGCGCTGCAATCCTGTCCTTTTCCCCGCGTGCTCCCTTGATTGCCATTGCGCCCCCTCTCCACGATGCCTTGCTTAGCTCGCATCTTTCACACCACGAAATGCCCAAGCATGCCCTTCCGGATCGAAAAATACTTTGTACGCTGCCGCCCATCGATAAATATTCGCGATGGGCTTGGCTTCCAGGTGGTACATCCTGCGTCGGCCCTCGCGGCGCGCTCGAACCAGCCCGGCGCGGCGCAGCACACGCAGGTGCTGGGAGATCGCCGGCTGGGACATCTTGAAACGCACGCGAAGCTCTTTCACGGAATGCTCGCTGCTTAGCAAGAGGTCCAAGAGCGCGCGCCGCGTCGGATCCGCAACCGCGCGAAACACGGCAGTACCCGGGGAATGACTGGAAATCACGCGCGAAACATTAATAAGCATCTGCTTATATGTCAAGCGATTTCTCCGCGCATCTGCAAACGCTGTTTCTCCTACTTTTCGTGTTTAAAGTGACCCAGGCGCTCCAGCACGGCGCCGACGATCAACGGCAACGCCACCGTAGCGTCGTCGAACACTTCCGCGAAACGCCCGCCTTCTTCCGGCGGCACAAACTTTCCCCACGAAACTGCTTCCGTGTACGTGCTTCCACTCAGCCCTCCCCAGCTCACCGGCTCCGGACAGATGCGCAGGCCGTAGTTGTAGCGTTTCAGCGGCAGCTTTTTGTAACCGCGCCGCGCGAGCAGCTCCGCGTATACGCCAAATTGCTGCGACCAGTTGCGCGGGACGCCGCCGCCAATCGTAAAAATTCCCATCCGCTTCGTTTCCAGCATAGTGTTCGCAAATTTCTCGAAGTCCTCGAAAGGGTGGAATCGCAGCACCGGCCGATTTTCTTTCTGCCTGGCGATTTTGTGCAGGGCGAAGTCGATCCCCAATTCGGAATCGCTGAAGGCTGGCACGAACACAGGGACATCATGTTCGTAAGCGGATTTGAGAATGCCCCGCCGGTCGCCGGAATGTTTGTGCAGAAACTCGCCGATCCGCCGGTGAATCGTCCAACTGCAAACCATTTCTTCCGCGTCCCACTCGCTAAGCAATCGCTGCATCACTTCTTCGACATGGTCGAGATTAACTTCCGGCTCGAGCGAATCGTAGACGCGGTTGTAGCCGGCTTCGAAAAGCGCCTTGTCATTCATTCTAGGGTCATAACGAAAATGCGAATGGCCGGTCGCCTCGACCAAGCCGTGCGCCATGAGCGCACCGGTCGAGACAATCGCGTTCACCACCCCGGATTCGATGAGGTCGCAAAAAATCAGCCCCATTTTTCCGACGGTCAACGCGCCAGATAACGTCATCACTACGAAGCAATCTTTGTCGCGCGCCATCGCCTCCAACACGTCCGCGGCGTCGCCAATCTGCCTCCCGGTGAACGCCGTGTTGCCCATGGCGCGAACCAAGTCATCGATCGTTCGGCAGCGCGACAAGTCCAGGGGAAAAATCGGCCGGAGCTTATCTTTCACCGGGTCGTGCAACACCCGCCCGGTCACAGTCTTTTTTTGCTGCCTCCCCATCGTGTCTCCTCAGACTTAAAAGGTTAATTTCCTGGAGCGAATGAACTTCAATCTTGCCAGTGGCAGTGATGATACTTGAACGTTCGCAAGATTTTTAGTACAAACGCGGCGCAAAGGAAAGAAAAATCGCGCATGAAAAGCCGCTTCTTGCTCATGCTAAACTAAAATTCATGACCGATAAATTCAGCGTTGGACTCGTGCAGATGAAGTGCACGACGAATGCGGACGAAAATCTTGCGCGCGCGATCGAGAAGATTCGTGAAGCCGCGGCGCGCGGCGCGCAAATCATTTGCCTCCATGAGTTGTTTCACGGCGAGTATTTTTGCCGCAAAGAGGACGCGGACCTTTTCAATCTCGCCGAGCCAGTGCCGGGCCCCACCACGGAAAAGCTTGCGCAGCTTGCCAAAGAAAGGAAGGCTGCGCTGGTCGTCTCGATTTTCGAGCGCCGCTCTCCCGGTGTTTACCACAACACTTCCGCCGTGCTGGATGCGGATGGAAGTTTCCTGGGCAAGTACCGCAAGATGCACATTCCCGACGACCCGCTGTATTACGAAAAGTTTTATTTCACGCCCGGAGATTTGGGCTTTCCAAATTTTGACACGAAGTACGCACGTATCGGCGTGCAGATCTGCTGGGACCAGTGGTATCCCGAAGGCTCGCGCCTCACCGCGCTCAGCGGCGCTCAAGTCATTTTTTATCCAACCAGCATCGGCTGGCACCCGCACGAGAAAGCGCAATTTGGCGCGGCGCAGCTCGAGGCTTGGAAGACGATTCAACGCGGGCATGCGATTGCCAACGGAGTCTACGCCGCAGTCGTCAATCGAGTAGGATTCGAAGGTCATCCGGAAAACGGCGATCCCGGATTGGAGTTCTGGGGGAATTCCTTCGTCGCGGATCCGTTTGGTCAGGTCGTGTCCGAAGCCTCGAATTGTAAAGAAGAAATTCTCGTCGTCGAATGCGATCCCGCCAAGAGCGAAGACACTCGACGCAACTGGCCCTTCCTCCGTGACCGCCGCATCGATGCGTATCAGCCCATCCTGAACCGCTGGCTCGGCGAAAAATAAAGTGACTTGTTCTCAACTCCTCTGGGTGCCCTCGGTGTCCTCTGTCTTAAGAGGACACATGCTCTTCAACGCGAGTCCATGATGACCGTCGCCTCTTCCTCCACCCCGCACGCGCTCGGATTTCGCATGCCTGCGGAATGGGAACACCACGAAGCCACCTGGCTCGGCTGGCCGCACGAAACGACAGACTGGCCCGGAAAATTCGGCGTCATTCCATGGGCTTTTGCAGAAATCGTTCGTCATTTGTCACGCGTCGAGCGCGTTTTCCTGTTGGTCGAAAATCGCGAAGCGCGGTCGCGTGTGCTCTCCATGCTGAAAAAGTCTGGAGCGAATCTCAATGCCGTGGATTTCTTCATTGCGCCCACCGATCGCGGTTGGATGCGCGACTCCGGCCCCATCTGCGTTCGCAGCGAATCCGGCGAGGTGGCTTTCAACAATTTTCTCTTCAATGGCTGGGCGAAGTATGCGAACTACAAGAAAGACGCTGCCATCGTTTCGAAAGCAAATAAAAAGCTGAAGCGCCGCCTCTGGCTTCCGCAGCGCAGCGGCCGTCGCGTGGTTCTAGAAGGCGGCAGCATTGACGTGAACGGCCGCGGCACACTGCTCACCACCGAAGAATGTTTGTTGAGTAACGTCCAGGAGCGTAACCCGGCCTTCACAAAACAAGACTACGCGGAAGTTTTTCGCGAATATCTTGGAGTGACCAGTGTTCTCTGGCTCAAAAACGGCATTGCCGGCGACGACACGTATGGCCATGTGGACGATCTCACACGCTTCGTGAATCCAACCACCGTTGTGACCATCGTCGAAACCGATTTGAGCGATGCCAACTATGCCCCGCTGCAGGAGAACCTCGCTCTGCTAAAAACCATGAAAGATCAGGATGGCGTTCCTCTGCGGGTGGAAACGCTACCGATGCCCGCGCCCGTTTATTTCGGCAATCTCCGGCTACCCGCCAGCTACGCGAACTTCTATGTCGCCAACAAATTGGTGCTGGTGCCGACCTTTAACGATTCGAACGACCGCGTGGCGCTGAACGCGCTGGCTCGCCTTTTTCCAGACCGGGAAGTGGTTGGAATCCCGTGCCGCGATTTGGTGCTCGGCCTCGGAACGATCCATTGCATGACCCAGCAGCAGCCGAGCACTCGATAGAGTCGGGTTTTGCGACTCCGGACACCCCGAGCGGCGAGTGCTGCCTGGTCCGTTTCCTCACCTGAAGAGACTGAAGCAAGCCAAAGCCGAGGCGCCACCGAACTAACCATTTGTGGGTTCAATCGTTTTGGGTAGAATCCAAGACTACTCTGGAGGCACGATGCTGGGCTGTGTGAACGCTGTCATTCTCAACGAACGTATCTATTACTTCGAATATCGCGGCATCATCGGCTGGCTCTTGATCGGTCTCATCGCTGGATGGCTCGCAGGAAAAATTGCTCGTGGGCGCGGCTTTGGCTGTGTCG
>Ga0126376_10000243_pt1 | contig 25710 bp, 18 predicted proteins | sample PanSoiMetPlot_15_FD_92760 | JGI IMG/M metagenome (GOLD analysis project Ga0126376, IMG submission 92760) | Tropical forest soil microbial communities from Panama - MetaG Plot_15 | ecosystem: Environmental > Terrestrial > Soil > Tropical forest > Bulk soil | place: Panama | collected 2016-02-17 | reverse complement strand
GGCGTGCACCGGCTCTACGAGATGCAGAAGAAGGGCACGCTGCTGTGGCCGGCGATCAACGTCAACGACAGCGTGACGAAGTCCAAGTTCGACAACCTGTACGGCTGCCGCGAGAGCCTTGTCGACGGCATCCGCCGTGGCACCGACGTGATGATGGCGGGCAAGGTGGCGATGGTCGCTGGCTTTGGCGACGTTGGCAAAGGCTCCGCCGCGTCCCTGCGCAATGCCGGATGCCGGGTGATGGTCTCAGAGATCGACCCGATCTGCGCACTGCAGGCCTCGATGGAAGGGTACGAGGTCACCACCATGGAGGACGCGGCACCGCGGGCCGACATTTTCGTCACCGCGACCGGGAACAAGGACGTGATCACGTTAGACCACATGCGCGCGATGAAGGACCGCGCCATTGTGGCCAATATCGGCCATTTCGATTCGGAGATTCAGGTCGCGGCCTTGCGCAACTTCAAATGGGACAACGTCAAGCCGCAGGTGGACGAGATCGAGTTTCCGGACGGCAAACGGATCATCCTTCTGTCGGAGGGCAGGCTGGTTAATCTCGGCAACGCCATGGGCCATCCGAGCTTCGTGATGAGCGCGTCCTTCACCAACCAGACCATCGCGCAGATGGAGCTGTGGACCAATCCCGGCAAATACGAGAAGAAGGTCTACGTGCTGCCGAAGCAGCTCGACGAGAAGGTGGCGCGGCTCCATCTCGGTAAAGTCGGCGCCAAGCTCACCAAGCTCAAGCCCGACCAGGCTGAATATATCGGGGTGCAGGTCGAAGGGCCCTACAAGACCGACTCCTACCGGTACTAGGTTCCTACCAGATTGCCTCTGCCAGTTAGGCTAAGGCGCTTCCGCTAGTGGGCAAGACTGGGCGATACAGCTAATCTAAGCGTGATTCGCCTTGAAGCTCGCAGGGTCGGAACGACCCGCGTTAAGTCTGTGGCAGCATAAGCGGCGCTGAGCGCAAGGCCATGGGCGGCGGCGTGGAGCGAGGGACCATGCGGACCAGCGGGGGCAAGGCCTTACCTTCATCAAGGTGGCCAAAAGTGCTGTCCCGCGTTCTCGCCTTTTCTGCCGCGACCCTCCTCTCCGCTCAGGTGGCGGTGGCCGGCACCGTCAGCGTGGCATTTGATTCGCGCATGCTGCTTTTGCTCGGCATTACTCTCGGCATCATCGCCTTCGCGGCCGGCACGGCGATCATTTGCCTTCGCGCCACACAGTGCGCGCGCAAGGCTGAGAGAGCGGCGGCGAACGAGGCTGAGCGCTATCGTTTGAGCGAGAATGCGCTCGACACGGTGCTGGCCGCGGAGCCCCAAATGCTGCTCACTGTGTCGGAGACTGGCGAGGCCGATCTTCTGGTCGCGACCTTGCCCGCGAGTCACGGCGTGCCGGACCAAGCCGACAGGTTCATCAATTTTGCTGGATGGCTTGACGCGCCATCGGTCAAGGAGCTCGACGAAGCGATCGGGGTGCTCGCCGAACGGGGCGAGGCGTTCAACCTGATGCTCACCACCTTGCGCGACCGTTATGTCGAGGTCGATGGTAGGGCAACTGGCTGGACCATCGTGCTCAAGGTTCGCGATGTAGCGGGGCAGCGGCTCGAAGCTGCCGAGCTCGCCTCAAAACATCGTCGGCTCGAGGAGCAGGTCGCCTCGCTGCGCAGGCTGCTAGATGCACAAGCCGTGGTGGCGGAGCGTGGCCGCACCGAGGCAAAGCCGAGCCTCGAGGCGCGCTTCAGGAGCTTCGACCGGCTGGCCACAGCCTTCGCCGTGTTCGACGGAAGCCAACGCCTCACCCATTTCAATCAGGCCTATGTCGGACTTTGGCAACTCGATCCCGAATGGCTTGCGACCCATCCGCGCGACGGTGAGATCCTCGACCGGCTACGCCAGGCGCGTCGTTTGCCCGAGAAGGCCGACTATCGCGAATGGAAGAGATCGTGGCTCTCGTCCTACGGCACCAACGCCCAGATCGAGGACCAGTGGCACCTCCCCGACGGCAGCACCCTGCACGTCATCGCGGACAGCGAGGGCGAGGCCGGCGTGACCTACCTCTACGAGAACGTCACCGAGCGCATAGGGCTAGAGAGCCGGTACAACGCGCTGATCCAGGTGCAGCGCGAGACCATCGAGACATTGCGCGAAGGGGTGGCCGTGTTCGCCCCGAACGGGCGCCTCAGGCTCTACAATGAAGCCTTTGCCAATATCTGGCGCCTGAACCCGCATCAGCTCGACGGCGAGCCGCATATCGAGGAGATCATCTCCTGGTGCCGCGAGCTCTATGATGCGCCGGAAGAGTGGGAGCGTACCAAGGCCGCGGTAACCGCCCTCGTCGCTGAGCGCGCCTACGAAAGCGAGTTCGACCGGCCGGACGGCAGCGTGCTTGCTTGCGCCGCCCTGCCTCTGCCCGACGGCGGCACGCTCCTCACGTATGTCGATGTATCCGACGCAAAGCGCGCTGAGCGGGCGCTGATCGAGCGCACCGAGGCGCTCGAAGCTGCCGACCGGCTCAAGACCGCCTTCATTTCGCATGTGTCCTACGAGTTGCGCACGCCGCTCACCAATATCATCGGCTTCAGCGAGCTTCTGGCGAGCCCGGTTGCCGGACCGCTCACCGACAGGCAGCGCGACTATCTCAACGATATCCGTCTCTCGGGGCGGACGCTGCTCTCCATCATCGACGATATTCTCGACCTCGCCACCATCGACGCCGGCACGCTCGAATTGAAGCTGTCGCCGGTCAAAGTGCGCGACGTGATCGGTCAGGCGGTGCAGGGCGTCGAGGAGCGGCTCAAGCAGAACAACGTATACCTTGCCATCAGCGTCGAGCCCGACGTCAATAGCTTGGTCGCCGACGGCAGGCGCGTGACCCAGATGCTGTATAATCTCCTGTCCAACGCGATCGGCTTTTCGGAGCAGGGCGGCAGGATCGCGTTCAATTGCGGGCGGGAAAATTCCATGCTTGCCTTCACCGTAGAGGATCAGGGCGTGGGCATTCCAGAGGATTATCAGCAGGCCGTGTTCAATCGCTTCGAGAGCCGTTCGCATGGCTCGCGCCATCGCGGTGCGGGGCTCGGGCTCTCCATCGTCAAGAGTCTCGCGGAGCTGCACGGCGGCACGGTCTCGCTCGACTCGGCCCCTGGCCGCGGCACACGGGTCAAAGTGTTGCTGCCGCTCGGGCAGGAAGCCGAGGGCGAGCTCGAACAGCCGCTTTACAAGTCAAGCCGCGCGGGATGAGCTTAAGTTGGAGTCTCGATGATGTCGACCTGGTCGGGCTCGATATCCTCGTAAGCCGTATCGCGCTTTCGCTCAAAGCCGGCGATGTCATCGCGCTGAGCGGTCCGCTCGGTGCAGGGAAGACGACCTTCGCACGGTCGCTAGTCACGCGACTTGGTGGCGAAGACGAGGTGCCGAGCCCGACCTTCGCCCTGATGCAGCGTTATGAGACGAAGCGGCTCACCCTCACCCATTGCGACTTCTACCGGCTCGAGCCGTCCGAGCTTGACGAGCTCGGCCTCGAAGATGCGCTTGGCGAAGGCGTGGTGCTCATCGAATGGCCTGAGCGCGCCACGTGCTGGCTGCCGGCGGACCGGCTCGACATCGCCATGGACGAGACGGCGCTCCCGAACCTCCGCCGCATCGTGTTCACTGCGCATGGCAACTGGGAGCCGCGGCTTACGCGCTTAAGGGAGCTGCGGAAATTCCTCGACAACACACCTTACGCTGAGGCTGGTGCCTCGTACCTTCAGGGCGACGCGTCGACGCGGTCTTACGCGCGGCTCGTGCTGCCCGACCGCAATGCCATCCTGATGAACTCGCCCCGGCAGCCTGACGGTCCACCGATCCGCGACGGCAAACCCTACAGTGCCCTTGTTCATCTCGCCGAGGACGTCACGCCCTTCGTGGCAGTGGGTGAGGCGCTTAGAGAGCGTGGCCTGTCGACACCAACCGTGTACGCCTTCGACCTCGATGAAGGTTTTCTCATCCTTGAAGACCTCGGCGACCGGCTGTTCACCAGCGAAATCGCCAAGGACCGTCCCCTCGCTGAGCTTTATCGGCCTGCCGTCGATGTCCTGGTGGCGCTCGCCAGCAAGCCCCCACCAGACCTTCTGCCCATTGAGGGCCACGCCTCTTACCGGCTGCCCGCCTACGACGCGGACGCAATGCTGACCGAGACCTCCCTCCTGATCGATTGGTTCTGGCCTGCGGTTCACGGGAAACCTGTGCCTGAACCGCTTCGCCAGGAATATCTTGGCCTGTGGCGGCCCCTCCTGGAGCGAACCGCAAAGGCCGACCCCGGCTGGGTGATCCGCGACTATCACTCACCCAACTTGATGTGGCTGCCCGAGCGACAGGACATCAAGCGAGTCGGCATCCTCGACTTCCAGGATGCCCTCAAAGGTCCGCTCGCCTACGACCTCGTCTCCCTCCTCCAGGATGCCCGCCTCGACGTTCCGGAAGCGCTTGAACGGGACGAACTCGCTCGCTACTGTGCCGCCCGAAACGCGCAGAGCCAGCATTTTTCGTCAGATCAGTTCCGTACCCTCTACGCAACGCTCGGCGCCCAACGCAACTCTAAGATCCTCGGCATATTTGCGCGATTGGCGAAACGTGACGGCAAGCGCGGTTATCTTGCTCATATCCCGCGGGTCGCGCGCTATCTCGAGCGCGACCTCGCCCACCCGGCGCTTGCCGGGCTTCGCCGCTTCTACGCGCGTGAGCTGCCGCCCGCAGGCGATCTCCCGCCTCTCGTGCTGTAAAGGGCCGCGACCATGACCGAGGCAAAGACGGCGATGGTGCTTGCTGCGGGATTTGGCGAGCGCATGCGTCCCTTGACCTTGCGCATGCCGAAGCCGCTCGTGCCGCTTGCCGGCCGGCCACTCATCGATCATGTGCTCGGTCGGCTGGTGCAAGTCGGCGTGAAGACGGCGGTGGTCAACGTCCACTATCTCTCCGATCAGCTCGAGGCTCATGTGCTGAACCGGCAGGGCAAGCCTCCGAAGATTCTTGTCTCCGACGAGCGTGGTGTCCTGCTCGATACTGGGGGCGGCGCGAAGAAGGCGCTGCCGTTGCTCGGCGCCGGACCTTTCTTCATCCACAACGCCGACTCGGTGTGGAGCGAAGGCGCTACGCCAGCGCTCCAGCGCATGCTGCGGCTGTGGGACCCCGCCGCCATGGACTGCCTGCTGCTCCTTGCGCCGGTCGCCACCAGCATCGGCTATGCCGCCAAAGGCGACTTCTCGATGGGGCCCGACGGTAGGCTTCAACGGCGCGGGGAGAAGGAGATCGTGCCCTTCGCCTTCGCCGGCGTGTCGCTCTGCGACGAGCGCCTGTTCAAGGACGCACCGGAGGAGCGGTTCTCGCTGAACGCCCTTTGGGACAGGGCACTCGCTACGGGAAGGCTCTACGGGGTAAGGCTCGACGGCCGCTGGATGCATGTCGGCACGCCTGAAGCCTTGGCCGAGGCAGAGGCCTCATTCGAGCGCGAAGGTGCCTGAACCCTTATTTCGGGGGGAACGAAGCTACCTTTCCTGCTAATATAAGCAATACCAAGCTCTTAGGCACAGACTCTGGTTTTCGCGAATGAAAAAAGGTTGCAGATTAGGTAGCAATTCTCGCGCCTACGCTCGAAGGCGGAGTTGTCGGAATGGTGCGGGCGGGATAGCAAACGCGTGGCGAGCTGGGGCCATATGAAACCAACTTCGGTCTCTATCAACGGGCGTTAGCTCGCATCCGATTGTTGGCATCGGGAAGAGTGGCCTATAGCGGGTTGGCCCTTTTTCCTGGCACCATGAACTGCATCAAAGCAGCAGGAGAAATTACCGACGCTCCCCTTAATCAGGGAATTTCCTAGGGGTTTGCTGCTAGCAAGGCCATAGTCCGCCATTTCAGTCCTTCTTCAAAGACCGTGGCACAACTGACCATGAGGTCGTCCCGATGCGCCGCCTCTTAATCACCGCCGGTCTTGTCGTCGGAGTTTTTGTTAAGCCTGCCCTCGCGGAGTAGTGGATTGTTCGGTCGGCCGACGGTGTGTGCCTTGTTGTCGACATTCAGCCGACAGGTAAGGATCCAACCGTGACGAAGGTCGGCAAAGACTCCTATCAGACCGAGGCTGAGGCCAATGCGGATCTCAAACGGCTCTGCGAAGAACCGAAGGTTCCGAGCAAACCCAGTCGCCCCAAGTGACGCTTTATTTCGGCTCGGCTCGTTCGCTACGCTTTCTTTGAGGGCTCCTCGGCATGGCATAGTTCGAGGAATCCGATAGCTACCACCAACGACCCCGCCACCAATCGATCAACCCCGAGGCTGCGTAGGTGCGTGGCAAATGTTCGGCTGAGGTCATGCAAGTGCCACGGCTCCATCGGCCCGCACAACTTACGAAGTTGCTTCGCCGCCTTGCTCCAATTCTGAACCGGTGCATCACGATGAGACCTGAAAACCAATTCACCGATCTGGGGTGCGCCGTCGAGAATATCTCTGGCGAGGGATGACAGCGGCACTAAATGGCCTTTGCCCTTGTTGGCCCGCTCACCCGGCAGCTTCCACCCGTCGGCACTGATCTCGGCCCACTTCATGCCAGCGATCTCGCCGCGCCCCTGGCCGGTCACCAAAGCCATCTTGTAGCCCGCTCCGAACGGATAACCGAGCTTGTCGAATGCGGTCCACGCAGTCCTTATCTCCTCTGCCGACAGACTTCTCTCGCGCTCCGTCTCTTGGCCAGGGCGCTCGATCCGCATTGCCGGTGACGACTCAATCAACTCCTCTTTCAGAGCCCAATTAAAAATCTTCGTGATAAGCGACAGCAGTCGATTCGCCATGACCGGGGCGGTCCGCGCTTTCACGCGCAAAAGCTCTTTAATTTCGCCGCGGGTGATCTCGCAGATTGGGCGATCATGCCATTCCTTAAGATAGGAGTTGATCATGCGTTGCATCTCGCCACGAGTGCGATGCTCGCTGGCGTAATCCGTCATGAAGGCTTCGGCTACTGCTCCGAAGGTGCCCTTGGCTTCTCGCTTCTTCTTTAGCTCGGGAGTGATTCCGCTCTGTGCGTCATTAATAATGTCGCGGGCCTTGTCACGTGCATCCTTAAGGCTGAGCCTGTCGTATTGCCCTAGGGTGATTCGCCGGTAGCGACCATTGATTCTAACCCCGACGAAGAATGTTTTGCCTTCCTGCCCACGCGGACTCCGAAGCAGGGGAGGACCTTGTCCCAGACGTCTCTTTGTCCCGCCGTTTGCGGCTTCAGGCCCTTCAGCATTTTGTCAGTGAAAGTTGGCATTGCCGCCCCTAGGTTGCAATTAGGTTGCGCCCACCACGGGGCTTAATGTCCAGCGGTGCCATTTACAAGGACTTCAGGCGCTAATGTCAGGGAGTGTCCAATCGAGTCCACCAAGTATACCTGAACCCTTATCAGGGGGGCCGAGGCTCTACACCATCCCGCCGTCGGCGCCGTTCCTTACAACCCTCGCCAAGGCGATCCTCGGCGGCGACTTTCCTCTGGCGGGTGGCGCCAAGCCCGATCCGCTCGCGCTTCCTCTCACCACCATCTATCTTCCCACGCGCCGCGCCGCGCGCGCCCTGCGTGAGGCCTTCCTTGCCGAGGCCGAAACCGAAGCGCTGCTCCTTCCGCGCATCAGGGCTCTCGGCGATCCTGACGAGGAGGCCGTAATCTTCGGTGGTGGTGACAGCACCAAGGACGACAGTGCGATCGGGGCGCCCGCTATCGGCGTCCTCCCTCGCCGCTTAGCTCTTATGAAGCTCGTGCTGGCCCTAGGCCACCGCTTGCGTGCTCCGGCTCAGGAGGACTCCACCTTGGGGACACCTTTGCTGGAGGTCACCCCCGGGCAAGCCTCCTATCTCGCGGCCGACCTCGCGCGGCTGATGGACGATGTCGAGCGCGAGGAGGTCGATCTTTCCAAGCTCGCCGAGATCGTGCCGGAGGACTTCGCCGCGCATTGGCAGGTCACCGTCGACTTCCTCAAGATCGTCACCGAGCACTGGCCTGATCATCTTGAGGAGAACGGCCTCGTCTCACCCATGACACGCCGCAATTTGCTGATGGCGCAAGAGACCAAGCGCCTGGCGCAAGGCTCACCCTATCCAGTGATCGCTGCGGGATCGACCGGCACCGTGCCTGCGACTGCGCATCTGCTCAGGACCATCGCCTCATTGCCGAACGGCGCCGTCGTGCTGCCGGGCCTTGACCTCTCACTTGATGATGAAAGCTGGGCGCTGCTCGGAGATCACCCCGAGCATCCGCAGGCCGGCATGGCTGAGCTGCTGCGCAAGCTCGGCGTGGAGCGCAAGGATGTTGCCTTCGTGCCGGGTAGCGAACCCAACGCGAGCGCCCGCGCGCGGCTTCATCTCATGAGCGAGGCGCTCCGGCCGGCTGAGAGCACCGAGCATTGGCGGCGCTTCCTCGATGCTGACAGTTTGGCGCGCGCGAGCTTCGCCAACGCGCTTGCCGGTATTCGCTTAGTGGTCGCGCCGACAGCCCATGACGAGGCCGAAGCCATCGCGCTGATCCTCAAGTCCGTCATCGAGACGCCGGGAAAGACCGCGGCCCTGGTCACGCCCGACCGTGTGCTGGCGCGGCGCGTGGCGGCGCAGCTCAAGCGCTATGATCTCACCATCGACGACTCGGCTGGCGTGCCTGTTGCGCGCACGGTTCCCGGCACTTTCCTCGATCTGGTGCTTGGCGCAATCGAGACAAACTTTGCGCCGCCAGAGCTGATGGCGCTTCTGAAGCATCCTCTTGCCCTGCTTGGGCGCTCGCCCGCAGCAATCAGGACTGCGGCGCGGGCGTTCGAGCGCGGCGCCTTCCGCGACATCTATGTTGGACAAGGCTTCGCGGGCGCGCGCGATGCGCTCCGAGCGGCGCGCGACGAGGAAAAGCAACGCCGCGCACCAATCAGCGAGCAGGAGCAGACAGTCGCTCTCAAGCTCGTCGCCGATCTCGAAGTCGCCTTCGCCCCGCTCACGGCTCTGTTCGGGGACCGGACTTCGCGCCAGGCGGCGGAATTCGCACGAGCCCATGCTGAAGTTGCCGAAGCCTTGGCGCGGGACGAGCGCGGCTCGCCATCAGCACTGTGGCAAGGCGATGCCGGAGAGGCGTTGTCGGTGCTGCTCGCCGAGCTGATCGATGCCGGGCGCGGCCTAACTATCGGCCTCGCAGACTACCCGCCCTTCTACCGCAGCCTGATCGCAGACGAAGTGGTCCGGCCGCGCTTTCCTTTGCACCCTCGCCTCTTCATCTGGGGCCCGCTCGAGGCGAGACTCCAGCAACCCGATGTCGTGATCCTCGGCAGCCTTAACGAAGGCGTTTGGCCGCGACCGCGAGAGTCTGGCCCTTGGCTCAGCAGGCCCATGCGCGAGGCGCTCGGATTGAGTCCGCCAGAGCGGCGCATCGGACTTGCCGCCCACGATTTCGCGCAGGCGCTCGGCGCTGGCACCGTCTACCTCACGCGCGCACTGAAGGTGGACGGCGTGCCGATCGTGCCTTCGCGCTGGCTGCAGCGGCTGGAAGCGCTGGTGACCGCCTCGAGCCTGGAAAACAAGATCAAGCCCGAGCAGCCTTGGGTCGAGTGGGCGCGCGAGCGAGACCACACGCCGGGCTTCGCTCCGGCCAAGCCGCCAAGACCGTGCCCTCCCATCGACGCGAGGCCGCGCAGGCTCAGCGTGACGCGCATCGAGAAATGGATCGCCAATCCTTACGAGATCTTCGCGCGCGACATCTTGAGGCTCGAACCCTTGAAGCCGCTCGGTACCGAGCCCGACCAAGCCTTGCGCGGCCAGATCGTGCACAGGGCCGTGCATGACTTTGCGGAGGCCTATCCCGACAGCTTGCCGGCCAACATTTACGCCGAGCTGATTACCTTCGCGGACCGTGCCTTAAAGGAGTTGGGCGGCTCCCCGCGCGTGGAGGCCTTCTGGCGGCCTGCCTTCCAGCAATTCGCCCGCTGGTTCGCCGCGACCGAGCCCGCGCGGCGGACCTTCGCCGAGCGGACATACACCGAAGTCACAGGCGCGCTCAAGCTCGCCTCGGACTTTGAGCTGACTGCCCGCGCCGATCGCATCGACATTGGCGAGGACGGCTCTATCGTCATCTACGACTATAAGACCGGCAGCGTGCCGATTTCGAAACATGTCGAGACGCTATTCGCCCCGCAGCTTCCGCTAGAAGCGGCGATCGCCGAGCATGGCGGCTTTGCCGAGCTCGGCAAGCGGCCGGTCCAGGCCATTCGCTACATCAAAGCTTCGGGACGAAACGACGGCGGCGAGGAGAGCGCTGCCGGAACGTCTGCACCCGCAAGCTTGGCGAGTAGAGCCCTCAAAGACTTGGCCGCACTCGTCGATCGCTACTACCGGCCGGACATGCCGTACGAGGTCAAGCGCAGATCAGTGTTCAGGCGGCTTTACGAATACGACGAATACGCCCATCTCGCCCGCGTCGACGAGTGGCTCACCCAAGAGGCCGAGGAGGAGTGGCGATGAACGACCAGCCGCCGCTTCCCCACGAGACCGACCGCAATCAGGCGCGGGCCTCCGACCCCGAGGCCTCGGCGTGGGTGTCGGCCAATGCCGGCACGGGGAAGACCGAGGTCCTGGTCAGGCGGGTGTTGTGCCTCCTCATCGCCGGCTCCAAGCCCGAATCGATCCTCTGCCTCACCTACACCAAGACGGCCGCGGCAGAGATGCAGAACCGGCTACTCGATGATCTCGCGCGCTGGGCGACGGCTTCTGAGGGCGAGTTGCGCAAAGAGCTGCTTGCGCTGATGGGGCGCGCGACCGAGGAGGAGCACCTACGCACCGCGCGGCGCCTCTTCGCCCGCGCGCTCGAAGCGAGGGGCGGGCTGAAGATCCATACCATCCACGGCTTCTGCGAGCGCCTGTTGCAGCGCTTCCCATTCGAGGCCCAGGTCACACCGCATTTCAAGGTGCTCGACGAGCGCGGCCAGGCGGAGATGCGGCGGCAAGCCTTCGACGCAACGATCGCCCGTGCCGCAGAAGAGCGTGACAGCACGCTCGGGAAGGCGCTCGCGACGGTCATCGCGCTGACCAGCGAGGAGTATTTACGCCAAGTGGTGAACACCGTGCTTGGCAAGCGCACGGAGCTCGCCGCCATGATGGCGTATCACGATTCTCGTCCTGACTGGGTCGAGGTTGAGGGCTTGGCGCTCAAGCGCCTGCTTCGCGTCGAGGCCGAGCAGGAAGACGCGCTCACCGCCATGCTCGCGGCCGTGCTGACCGACAGCGAAATTGACGCGCTGTTGCAAGCTCTCGTCATGCACTCCGCGACAGCCGATGACGAGAGGCTAAAATCGAGCCTCGCGGCGGCCAAGGACGGGGACGGTGAAGGACGCGCCTCTCTGTTCAGGACCATCTTCTGCACCGACAAAGGTGAGCCGCGCCAACGATTTTGCAGCAAGGCGCTGAAAGACGCGGTTCCCGCACTCTGCGCCGCTCTCGAAGAGGCGCGCGACCGCTTTGCCGCGCTCGATCTCAAGCTCGCGCATTTGCGCGTGGCTGAGGCGAGCGCCGCCGTGCTGGCCTTCGCCGACGCGATCCAGGCCAACTATGAGCGGCGCAAGCAGGCCGAGGCCATGCTCGATTACGACGACCTCATTATCAAGACATCGAACCTGCTATCGCGTGCCGATGCCGCCGCCTGGGTGCTCTACAAGATCGACGGTGGTATCGATCACATCCTGGTCGACGAAGCGCAGGATACCAATCTTCAGCAATGGACCATTATCGAGCGATTGGCCGAGGAGTTCTTCGCCGGCGGAGGCGCGGGCGATGCAAACGGAAAGCCGCGCACGCTGTTCGCCGTCGGCGACGAGAAGCAGTCGATCTACAGCTTCCAGGGCGCCGACCCGGCGCGATTCGGCGAGGTTGGCCACGCCTTAAAGCGCAGGGCTGAAGCGGCCGGGCTTGTTTGGCACGACGTGCCGCTCAATCTCTCTTTCCGCTCGACAGAGCCAATTCTTGATGCCGTCGATCATGTCTTCGCCACGCCGCAGGCCGCGCAAGGGTTGATGACGCTCGCGACCAGCGTCATCAAGCACCACGCGCATCGCAAAGGCGAAGCGGGACTGGTGGAAGTCTGGGAAACCGAGACCGAGACCAAGCCTGAGCCTGCCGAGGCGTTCGAACCGTGGAACGAGGAGGCAGCTGGCGCCCGCTCAGTCGATCAGCTTTGCCGACGCATCGCGAAGCAGATCAAGCGCTGGCTCACTGAACGCGAGCCCTTGGTGTCGCAAGGCCGCAATGTCAAGGCGGGCGACATTCTGATCCTCGTCCGCCGCCGCGATCCATTCATCACGCCAATGATCCGTGCGCTGAAGCACGAGGGCATCCCGGTCGCCGGCGCGGACCGCATGCGGCTCATGGACCAGCTTGCCGTGCAGGACCTCGTCGCGCTCGCCGACGTGCTGCTCATGCCCGAGGACGACCTTGCGCTCGCGGTAGTGTTGAAGAGTCCTTTGTTCGGTTTGGACGACGATGCGCTGTTCGATCTCGCCTATGACCGGCGCCCGCGCTCGCTGTGGTCTCAGCTCGGAGACAAGGCCAAGGAGGACACGCGGTTTGCCGAAGCCTGCACGCGCCTGTCTGCGTGGCTCGCACGCGCGGACTACCTGCCGCCCTACGAGTTCTTCTCGGAGCTGCTTGGCGCCGAGGGACAGCTCATGCGCAAGCGCATGCTGACAAGGCTTGGGCCAGAGGCTGCGGAGGCGATCGACGAGTTCCTCGACCTCGCGCTTGCGTATGACCGCGAGGCCGCGCCTTCGCTCCAGGGCTTCATCGACAAGCTCCGCACCGACGACATCGAGATCAAGCGCGACATGGAGCAGGACCGCGACGAGGTGCGCATCATGACGGTGCATGGCGCCAAGGGCTTGCAGGCGCCGATCGTGTTCCTGCCCGACACCTGCATGCTGCCGCGGCCGCAGGGTCCGCGGCTTTTCCCCTTGCCGCGCCCAGGTGCATCACCCGGCGAGGTTGAGCACTTCGTCTGGCCGCCAGCAGGCCACTCCGACCTTGCGGCACTGTCCGATGCCAAGGCTTGCCTCCAGCAGTCCGAGCGCGAGGAATATCACCGGCTCCTCTACGTCGCCATGACGCGCGCGCGCGACCGGCTCTATATCTGCGGCTGGCAGGGCCAGAGGGATAACCCCGAAAAGCAGTGCTGGTACGAGCTCATCAAGGATGGGCTAGCCGGTCATCTTGTTGAGATCGCCAACCCCGATGGAACGTCGGTACGCAGGATGGAGAGCGCGCAGGCGGCAGCGGTATCGCCGCGCGAGACCAAGGAAGAAGAGCACAAGGCCGCACCTCTGCTGGACTGGGCGCTGGCCCCGGCCAAGCCTGAGCGCTCGCGCCGGAGGCTTGCGCCATCGAGGCTAACGCTCGGGCCAGACGGCATCTCGCAAGAGCGCACCGGCGAGCAGCCGCCGCTCGGTCCGAGGGCGCTCAGTCAAGGCGGCCGCTACGCCCGCGGGCTGCTCGTGCATGCCCTATTGCAGCATCTCCCGGAGGTAGCCCCCGAGGCCCAGGAGCGGGCTGCACGCGCCTTCGTCGCGGCGCGTGACGCAACCCTCGACCAAAAGCTCAAGGACGAGATCCTGGCTGAGACGCTTGCGATCGTGCGGGATCCCTCCTTTGCTCCGCTGTTCCGGCCGGGCAGCCTCGCCGAAGTCCCGGTCGTGGCGAAGATCGGTGAAGGCGAGACCGGTTCCGAGCTCGACGGCCAGATCGATCGCTTCGCGGTGCTCGAGGGCGAACTTCTCATCCTAGACTACAAGACGAATCGGCCGCCGCCATTGACGCTTGAGGATGTGGCGCCGGCCTATATCAACCAGCTCGCCGCCTACCGGCTCGCGCTCAAGAAACTGTTCCCAGGCCGGGCGATTCGCGCAGGGCTGTTGTGGACCGACGGCCCGCGGCTTATGGAAATCCCATCAAGTTCGCTTGATGTCGCGGAGTGCCGCCTCCTGGCGGAACAGCGCCAGCCTTGACGCCATGGGAACGCATACCTAGGTTCGCATGCTAGATTCAAGACACCGATCGTTATGTGGGCGACGCCGGCGATTAGGAGAGGCAAATGGCAACCGAGAAAGTTTCCGACGACACCTTCGAGACTGAGGTGCTCAAATCTTCAACTCCGGTGGTCGTCGACTTCTGGGCCGAGTGGTGCGGCCCATGCCGGCAGATTGCGCCAGCTCTGGAAGAGATCGCCAAAGAGCTCAACGGCAAGGTGCGCATCAAGAAGCTCAACATCGACGAGAACCCGCGCACGCCTGGCACCTATAACGTGCGCGCCATCCCGACCCTGATCCTGTTCAAGAATGGCGAGGTCGCCGGAACGCTTCGTGGCGCCTATCCCAAGAATCATCTCGCCGCTTGGATCAACGGTACCGTCGGCGCCTAAGTCCTTCCCACTGCACCTGTCATTGCCCGGCCTTGACCGGGCAATCCAGGAAACTCGGGCCTCCGTAAGCAACGGAAGGCAGTGGGTACTTGATTCCCGTTTGCGCGGGAATGACATATGGGGGGCAATTCTTCCTCAGCCGTGCAGCTTGAGCGCGTGGCCGGCGAGATAGAGCGAGCCGCAGATCAGGACCCGCCCAGGTCCATCGAGTGCCGCCTGCGACCGCAGCAGGGCATCAGCCAAGCTACTCGCCGCCACCACATCGAATCCTTCGGCCCGCACAACCTCGGCAAGCGCCTCGGCGCTGAAGGCATTGGGCTCCTCAGGAATCGGCACGGTGTAGACGCGCTCGACCAGGCCCTTGAAGGGGGCGATGAAGGCATGCGCATCCTTGGTTTCCATCATGCCGAACACGAGATGCACCGGGCGTGGAATACGCTCGTCGAGCTCGGCGAGCGCATGCGCGATGACCTGGCCGCCGGCGGCATTATGCCCGCCGTCGAGCCAAATCTCGGTTCCGTCCACCACATAGGCGTGGAGCCCGCCGACCGCGAGCCGGTCGAGACGCGCCGGCCATTCGGCGTGCGCCAGCCCACGCTCAAGCGCTCGCGTGGTGAGCGCGTCGCCGAAGATGATGCTCGCTCCGGCGATGGCCGTACCGGCGTTGTCGATCTGGTGACGTCCGTTGAGGCGCGGCAGCGGCAAATCCAACAGTCGCGACGGCGTCTGGAAGATGAGGCGTCCGTGCTGCTCGTACATGTCGAAGTCACGGCCTGCCACGTGTAGCGGCGCGCCGAGCGCTTCCGCTCTCCGTTCGATCACCTCGAAGGCCTCCTGCACCTGCCTTCCGACGACGCAAGGCACGCCAGGCTTGAGAATGCCGGCCTTCTCTCCGGCGATGGCAGTGATGGTGTCGCCGAGGAAGGAGACGTGGTCGATCGAAATCGGTGTGATTGCGGTAAGCAGAGGCTTGTCGACGACATTGGTGGCATCGAGCCGCCCGCCCAATCCCGTCTCAAGCAGAAGCAGATCGGCGGGGATCTCTGCGAAAGCAAGGAAGGCCGCAGCCGTGGTGATTTCGAACAGAGTGATCAGCTCCCCGTCGTTGGCAGCTTCGGCGCGGGCGAGGCAATCGACGAGAAAGTCTTCGCCGATGGGCGCTGAGCCATGCGGCCCGGCAAGCACAATGCGCTCGTGGAAATTGACGAGATGCGGCGAGGTGTAGACATGCACGCCCTTGCCAAGCGCCTCAGCAATGGCGCGCGTGAAGGCAAGGTACGAACCTTTGCCGTTGGTGCCGGCCACATGCACAACCGGGGGCAGTCTTCGCTCGGGATGCCCGAGCGCCGCGAGCAAGCGCTCGATGCGTCCGAGCGACAGGTCGATCGACTGCGGGTGCAGCTTCTTCAGCCGCTCGAGCAGCGTCTCGCTCGACGGGGGCCGGAGGCGGGCCTCAGCACGCCCGAAACTATGCGGTAATGTGGTCAAGTCCCCCGCGCTTTCAGTTCGTTTGCGGCTGATTTGGATTGGGGCTGATCGCGGCGTCGCCGGCCAAGTCCTCGTCATCGTCGTGATCGTTGCCGACCCTGTCGAGGCCGTTGCCGCTCAGCGAGATACTCGATGGCGGCGCCTTCAGCGCGACCTTGCCGTCGATCTTGTCCGAAACGGCGATATCGCGGCCGGGGCGGCGTCGGGTCAAGAGATTGCAGATGCGGGCAAGCGTGCCGCGCAGCGCATGGCGATGAACCACCATGTCGACCATGCCGTGGTCATGGAGATATTCGGCACGTTGGAACCCGTTGGGAAGCTGCTCGCGGATGGTCTGCTCGATAACGCGTGGCCCGGCGAAGCCAATCAGCGCGCCTGGCTCGGCGATATGGATGTCGCCGAGCATGGCGTAAGAGGCGGTCACTCCACCGGTCGTCGGATGGGTCAGCACCACAATGTAAGGAAGCTTCGCCTCGCGCAGCTCCTGCACCGCAACCGTGGTGCGCGGCATTTGCATGAGCGAGAGAATGCCCTCCTGCATGCGCGCGCCGCCTGAGGCGGCAAACAGAATGAACGGCGTCTCGCTCTTGACCGCCCTGCGCATTGCTGCAATCACCGCTTCGCCGGCGGCGGTGCCGAGCGAGCCGCCGAGGAAGTCGAAATCCTGAACCGCGGCGACAATCCGCTGGCCTTCGAGGCGCCCCGCGCCGGCAAGCACCGCGTCGGAGAGGCCGGTCTTGCCGCGGGCGTCTTTCAGCCTGTCGGTGTAACGACGCTCGTCGCGGAACTTCAGCGGATCGGCCGGCACCTCCGGCAAGGCTAAGGTCTCAAATTCGGCGTTGTCGAACAGGGCCTTTAGGCGCGCGGCAGCGGCCATGCGCATGTGATAATTCGAGCCAGGCACAACGAACTGGTTGGCTTCGAGATCCTTGTAATAGATCATCTGCCCCGTCTCGGGGCATTTCACCCAAAGATTGTCCGGTATCTCCTTCTTGCGAAGGATGCTGCGAATCTTCGGTCTGACGACGCTGTTGATCCAGTTCACGGGTCTACAAGACTCTCAAAGATGCAAATCGCGTAAACAACAAAACCCTAGAGCGCCACGGCTTCGGCCGGGTGACGCAGCGCCGCCGCAAGCCGTTCTACCAGTCCAAGCACTTGCGGCTCGGTTGCGCGCGTCGCCTTGCCTTTCTCATCGAGACTTTGCGCAATCGACGCGACAAGTGCCGAGCCGACCACCACTCCTTCAGCGACACTCGCGATCGCGCTCACCTGCGCTTCGCTTTTCACGCCGAAGCCGACCGCAATCGGCAAATCGGTATGCACCTTGATGTGGCCGACATGGCCTTTGACCTCTGCTAAGTCCGGCGCCTTTGTGCCGGTGATCCCGGCAATCGACACGTAGTAGACGAAGCCCGAAGTATTGGCGAGCACGGCCGGCAGCCGCTTGGCGTCGGTTGTCGGCGTCGCCAACCGAATGAAGTTGAGGCCTGCCGCGGCCGCCTGCGGCCTAAGCTCGGCATCCTCCTCCGGAGGCATATCGACCACGATCAAGCCGTCCACTCCTGCCTTCACTGCGTCCTCGATGAAGCGCTGCACCGGATACACATATATGGGGTTGTAGTAGCCCATTAGCACTATCGGCGTGACGTTATCCTGGCCGCGAAAATCCCTAACCATGGCTAGCGTCTTTTTCATGGTCTGGCCGGCTTTTAGCGCCCGCTGGGACGAGGCCTGGATGGCAGGTCCATCGGCCATTGGGTCCGAGAACGGCATGCCGAGCTCAATGATGTCGGCGCCGGCCGATGGCAGGCCTTTCAAGACGGCAAGCGAGATGTCGTAGTCGGGGTCGCCCGCGGTGATGAAGGCGACGAGCCCTGCCCGCCCCTCGCGCTTCAGCTCAGCAAAGCGGCGGTCGATGCGAGTCATGTTGGTCTTCGCCGTAGTCAGGTTGAGCCTCGCATCTTGGCGCTCAAATAGCTCGCAACGGAATCCAAGTCCTTGTCGCCGCGGCCAGAGAGATTGACAACCATCAGGTGAATCTTGAGTTTCTTCGGCGCGATGCCGAGCACGCGGGCGAGCGCGTGCGCCGGCTCGAGCGCCGGAATGATGCCCTCGAGCTTGCTGCAAAGCTGAAACGCGGCCACTGCCTCGTCGTCGGTCGCCGATAGGAATTTCACCCGGCCCACATCATTTAGCCAGGCATGCTCTGGCCCGATGCCCGGATAGTCGAGCCCTGCGGATATCGAATGCGCTTCCTCGATCTGTCCGTCACCGTTCATCAGCAGATAGGTACGATTGCCGTGCAGTACGCCCGGTCTGCCACCGGCGATCGAGGCCGCGTGCTTGCCGCTGTCGAGACCGTGTCCGGCAGCTTCCACGCCGTAGATTTCGATGCCGCGCTCGTCGAGGAAGGGATGGAACAAGCCCATGGCATTAGAACCGCCGCCGATGCAGGCAATCAATGAGTCTGGCAGCCGGCCTTCAGCCGTCCGCATCTGCTCGCGCGTCTCGCGGCCAATGACCGACTGGAAATCGCGCACGATCGCTGGATAAGGATGCGGGCCAGCCACCGTGCCGATGCAATAGAACGTGTCGTGCACATTGGCGACCCAATCGCGCAACGCCTCGTTCATCGCATCCTTCAGCGTCTTGGAGCCAGATTCGACGGCGCGAACTTCAGCGCCGAGCATCTTCATCCTGAGCACGTTCGGCTTCTGTCGCTCGACGTCGACCGAACCCATATAGACGACGCAGGGCAGACCAAATTTGGCGCACAACGTCGCCGTGGCGACGCCGTGCATACCCGCGCCGGTCTCGGCAATGATGCGCGTCTTGCCCATGCGCAAGGCCAGCATGATCTGGCCGAGCACGTTGTTCACCTTGTGCGCGCCGGTGTGATTGAGTTCCTCGCGCTTGAAGTAGATCTTCGCCCCGCCGCAGTGCTGCGTGAGCCGTTCGGCGAAATAGAGCGGCGAAGGTCTTCCCACATATGTCTCGAGATGGCGGTCCATCTCAGCCTGGAATTTGGGATCGGCCTTCGCGTCGTTGTAGGCGCGCTCGAGGTCGAGGATGAGCGGCATCAGCGTCTCGGCGACGAAGCGGCCGCCATAAAGACCGAAATGGCCGCGCTCGTCGGGACCTCCGCGATAGGTATTGAGTGGGCCCTGGTCGGCTCGCGCGCTCATGATGCCTTTGCCCTCGCTTGTGCGGCGTTGGCCTTTGCCGCGCGGATGAAGCTGCGCACGAGATCGGCATCTTTCTCGCCGGGCGCCCGCTCGACACCAGAGGAGACATCGACGAGGGAGGCGCCGGTCAGGGTAATGGCTTCGCTGACATTGCCCGGAGTGAGCCCGCCCGAGAGCGCAAAGGGGGTCTTCAGCCCAGAAAGGGCACGCCAGTTGAACGGAACACCGTTGCCACCGGGCCGCGCGGCGTCTGACGCTGCCTTCGCATCGAACACGATGTAGTCGGCAACACCCGCATAGTTTGCGGCCTCGTGTGTATCGCCGACGTCGAAGACCGAAATCGCCTTCATGACAGGACAGCCGACGCGTTTCTTGATCGCAGCGACCCGTTCTGGCGTCTCTTTGCCATGAAGCTGAAGGAGGTCGGGGCGCACTCGCTCGGCGACGCCATAGACAAGCTCATCATCAGGATCGACTATGACGGCGACGCTGCCAATCTTGCCGCGCGCTACGGCGGCGAGCACGCGAGCTTCCTCGACCTCGACAAAGCGCGGGCTCTTGGGAAAGAGGACGAGGCCGATGAAGTCGGCACACTCTTTCGCCGCGATATCAATGATGGCGGGCGTCCGCACACCGCAGATTTTGACCTTCACCGGCACTGGCTCTGCTCTCGGATGAGGGTTCGGCGGCTCAAAAGGGCTCGCGCGGGGGCCACCCTATGCCAATCCGGGCCCCCAAGTCTACCGCACTGCACCATCCTTAGTCGGCAGGCAGCCGCACTCGCGGCGGGGCCGAATGGAGGCCCTCAAGCTCCTTCTCTAGCCGGCTCGTTTGGCGGCGCAGGTCGCGCGCTTCACGGGCTCCGGCACGCGCCGTCCGCCGCCACTTGCCCTGGCTTAACCAGGTAGCGATGCCGCCGACGATCAGGCCAAGGGCGAACGCGCCGAGCAGGAATAGAAACAATGGCGCTTCGAGTGACAGGCGGGGCTCGACGCCGCCGAAAGGATCGAGCACAAGGATCGCGGTCTTGCGGTTGACCACGGCGAGCGCCACGAGCAGGGCGGCTAAAGGCAGAATCACGAGGCCGAGAACGAGCCTACGCCACACGGTAGCTCCTCAAACGAAATTCGAATTAAAGGCCAAGCCCTTAGGCCGCTAGCGGCCGCCTTCAGGGTTAAGCCGCTCGCGCAGCTCCTTGCCGGTCTTGAAGAAGGGCACGTATTTGTCCTCCACGAAGACCGTATCCCCGGTGCGCGGATTGCGTCCTTGCCGCGCCGCTCGGTGCTTCACGGTGAAAGCCCCGAAGCCACGCAACTCGACCCGGTCCCCGCGCGCGAGAGCGCCCGTGATCTCATCGAGCACGATGTTGATGATCCGTTCAACGTCGCGATGGAAAAGATGCGGATTGGCGGTCGCCACCCGCTGAATCAACTCCGACTTGATCATGATACGCCCCACCCGGCCCGTGCCCCCCAAAGGCTCAAGCCCCTAGCCCCCCATTAGTTAGCAGCAGGGTGCCAAACCGAAACAAGACCGTCAAGCTTGAGGGTTGAGAAGATTTGGCCCACCAACCCAGTGAGTTTCTCGGCCGAAAAACCAAAGGCGCCGGCCAAGGACTGGAACAGCCAGCCGAACAAGCCGGAGCTTTCGCTCTCCGGTTGCCAATCCACGACCGTCAATCCCTTGGGAACCTGGCGCTCCTTGGTCAGCCAATCGATGGCGGCCCGCTCGTCGCCGATCTCATCGACTAGCTTGAGCTGAACCGCTTGACGCCCCGAGTAGATACGGCCGTCAGTAAGCCCTGGAATGGAGTCCGGCGCTATCTTGCGGCGCTTTTCCACCAAGCCGAAGAACCAGAGCTTCGCGTCCTGCACCATCTCGGCGGTCATTTCCCGGGTCTTTTCATCAGTCGGCTCGAAGGGGCTTGGCACCGCCTTCAACGGCCCGCTCTTCACCTCCTCGACCTTGATGCCGAGCGCGCGAAGAAGGTCGGTCACATCGGCCCATTGGAACAGCACGCCAACCGAGCCGGTGATGGTGTTGCCGTAGACGAAGATGCGGTCGGTGGCGAGCGCCACGATATAGGCGGCCGAGGTTGCGAGCGTCCCGCACACGGCCACCACCGGCTTCTTCTTGGCAAGCTGCCGGATCGAGTCATACATCGCCTCACCTCCGGTCGTGGTGCCGCCGGGACTGTTGATCTCGAGGATCACCGCCTTGACCTGGTCCGACTTGCCGATCTTGTCGAACAGCTCACTCATCTTGCGGTCGTTGGTGATGACGCCAGACACCGAAACGCGGGCGATATGCGGCAGGAAGCCGGCCGAGCTCGCGAAGTTCTTGTCGCCAAGCAAGAGCGCTCCCACAAAGAGCAGCCCGAGAACGACGGCCAGGATGCGCCAGGCGGTCAGCCGCCGCTTGAGGCGGCGGCGTTCGACCACGGTTTCGGCGTCGAGAACCATTGACCTTCGCTCGCGGACGCCGGAGCTGCCTCACTGGCAGCCGGCCGCCTCGCTCATTCGTCAGTCGACGCGTCCCGCTCGGCGGCGTCTTTGGCAGGGCGCTTGCGTTTGGGCTTGGCGCCCTCCTCGCCTTCCTCGCCCTTGGCTTTGTTGAGCGCCGCGCCAAGGATGTCTCCAAGCGAAGCGCCGGAGTCCGTCGAGCCATACTGGGCGACCGCCTCTTTCTCCTCGGCGATCTCGAGCGCCTTGATCGACACGCCGACCTTGCGTGCCTTTGAATCGACTTGGGTCACCACGGCATCGAACTTCTCGCCGACGCCGAAGCGGTCAGGCCGCTGCTCCGAGCGGTCGCGCGAAAGATCGGACCGCCTGATGAAGGTGGTGAGGTCGTGGTCGAGGAGCTTCGCCTCGATCCCGTTGTCCTTGACGGCGATCACCTCGCAGGTGACCCGCACGCCCTTCTTCAGCTTGGCCGAAGGTGCGCCTGCTGCGAATGGGTCAGCGGTCAACTGCTTGATTCCGAGGCTGATGCGCTCCTTCTCGGAGTCCGCCTCGAGCACCACGGCTTTGGCGGTGTCGCCCTTCTTGTAGTCCTTGAGCGCCTCTTCGCCGGGCTTGGTCCAGTCGAGATCCGACAGGTGCACCATGCCATCGATCCCGCCATCCAGCCCGATGAACAGGCCGAACTCGGTGATATTGCGGATCTGGCCTTCGATGACTGAGCCCGGAGGATGGTTCGCGGCAAACGCGACCCACGGATTCTCCTGAGTCTGTTTGAGGCCAAGCGAGATGCGGCGCTTGTCGGGATCGACCTCTAGCACCTGCACCTCGACCTCCTGGCTCGTCGAGATGATTTTGCCGGGATGGATGTTCTTCTTGGTCCAGCTCATCTCCGAGACGTGGATCAAGCCCTCCACACCTGGCTCGAGCTCGACGAAGGCGCCGTAGTCGGTGATATTGGTGACCGTGCCCTTGAATCTGGAGCCGACGGGGTATTTGGCGGCGATGCCTTCCCATGGGTCGGCTTCGAGCTGCTTGATGCCAAGGCTGATTCGCTGGGTCTCGGGGTTGATGCGGATGATCTGCACCTTCACCGTGTCGCCAACATTCACGATCTCGGACGGATGGTTGACGCGTCTCCATGCCATGTCGGTGACATGTAGAAGCCCGTCTATGCCGCCGAGGTCGATGAAGGCGCCATAGTCGGTGATGTTCTTCACCACGCCGTCGATGATCTGACCCTCTTCGAGGCGGGCTACGATCTCGCTCCGCTTCTCGGCGCGCGTCTCTTCGAGCACCGAACGGCGAGAGACGACGATGTTACCGCGGCGGCGATCCATTTTCAGGATCTGGAAGGGCTGCGGCCGGTTCATCAGCGGACCGACATCGCGGATCGGACGAATGTCGACCTGGCTTCCAGGGAGGAACGCCACGGCGCCGTCGAGATCGACGGTGAAGCCGCCCTTCACACGGTTGAAGATCACGCCTTCGACGCGCTCGCCGGCCTTGTATTTCTCTTCGAGCCTGGTCCAGCTCTCCTCGCGGCGAGCCTTCTCGCGCGACAGCACTGCTTCGCCGGCGGCGTTCTCGACGCGCTCGAGATAGACGTCGACCTCGTCGCCGACGTGAAGGTCGGGCGCGCGGCCAGACATGCCGAATTCTTTGAGGGGTACGCGGCCTTCGGTTTTCAGCCCGACGTCGATCACGGCGACGTCTTTCTCGATCCCGACGATGGTGCCCTTGACGACGCTACCTTCCTGCAGCGCGGTTCCCGTGAGCGATTCCTCAAGAAGTGCTGCGAACTCGTCGCGGCTCGGATGGCTCACGCTTGCTTGCGGCTCAGTCATCTAGGCTCCTACTCGCCGTCCCGTCATAAACTTCACTCCTAGCTTCTCCTTCGTTTTCCGGGACGAGCAAGGGTCGCGGAACAGGTGGCGGCTGCCCGTTCCCGGCTACCGTCCTCCGCTCGTTTGCCCGCGGAAAACATCGAAAAATGGTGCGCCAATGCAACATGGGCACGGCCTCAAACGGCCTGCCCGGCATGGCCCATCGCAGCATCGATTAGATCGATAGCTGCCTTGAACGCGGCGTCTATATCCAAATTCGTGGTGTCGAGCAAGACTGCGTCTTCCGCGCGTTTGAGCGGCGCTGCGGCGCGGCCTTTGTCGCGTTCGTCGCGGTGCTTGATGTCGGCGAGCACTTCGGTTTCAGAGACGGGAATGCCCGCGCGTTTCAGCTCGCAATAGCGGCGACGCGCGCGCTCTTCCGGGCTAGCCGTCACGAACAATTTCACGTCGGCATCTGGGCAGATCACCGTGCCGATATCGCGGCCGTCCAGCACGGCGCCAGGCTTTCGTCCCGCGAAGGCGCGCTGATAGTCAAGCAACGCCTTCCGCACCTCTGGTTGACTTGCAACGATAGAGGCCGCTTTGCCGAGCTTGCCGTCGATCAGCGCTGGGTCGTCTAAAGTGTTGGGATCGAGCGCCTTGGCCGCTTCGAGCGCCGCGCATGCATCGGATGGTTGTGCCCCCAGCGCCAAAGTGTCCCGCGCGACCGCGCGGTAGAGCTTCCCGGTGTCGAGATGGGCGAGGCCATAATGCGCTGCAATGCGCTTCCCGAGCGTGCCTTTGCCCGAGGCGGCAGGTCCGTCAATGGCGATGATCATAGATAGCCGCTCATCTGAACTCTGCCCCGAGCTTTGTCATCAGTTTCGCAAAGTTGGGGAAGCTCGTCGCGATCATGCTCGCATCGTCGACCGTGACTGCCTCGCGTGCGCCGAGGCCAAGCGTGAGGAATGCCATGGCGATGCGGTGATCCATGTGGGTCGCGACAAGGCCGCCGCCTTTGACCTCTCCACGACCCACGACGATCAGATCATCGCGCTCGACTCGCGCCTCCACACCGCATGCCGCAAGGCCAGCGGCAGTGGCCGCCAGCCGATCGCTTTCCTTCACCTTGAGTTCCGACAGCCCCTCCACGCGGGTCTCGCCCTCGGCGAAGCCAGCGAGGCAGGCAAGCACCGGATATTCATCGATCATCGACGGCGCGCGTTCTGGCGGCACGTTGACCCCCTTGAGCGCGCCTGCCCTCACCCTGATGTCGCTAACCGGCTCCCCGCCTTCGAGGCGACGATCGAGCTCTTCGATGTCTGCGCCCATCTCGCGCAAAGTCGCGATGAAGCCTGAGCGCGTCGGATTCGTGAGCACGCCTTCGACCACAATCTCAGAGCCGGGACAGATCAGTGCGGCAGCAATCAGGAACGCAGCCGAGCTCGGATCTCCAGGCACGGCAATTTCGGCTCCCTGCAACTCGGCGTCGCCGCAGATGATTACCGTGCGTGCACCGTCGTCGTGCTCCTCGGCGGTAAGCTCGGCGCCGAAAAACCCTAGCATTCGCTCGGTATGGTCGCGCGTCGGCAGAGATTCGCGGATGGTGGTGCGGCCCGGTGCATGCATACCGGCAATAAGGATGGCCGACTTCACCTGCGCTGAGGGCACAGGCAGGTCGTATGAGATGGGAAGCAGGTCGCGCGTGCCGCGCACGACAAGCGGCAGGGTCGCGCGCTCGCCCACCGTTTGCAGTCCCATGGTGGTCAGCGGCGCCAGCACCCGTCCCATCGGCCGACGGCACAGCGAAGCGTCGCCGGTGAATTCGGCCTCGATGTCGTGGCCAGCGACCGCGCCAAACATCAGCCTCGTACCTGTCCCCGAATTGCCGAAGTCGAGAGGAGCCGACGGCGCGTGCAAGCCGCCTACGCCTTGGCCCTTCACCTCAACGGCGCCGTTAGACTTGGTAACTTCGGCGCCAAGCGCCGCCACCGCATTCGCCGTGGCCATGACATCGGCGGCTTCAAGCAGTCCGCTGATGCGGGTCACACCGGTGGCAAGCGCGCCGAGGATCAGCGCGCGATGGGAAATCGACTTGTCGCCCGGCACTCCCGTCCGGCCGAAAAGGCGTGCGGAAGGGACGGCTGTCAAAGGCTGTTTCATAGGGTCCGGTTTTCATTTTTCGGGCGCTCGATAGCTTTTGACAGCACAGGTGAGGCGTGGCAATGGGGAGCGCAACACAAGACCAACATCGAGGAATGTCAATGTCGAAACCCGCACGGGGAACCAAGCGCGTTTGCCCGAGCTGTG